>Ga0335072_10003538_pt1 | contig 23480 bp, 22 predicted proteins | sample Lox_Sample_21_FD_206725 | JGI IMG/M metagenome (GOLD analysis project Ga0335072, IMG submission 206725) | Soil microbial communities from Loxahatchee National Wildlife Refuge, Florida, United States - Lox_Sample_2.1 | ecosystem: Environmental > Terrestrial > Soil > Wetlands | place: USA... | reverse complement strand
CGAACGTCACACTATCCTGCCAAGCGGTCGGCAGCCCAGCGGCCCTTGTCGCTGTCTGTAACCCTCGCAATTGAAGATCGTCAGGAAACCCAGCGTCCGGTTTGGCGAATGCCGTGTTCCCGGCGGCGGTAGCGGACGACCGGGCGAGCGAACGCCGCTATGCCCACCGCTACCACCCAGAGGATGGCGACGACGAGAAGCACCTGCCACTCATCACCGGGGATGACGCCACCCGCGCTCGCCGCGACGGCCATCGAGGGCACACCGGTGACGGCGATGCCGATCGCGACACCGGTTAGCAGCGTGCGGCGGACGCTACGAACCCGACCCCTCACGTTGGCTGCGGAGACCGCCCGCGCGCTGGACCCGAGGGCCAGAACGCGACCGCGAGGACGATGAGCAAGGGCCCGGAGCTGGGGTCGGTGCCCTGACCGGTGAACATCGCGCCAAAGTCCTCCGTGACCCAGAACGCCGCCGCGAGGATCGCCGCGATGATCACGGCGGCTCGGTCAAGGCGCTGCGAAACAATTGCGGCCGCCGCCAGGCAGCAAAGGACGGCAATCACGATCGCCGCCGTAGCAGCGTGCTGCGCCAGGGCGTTGCCGAGGAGCCCGTCCAGCGCCCTGATCCAGCCCGGTTCACCGGCCTCCATCCCGGACAGCATGGCGTGCACGGCGCCGGGCGAGCGGTTGGCGGGCAGCAACTCGAAGCCCGCCATGCTCCCCCACAGCAAGGCCCACACGGCCTGGGCGGGCGCGCCGTCTGGACGCGTCAGGGTCGTGACTGGCATGGGACGTATCCCCTCGGGATCCGCGGGCCAGGCCAGCAGCGCGAGCAAGGCATAGAGGACGGCGGCGCCGGGCGCCCCCATGGCCGGGCTTGCGTTAGCCGTGAGAATGCCGCCGAGTCCTTCCCCGATCCACCACACCCCGATAGCCCACAGGATCGAGATGGCCAGCGCCAGCTTCGCCGTCCGGCGGTAGAACAGCCCGACCGCGATGAGGAGCTGAATGGTCGCGAACACCGCGTTGCAGACGACGATGTGCCGGGCCATGACGGCGGCGGACCAGGTGATCGGGTCGGCGATGACCGCGGGATTACCCGACGCACTGCTCAGGATGACCTGGCTGACGAAGTCCTTGGTGAACATGAACGGCTGATACTGCAGCCCGGCATCCAGCAGCCAGATCCCTCCAAGCGCGAGCTGGAGTGCCCGGCGCCGGTCGGGGGCGGCTGCCACGACCGTAAAACCGGGACGCAATCGCGGCCGCCGCGACAGCAGCCCCCAGGGATGGCGAGTTGCCAGTCGCGGCATGGTCACGGCTGTCTCCTTCAGTCCCTACGAGTCAGTCGCTACCCTTCATTACCGCTCCACGGGATTCAAAACTGGCCCGGACCACTCACCACTAGTAACCCCGCGCCTCAGCAATATTGGCGGATGTCGCGGATGGCATTATTTAACGCGTCTTGACGGCTCAAGCCTTCAGGGCGTATGAAAGTAAGAGCCAACCACGATTGCACTAATGCCCTCTGCCAGGGAATGCTTTTGCGGGGAGGAATCAAATGATTAGGCTACCCCGCTTCCTTATTGTGATCCCAGGGATCCTGGCGGGCGTTTTCGTGCCTACCCTGATCGTGACCGCGCCCAAGCCAGCCCCGCCGAATACCGTCGCCATGGTCAACATGGACTTCACGAAGGACGTAGTGACACTCCACCGCGGCGAGCGGCTCGTCTTTGTCAACAGCTCGCGCAACATCCATGTAATCGGGCCAGGCAATAACGGCCAAGTGGTCAGCGCGGTCCGCGGCGAGCCCCTGGCCGGCTTCCACCTGATGGAAACCAACGCTACGTACACCACCGGCCCGTGGCTCACGCCAGGCAAGTACTACGTGACCTGCGCAATACACCCGATGATGAACCTCACGGTCGTGGTCGTCCGCTGACCGCTGCCGCTCCGTAATCTACTGGTCCAATCATTCGGAAGGAGGAAGCCAATGAGGTCAGTGTTCAGCACTGCAAAGCATGTCCGTTACATTCTGGGTTCCCTCAGCGCCGTGATTTTCACGGCCGCCACATCCACCACCGTCTAACCGCGGGAGTCGATGAGGTCTTGTGCGAGCCGGCGCAATCCGATCGCGGGCGGCGTCGGCCCGTACACCAATACTCGCATGTACTGACGTAGCCATACCCGCGATCGCGCTAGGACGGAATGGAGCTATGTTCGAGACAGGCGTACGGCAGTTCCGGCTGGCGCTAGGAATGGCTCAGGGGCGGCGACTTGATCCGCGCAACATCGCCCGGCTCGTCGATGACATGCTCTCCACTCTCGCCGAGTTCGGCGCGGCGGGCGCGGACGCGGACGCACTTATCGAAGGGCCGATGACCAGTCCGCAGGAGCGGCTGGAAATCGTGAACCAGGGCCTGCGGCGTACGGCGCGCAGGCTCGCCGCTCAGTCACCGTTTTACGCGCGGCGCTTCACCTCCGCGCCGGCCGACCTAGCCAAGCTTGACGTCGCGGGGCTGCGGGCGATCCCGGTCACCGTCAAGGCTGACCTGATCGAGCGCCCGGGCGATTTCCGCTGCACCGACGTCCCGCCCTACCTGGCTACCCGCACCACCGGCACCACCGGGCGCCCGGCCGAGGTGTGGCTGTCGCGCTATGAGATGGAATTGTGGCCCGCACTCGGTGCGCTGGCCTCGGTGCTGCGAGGCGAGCTGCTGCCCGGCGACGTCATGCAGCTGAACGTCAGCTCGCGCTCCACCGTGGCCATCCACCTGTCGGCCACCAGCTGCCGCCTAGTCGGAGCCGGCTGTCGGCCGCTCGGCATCGTGCCTCCTGAGATGGCGCTTGACGGCCTGTCCAAGGGCGGGGCCACGGTCCTGCTGACCGTCCCCAGCTATCTCGCCGAGCTTGTGACCGCGGCCCGGAGGGCCGGCCTGGGCGCCGGCGACTTCCAGCTGCGCCGCCTCGTGGTCGGTGGTGAGGTGCTGACCGCGAGCCTGGCCCAGGCCGCCGCCCAGATGTTCGGCGTCCCGCTCGTCGAGGACCCCTACAGCATGACGGAGATCGTCCCGGTCACCGGGCGCCCTTGCCGCCAAGGACACCAGCACCACGACCCCAACCTGGGGCTCACCGAGCTGATCGACCTGGACACGGGCAAGGAGCCTGCCGCCCCCGGGGCGCTCGGCACTCTCGTGATCACCCCGTACTTCCCTTACCGTGACTGCATGCCGGTGTTCCGCTACGACACCCGCGATGTCGCCCGGTGCCTGCCCGACGAGCCCTTGCACTGCGAGCTGGCCGGCATCCCCGCGACGAGCCAGATCCTCGGCAAGGCCGACCATCTGCTGCGGCTGCCCGGCGGCGAGGTCATCGCGCCCCGTCAGCTCATCGAGGCGATCGAGTCGCTGCCCGCCGAGCCCTGGCCCGCGAGGTTCCGCGCCGCCGCCCATGACGGCCGGATCCGGCTCACCCTGCCGGCCAGTGCAATCGCCGATTACGGTGAGGCCGAGGCCAGGCACCACTTCGCGGCGGCAGGACTGGACGTCGAGCTGGACATCGTCGGCGACGACCAGGCGGCCTCGCTTCGTGGCACGCGCAGTGACCTGCGCGAAGCCATGTTCGCCAGCCAGCACGCACTCGCCGGAGCCTGACATGTCCGTGCCGATTTTCCCGATACCCATGTGGGAACGGTCCCTCACCTTGTTCGGCATCATCATGACCGGCGTGATCGTGGTCTGCGCCGGCGCGCTGGTTTACTTCCGGCACGTCCGCATGGAGCGTCCGGCGGTGGGGACGTTCAACACTCGCGACGTCGTGATCCTGCTGATCTTCATCGGCGTCCTGCCGTTCGTCTACGGTTGGCTACCGGACGACCTGGTCACCTGGCTGCTGGCGGTGACGTTCGCCTCCGCCCTCTACATCGGCTACCGGCCGCTGCTCGGCCCGGCGGGGATCTGGCTGGCGATCGGCCTGCTGTTCGGCTTCAACATCTGGTCAAGCCATCACGTCATGGGCACCGTCCCCGGATGGCAGCTGTGGTACGCCGAGCAGAGCGTCATGGTCGGGCTGGCCGTGATCGCCGTGTGCAACCTGTACCTTCAGGGCGGGATGAAGCTGCGGCACGTCGCGTGGCTGTCGCTCGGGCTGGCGTGCTACGACATCGTCTTCGCTTCGTACTATCCGCTGACCGGCAACCTCATCGCGCGTTACCTCACGCACCCGCTCACTCCGCTGATCGGCATGCGATTCGGCGAAGTGGACTACGCCGTTGGACTCGGCGACCTGCTGGTCTACTCCCTGTTCTTCGTGGCCTCCTACAAGGCATACGGTGCGCGAGCGGCCGCGGTAGCCAGCGGCGTCATCGTGATCATGGGCGGCTTCGCGACAGCGTTCATCCCGTTCCTGTTCGACCTCAGCAACGCCAACCTTGACGTGCTCATCCCGGCCCAGTCGGTATTCGGACCTGCAGCCTTCGTCACCTACCTGTGGATGAAACGGCACTATGGCCGAGAGCGCACGATGGTGGAGTACCTGGCCAGCCGGGACGGCCTGGCTGCCGCGCGCCGGGTGGAGCAGGCCCCGGCACCGCAACCCGCGTCCACCTGAGCCCAACGGCATACGGCTGGCGCCGACCAAGAGCGTTACCGTAATAGCGTGGCGATGTATGAACCCGACGAGGACGACGTCGTAGAGCAGCGCGGTACCTCGCTGCGGCTGCCGAGGTCGCTTCGGCGGTCCCGGTGGCTTCCACCCCTCGGCTGGCCGCCGTCACGTGGCGCGGCCATTCTTGGCATTGCCGGGCTAATCATCGGGCTGGCCGCCGGGTACGCGCTCGGAGACCGGCATCCGGGGCAGGCCGTGCGGCGATCGGAGGTGAAAGCTGCTGGGGCCGTCGCCTCGGCCCCGGCTGGCTTCACCGCACTGGTATACCCGCCCCCGCCTCCCGGCGGCCCGGCCTACTCCTCCAGCCTGGGCAGCACGGACCTGTCCGGGCTGGCCCAGACCGGCGGGGCGTGCTCGCTACAGCGCGGCCGTGAGCTCCAGATCGGCGTGGAGGTAATCAACCTCTCCGAGAGGCCAGTCACCCTCGGGCCGGTCAAGCCCGTCCTCCCGTCCGGCGGGCTGCGCCTGGCCTCCCAGCAGTGGGCACCCTGCGGTGCCCTCTCGCCGTCCTGGCAGGCAGCGGACGGCGGCATGACCGTCTTGGTCAGGTCATCGACGGGCGTGGTCGAGGTGGGAAGCGCGACCCCGGGAGACGCGGCGGTGCTGCCGTCGAACGGCACTGCCTGGCTCAGTGCCACCTTCCAGGTGCTCGTGGCCTGCCCGAGCATGCTGCCGGTGCAGTTCAGCGTCAGTTACCAGCAGAACGGGCATACGCATACCACCCAACTGGCGGGATTCCCTGACCTGGAGCAGGTCCCCTACACCGGATGCAAAGGCAACTCCTAATCAGCTGTCTTCCAATGAGAAGCTGACCGCCATTCGGTAGGTTTAGTGCCATGGCAAAACTTACGGTCTCCGCGGAGCACACGATCGACGCGCCCGCGGACGTGGTTTACGGCTACCTCGCAGACATGCACCAGCACCAGAAGTTCCTGCCGCCGGCCTTCTCCGACTTCCAGGTAGTGGAGGGCGGCGTGGGCGCGGGCACGGTTACCCAGTTCAAGGTGACTGCGGGCGGGCGCACCCGTGAGTACCGCACGCAGATCACCGAGCCAGAGCCTGGCCGGACGCTCGTCGAGACCGACACCAGGTCGAGCCTCGTCACGACGTTCAGCGTCTCGCCCCAGGACGGCAAGTCGCTGGTCCGGATCAGCTCGAGCTGGGACGGCGCTGGCGGGATCGGCGGATTCTTCGAGCGCACCTTCGCCCCGAGGGCACTGCGCAAGATGTTCCTCGATGAGCTCAACCGCCTGAACACCTACGCCCACGACCAGCGCGCCTCCTGAGCCAGCGCGTTCCCCCCGGCACGGCCAGTGGCTTCGGCTACCGCGTCGTGTCCAGCCTCGAGCGCTGCTCCGCGGTCAGCTCCAAGTTCACTGCGGCCAGGCTCTCGTCAAGTTGCGCCACCGAGGAGGCGCCGACCAATGGGATCATCGGGATCTCCGCGCCGATCAGCCAGGCCAGCACCACCTGGTTGACGGTGGCGTCGGCGTCTTCGGCCACCTCCTGCAGCGCCGCCAGCCGAGCGGCCGTACCCGGGTGGGCGAACTCGGGGTCTAGCGGCCTGTCCCCGCGTACGTAACCGCCCTTCAGCAGCGGCGAATAGGCAACCATCGTCAGTTGCGGCTCGGCCCGCAGGTAGCTGAGCAGGTCGGCGCTGAGCACCCCCTGATCGCCGTCCGGGGAGAGCTGGCCCGGCAGGTCGGTCCGTGGCCGCAGGTAGCTGTAGTGATATTGCAGTACCTCGTAGCCGGGCAGTCCGGCCGCTGCGGCCAGGCTGCGGGCCTGCTCCACCCGCCAAGCCCAATGGTTGCTCACGCCCAGCAGGCCCACGGCGCCCTCATCCACCAGCGCGGCGAAGGCCTCCACGGTCTCGGCCATTGGCACCGCCGGATCCTCGATGTGCGCGTATAGCAGGTCCAGCCGGTCCATCCCGAGCCGGTCCCGGCTGCGGTCCGCCGACTCGCGGATAACCGGCGCCGACAGGCCCTCGGCATTGTCCGTGTAGCTGGTGCCCGGGGCCAGCGGCCGGGCGCCGAGCTTGGTCGCGACGACGATCTCATTCCCGACGCCGCGGCTGCGCCGCCAGCGGCCGAGCAGTTCCTCGCTCTCCCCGCCCTGAGTGCCCTTGGCCCAGAACGCATAGTTGTCGGCGGTATCGATGAAGGTGCCGCCGGCCTCCGCGTACCGGTCCAGGATCGCGAACGAGGTCGCCTCGTCGGTCGCCGTGCCAAAGTGCATGGCGCCCAGGCTGAGCACGCTCACCTCACGGCGGGTGTTGGGGTTTGTGCCAATCGTGCGGTATTTCATGCGGGGTTCCTCTCCAGCCACCCGGTCCGCCGGGCCATCGGCACGAGTCTGCACGCTGGAGCGCGCTCTAGGTCAACCCCACCAGACGCGGCAATCACGGCCGGCCCGGACTGTAACGGCGGCCCGCCCCGGCGGACTCATTGGGTGCGACGCCGCCCGCGCCGGTGACCACGGCGCGGGCGGCATGCAGGTGATTTGCACCCGCTGTGTCTGGCGTGGGCCGTGCTTGCTGATAGTGGACACCGTGCTTGCTGAGAGAGGACGCATGAAGATGACCAATTTTGTCGTTTCCCAGACGTTGCTGACTGGGGCTGCCCTCGCCGTTGCCGGGGTGCTCATCGTGGGGTGCGCCCCGCAGCACTCGGGTTCGTCGGCATCCGGGGCGGCTTCCGTCCGGGCCACGTCCTCGGCGTCCGCAGCGTCCTCGGCGTCCGCAGCGTCCCCGACATCGGCGCCCCCGACGTCAGCGCCGCCCACTGCCGTGGCGACCACGCCGGCCGGCTCCGTGCCGACGCCAAGCTCCTCCAGTTCGGGCGGGTCGTCGGCTAATGCATCAGTTCCGGGCGTGATCGACTGCGGCAAGTCACTGTCCCAGTTGGAGGTCCGGCCCGGGTCCCTTCTGCTCGCCTGCAACGACAGCACCGCCGGCCTCCAGGACCTGACCTGGAGCCACTGGGGCTCCAACGTCACGACGGGCAGCCCGGGGCAGCCCACCCCCTCCGCCACCGCGACGGGCACCGGCGAGCTGGCCCTGAACACTTGCAACCCCAACTGCGCGCAGGGCAACGACCAGTACTACCCGGTGAAGGTCACGCTGTCGGTGGTCTACAGCTCGGCGCAAGGCGGCACCTACTTCGGCCAGGCATCGCTTACCTGGGTGGGCAGCAGCCGGCCGCCCGCTGGGACGGAGACCACCTACACCCTCCCGGACCCCAGCGGCGCTTAGCCCCACATAGCACGTGCTCCCTCGGGCCGTCCCGACCGGGACGGCCCGAGGGAGCTGAGCCATCGCAGCCCGCGTGAGCGGCTTCGGCCCGTCAGAAGTCGAGGCCGAGGGTGAAGGTGGGCCTTGGGGAGGTCTCGGGGAGGCGCTGGTCGGCGCTGAGGCGACGGATGGCGGTGCCGGTGGCGAGGAATTCGGTGGCGTGCTCACCCCAGACGTGGTTCGAGACCTCGACGCTGACGCCGACGATCCCCGACGCCTTCGCCTCGGTCGCCTCGGCCTGCATGCGGGACAGGGCCAGCTCGCGCGCATCGTAGACACCCTGGGTGAACTGCTGCATCTCCTGGTTCTGTCCTACCTGCCGCAGCGCCTGCAGCGCCGACTGGTGGGCGACGTGGTAGACGCAGGTCCCCAGCACGAACGCGACCGGCACCGCGCCCGCCGCGAGGAGGCGGAAGAAGTCCTGCACGGACAGGTCCGAGGTGAAGGCATGACCGTCCGGTGCCCGGTGCGCGCCGTTCCCCGCGATGGCCTTCACGGCGGTGCCGGTGGCCACGAACTCCAGCACGTCCTGGCCCCAGGCGTACATCTGCATCTGCAGGTTCACCCCGACGATCCCGTCGGCCCCCAGTTGCCCGGCCTCGACCCGCATCCGCAACATCGCCAGCTCCCGGGCGTTATACATGGCCTGGGTAAGCACCTGCAGTTCCTGGTTCTGCGACCACCGGCCCACCTGCAGGCCGACATGGTAGATCGACGAGCCCACGACGAAGCCGAGCGGCTCGAAGCCCGCCTCACCTAGCAAGGCGTACTCCGACACCGACAAATCGGAGGTGAAGACCCCGGCGGGATCAACGCCGGCGGTGTGCGCCAGCCGCGACTCGGCGGCCTTCGGCTCCCAGCCGGCTCCCTGACTAGGCTGGCCGCTCCCGGACGGTGGCATCCTGAGCCCCTCTCTGCCCGATAACTCAACAGCACTATCCAGAACGAATAGTGGCGATTGTCCCCACTTTCATGCGACTCTACCGACGGGCCGGCCGCGGCGGATCGGTAACGCTCCTACCCGCTCCGTGGGGACTTCGAGCCGTGAGGTTCCGGCTAGTTGCCGCTGCCCTGTGTCCGCCTGCCAGTCAGCTCAACCAGGTTCTCGCGCACCACTGTCGTGGACGGGTGGTTAATGCCCAGCAACAGCTCGCAGTCGGCCAGCGTCCGCTCAAGCAGCGCGATCGCCTCGGGCGCCCGTCCCGCAGCCTGGTAGGCCACCGCAAGGTTGCTGCGTGACATCAGGGTGCTCGGATGGCCACTGCCCAGAAGCCGCTCACGGTCGGCCAGCGTGCGCTCAAGCAATGGGATCGCCTCGGCCGTCCGCCCCGCATCCTGGTAGGAAGCAGCGAGGTTATTCCGGGATGTCAGGGTGTCAGGATGGTCGGTGCCGAGCACCCGCTCGAAGTCAGCAAGCGTCCGCTGATGCAGCACGATGGCCTCGGCCATCCGCCCCGCATCTTGGTAAGCCTCCGCGAGGTTGTTCCGCGAGTTCAGGGTGTCGGGGTGGTCGGTGCCGAGCACCCGCTCGAAGTCAGCAAGCGTCCGCTGATGCAGAGACATCGCCTCAGCCGTCCGGCCCGCGGTCCAGTAGGCCATGGCGAGGTTGTTCCGCGAGTTCAGGGCGTCGGGGTGATCGGCGCCCAGCAGCCGCTCAAAGTCAGCAAGCGTCCGCTCGTACAGCGCGATCGCCTCGGCCGTCCGCCCCGCCGCCCGATAGGCCAAGGCGAGGTTGTTCCGCGACATCAGGGTGTCGGGGTGATCGGCGCCCAGTACCCGCTCGCGATCGGCGAGCGTTCTTTCGTGCAGCGGGATTACGTCGGCTATCCGGCCCGCGGCCCGGTAGGCCTCCGCGAGGTTGTTCCTCAAGAGCAGGGTGTCGGGGTGATCGATGCCCAGTACCCGCTCGCGGTCAGACAGTGCTCGCTCGTACAGTGCGATCGCCTCGGCCGTCTGCCCCGCAGCCCGGTAGGCGTAGGCGAGGTTAACGCGGGCCGTCACGGTGTCGCGATGGTCAGCCCCCAGCAGCCGCTCGCACTCACTAACAAGCGGCTCCGCAGCCAGGATCACAAGCCCTGTGCTATCGCCAAGCATGTTGAGCAGGTAAACCGATCGCAGCCGCAACCGCAAGAGCATCTCAAGCTCCTCCCCGGCAAGCGCATCCGGGTGACCAGCGACATTAACCACCACGGCGCTCACCTGCCCGGCCAGCTCACGCACCTCGCCGGGATCACGCCACGCCTCTCCGATCCCGTCCGCCAGGCCCTTCAGCATCCGCACCGCCCCGGCCAGCACGCCACGCAGCCCACCCTCAGCAGCCAGCCGCTCCCGCGCCACCCGCATCACCAGGCGGTGCGTCACCACCGAGTCATCGGTGGTGAACCCCAACAGCGACGCATCCGCCAGGACACCCGCCGCCGCATCCACGTCTGCCGCTCCGCGCTCGCCATCCAGGACCCCGGTGCTGGCCGCCAGGTGCAGCACCCGGCGTGACACCCCCGTTTCCGCCAGGACAGCCACCAGGCCCATCAGCTGGCCGCATACCCCCGACGAGTCGCGATTTTCCACCGCCCGCAGCGACATGATGATCGCCTCCGCCAGCCGGTACGGGTAGGCATCCCCCTCTGCCCGCCCCAGATACCCCGCCACTGGAAACGCCCGCAGCCGCCCCAGATAGGTTCCATACGACAAGTGCTCACGCGCGATCAGCGCCGCCGCCTGCGCCAGCCCCAACGGCAGGAACCCCAACTCCTGTACCAACTCCAGCGCACCAGGCACGTCATCCAGCCCCGTCCGCTGAGCCAGGAACGCCAGCGCCTCCTGCTGGGAGAACACTTCTACCTGCACTGGCCTGCCGAGTCCTGACGCCGAACGACGGCTACTTGTAACGATTACCTGCGCCGCCCCGCCCGCCGGAAGAAACGGGCGCAGCACGTCAAGATCAACCGCATTATCGAAGACCAGCAGGCGCCTCTCCCCGTCCGCCTCCAGCCAGTGCCGGACCCGGCCCGCCAGTACTCGCGCATCCTCTCCCCATGGCCCCACTCCCGCAGCCGCGGCCACCTGCGCCAGCCCCGCTAGCACTGACGCTTCATCGCCGGCATCCACCCACGCCACGAGCCGCCAGCCCTCGGCCATCCGCCGCCGCGCCAGGGCCGCCGCCACCTGGGTCTTGCCGACTCCGCGAATGCCCGTCACCGCGAACACCATCGACACCCGCGTCCCGCCAACCAGCTCGAGTGACTCCATCAGCCCAGCACGCGGCTGATACGCCGCAGGCTCCTGTGGCACGTCCCCGGCTACCACAGTCCGCGGTTGACCCCCGGACCCAGGTCGGTAAACGTTCACCTGTACGTTGCCGTCACCGGCCTGGATGCCCTGGCCATCCGGGACCTCCACGTGCACCAGGCGATCCCCGCTCCCGCTCACTGCGATACGCCTCCGGTCAGGTCTCGAAGGTGATCCAGGTGTCCACCTTCCAGGTGTCCCGCTGTCCCGGCGGGTCATCGTGCGTCGCCCACTGATTGCCGACGGCGTCGGACGCGACCTGTGACCAGAAGCGCTGGGCGCCGGGGTTGTACGCCTGGAACGCGATGCACCACGGCCCGGGGGTCATGGCGATGACCTGCCGGGCGGCTTCCCGCCCGACGCCGCTGCGGCGGAGGGCGCGGACGATGAAGAAGTCGCTGATCGACCGGCCGCCGCCGTCGGCGGGCGCCGTCATGACGAACCCGGCCAGCGACCCGGCGGCCGTAATGAGCCAGGCCCGCGCCTCTGGGTCGGCCTTGGCCAGGAACAGGTCAAGCCGCCGGTTGTTGAACGTGCCATCGGGATTGGGGACGAGACCGTAGGACTCGGACAGGTCATGGCGGTACAGCTGGCCGAGGTTCTCGAGCACGGCACGGTGCGACCGGCCGACGGGGATAAGCTCAACGGGCCGGGACGAGGGACGGGGCGGCATCAGCCAAGACCCCATCCCCGCTCCGGCGATCGCTTCGGCTGGCGCTGCGAGAGCAGGAAGACCAGGCCGCCAAAGGGGCTAACGCACACGATGACGACTGCCCAGGCCAGCTTGGACAGGAAGCGGACACGATGGGTCGTCCCGAGATACGCCAGGCAGAACAGGTCGAAGGCGACCACGAGCAGGACGCCGAACAAGATCGCGATCAGCACAACCGAGGCCGCAAGCCCTTCCATGCCGAGAACATTACTGAGCCAGACGGCACCTGGCTAGGCCACCTCGCTGGACGCAGTACGCGCGCGGCGCTCAGCCCACCGATGTTTCGGCGGCGAGCGGACCAGCCGAAGCGGGACTCTCAACCTGGACCGTCTTTGTCGCCCTGGCCCGGCGGTAGCGCCTGGCCAGACCAGCGCCTCCGATCGCCGCCACGAAGCACGACGCGCCGCCTACGGCGAGGCCGACGCGCGGGTCCGTTATGGCGATGATCCAGCCGATGACGGGGCCACCGACTGGCGTCGTTCCCTGGAAGGCGACTTGCCAGAGCGCGAGCACGCGTCCGCGCATGCTCGGCTCGGAGCTGAGCTGGATCGTGGAGTTGCCAATAGCGATGAAGGAGACGCTCGCCCAGCCGACGAACAGAAGTGCGGCGTAGGCAAGGCCGAGAACGGGTGAGAACGCGCAGACCAGGATGGCCACCCCGAAGCCCACCGAGGCGAAGATCATCGGCCGCAGTCCGGTTCGGCCCCGCGCGGCGGTGAAGAGGCCACCGATGACCGCGCCGATTCCCATCGCCGCGGTCATGAAGCCGTAGGCCTCCGCCCCGCCGTGGAACGACCGTTCGGCTAGGACAGGAAGCGAGACGGTGAACTCATAGGCGAGCAGCCCGACCAGGCCCATCATCGCGAGCGGGACGGCGATTGTCGGAGTGCGCGCCGCGTAGCGCAGGCCCTCACGCAGCTGCCCGCTGGCCCGCCCGGACGGCGGGCTCGGCCGCAGGGCGGACCGGTCCATCATCAGCAGGGAGGTGACGACGGCCACGAAGCTCGCCGCGTTGACCAGGAAGCAGGTCCCGGTGCCGACCGTGGCGATGAGGATGCCGCCGATCCCGGGTCCGACTGCTCGGGCCGCGTTCACCGTTACCGAATTCAGCGTGATGGCGTTGCGCAGCTCGTCCCGGCCGACCATCTCCCGGACGAAGGCCTGCCGGGCGGAATTCTCGAAGGCGTTGTTCAGGCCGAGGATGACGGCCAGCACGCAGATCTCCCAGAAGCGGGCCGACCCGGACACGACGAGCAGCCCGAGCACCAGGGCCTGGAACCCCATGACGGTCTGCAGCGCGATCATGAGCCGCCGCTTGTCCACCCGGTCCGCAACGACGCCACCATAAGGACCTAGGAGCAGAACGGGCACGGCCTGCAGCGCCACGGACAGGCCCAGGTCGGTGCTTGAATGCGTGAGCGTCAGCACCAGCCAGGACTGCGCCGTCATCTGCATCCAGGTGCCGACCAGGGATATCGACTGGCCGGTGAAGTACAGACGGTAGTTCGGTACTTTCAGCGAGGAAAACGTCTTCCCCCAGAAGGCTCCTGGCCTGATCTTCACGCATCCATCCCTACAGCCGTCAACTAATTAGTTAGCACAACAAACTATAAGGCATGGCTGTTCCCTGGACTGTGATCACGGAACTTGGGCGCTGGCCAGCTGATCACTCCCTGGTGGTGTCCGGGTCCAGCCTCGCCTGGTGCGGGTCAGCTCGCGGAATCCGGCTGCCACCAGGAATGCCTGGTAGCCCGCCGGGTCACAGTGGTCGGGATTGCGGACGCCCGCGTAGGAATAGTCGAGCAGGTTGTCCACCTGGGCTAGGTCCAGCCAGCTGGCGGCCTGGCCCAGCAGCCAGGTCGCGACACCACGGCGCTGGTACTCGCCCGCCACGTGCAGGTTGCCGACGTCGGCCCAGCGGCCCCGGGCCGACAGCCGCTCGCCCTTCTCGCGGATCTCCACCTCGATGTACCCGGCGGTCTCACCATCGCGCACCGCCGACAGCCGGGTGCCGTTCATGCCGACCGAACGGCGCACGGCCAGGCCTTCGAGCGGCGCGGCTGGGCGGGACAGGCCCGCGACCCGGGCCAGGTAGATGATCTCGCTGTGCCCGGCCTGGCGGAACCCGGCCCGCTCATACAGCGCCGCGACGTGCGGCCACTGCTCCGGCACGCCGTAGACGCCGCATGGCACCGGGAGAGTCCCCTCAGCGCCCTGGCGGGTTACCCCCCATCGCTCGAACTGGGCGACGCAGGCGGCGATCAGCTTCTCCGCGGCGCCGGCCGCGGCGGCCCAGTACCGGTTGCCCGCCGGGGCCTGCGGCCAGAACACCAGCCACTTGATCTCGCCGGCGCCCCGGAAGGACTCCCCGACGTGCTCGTCATCGAGGTAGCGAAGCAGGTGCGCCGCAGCGACCACCCGCTGCTGCTGCTCGGCGACCAGGGTCGCCCGCTCGCCCACCCACGGATCGGTGACCGGCTCGCCCGGATCGCGCTCTAGGCTGGCCAGCAGCGCGGCAACCGAGGTTCCCATACCTGGGACCACGGCGGCAGCGTGCGCGTTCACCAGGTCGGCGAGCTGGTCACGATCGCTGCGGCGAAACGGGCGGATCTGCGCAGAGGGCATCGCGGGCCTCCCTTGACACAAGCGCGAGAAACGCGCGGCAACAGGAGCCCGCTACCAGTGCGGTACGAAAAGATCGTACAGCGCCAGCATGCTCATCGCCGCCCCCGCTTCTAGTGTGGTTCGAGTTGCGGGTTGCGGAGTTCGGCCCGGCCGCCGCCGATCAAGAAGAAGCCGAACCTGATCAGGCTGGCGTCCGCCGGGACCTGGGCGGTGACCTCGTACTGGGTCCACTCGCCGGCCTGAGTGGCGAAGGCGATGTGCTCGTCCGGGTCTTTCTGGGGATCTGGGCCCACTGCCCGGGGTGGCCTGGACTGGCCTGGACTGGCGGCGCGGAGTGCCAGCCCGGCGCGGCTGTCCGCCTCGGCCGTGCGCAGCTCGCCGCGGAAGGTGACGGTGCGGCCGCGGTAGTCGTCGGGCTCGATCTCCTGGGCGAGAAAGGCGAATCCGGCCGGCTCGGGGACGGCTGCGGCCAGGATCGCCCGTCCGTCCTCGGTGGTGGCGGAGTAGTCGAACCCGGTGCCCTGGCGCAGGAAGGTGCCGCCGAGTTCCCATCGGTCCAGTCCGTCGGTGAACGCCATGTTGCGGGGCTCGAACCGCAGGCTGAAGCCCCTGGGGGGTGTCTCCTGGCTGCGGAACTGGGCGAGCAGGTCGGGGCCGGTGACGGACCGGGCGAGCCGGCTCATGACCGGCTCGTCAACGGCCAGCGGCGCGCCGGCGATGACGGCGAGGGTCAGGCCGTCGGCGAGGCTGGCGGTGACCGGCCGGGTTCCGTCGGGCCCGGCGATGCCTATCCGCGTGACGGTCACTCCCGGGCCCAGGTCGGTGAGGGTCACGCCGGTCAGGGTGACCCTGGCCGCCTGCAGGAGCCGGCCGGTCATCTCCTCGGCCTGATCGCCCACCGGGTCGTCCTCGTGGAGGTCATCGGGGCGGCTGAGCAGGCGCCAGAGCTTACGCTCGGGACCGGCGAGCCGGACCGGGAGCGCCCGGTGCCCAGCGTCGTCGGCGAGGATCACGAGCACGTGGCGGATATCCATCCACCCGTCCGGTCTGCGTCCGGGCCAGGGGTCGGCGTGCGCGATGCGAACAGTGGTCATGGGGATTCTCCGGGCGGGAGCGGGGATGAGGTCGGGGCGGTGCGCGGTGATGTACTCGCGCAGCCGGCGGCGAGCCTTGTGCAGGCTGGCCTTGGCGGCGCCGGGAGTGCCGGCGACCTGCCCGGCGGGCTGGTCGGCGTAGTAGAACGCGGTGACGGCGTGGCGCTGCCCCGGGGGCAGGCCGGCGACCGCGCGGCTGAGCACGTCGGCGCGGTCCAGGTCCTCAGCCGAGGGCAGGCTGCCGGCCGAGGAAGGGTGCAGGTTCTCTGGCCAGTCGCCGAGCAGGGTAAGCGGCGGGCGGCGCCGCTGGGCGCGGCAGACGTTGGCCACGATGCCGCCCAGCCAGCCGGCGAACCGGTCGGGGTCGCGCAGCCGGCCTAGCGCCAGGAACGCCTGCAGGAACGCGTCCTGCACGGCGTCGTCGGCGTCGTCCGGCTGCGGGCACAGCCGGGCCGCGCGGGCGCGGGCCATCGGCAAGTGCCGCTCGACCAGCAGCCGGAACGCGGCCGGATCGCCGTCGCGGGCCAGCCGGACCAGGTCGCCGTCGGGGATGTCCATGCCTGGCTTTACTCCTGCGTTCCCGGCCGGGCCGGGATGAGTTCCGCACCGCGCAGCTCGATGCGGCCGCGGCCAGCCAGCGAGATGCCGAACCGGATAACGGCGGCCTCGCCGGGCACGGGCACCGTGACCTCATGCCAGGTCCAGTCGCTGCTGCCCGGGCCGGTCAGGCTGCTGCCGTGGTCGAGCATGGCGGCGCCAGCGGGCCCGAGCGGCGACGTCGGCCTGCGCACGGCTAGGTTGAGCCCGGCCTGGCCGACCAGGCCAGCGGCGCGCAGTTGCCCGCGGAAGGTGACCGTGCGGCCGCGGTAGTCCTCGGCGGCGATGGCCTGGATGAGGACGGCCGAGCCGGAAGGTTCCGGGACCGTGGCGGCCAGGACTGCGGACCGGTCCGCGACGGTGCAGGAGTAGTCCGGCCCGGCCGGCTGGCCGTCACCGGAGAAGCTGCCAGCCAGTTCCCAGTAGTCCAGGCCGTCGGTGAACGCCATGTTCCGCGGCTCGAAGCGGCGTGATTGCCCGGGGCGGCCCGGCCGGGCGTCCGCCGGAGGCAGGAACGGCGCCAGCATGTCCTCCCCCACCACCGGAACCGCGAGCCGGTCCATCACCACGTCGGCCACCCGGACCGGCGCCCCGGCCACCGCGGCCAGTGCCAGGCCGTACTCGGCGCCGACCGTGACCGGCCGGGATCCTGCCGCCGTGGCCAGCCCAACCCGCGCCGTGACCGTGTCCGAGCGCAACTCGGGCACATCGTCGGTGGCCGGCTCGATGTCCACGGCGCTCACCTCCGTTCCCGCCGTCCGCAGCAGCCGGACCGCTGTTTCCAGCAGGCCGCTGGTCACCTCGGCGTCTGCGCTGGGTCGGATCAGCCGGCCCAGCAGCCCCTTGTGGCCGGCAATTACCCACAGCGGCACCGCCCGGTGGCCCGCGTCGTCGGCTAGCACGATGAGACGCTGATGCGGCCACCAGCCGGGCACGTCACTCCCGTCCGGGGCCAGTCTGGGCCGGATGTGGCGAGCGGGAACGATGCGGACAGTTGTCACGGCGGCCCTCCAGCAGACGGCGAGGCAGCGATTCGGCTCACACTCGTTAGTGTCCGCCGGCCCGCCACCGGTTACCCGCGTGCCGCCCTCAGATCAGGGAGCAGTCAGCACCCGGGCCAGTCCACCCGCCGGGCCAGCCCGGACACGCGAAGGGCTGGCACGTGGGCGGATATTCACTCGCCTGGTGGACATGTGATCGGGGACACTTACCCGCGTGGGTCTGCATGTTTTCGATATGGACGGGACGCTGCTGAAGGAAACGACGGCTAGCGTGCAGATTGCCCGTTATCTGGGGTGCGCGGAGGAACTGGCCGGGCTGGAGGCGCGGTTCGCGGCTGGTGAGATCGACACCCGGGGCTTCTCAGCGGTCACTCATGGCCTGTGGCAGAGCCTGACGCAGCCGGCTGTCGCGGAGGTGTTCGGCGCTTGCCCCTGGCTGGACGGCATTCCGGAGGTCTGCGCGGATATCAGGCAGCGCGGTGAACGGTCTGTCGTGATCACGATGTCGCCCGACTTCTTCGCGCGGCACCTGCTTGAGCTTGGCTTCGATGAAGTGGTGGCTTCCCGGTTCCCGGCACTGCCGTTCCGCGAGCCCCTCGACCCGGGCGGCATCCTTACCCCGGGTGACAAGGTCCGCATCGTGGATGAGCTGCGTGCGGAGCACGGCCTGCCGGACTCCCGGTGCGTTGCCTACGGAGACTCGATGTCGGACGCTCCGCTGTTCCGCCGGCTGGCTAAGACGGTGGCGGTGAACGCTGATCATCACCTCGCTGAGCTGGCTGCGGTCAGCTACCGTGGCGACGACCTGGCCGGTGCGTACGCGCTCGGCCGCGTTCTCCTCGCTGACTCGAATATCGGCAACGCCTATGCGAGTCCCACGTGAATTCGTAGTTATCGATCTAGGAGACTTCGCCAGAGGCCCACGAGAGTCGACCGCTCATTACATTGAGTGGATAACCAGAAGGTCCTCGAAGAGGCGCGGAACGCACCCGAAGCGGGCGAGCGCCTAACGATCTTCCATTGCGGGGGTTACAGGCAGAGGCAAGGGCCGCTGGGCTGCCTGCTGCTTGGCAGGAAAGTGTGACGTTCGGCCGCCATTTTGGGTGGCAAACGTCGCGGGATCATGAGGGGTAACGTCCGTCCACCACCGCCACAGCCTGTAACCTCAGTCGTTGATGATCTTTAGGCACCTTCAGCGTCAGAGCAAGCCGCAAAGACCGTCCCCCGTTCCAGAATCCTGAATACGTCGGCCCCTGGACTCAAGCTCTTGACTTTGGGCCACGATACGGCTTAGTTATTCTCATGAGCACGACTGCGGGCGAAGACGAACCGAACAGCGGACATGTAAGAGATCAGGCGGCAACCGTGGGCTGGCAGGACCAGCATCCCATATTCCGGAAATCCGCCGTGTGGCCGATTTCAAGAGGGAAGAGCGACGCCGAACGAGCCGCAGCCCATATGTTCAGAATGGCCGAGAAGGCAGATAACCCTGAGGATGTTTTCAATAACTTCGAGAGGGCAGCCAAGCTCTGCCGAGAATACGGCATTCAGGTGTCGCCACCGGAGCCTCCAAACCCTGGCGGCGGCCCGACAGGGCACCGGGCGCGCATGGATGCGGCGCGGATCGCAATAACGGTCCTCCTTATCTTGGGGGTACTCGCGATAACAGGCTGGTCGCTAGCTTCGCACAACGCAGGCACGGCGGCCCAGTACGTAGCGCCGGTAAGTGGACTCGCCGGAATAGGGCTAGGCTGGCTATTCACAAACCAGCAATCGCCGCCTTCGACAAAATGACTAATGCGAGAGCACGGAATAATTGCGAATGGCCAGCGCGGTGAGGTCTCAGGGCAGACACCCAGGGGGCAGCGGCCGGAGGCGGCGAACCCCCGAGGTGCGCGGCGGCGCGGGTGCGAGTAGAGCAGGGCCGCATGCGGACTGACCGGTCATCGCTCCGGCCTGCGGGCGTACGCGCCCACGAAGGAGGGCGATCATACGACCGCGCCAGTGGCAACGGCATCATTGCGGAGGCGATCGGTGAGGGTCTCGGGCCTGAGCTTGTCCACGTCGGCGATCGCAAACTTCGCCATGAGCGGAGCGAGGCCGCGGGCGACGCCGGCGAGCCAGGCATAGCCGTCGAAGCCCGGGCCGCCGCCGACCACTGCCTCGTCGCGCATTTCCGGCGTTGACAGGCCCGCAGCGAGGAAGGCGCCGTAGAGCTGCCGTCCCATCCGCATCTGCATGCCAGCGCGGGCGAAGGTCTCGATGATGAGCTGGCTCGTCTCATTCCAGAGCGTCTCGTCCGGGAGGGACCGCGAGCGAAGGGCCGGGTTCAGGTCGAACTCCTGGAAAACAACCACGCCCCCCGGCCGGACGCGCGCGGCGATCCGGCGCAACGCCTCCGCCGGATCTCTCCAGTACATGAGGACGAGCCGACCGACGACGGCGTCGAAGTCCCCGCCGAGCTCGCCTGCACGCGCGTCACCCTCGATGAAAGTCACATTGTGCAGCCCGAGCGATTGCGCGCGCCCGCGCGCCACCTCCAGGGCGGCACCGTCGACGTCGACGCCGACGACCTTACCCTCGGGACCGACAAGCTCGGCCGCCAGGAAGGCAACGTCCCCTGCACCGCTGCCCACGTCGAGAACGCGCATGCCGGGCTCAAGACCGGCCACGCGGAACAGCCGCTCGGTCGTGCCTTCGAGGAAGGCTGCCTGACGGCTCAAGCGCTCGTATTCATCGCGAGAGCGCGCCAGCGCGTATGCAGGGTCGGCCTGCGAACCCGCGGGGCGGCCACTGGCCTCGGGGGGATGACTCATGACCTAAGGATGGCACTATCAACAGGGCAGGCATTGGTGGACGGGGCAAACGGACCAGTACGCGCTCGGGTGCGTGGCCTACTACCTGCTGACGGGGTCGGTGCCCTATCCCCGGGAGCAGGCGATTGCGGTCATGTACGCGCAACTGTACGACCCACCGCCGCGGGTCTTCGCCGGGCGACAGGAACTGGCTTCGCGCCGTGTACTCGCCGTCCTCGCCTAGTTCAGGGCCTGATCGCAGGGCTGGTCACTCGCGCCGTCCGCGGGGGATGAGGCCACCGCGCCCGGGAGCCAGACTCCGGCTATAACCGCGCCGAGAGCGACGATAATCGCGAACGAGAACGCCAGGGCAGCCGCCGTGCCGTGGCCCGTGCCGGCGGTGGCGGTGGCCACGATGGCTCCCGCTACCCCGGTGCCGAGAGCCTGGCCAAGTACGTCGCACAGTTGCAGAGCCGAGGTCGCGCGGCCCTCCTCCCCTGGCGCGGCCCGGTCGAGCGCGGTCACTGACAGCGGCGCGTAGGCGATGCCGATCCCGCCGCCGGCCAGTGCCCAGGCGACGATGGCTTGCGCGGGTGGCACTGACGGCAGCAGGACGACGCACATCGCGGCGATACCGGCGGCCACCAGGCACTCCCCCAGCCGCACCAGGCGGCGCGGACCGTACCGGGCGATGCACCGGGCCTGGACCCACGCCCCGGCCGTCCAGGCGAGAGTGGACCCGGTGAGCGCGAGCGCTGCCAGCACCGTCGAAGCGTGGCGGACGGTCACGATCGCGTAAGGGACATACGCATCAGCGGCGAAGAAACAGCACGTCAGCAGCCCCCGGCTGAAGATCGTGGCGGCCAGCCCAGGCCGGGCGGCCATGTTCCTGGGCGGGGTCAGACGGCGTAGCGACACCGCCAGCAGCATGACACCGCCGATAGATCCGACGATGGCCACGAGTATGACGCCCGAGTCGAGCGAGGCCAGGGTGGTTCCCGCGCCGGCGACCACGCCCAGCACCGCCAGGTACGGCACGGGGGCCGCACCTGGGCTCGCTGGAGGCGGGACGCTCCGCAGCGCCATCACGACGAGCACACCCGTCGCGATCACCAGTGGGATCAAGCCAAGGAACACCCACCGCCAGCCGATCGCCGCGGCCACTAGGGCGGCGATACCCGGCCCGATCAGGCCGGGCACCACCCAAGCGGTGGACAGGACGGCGAACATCCGCGGCCGAGACTGCTCGGGATAGCACCGGGAGATTGCTACGTAAGCCACCGCAGGCACCACCCCGGCCCCTAGGCCCTGCACCGCCCGGCCCGCCACCAGCGTCGCCATGTCCGGTGCGGTCCCGCCAATGACCAGCCCGGCGACGAACAGCGCCAGCCCGGCCAGCATCGGCTGTCTGAGCGGCATGCGGTCGGCTAGGGTCCCGGCCACCACGATCCCGATCAGGCTCGCCAGCAGGAAGGCGCTGAATACCCAGCCATACAGGCGCAGGTCTCCCAGGTGCCGACCGACCAGCGGCAAGATCGTGGCGACGGCCAAAGATTCGAAGGCAACAAAGGTGATCGCCAGCACCAGGCCAGCCGTCAGCGGGCGGCGCGCCGGCGCCCATACCCCGTCGGCCGGGCTGGTCGTCGCTGAGGCCCTGGCCGAATCTGTGCTCATCAGGGTCAGGGTAAGCGGTTCGCGGCAGTCCCCTCACCCGGGTCCCGCATGGCCCTCCGGTGGAGCGTTACGTAGGTCACGCCCTGAAGTGCCCACGTCTGCCAGCATAAGGTCGGCGGCGGTGGGTGGCACCGCCAGCTGGCGACAGTCCGCACCCTCATGACCTAGCCTCGGGCTTTCGTCTGGGTTAGTCACAGGCTGATCGCTGGCATGAAAAAGTGCCTTTGACCTGGAAGGATAGGGCTTGTCGAAGATCTTATCCGCCAGCGAGCCGAAGGCACTTTTCGAGTGAACAATAGCGCACGTACTGCCCGGGTGGCGGTATCGGCGGACGGCTCTGGCCTGGTCTCGCAGGCCGGGGCCGTCCTGCTGTGGGAGACGATGCGGGTGACCGGGCTGGGCCGGGGATTGTCGCAGGGGCTTTCCCGGTGGCGGTCGCCGCGGGCGGTCCACGACCCGGGGAAGATCGTCGCGGACCTCGCTGCCACGGTCGCCCTGGGCGGGGACTGCCTGGCCGACATCGCGGTGCTGCGGGAGCAGCCGGAGCTTGCGGGGCCGGTCGCGTCCGACCCTGTGGTGTCCCGGCTGGTCAGCGAGCTGGCCCGGGACCTGCCGCAGGCGCTGAGGGCCATCCGGTCGGCCAGGGCCGCGGCCCGGGAGCGGGCATGGGCGCTGGCCGGGGACGCGGCGCCGGGCGCTGGCAGCGGGCTGGCCACCGTCGACCTGGACGCCACGATCGTGATCGCCCACTCGGAAAAGCAGCAGGCCGCGCCCACGTGGAAGAAGACGTTCGGCTTCCATCCCATGACCGCCTTCGCCGACCACGGCGCCGGCGGGAGCGGAGAGCCGCTGGCCATCGTGCTGAGGGCGGGAAGCGCTGGGTCGAACACGGCCGCCGACCATATCGAGACGACCCGGCTGGCCCTGGCCCGGCTGCCACGTCACCTGCGGCGCAAGGTGCTGATCCGCACCGACTCCGGCGGCGGGACGCACGGGTTCCTGGAATGGCTGGCCGCGCCGTCCCGCCGCCTGCGAGGACCGTATCCGCTGCGCCAAGGACACCGGGCTGCGCAACCTCCCGCTCAGGGGCTTCGCCCAGAACCAGGCCTGGTGCGAGATCGTCGCCCTGGCCTGCGAACTGCTGGCCTGGACCCAGCTCATCGCCCTCACCGGGCAGGCCCGCCGCCGGGAGCCGAAGCGGCTCCGGCTCCGCCTGCTCTCCGTCGCCGGACGCCTGGCCCGCGGCGGCCGGCGCCTGCGGCTCCGCCTCGCCGAACGATGGCCCTGGGCAGCCGACATCACCACTGCCATCGCTCGCCTGCAAGCTCTCCCGGCCGGCTGAACAGACGCAACAGCGCCGACGACCAGAAAGGAAGAACACCAGGGCCAGTGGAACCCCGCCCACCCGGCGCGACAGCCGTGCAGCCAGCCACGGCCGGCACCCGAAAATCAACCCAAGCCGAACACTGCAGGAAGCCTGCATGGCGGGGACGTTGCGTTTGAGTCGGAGGGGTGTCCTGAGAGGAGCGTGGGCCAGCGTGCTGACGCCACGGCCCTGAGCATGGCGCGGACTCCTGCGGTGCCGACCTGGGTCGCAACATATGAGCGGCAGCATGCGTCCGAAAAGGGTAGCGTCCTACGCCGCCGAACCCCCGCCAAGCAGGTCCCAGTCGCGCGCGCTCGCCGATCACGACATGCCGACCGAAACCCACAAGAGTTTCCTCCAAATCGG
>Ga0335072_10003537_pt1 | contig 23485 bp, 15 predicted proteins | sample Lox_Sample_21_FD_206725 | JGI IMG/M metagenome (GOLD analysis project Ga0335072, IMG submission 206725) | Soil microbial communities from Loxahatchee National Wildlife Refuge, Florida, United States - Lox_Sample_2.1 | ecosystem: Environmental > Terrestrial > Soil > Wetlands | place: USA... | reverse complement strand
CGCACCCCGACAGGGTGCGGCCGTTCTTGGTTCAACCACCCCGCGAGTTTTTCCGCGGGAAGTAGCCTAGGCCCGCCACCACTCCCCGAGCACCCGCCGCCAGTTCTCCCACGCGATCAGCGATAGCTCGCGCTCGTCGAATCCGACCCGGGCCAGCGCCTCAATCAGCCGCGGCGTGCCCGTCACGTCACCCAGCTCCGCGGGAATCGTGGCGCCGTCGTAGTCGGAGCCGAGCGCGACATGCTCGACCCCGATCCGGTCGGCCACGTAGCGCGCGTGTTGGGCGATCAGGTCGATCGGCGTGTCAGGGTCGTCCTGGAAGTCCGGACGCAGGAACGGGCAGGCGAACACGATCCCGACCAGCCCGCCGGACGCGCCGACGGCATCGAGCTGGTGATCGGTCAGGTTGCGCGTTGTCGGGCACAGGGCATGTACCGCCGAATGCGAGGCCACGATCGGCCCGAGCTCGAGCCCCGCCACGTCCCAGAAGCCGGCCTCGTTGAGGTGGCTGACGTCGACCACGATTCCCAGCTCGGCGCAGCGCCGCACCAGGGCGCGCCCGGCGTCGGTTAGCCCGGGCCCAGTGTCCGGCGTCGAGGGTGAGATGAAGGGCACACCGTGGCCGAACGCGTTGGAACGGCTCCAGACGAGGCCGATCGACCGCAGCCCGGCGCCGTACCAAAGATCGAGCGCCTCGAGCCCCGGATCGATCGCCTCGGCCCCCTCGATGTGCAGCACCGCGACCGGCGGCCCGTCGTCGTCGCGCGCTTGATCTAGATCGGCGGCACCCCGGGCCAGCCGCACCGCGCCCGAGCGCTCGAGTGCAAGCAGGCGTCCCCCGGCGGCGCCGGCCAGCGCCGCCGCCACCGCGTGCTCCACGGGGGGTGCCAGCGAAAATTCGAGCACCCCGTCGTCGCGCTCGATCCGCTTCTCCCGAGCGCCGCCGTCGGACGGGACGAACACGGCGAAGATCCCGCCTCGGACGCCACCCGCACGCATCCGGGGGAGATCGAGATGTCCCTTGCGCTTCCCCTCGGCGAGCCGCTCGTGGCCATCCTTGGTTAGGGCGTCGTTGTGCCCGTCGAACACCGGCAGCACGGCAGCCACCTAATCCCGCACGGGCGTTGGGACGTCGACCGCCGGCAGGCCGTCGATGCTCAGCGAATTCATCTCGCGCTGGTAGTCGAGCAACGCCTCGGCGCCCCCTACCCGCATCTTCTTGGCCGCCCAAAGCTCCATGTGCGGCCGCTGACCCTCATAGCTCATCAGGGGCACGCCGTAGCCGCAGGAGTCGGCCACGCGCTGGACGTCCACGACGACGATCGCGCGCCGGGCCTCGAGCGTCGCAGGCTCCGGAAACCGGCAGCGGGCGAAAAGCTCATCGAATTCGCAGTCGGCGGCGCCCACGATGCGACCGCGGCCGTGCAGGCGCAGGATCCGCGGCGGCCCCTCGAACGCACAGAACATGATCACGATCCGGCCGTTCTCGCTGACGTGCGCGATCGTCTCGGCGCCACTGCCGACGAGGTCCAGGTACGCCACGGTGTGCGGGTCGAGCACGGACAGCGTCTCGATCGGCCCCTTGGGCGAGACGTTCACATGCCCGTCTTCGTCGAGCGGAGCGCTCCCCACGAAGTACATCGGCTGCGCGGCTATCCAGCGCTCGAGCCGCTCGTCGATGCCGTCGAAGATCTTCCCCACCCCTGACACCTTACGCGACGCTAGGCTCGGGATTGCCGTGGCGACCACCACATCCGCCTCGATAACCCGCGAGCTGGCCGGGCTACTCGGCCCCGGCGGCGTCCTCACGGGAGACGCTCGCGCTTACCTGAGCGACGCCACCGAGAGCCGCAACCTCCGAGGAAGAGCCGACGCGGTCGCCCTACCGAAGGATGCGGAGCAAGTGGCCGCGACCGTCGCCTGGTGCTACGAGCACGACGTCCCGATCGTTCCCCGGGGTGGCGGCACCGGTTTCACGGGCGGTGCGGTGCCGCTCGACGGCGGCGTCGTGCTCAGCCTCGAGCGCCTGACGAAGGTCCGTCACCTCGATCCTGGTCTATGGCGCGCCGCGATCGAAGCCGGCGCGATCACCGCCGACGTGCGCCGGCGCGCCCGCGAGAACGGGCTGTTCTATCCCCCGGACCCCGGCTCGGCCGAGCAGTCTCAGCTCGGCGGCAACATCGCCACGAACGCCGGCGGGCCACACGCGTTCAAGTACGGCGTGACCGGCGCCTGGATCACCGGGCTCGAGTTCGTGCTGGCCCCCGGCGAGCTCGTCAGGGTCGGGGGGGCGATCCGCAAGGACGTCGCGGGCTATGACCTGAAGGCGCTGATGATCGGCTCCGAGGGCACGCTCGGCGTCGTCACCGCCGCGTGGATCAAGCTCGTTCCGGCGCCGGAGGCCTCGCTCCCCCTGGCCGCCTTCTATCAGGACGCGGAGGTCGGCTGCGCGGCTATCGAGGGTGTTCTGGCCAGCGGGATCGTGCCCGCCGCCCTCGAGTACCTGGACGAGGGCGCGATCGCCGCGACCCGCGGTGCGTTCCCGACCCCGCTCCCCGGAGACGCGCGGTTCATGGTCATCGCCGACGCCGACGGAAGTCCCGAGGAGGCGGCCCGGATCCATGCCGAGCTGACCGAGGTGCTGGGTGAGCAGGCCGTCGCGGTCCACGCGCCGACCCAGCCGCGCGAGGTCGCCGCGCTGTGGCGCTGGCGCGACGGAGCGTCGATCGCCGTGACCGCCCAGCGCGGCGGCAAGGTCAGCGAGGACATCGTCGTGCCGCTCGATCGCCTGCTCGAGGCGATCGAGCAGACGGTCGCGATCGGCCGCCGGCACGATCTGCCCGCGTGCAGCTGGGGCCACGCCGGCGACGGCAACCTCCATTCCACCTTCATGATCGACCTCGACGACCCAGGCGAGCTCGAGCGGGCCGAGCAGGCGGCCGAGGACCTGTTCGAGCTGGCTGTGGCGCTGCGCGGGTCGGTGTCCGGTGAGCACGGGATCGGCCTGGTCAAGAACGGCCAGCTGTCGCGCCAGTGGGCGCCGCCGGCGATCGCCATGCACGAGGCGATCAAGCGCGCGTTTGACCCCAAGGGGCTGCTCAACCCCGGCAAGAAGCTGGCGCGCCCCGCCTGACACCGCGCCCCGTCTGACGACTCGCCCCGCCTGACACCGCGCGTTACCCCCGGCTGACGTCCGTCCGAGGAGTCGGCCCCCGCGTCAAGGCCTCCCCGCGGGCGGCCGATCCGAGTCGGATATGTCGATGGAGCCGACCCTTGAAGACGAGCGCCTGCTCGAGGACACGCTCCGCCGCAGCAGCGCCAGGCTGACCAAGCGGGAACTGGTCATGGGGGTAGTCATGAACCTGGGATTCGCCGCCGGGGTCGCCGGTATGTGGCGGCTCGCACCCCCGGACGGATTCGCCGTGGTTCCGGCGATCGCGTGCCTGGCCGTGCTCGTGATCGCGATGCGCGTCCGCTTCGACACCCCCTTGGGGTACACGACGCCGATCCAGCTGGCGTTCGTGCCGCTCGTGTTCACGCTGCCCGCTCCGATCGTGCCGATCGCGGTTGCCCTGGCCTATCTCCTGGCCGTGATCCCCGAGATCGCTGGCCGCCGCGTACGGGCCAGCCGGTTGCTGTTCGCGGCAGTTAACTCATCGTTCGCGCTCGGACCGGCTGCCGTGCTGTCGATTGCGCACGTACCGGCCTGGCAGGCCGGGCCGCTGGTCCTGCTGGCCGCGCTGGGTGCCCAGTTCGCCGTCGACTGCGGCGTATCGACGGTGCGGTTTGCCGTCTCGAGCGACGCCGATCTCGCGGCGCAGCTCCGCCAGACGTGGGTCTATTCGGTCGACGCCGCGCTGTCGCCCGCGGCGCTCGTGACCGCAGCGGCCGTGCACCGAAATGCCCTGGCCGCACTGGCGCTGGTGCCCCTGATCGGACTGCTCGCCGTGTTCGCCCGCGAACGCCACAAGCGGCTCGAGAGCACGCTCGAGCTGAGCAACGCCTACCGCGGTACCGCGCTCGTGCTGGGAGACGTCGTCGAGGCCGACGACGGGTATACCGGCGAGCACTGCAAGAGCGTCGTGGGGCTCGCACTTGACGTGGCCGCGCGGCTACGTCTCGACGCGACGCGGCGGCGCAACCTCGAGTTCGCCGCGCTCCTGCACGACGTCGGCAAGATCGCCATCCCCAAGGCGATCATCAACAAGCCCGGCAAGCTCGACCCGCACGAATGGGAGGTCATCAAGACCCACACGATCGAGGGTCAGAAGATGCTCGACCGGGTCGGCGGGTTCATGCGCGAAGTCGGCCTGATCGTCCGGGCCCACCACGAGCGCTGGGACGGCGGCGGCTACCCGGACGGCCTGACCGGAGAGCAGATCCCACTCGAGGCCCGCATCGTCTCGTGCTGCGACACGTGGAACGCGATGCGGACCGACCGGCCGTATCGCGCGGCGCTCGCGCACGAGCTCGCGGCTGCCGAGATGAGGTCCGTGTCGGGCACCCAGCTCGATCCGGCGGTCGTCGAGGGGCTCTTGTCGATTGTGGCGCCAGACGCGCCCGCCGAACCCACGCCTGAGACTCGCCCCGAAAGGCAGGCGCACCTACGCGCGTTATTGCCGGGGATCGTTCAGGTGCAGGGGTCGGAATAGGGCGCCGTCGTCAGGCGCCGCCGACCATCCACCAAAGACGGGACGGGCCAAGTGCAAGCGGAAGGGAGGTAGGTCAATGCCCCGGATGATCGTGTAGTTCGTTATCGAGTCCGCTTCAGTTCGTTATCGAGTCCGCTTCAACGTTCCAATCCGGAGCCGCCGAGGCGCAGGGGGCGCACCAGGGGAACCGCATGCCCGGCTCGAACCGACACACGGGGAGGTGCCAAATGCCGATGTGCCGTATCTAGACAGATCGGGGCGCGGATTGCCGGCCGATCGCGGCTGGCAATCCGTGAGCCTCAGAGATGCAGCCGGTGCGCCACCGCGGCGGCCTGCGTACGGCTCTGCACGCCGAGCTTGCTGAGAATCCGCGAGACGTGCACGCTGGCGGTCTTCTCCGCCATGTAAAGGGACGCGCCGATCTGACGGTTCGTCGCGCCCTCTGCGACGAGCGCCAGCACCTGGCGCTCGCGCGCGGTGAGCCCAAATGGATCCTCGCCGGCGCCGCCCTCCGAAGCCGGCTCACGCGCACCGGACGCGCCCGCCCCGGCAGCGTCGCCCGCGTCGCCGAGGTCGAGCCGAGCTCGCTGGCCAAGCGCCGTCAGCTCCTCGGCCAACCACCGCGCTCCCAGCCGCTGCGCGTCCTCGAGCGCGGCCCGCGCCGTCTCCGCCGCGGCCGTGCGGTCGCCGGCCTCGATGTGCGCTTCGGTCGCCCGCCACAGCGCCACCGCGCGCTGGAACGGCCGTGAGATGGCCTCCCACTGGCGCGCCGCCGCGAGCCACAGCTTGGGGTCGCTGCGCCCCCGCGCCCGGGCCAGATCGGCGGCGCCCATCGCGGACCACGCGCTCTCGACCGGACCGCCCTCCTTGGCCGCGGCGCGCAGGCGCTGCATGTGGATGCGCGCCCGAGCCAGCGCGTCACGCTCGTCGCCTCGCTCGCGCAGATCGCGGGCCCGCTGGGCGATGTCCGCCTCGACCCGCATCCCCGCCGCGGTCACGCGGGCGATCCGCATCACGTCGTCGGTGCACAGCTCGATCCGGTCCAGCGCGTTGCCCACCGCTGCCCGGGCGCCGGCCAGGTCACGCGCGCGCCGGCGGGACTCGGCCAGATCCGTCCCCAGCGACCCGATGAACTGCGGTTCGGACGAGCGGGCCACGAGCGGCTCGATCTCCTCCAGGTAGCCGGCCGCGTGGTCCTCATCGCCGACGCCCAGGCACAGCTCTGCCTCGCACAGGCGCCGGAGAATCAGCTGGCGCCCGGCGGGATGGGTCGGACTCGAGTCAAGGTACGAGCGCGCGGCCTCCCACTCGCCGGTCTCGAACGACAGCTCGGCGAGCGTCAGCATTATCCAGTCGCGTATCCGCGTACCCGGACGGGCAATCGCGGCCAGGCCCGCCTCGGCGGTCTTGAGCGCCTCGTCGGTTCGGCCCGCGAGGTTCAGCGTGTCGGCGAGATTCGCGTACGCCGTGCCCATCCCGTCGATGTCGTCGTCCTCGTGCGCGATCTGGATCGCCCGGCGCATGCGGGCAATTCCCATCTCGACGTCGCCGAGCAGGATCTGCGACATCGCCAGCGTGTTGAGGACCTCGCTCTCCGAGCGTCGGTCGCCCGCCGCCAGCGCCGTGTCCAGCGCCGTCTCGCCCTCGGTCAGCGCGTCGCGGTAGCGCCCGCGCAAGTGCCGAGTACGCGCGAGCCAGGCCAGCAACGAGGCGCGCTCGCAGGTCGGCTCGTCGTCCGGGAGCAATTCGAGCGCCCGTTGCGCCGTCTCGAGCGCCTCCAGACCGCGATTGAGCGTCCACTGCGCGCGAGACAGGTCGTCGAGCAACCCGGAGTAGCGGCGCGGGTCCGAGTCGGGCTCGATCTCGCGTAGCGCCATCCGCAGCAGGGTCTCGGCCCGGCCGGTGTCTCCGGCCACGCGCTGGGCGGCGGCCGCAAGTGTCAGCAACTCGACGTGGTCCAGTGGAATCGAATCGCCGGCATCCGGGACGCGTGGCCACAGCTCGAGGGCGCGTTCGGCCAGATCGGCGGCGTCGCCGTAGGCGTGCACCTCACGCGCGGCGAGCGCCGCCTGGACGGTGGCGCGCAGGGCGGCCGGCTGGTCGCCCGCGGTCGCGTAGTGGTGAGCGATGGCCGAGCTCAGCTCCAGCCCCTGGTCGTCCTCGAGTGCAGCTCGCGCCTCGAACGCCACCGCGAGCGCCAGGTGCAGCTCGCTTCGCTCGCCCGGGAGCAGATCGTCATACATGGCCTCCCGCAATAGCGCGTGCCGGAAGGTCAGACGCCCGTCCTCGCCGGCGACGAGCACCTGCTCGGCCACCGCCTCGCGCAGAGCCGCTTGGAGCGGGTCGGGCTCGATTCCAATCACTTCGGCGATCGTCAGCTCGTCCAGCGCCCGGCCGGCCGAGATCGCCCGCGCGGCCGCCTGCGCGTCCGGCGAGAGCCGCTCGATGCGCAGCATGAACGCGTCACGCAGCGACTGCGGGGCCGCGCCACGGCCGTCCAGTCCAGCGGCCAGGAGCTCCTCGATGTAGAGCGGGTTGCCTTCGCTGCGCATGTACAGCCGCTCGACGAGCTGCGGGCTGGGCGCCTCGCCGAGGATGTCGGCCAAAACCTCGGCCAGTTCGCCACGGTCGAGCGGCTCGAGCTGGATCCGGCGCACCTGGTCGAGGCGCTCGAGCTCGGCCAGCAACGAGCGCAGGGGATGCCGGCGATGCAGCTCGTCGGTTCGGTAGCTGAGCACCAGCATGACGCGCTCGTGCCGGAGGCTGCGCGCCATGAAATCGAGAAACATCCGCGTCGAGCGATCGGCCCAGTGCATGTCCTCGAGCGTGAGCGCGACGACGCGTTCGCAGCTCAGGCAGTCGATCAGCTCGAGCACGGCCTCGAACAGCCGCAGCTGCGCCGACGGGTCGTTGCGGTCGGCGCTCGCGGGCTCCTCGTCGAGCCCGGGCAGGAGCGCGGCCAGCTGCGCCCGGGTTCCCCGGCCGAGCCCGGCCAGTACGGGGTCGCGGCGCCGTACGAGAGGGCGTAGCGCGCCGATCAGCGGCGCGTAGGGAAGCTCTCCGTCGGCCTCCTCGACGGCCTCGCCGCGCAGGACCAGCACATCCTCGCGGTCGGACAGACGGTCCTCGAACTCCCGGACGAGGCGGGTCTTCCCGACGCCCGACTCGCCGCCGAGCAGCACCACGAACGGGCGCTGCTCGGCTGCCTCACGTAAGACGTGCTCCAGCTCCGCCAGCTCGCCGGCGCGTCCGACGAAGCGGCTCGAAGTGACCCGCGTGCGCACGCCCAAAGTATCGCGAGTCGGCTCGCGCCTGCGCGACGCGTCTGCGCTGTTCTGCGTTTCGGGCGACGTCTGCGATCTGTTGCGAGGCGACGGCTTGTGAGATGCTGGGTTGCATTGCTCGTTCCTCTCGATCGAGTCCTGTTTTTCCACTGCGATCAGGATGAACTGAGAGGCCCGATCTGACATCGGGAGAACGGAGCCGGTTTCGCGCCCGGACCCCTTACTTGTGAGGGGTTAGGCCTTACCCCGCGCCAGCCACGCCAGCCAGGCCAGCCCGCGCCCTTCGGTGCCTTCGAGGTCGACACCGGTGAGCTCGGAGATTCGTACGATTCGGTCTCGCAGCGTGTTGCGGTGCACGGGCAGGGCCGCGGCGGTGGCGCCCTTCTCGAAATTATTTTTTATTAGGACATCAAGGGTGCGTGCGAGCTCGGCGTGATCGCCATCGAGCGGGCTGTAGATGCGGGCCTGAAGCTCGGACGCGATGCGCGGTGAGCGGCGCAGGAGCAGCTCCGGCAGGTAATCGTCCGCGCCGACCTCGCCGCACCCGCCGCGCGCCAGCGCGAGGTGCGCCACATCCCTCAGCTCATCAAGCGAGTGACCGCGCTCCGCGCTGATTGCGGGCGGCCCGTGGGCGATCACTGCCTGCGGATCCAGGTTCAGCCTCCGCCACGGCGCCGCGCCGCCGGACAGTCCGACCACCCGGCGGCCTTCGGACGCGGCCAGGGCGCCCGTCTGCCGGAGCTTGGCGGCGAGCTCCGCGTGCCGCTCGGGCGAGCGATCGGGCAGGGCGATCACGAATGGCCGGGCCGCCCGCTCGAGCGCGAAGCCCAGCCGCTGGGCAAGGCGATGATCCTCGGGGAGCGGCGACTCCTCCGCCTCGATGCGCCGGAGCAGCGCGCCGGCCGCGATCTCCTCGGCGCTCGTCGCCGTGACCCGTGCCGCCGACGCGTGGCCCTCCGAGTAGATCCGCGACACGCGGTCCACGTACTCGAACAACAGGTCGGCCGATTCGAGCAGCGCCGGTTGCTCTTCTTCGGTGGCCGCCTCCAGCATCGCCCGCCACGCGAAGCGGGCGCCGCGCCGGAAATTGGCCGGGATCACGTCCGGTCCGAAGCCCTCCCGCGCGCGAGCCTGCGCGTGTTCGCGAAACACCGCCAGCTCCGATTCGCTGGGCGGCTCGCCCTGGACAAGCCACCGGATCACGAGGTCGAGGTTCCACCGCACCCACGCCCGCACGTCCTCGCGCGGCGGGTGCAATTGCTGGAACGCCGGCTGCTCCCAGAAGCTCTCGAGCACCCGATCGGCGAACAGATCCAGGTCGGCCCGCTCGATGATCTGTCGCAGCACCTCGCCGCGCGTGAGCGCCTCCATGCCCGAAGTATGGACTGTGCATAAGCACAATCCGCCGGTTCAAGAAGGTGCCGTTTGACGGGTTGGCCGGAGGAAGAGTTGGGCAGATCTGGGGCGGGATGGCAGGGAGACGCTTCACCGCAGGCGTGGTCGCGATGCTCGCGGTTCTCGTCCTGCGCGCGGTGCCGGCGGGCGCGACAGCACCGACGACCTTTAACCCTGTGGTCGAGGCTGAGAATTTCTCTATCACCCAGCAGCGCCAGACGATCTACGACACCCCGCAGTACCAGACTCAGCTCGCGGCCGACAGCGCCGCGTCGACCGCGCAGGCGCTGGCGACCGAGGCCGCCGATCCCGGGCGGTTCTTCACCGACGACCTGTGCTGGAACCTCTCGAACGGTTGCGCCGGCGACATCCGCCTCAATAACTGGGCCACCGACGACTACGGCATCGTCCGTCCCGTGCTGTTCACGGCGCGCGACGGCGCGACGATCTCGGGCCACGTGTGGGCGACGGTGGCCGGCCCGGCCAAGCGCCCCGGGATCGTGATCACGGACGGCTCTGTCCAGGCCGACGAGAACATGTACTGGTACGCGGCCCAGGCGCTGGCCAAGGCCGGCTTCGTGGTTTTGACGTTCGATCCGCAAGGACAGGGTCAGTCCGACACCTTCGGTCAGGCGCCCGACCAGGACGAAGGAGTCCCGGCCCAGACGACGGGGACCCCGTTCTACGACGGGACCGAGGACGCGATCGACTTCTTCCTCTCCACCCCCTCGCATCCATACGAACCGGTGCCGTCGTGTACCACCGGCACGAGCCACGCGGCCAAGCAGAACCAGCGCGTCGCGGAGGGCCTCGATGCCGCCTATAACCCGTTCTGGCAGCTGCTCGATCCCTCCGAGCTCGGGTTGGCCGGCCATTCCTACGGCGCCGCCGGGGTGTCCTACATCGGGCAGTGGGATCCGCGCGTGAAGGCGATCGTGGCCTGGGACAACCTGGGTGGCCCCGGCCCCGACGACGCGCAGGTGCCCGGCGGTCCGCCCGGCGACAACCAGACGATCGGCGAGTCGGGCTGCCCGGCCGATCCGGCCGACCGCACCACGGTCCCGATCACCAAGCCGGCGCTCGGCATGTCGGCCGACTACGGGCTGCCGCCGGCGCCCAACACGTCGCTCCCCAACCCGGAGGGCAAGTCGACCTGGTCCTTGAATTACTCGAAGGCCGGCGTCGACACCGGCGAGATCATCATCCGCGGCGGCTCGCACCTGGACTTCAGCTTCATCCCCAACCAGGCCTTCGGCGCCTCGCTGCGCGGCGCGGACATGGTCGCCTGGTACACCACGGCTTGGTTTGACAAGTACCTCAAGCACGACCCGAACGCTGACAACATGCTGCTGACCGAGCGCTGGCAGAACGACCCGATCGAAGCCTCGATCGACCCCAACCACGACGGGAACGCGTTCTCCTTCTACTACTACTCGCGCCTCGACATCCACCTGGCCAACGGGCAGGTGTGGGACTGCGAGGACCTGCGCGACGGCTGTCCGGGGATGGTCCCGGAGAGCGAGGACGGGTTCCCGGGGATCTACTCATACCTGGCGGTCGATACCAGTCCCGACAGCGTGTCCGGGCCAGGAGCCGCCCTACAGGCGTCGAGCAGCCTGACTCCCTGCGTAGCGAGCAAGGCGGTCGTGTTCCGCCTCGCGCGCTTCCACGGCAAGCCGATCACGCGCGTGCGGGTCTACGTCGGCAAGCGGCTGGTGATGACGCGCCGAGGCCGGTCCCTGCGCTCGGTCCGCCTGTCCGGCCTACCCGGGAACGGCAGCCACAAGATCCGGGTGGTCGAGTACACCCGGTCGGGCCGCGCCCGCGTCGCCACCCGCACCGTCCGCGGCTGCGCGAGCTAGCCGACGGTCAGGACGGCCTTGCCGTTGACCCGCCGGTCGAGCAGCGCCTCGATCGCCTGGCCGGCGTCGTTCCATGACAGCGTGAGATCAATCTGCGGGTCGAGGCGGCCCGTGGCGACCAGATCGGCCAGCCGCCGGAGGTCCCTCGTCCCACTGCGCGTGTGGTCGACGATGTCGAACAGGTAGAAGGCGTACAGCTGGGCGCGGGGCGCGCGGGCGAAGAACTCGCGGGACGGATAGGAGACGGGCTCGGGCACCGTCGAGGCGAAGCTGACCACCGTTCCGCCCGGCGCCACGCGCTGGAGCGCCTCGCCGAGCACGGGCCCCCCCACGGCGTCGAGGATCGCGTCGTAGATCGGCCCGCGGAGGTCGATCTCAGGCGCCACCGCGTCGGCGCCGAGCTCTGCTAACCCGTCCGTGCGCCGGGCGACGCCCGTCACGTGAGCGCCGGCCAACTTGGCAAGCTGGATCGCGAAACGACCCACCCCGCCGCTCGCGCCGGTCACGAGCACGCGCTTGCCGAGCACGAAGCCCGCCACCTCGAGCGCCAGCAGCGCGGTCAGCCCCGCCACCGGCAACGCGGCGGCCTCCTCGAACGACACCCCGTCGGGCAGCTCGGCCAGCCGATCGGTCTTCACCGCGCCGAGCTCGGCCCACGCGCCCGCATTCATCATCCCGACCACGCGCGCGCCTTCGGGCGGACCGCTGCCGTCAGCGGCGGCCTGACGAACCGTGCCGGCCAGATCCCACCCGGTGACCGAGCCCGGCTCCATCTGCTCCAGGCGCCGGGTCTCGCCGCGGTTGAGGCTGAATGCCTTGATCTCCACCAGCGCCTCGTCCGGCAGCGGCGCCGGGTCGGCTACGTCGGCCAGCTCCGCGAACGGCGCGGACCTCATCGACACCAGCGCGCGCATGGCCGGACAGGCTACTGTGCCCCCGTGCCCCGGCTGACGAAGTCCCTCGTGCTCGCCGGCGCGCTGCTGCTCATCGCCTGCTCGGCGGCCCAAGCGTCCGCCCTCCACATCCACTGGATGCGCGGCTACGCCGCGCCGGGCACCCCGGTTCGCTACGACAAGGTGGGCGTGCTCGAGGTCGGACCCCGCAGCGCCCACAACGTGCTGGTGCTCGAGCCCGGGACCTCCGCCGGCTCGGCGTACTTCCTGCCCCTTGCCGAGTGGGTCGTGTCGCGCCTGCACGGCTGGCAGGTGTGGTCGGTCGAGCGACGCGAGAACCTGCTCGAGGATCAGTCCAGGCTGAATCTCGCCAAGGCCGGTCACCTCGACGCCACGCAACTGTTCGACTACTACCTGGGCTGGCTCCTCCCCGGCGCCTACACCGGCCCGCACATGCAGCTGATCCCCGATTCGAAGGTCGAGTTCGCCAAGCAGTGGGGTATGAAGGTCGCCGTGGAGGATCTCCACGACGTGATCGGCGCGGCCCGCCGGCTGGGCGGCCGGGTCGTCCTCGGCGGCCACTCGCTGGGCGGCGCCGTCGTCACCGCCTACGCGACCTGGGACTTCGGCGGCCACGCCGGCGCCGACGACCTCGCCGGTCTGGTCTACATCGACGGCGGTAGCCCGCTCGCGGTGGACGCACCGACCGCGCGTGAGGAGCTGACCGTGCTGGACTCCTCCGAGACCTCCCCCTGGCTCTCCTTCGGGGGGATCGGAGCACCATTCGCCGGCCTGTTCAGCGCCACCGGCGCGACCGCCGCCCTGATCGACCCGGACGGCGCCTCGCTCGCGCAGAGCTCCGGCCTCCTCAACGCGTTCGGTCTCACGCCTGACGTGCCGGTCACCAATCTGGCCCAGTTCGGCTTCGCGCTGAATGTCGGCACGTCGCCGGCCAGCCTGAGCGCCGCCCAGGCCCACCTCGGCGCCGGCCTCGGCACCGCCGGTCCGCTGCACGGATGGAACGGCGCCGGGGCGCTCACGCCGATCACCCGGTACGCGGCGATGCTCTCGGGCGCCGGTGTGGACGGGGCCGACGGCACCGAGTGGTATTTCCCGGACCGCCTGACGATCGACACCGGCGCCGTCGGCAACGGAATCGCCAACCCGGCCCAGAAGATCCTCGGCCTCGACGCCACGATGGGCCGCCAGCTGCCCAAGGGCCTTCGGATCTATGCGTTCGCCGCCCGCCTCGGCGGCGCCGGGGTCCTGGCCGACGCGCTCGGGCTCGCCAACCAGTCCCGCATTCCCTTGAAGAACGTGCTTCTGATCAACCGGGCCTCGACGTACGCCCACAACGATCCGGCCGGCGCGTACCCGCAGAACGCGTTCTTCACAGGGCTGCTGCGGTTCCTGCGACGTGTGAAGTCCACCAAGCGATAGAGCTAAGGTCGAAGGTGTGCCAGGAGACCGCACCCCGACCGCCACCGCCCAAGCCGGTATCAGCCGGCCGCTCGTCCTCCTCCTGGCCCTCACCTGCGGCGCAGCCGTGGCCAGCCTGTATTACGCCCAGCCGCTGCTGCATACGATCGCCCGGGCCTTCTCGGTCTCCGACGGTACGGCTGGGCTGCTCGTAACGGTCAGTCAGGCCGGCTACGTGATCGGGCTCGCGCTGCTCGTGCCGGTCGGCGACCTGCTGGAGCGCCGGCGGCTGATCGCGGCGTTGCTCGTCGTTACCGCCGCCGCGCTCGGCCTCGCCGCCGCGGCGCCCACGTTCATCCTGTTCGCGGCCGCGCTCGGTGTTGTGGGCGTGACCGCCGTGGTGGCCCAGATCGTCGTGCCGATGTCCGCATCGCTCGCCGGCGACCACGAACGTGGGAGCGTCGTCGGGACGGTGATGAGCGGCCTATTGATCGGAATTCTCCTGGCCCGCACGATCAGCGGCATCGTCGCCCAACTGCTCGGCTGGCGGGCGGTGTTCGTGCTCGCCGCCGTCGCGATGCTGGTGCTCGCGGCGATCCTGCGTAGCGTGCTTCCGAAGGTCCACGCGACCGAGCGGCTGCCCTACCCGGTGCTGCTGCGCACGGTGCTCGAGCTAGTGCGCAAGGAGCCACTGCTGCGTCAGCGGATGCTCCTCGGCGCCACGGCGTTCGGCTGCTTCAGCGTGCTCTGGACCTCGCTGGCTTTTCTGCTCTCGGGCGCGCCGTACCACTACGGCAACGCGACCATCGGGCTGTTCGGCCTCGCCGGCCTGGCCGGCGCACTGGCGGCACCGGTGGCGGGCCGCCTGGCCGACCGCGGGCGCGGGCGGCTCGCCATGAGCGCGGCGGTCCTCGTCCTACTCGCGAGCTGGGGACTGCTCGCGCTGGGCAAGGGCTCGGTCCTACCGCTGATCGTTGGCATCGCGGCGCTCGACCTGGGCGTCCAGGCCATGCACATCTCCAACCAGAGCGCCGTCTACTCGCTGCACGGCGAGGCCCGCAGCCGCCTGACCACTGCCTACATGGTCGCCTACTTCCTCGGCGGCGTGGTGCTGTCGGCGATCACCACCGCGCTGTACTCAACCAGCGGCTGGTACGCGGTGTGCCTGCTCGGCGCCGGCACGGCGGCGGTCGGCCTGATCGCCTGGCTGGTCAGCGAGCGGGCCATGACAGGCCGGCTCCCGCTCGGGGCGGATAGCGCCGCCTAGCGTCTGGAGGCGGCGGAACTTCGTGCCTCGAGCTGCTGGCCCTGCCTCGCGGCGCACGTCGCCTGCGCTCACCCAACCGTGCGATTGACGAGCGGCCGGTAGGTCCGGCATGGCTCGCCGCGCAGGCCCGGGCACGGTGGCAGCCCCGTCGGGACCGCCACCCCGGAGACCACCGGCAGCACGAGCCGCGAGGGCATCGACGGTGAGTGCGCCACCCGTACCGTGACGTGCCGGCTCACACCGGGGCTCAAATCAGCGAACGCCCACGTCGGCTGATCGCCACCTGGCGCCGAGATCACGATGCGGATCCGCGACCCGGCCCGGTACACATGTCCTTCGTAGTACAGCGGAATGGCCACGTCGGTGAACCTGCCCCGACGTAACGCGGCGTGCAGCCATCCGCTCTGCACGTAGGTCTCGAGGCCATCGGGCCGGACCTCGGTCACAGTGACCTGGAGGTCGACATCCGGGACCGACGACTCGACCCAGGCGTGCAGCGCGCCGGCGCCGACGACGATGATGTTGGAACCAAGCGGCGCGGTCAGGTAAGAGAGCGCTGTCCCGGGTGGGTTCTGCGTCCAGTGGTACCGCGGCGTGGCGCTCCACAGGCCACCGGCTCCGGTGTTCCCGCTGAAGTCGGTCGCGGGTCGCGCGCGCGGAGACCATGTGAACGCGTCGACACTCCGCGAGCTCGGCGCGGACCGCGCCAGCGCGCCACCCGTCCCCAGGTACCACGACATCGTGCTCGTACCCGGCAGCGGGAACCGCGCGAAAGACTGCTCGAACGCTGCCTCCGGGGCCCCGGGTTGCGAGCCGCCGGCGCCGTTGTCGAACAGGATCCGGATCGGCGGCAGGGACTCGAACGCCGCCAGCGCGGACGCGTAGGAAGGCTCGTCCTCGACCGGGTCGTCGGTCGGGAAGTTCACACCGGCCACACCCATTGCCTGCTGGTAAAGCACGGGCGCGAGCACGCGCACCGCTGGCGACAAGAAAGGCTGTCGATGCGCCACAAACAGCGACAGGAAGTCAAACCATCGCTGCGCCGTCACTGGATCGAGTGAGTCGATGTGGGTGCCGTTGGTGAACGTGAACCACTTCCTCGCTGTGCCCGTGAAACGCGAGGCCAGATCGGGGCAGTCCCCACCCGTCTGCTCGTCGGTCCACTGGCAGGCCAGGTACACCGGCACATGGATCTTTTGCACGAAGGTGACCGGGTCGAGCGACCGCGCCAACGGTGAGGTGGGGTTGCGGTTGGCGTACACCTCGGACACCTCGTTCACCGCCTCGGGGTGCAGCGCCTGGTTGGCGGCGCACACCCGGTCCCCGCCGCGGATCCGTTGAAGCGCCCACTGCTCGCCGTGGCCGGGCGAGGCCGCCTCGGCGTCGAAGTCGCGCGCCTGGGCGAACGGGAGCGCGAAACCGGTATTGAGGATCCCGCCCGGATACAGCGTCGTCGCGGTGTCGTTGATGACCGACAGCGGCGCGATCGCCGCCAGATGCGGGGGGTCGGTGGCGGCGACGAACAACTGGCTGATCCCGCCGTAGGAGATCCCGATCATGCCGACTCGGTGCCCGAGCACCCACGGCTGTCGCGCCACCGTCTCGATCACGTCGTAGCCGTCGAGGTTCTGGAGCGGCTCGAAGAAGCTGAACGCGCCACCCGAGCACCCCGTCCCGCGCATGTTCACGTCGACCACGGCAAACCCGAGCAGCGTCGCGATCGGGCTGATCCCGTTCTGCGCGCCCGCCGGATCGGCGTACCCGTAGCCCGAGTACTCGACGAGCGTCGGGTAGGGCCCCGGCCCGGCCGGGAGGCGCACGTCGATCGCGAGCTTCGTCCCGTCGCGCGTGGTCAGGTAGCCGTAGCCGGATCTGGGCAGCCGCTGGTCGTAGACCCGCGTGCTGGGTGGCGCCGATCGGTCCGGTAAAACGGTCAGCGTGGGTGTTCGTGGCGCGCCGGCAATGGTGGGCCGGACGCGGTAGCCCCGACCGGGGGCGACACCCCGGAAGATCGCGCCGCCCAGCGGTCCAGCCACCGTCGCGCCGACCGCGTGCCCGCGCGCGCTCAGCAGCGTCAGTCCCTCGCCCGGACGTGCCCCGAGCACGTACACCTGCTGCACGCTCCCGTGCGCGCTGAACGCCGCGGCCGTCGCCGGCAGGCCCACGGCCAGCAGGGCCACCGCGAAAAACCCCGCGACCAGCCCCGCCAAGAGCTGTTTCGCCTCGCTCGCCATGCTGTGGGCGCGGACCCTACAGCACGCCTTGCGCGCTGCGCTAGCCTCGTCAGCCAGTACATCGCTCGAGGCAAGGGATCTCGGTGGGTTTGGGGCGACCCGACGAAAAGGACTTCACCTCTTCGCTACGACTGCTCGTAGTCGGGCAGGACGCGCAGCATGCCGCGGCGCTCGAGGAGCACACCCGGGACGCGACCGGCTCGAAGCCGGAGGTGCTCATCGGCGACACGGCGGCGCGCGTGCGCCGAGCGCTGAATGGGAAAGTCATCGACTGCGTCGTGCTCGGGCTGATCGACGCGGGCCCGCGGTCGCTCGAGACGCTTGAAGTCGTTCTCTCGAGCGTCCCCGACGTGCCGGTAGTGGTGCTGGCTCGCGTGGACGATCCGGCCCTGGCCCTCCACGCCATCCAGGAAGGAGCGCAGGACCATCTGGTCGAGGGCGCGATCGATCCCGCTGCGCTGCAAAGGGCGATCCGCCACGCGATCGCCCGCAAGCGCACCGAGGTCGGGCTGGCCCACCAGGCGTTCCAGGATTCGCTGACCGGTCTGCCCAACCGCGACCTGCTGATCGATCGCCTGTACGTCGCGATCGGCCGCTCGCGCCGCCGTCCGAGCTCGCTCGCGCTCCTGTTCCTCGACCTCGACGGCTTCAAGCGTGTCAACGACAGCCTCGGGCACGACGCCGGCGACGACGTGCTGGTCGAGGTCGGACGCCGCCTGCAGCGCGTACTGCGCCCCGGCGACACCGTCGCGCGCTACGGCGGAGACGAGTTCGTGATCCTGTGCGAGGACCTGCGCGGACAGCGCGAGGCGGTTCGCGTCGCCAAGCGCGCGCGAGCGGCCATCTCCGAGCCGATGAACGTACGCGGACACGAGGTGACGATCGAGGCCAGCGTCGGCATCGCGCGCGCCAGGGCGGAGCAGACCGCCGCCGAGGATCTGCTCCGGGAGGCCGACATCGCGATGTACAAGGCCAAGCGGCGGGGCGGCGGCATCGACCTGTACGACCCGGGGACCGGGTCTGATGCGATCACCGGCCTCGACGTCGAGCAGCGGCTGCGCGACGCGGTCCAGCACGCCGGGCTGGTCCTGCACTACCAACCCGTGATCGCGCTGGTCGGCGAGCACCTGCACTCGCTCGAGGCGCTGGTCCGCTGGGAGCACCCCGAGCGCCGACTGCTCTCACCGGAGGACTTCCTGCCGCTGGCCGAGGAGAGTGGCCTCGCCGGCGACGTCGACCGATGGGCGCTGAGCGAGGCCTGCCGGCAGCTCGCACGCTGGCGCGAGCAGGGCCTCATCGGTGACGAGGTACCGATATCGGTCAACCTATCCGCCGCCTCGCTGCGTGCGCCTGGGCTGACCGATACGGTCGCCGGCGCGCTCTCGGCCGCGCAGATCCCACCCGCGTGCCTGGCGCTCGAGGTGACCGAGGCCGGCCTGGAACGCGATCCCGGCCGCGCGGCCACCGTGCTGGGCGAGCTCGCTCGGGTTGGCGTGCGGCTGTGGCTCGACGGCTTCGGCGCCGACCGATCGACGCTCGCCGCGCTCGCGCGCCATCCCTTCGGCGCGGTCAAGATCTTCGCCGCGACCCCCGAGCGCCGGCTCACGGCGGCCCTCGCCGCGGCGCGCGCGCTCGACCTGGAGACGGTGGCGAAGGCAGTCGAGACCGCGACTCAGCTCGAGGCGATCCGTGACTGCGACGCCGCTCAGGGCTTTTTGTTTGCGCCACCCGCCTCCGCGCAGGCCACGGCACAAGTCCTCGCGGCACGAGCGCAGTAGCTTTCGCGAGGTGAGCGACCCAGCCGACCTAGGCGTGCTCGAGGCCGCCGAGCAGCTGTCCTCCGGGCAGCTGTCCTCGAGGGAGTTGACCGGGGCCTGCCTGCGCCGCATCGAGGCGCGCAACGGCGGGGCTCCGACCCTCGACGGTGCGCCCGACCGGATCAACGCCTGGGCCCGCGTGTATCCCGACATCGCCCGCGAGCACGCCGAAGCGGCCGACGCGCGCCGCGCCCGGAAGGGCGACGACACGCCGCTTGTGTGCGGCATCCCGATCGGTCTCAAGGACCTCTACGCGGTCGCCGGCCTGCCGCTCACCGCCTCGAGCCGCGTGCTCGAAGGCAACGTCCCAGCCCAGGACAGCACGGTATGGCGCCGGCTGCACGGGCAGGGCATGGTCTTGCTCGGGCACACGCATACGCACGAGTTCGCCGCCGGCGGCACGACCGATCAGTCGGGCAATCCGTGGGCACTCGATCGGATCGCCGGCGGATCGAGCGGCGGCAGCGCGGCGGCGCTCGCCGCCCGCATGACGCCCGCCGCGCTCGGAAGCGACACCTGCGGCTCGCTGCGGATCCCATCGGCCTGCTGCGGAACGTCCACGATTAAGCCGACGCGCGGCCAGATCCCGCTCGACGGGGTCATCCCTCTCGCCTCGTCGCTCGATCACCCCGGCCCGATGGGGCGGACAGTGGCCGACTGCGCCGCGGTGCTAAGCGCGATGGCAGCCGGTGACGCGCTCCCGCTCGCCGCGCGGGCCGGTAACCACCCGCTCGATGGCGTCACCATCGCGCTCACCGATCGCCCAAATCAGATCCCCCTAGAAACAGAGGTCGCCCAGGGCCTTGATGAGGCTGCGCAAGCGTGCCGGAACCTCGGCGCACGGGTGATCGAGCGGCCCGCTCCATGGGCACTGGACTGGGATGACCTCAGCCGCGTACTCATGACGGAGGCTTGGCAGTATCACCGCGGGCACGCCGATCGGCACGACCGCTACCGAGAGCAGGTGGCCGAGTTCGTCGAGGCCGCCCGCGACTTCGCCGACGGGGATGGCTACGCGGGCGCCCAGGAGCGGCGCTTGGTCGGTACGGCCACGTGGGAGGACTGGTTCGCCCGCGAGGGCGTCGACCTGCTGCTCGAGCCGACGCTGCCGATCCTCCCGCTCGAGCGCGGGCCGGGCTACGACCGGGGGCATCCCGCCGGACCGGGCGATCCGCTGATCGCCTTCACCGCGATGTGGGACATGACGGGCATGCCGGTCGCGTGCCTGCCCGTCAGCTGGAGCGTCGGGGTCTCACTGGTGGCGCCGCGGGGACGCGAGGCGCCGCTCGTCCAGGCCGCGATCGACCTTCAGGAGCACGCCCTCGGGATCCCTGGAGACCCGCTCGCGTGAGCCTCGCCGTGACCGGCGCCGTGCTCGCCGGGCAGCCGGTCGGGCTGCGAGCGCAGGAGGGCCTGATCGTCGAGCTCGGTCCGGGCGTCGAGGCGCGCCCCGAGGACGAGGCGCTCGACGCCGCCGGCGCGATCCTCGTCCCACCGCTCATCAACGGTCACACGCACGCCGCGATGACGCTGTTCCGCGGCCACGGCGACGACCTGCCGCTGATGCGCTGGCTGCGCGAGAAGATCTGGCCGGTCGAGCGAAGACTCGAGCCCGAAGACGTCTACTGGGGGACCCGGCTCGCCTGCCTCGAGATGGTGCGCAGCGGGACCGTGCGCTTCTGGGATATGTACTGGCATCCGCAGGCGGCCGCTCGCGCGGTCAAGGACGCCGGCATGCGCGCCACCGTGGCCGCCCCGCTGATCGACGTCGAGGGCGGCGGCGAGGAGATGCGCGAAGCCGCGCTGCGCGGCTTGGACGAGCTGGCCGAGAGCAATACGTGCGAGCGGATCGATGTCGGCCTCGCGCCGCACGCGATCTACACCGTGACCGAGGAAAGCCTGCGCTGGATTGCCGAGCTCACCTCCGAGCGCGGGCTGCCCGTCCAGATCCACCTGTCCGAGACCGAGCAGGAGGTGATCGACTGCGTCGCGGCGCACGGCGTCCGTCCCGCCCACTACCTGGACCGCGTCGGGCTGCTCACGCCGCGCACCGTGCTGGCGCACGGCGTGTGGCTCGACGACCGCGAGCTCGAGTTGATCGCCGCGCGAGGCGCCGTGCTCGTGACCAACCCGGTGGCGAACCTCAAGCTCGCCGTCGGCGGGGCATTTCCGTACCCGCGGGCGCGCGCGGCGGGGGCGCAGGTCGGACTGGGCACCGACGGCCCCGGGTCCAACAACTCGCTTGACCTGTTCGCCGACATGAAGACGTTCGCGCTGTTGCAGAAACACGAGGCGCGGGATCCGGCCGTGATCAGCGCCGAGGAGACGTGGGAGATCGCCACCGGTCGGCGCGCCCCCTTGCTCGGCGCTGCCCACGGACTCGAGCTGGGCGAGCCCGCCGACTTCCTTCTCCTCCGCGCCGGCGCGCCCGAGCTCGGCTTCGGCGAGCTTCCCGCCGCGCTGGTGTACGCGGCGTCGGGGGCGGTCGTCCAGACCACGGTGGTGGCCGGACGGGTGGTCATGCGCGACGGCCGGGTGGAGGACTCCGAGGAGGTGCTGGCTCGCGCGCTCGAGCGCGCCCGGCGGCTCGGGCTGGCATCCGCGCTAGCCTGAGCCCCGGCGTGTCGAACACAGCCGCCGACCGACTTCTCGCGGCCGCCGGCCCGGCCGGCGCGACACCGTGCGTGCTGCTGATGTTCGGCGAGATCGCCTTGAAGGGCCGGAAGCGTTCGAGCTTCGCCGCGGTGCTCGAGCGCAACCTGCGCCGGGCGCTGCGCGCCGCCGGCGGCGTCGAACTTCACCGGCGCGGATCCTCGTTCCTCGCGCTGTCTTCCGCCGAGGGTCTGGCCAGGACGCTCGAGATCGCCACCGAAGTCCCCGGCCTGAGCGTCGTGCAGCCCGCGCTCCGCGTGGAGCCGGCCGTCGAGCCCGCCGCGCGCGCCGCCATCGAGCTGCTGCGCGGGCTGCCCGGCCGATCGTTCGCGGTCCGCTCGCGCCGGCGGGAGAAGAGCTTCCCGGTCAGCTCGATGGAGGTGGCCCGCCTCGTCGGCGCCGCCGTCAAGGACGCGCTTGGCCTGAGCGTCGATCTGACCCATCCCGACGTCGAGCTCCACGTCGACGCCTACGACCGCGGGCTGTTCGTCTCGGTCGACCGCCTGCGCGGGGCCGGAGGGCTCCCCGTCGGTTCGAGCGGGCGCGCGCTCGTGCTCCTGTCCGGCGGGATCGATTCGCCGGTCGCCGCCTACCGGATGATGAGGCGCGGGCTGCGCTGCGACTTCGTTCACTTCTCCGGCCAGCCGTTGACCGGCCCCGAATCGGCCTACAAGGCATATGCCCTGGTCGCGCGGCTGAATCGCTACCAGGGCCGCTCGCGGCTGTTCGTGGTGCCGTTCGGCCTGGCCCAGCGGCTGCTCGCCTCCTCGGGCGCCGGCCGCCTCCAGGTGCTGGCCCAGCGCCGGCTGATGGTGCGCGTGGGCGATGCGCTCGCGCGCCGCGAGCGCTGTGAGGCGCTCGTCACCGGGGACTCGCTCGGGCAGGTGGCGAGCCAGACGCTGCGCAACCTTCAGGTGGTCGAAGACGCTTCCACGCTGCCGCTGCTCCGTCCGCTGATCGATCGCGACAAGTCAGAGATCGTCGAGGAGGCCCAGCGGCTCGGGACCTACGAGACCTCGATCCTTCCCGACGAGGACTGCTGCACGCTGCTCGCGCCCCGGCGCGCCGTCACCTGGGCCGAGCCCGAGCCGCTGATCGAGCTCGAGCGGCGGGTGGACGTCGAGAGCGTCGTCGAGCGGCTGCTGGATCAGGCCCTCGTGATGTGGCCGCGTCTTGAGGAGCGCAGCCGGGAGCCAGCGGCCGCCTAGGCTATATCAGGCCGCGACCGCGTCCGGCGCCACCGCGAGCCCGCGCTCGAGCAGCTCGTGCGGCGCCGAGCTGACCAGCCTGACCGGATCGGCCACCCCGGCGCCGGCCAGCGCGTCGAGCGCGAGCCGGAGCGCCGGCATCCGTTCGCCGCCGTGTGCGTCGGAGGCGAGAACCGCGCGGGGCGCTCGGCCCAGCAGCGCCATCGCGGTCGAGCGCACCCGCTCGCCGTAGAGCCCGGCGACCGACCAGGCGTTGATCTGGAGCGCGCTGCCGGCGGCGAGCTCATGCTCGATCGCGCGCCAGGCAGCCTCCGGGCGACTGAACGTGCGCTCCGGATGGGCCACCACAACGGCAAACCCGCGCTGTCGCAGCTCGTCGGCGTGCGGCGTGTAGTCGTCGCCAAGTCCCCGCAGCGGTGCCTCGAGCAGCACCCAGCGCCGCCCCTCCGGCCCGTGCGCGATCGCCTCGAGCTGCATATCCGATAGCCGCTCTACCATCCCCAGGTCGATCTCGCCGCCGCAGCGCACATCGATCGGGATGCGCGCGGCCGCCAGCCTCGCGCGGACCTCCCGCACGCGGTCGGCCAGAGCGGGCGGGTCGGTGACGAAGCTCGGGTGCACGTGCGGCGTGGTCACGATCGTCCGCGTGCCCTCGGCCGCCGCCGCACCGGCCAGCGCGACGCTCTCCTCCATCGACGACGGACCGTCGTCGATGCCGGGGAGCAGGTGGAAGTGGATCTCGGCGTATCTCATCTGCATCGATGATGCGTCAGGGTCGACCGAGGTCTGTGACGATCCCGTT
>Ga0335072_10003536_pt1 | contig 23488 bp, 27 predicted proteins | sample Lox_Sample_21_FD_206725 | JGI IMG/M metagenome (GOLD analysis project Ga0335072, IMG submission 206725) | Soil microbial communities from Loxahatchee National Wildlife Refuge, Florida, United States - Lox_Sample_2.1 | ecosystem: Environmental > Terrestrial > Soil > Wetlands | place: USA... | reverse complement strand
TTCCCCGACCGGGACCCGCGCTTCGACGGGGCGCACGTGACGATCGGCGCGGCGCGCGAGCCGGTCCTCCAACATTGGCGATGACGGCGCTCCGGGCTCCCTCTCAGACCTCATAAACCCTGAACGCACCAACTTCCGGGTTAACGTCAGCTTAATAATTGACGCCGCTGTAACTTCACAGTTCGCGGGTAGCAGAGCTATGCGCTAACCAGACCGCCCTGGCGGGGGCACGGATCTAGGAGTGGGTGTTTCTATATGTATCGGTTCAGCCGAGCCATCTACCGTGAGCTTGCTGATGAGGTCATCGAGGACCAACACGGCGGGCTGTATCTGAATCACGAGCGCGTCCTGAAGGCGTGCGAAGCGGCCGTCGAGCGCCTTGCGACCGACCGGCACTACTTCGCGCACCCATCACGGACGTTGTTCAACGACATTCGGGTGTACTTCCCGATGACGTCGCAGCTGCGGGTGCTGCGCGTGATCCAGCATTATCTCGGCCTGGCGGATGTGTTCCTGCGCCGCCTTCCGCAGAACGGCTTCGACGCATACGGCAACCCGCTGCAATGTCGGGCGAGCACCCGTAAGGGAACGCCCTGTCAGCGGATGCCATTGCCACACAACGGCTACTGCCCCTCGCATCAGCACCTCGCCGAGACCGAGGAGATCGAGGCGCCGCTGGCCGCCTAGCGGTTTGCGCCGCGGCCGCGGGAGGGTTGCGGCGGAGAAGTTCAGGCGGTCTTGCCGGCCGTGCGCCGCACGAGTCGAGCCCTCGGGCCCGTGCGGGCCGGCCGTGCCCGCTCCCGCCCGGCCGTGCCCGCGCGCGGGCCATCTCCTCCTCTGGCCCGCGCGCGCAGGCGTCTGGAAAGTAACGTTGACCCGATGCTGATCGGCGTCGATGTGGGCGGGACGTTCACCGACGCCGTGCTCGCGCTCGACGGGCGCGTGATCACCGCCAAGGCGCCGACCACCCCCGACGATCAGTCCGAGGGCGTACTCGCCGCGATCGAGGCGGCGCTGGCCAAGGCCGGCGCGGACCCGGGGCAGGTCGAGGAGTTCTCCCACGGGATGACGGTCGCGACCAACGCGCTGCTCGAGGGGCATGGCGCCAGGACCGCGTTCGTGGCCACCGACGGGTTCACGGACCTGATCGCGCTCGGGCGCCAGGATCGTCCGCAGCTCTACCGGCTGTGCGCCGCGCGCCCGGCACCGCTCGCCCCCGAGGATCTCCGCTTCGGCGCGCCCGAGCGGATGACGCCCGGCGGACCGCTGACCGAGCTCACCCCCGAAGCGGCGACCGAACTCGCAACCCGGGTCGCCGAGGCCGACCCGGAAGCGGTCGCGGTCGCGTTGCTCCACTCCTACCGCCACCCGGAGCACGAGCAGGCGATCGGCGCCGCCCTCGCCGAGGCCCTGCCAGGCACCCACATCTCGCTCTCGCACGAGGTCGTCGGCACGTTCCGAGAGTTCGAGCGCGCCGCGACCACCGAGATCGACGCCGCGCTGTCACCGCTACTGGCCAGCTATCTGCGCCGGCTCGCCCAGCGCGTCCGCGAGGCGAACCTGCCCGAGCCCGCGATCATGCAGTCGAACGGCGGCCTGATCGACGTCGAGGCGGCCGCCGGCCACGCGTCTTGGACCGTCCTTTCGGGACCCGCGGGGGGTGCCGCGGGAGCGGCGTTCGTGGCCCGGACCGCCGGCACCGACGACGCGCTGTGCCTCGACATGGGCGGCACGTCGTGCGACGTGTGCGTGGTCGACGGTGGCACCGTGCAGGAGCAGTCGAGCGGCGAGATCGCGGGCCGCCCGATGGCGCTGCCGATGCTCGCGGTCCACACCGTGGGCGCCGGCGGCGGTTCGATCGCGTGGCGGGACGCCGGCGGCGCGCTCCGGGTCGGGCCCCGGTCGGCCGGCGCCGACCCCGGCCCGGCCTGCTACGGCCGCGGGGGCACCGAGCCGACCGTCACCGACGCGAACCTCGTGCTCGGCTATCTGTCCGCCGACGCGCCGCTCGGCGGCGGCGTCGAACTCGACCGCGAGGCGGCGGTCAAGGCGGTCAACGACCTCGCCCACCGACTCGGCCTCGACGACGTCACTGCATGTGCCGAGGGGATCCGCCGCGTCGCCGGCGCCGAGATGATCCGCGCGCTCCGGGTCGTCACCGTCCAGCGGGGAATCGACCCCCGGCGATACGCGCTGATGGCGTTCGGTGGCGCCGGCGGGCTGCACGGCGCGCAGATCGCCGACGAGCTGGGCATCGACACGATCCTGTGTCCGCGCGCCTCAGGCGTCCTCGCGGCGCTCGGCCTCGTCGTCTCGCCGCGCCGGCGCGACGTGCAACGGAGCGTGCTCCTCAGCGGCGACGACCTCACCGCGGACGCGATCGAACGGCACGTGAAGGAACTCGGCGAGCGCGCCCGCGAATCGATGCACGACCCCGGCGCCGAGCTGCAGGTTGTCTACGAGCTCCGCTACCGGGGCCAGTCGTTCGAGCTGCCGATCTCCGGGTCGACGACGGCCGATCCCGGCGAGCTGCGCCACGCGTTCGAAGACGAGCACGAGGAGCGCTACGGCTACCGCGACGCCGACCAGGAACTCGAGCTCGTCACGATCCGGGTGACCGCCACCGGGCCCGGGGTCGACGTCGAGCTCGCCGGCGACGATGGCGAAGCCGACGTGGAACGCTCCACCCGCGAGGCCACGCTCGCCGGCGAGCAAATCGAGCTCGAGGTGCTCCGCGGCATTCCGGGACCGGGCACCAAGCTCGACGGTCCCGCCGTGATCGAGCTGCCCGAGTCGACGGTGCTGATTCCGGCGGGCTGGGCCGGCGAGGTCGACGCCACCGGCACGATCCGAATGACACGGGGCGCATGAGCGACTCGCAAATCGGTCCGGTCGAGCTCCAGGTCCTCACCGGCGCGCTCCGAGCCCTGTGCGAGGAGATGGGAGCCGTGCTGATCCGCTCCGCCCACTCCGCGAACATCAAGGAGCGGCGCGACGCCTCGACCGCGCTGTTCGACCCGCGGGGCGAGATGGTGATGCAGGCCGAGCACATTCCGGTTCACCTCGGCGCGATGCCCGCGGCCGTCGCCGCGATCCTCGACGAGGAGCACGCGCCGGACCGCAGCTGGATCCTCAACGACCCGTACGCCGGGGGCACGCACCTACCGGACATCACCGTCATCACGCCGCTGTTTGCGGGGGACGAGTTGATCGCGTTCGCGGCCAGCCGTGCCCACCACGCCGACGTCGGCGGGCCGACGCCCGGCTCGATGCCGGCCGACAGCACCACGCTCGACGAGGAGGGCGTGGTGATCAGCCCCAGGATCCTTGACGACGAGGCGATCGCCGAGTTGAGCGCAAAGATGCGCCGGCCCGACCAGCGCCGGGCCGATCTCCGTGCCCAGCTCGCGGCCGGGCGCGTCGGCGGGCGCCGGCTGCTCGAGCTGCACGACCGCTACGGCGCCACCAAGCTCGGGCAGGCGTTCGGCGAGGTCCTCGACTACGCAGAACGCCGCACCCGGGCCTGCATCGAAGACCTGGACGACGGGACGTACACAGCCCATGACGTGCTCGAGGCACGCGAAGGCGACCTCGAGATCTCACTGAAAGCCACCGTCGACGGTGACCGCCTCACGCTCGACTTCACCGGCACCGTCGACCAGCACGAGGGCAACCTCAACTGCCCGCTGGCGGTGACGCGATCGGCGTGCTACTTCGCGATCCGCGTTCTGACCGATCCCGACATCCCGCCGAGCGCCGGCGCGTACCGACCCGTCGAGGTGATCGCGCCGGAGGGCTGCCTGCTCAACGCCCGCTCGCCCGCCGCGGTCGTCGGCGGGAACGTCGAGACCTCATCAAGGGTGGCCGACGTTGTCTTGAGCGCCTTCGGGCGAGCTCTCGGACAAGGGACGATGAACAACGTCACGCTCGGGACCGAAGACGTCGTCTACTACGAGACGATCGGCGGCGGTCAGGGCGCGTGCCCGGACGCGGACGGCCCGAGCGGCGTGCACGTGGCGATGAGCAACACGCTCAACACCCCGATCGAGGCGCTCGAGCTCGAGTTTCCGATGCGGATGGTCGAGTATGCGCTGCGGCGGGGCTCGGGCGGGGACGGCGCTCACGCGGGCGGCGACGGCGTGATTCGCGAGATCGAGGCGCTCGCGCCGCTCAGCTTCTCGCTGATCACCGAGCGCCGGCGCCACCGGCCGTCGGGGGCGGACGGCGGCGAGCCCGGGGCGCCTGGGCGCAACCTGCTCGACGGCGAGGAACTGCCGGCGAAATCGATTGGCAAGCTCGAGAAAGGGCAGCGGCTGCGGATCGAAACGCCCGGCGGCGGCGGCCATGGTCGCCCCCGGTGACGCGCCCGCACCGCTGATCGTCGCCCCGGTGACGGGCCCCCCCGGGGTGCTAACTGTTAGCTAGTGCAAATAGTTACAAACTCGGCCGCGTTCGCCATCCGGCGAATTGTTCGACAGGCGGCCGACACGGTGGAACCGGTTTCACCTGCATCCGCGGGAGATCCCGAAATACTCGTATACCCAGCGTTAGTGGCGATTCACACACGTTCGGTGCGAGGTTTTCAGCAGTCGCACGAGTTCGCCTCGAGACCCCTGCGGTAAACCCACCGATTTGCGGTCACATTTGGCGATTTGCCAAACCTCGCGTACAATCAGGTCCTCCCGTGCCGCAGTTGCATTGCGTGCCGCGCACGGGTTTCCTCCGTTCTATCCCCCGTTTTCTTCTATTCCTACATGCCGATTGCCTTCAAAGAATGGGCTGTGACTGTGCGGGCCCTTGCCGAGGGAGAGCAGCTTCTGACCCTCCGCAAGGGTGGCATTCGCGAGCCCGACAAACACTTCAAGCTGGACTACGACCGTTTCTTTCTGTACCCGACGTTCGATCACCAGTGCTCTGACCTCGTCCGCGAGTCACATCAACCCGAGCTCGTCCGCGCGCTCGAGGAGGGTGTCTGGAGCGACGGTGAGCCGCCGCCCCAGTCGCTGCGCCGCAACCGCGAAATCCCGCAGCCCGACCGGGTGCGGATTCGTGCCTGGGCCGAGGTGGCCGCGCATTTCACGATCACCGACCGGCGAACGGTCGACGCGTTGTCGCCGTTCTATGTGTGGACGACCGACTACGCCGAGAAGCGCCTCGCGTGGAAGCGGCGTCATCCGCTCCACGTGATCCTGCTTCGGACCTACCGGATCCCGCGGCCGGTCACCGTCAAGGTGCGCGACGACTACGGCGGATGCCGCTCGTGGCTCGAACTCACCCGTGACCTCCCGTTCGAGGGGACGCCGGTGCTGTCCGACGACGAGTTCGAGCGGGCCTCCGAGGAGATCGCATCGATCGCATCGGATCGCGAGCCGGTCCTGGTCTGACCCCGGCGACGGGTAAGCCGCAGCACCAGCGCGTCAGGTGGCATGGGTCGAGTCGGCGTCGCCGTCCTTCAGGGCACGGCACGAGTCGACCCATGCCGATGACGTAGACCGCGTCCTGCATTCGCTCGAGCGCACGCGCGAGCAACTCGCCCGGCATTTCCCGAACACGGTCGACGGGATGACCGTCGTGTTCCATTCGGGCGTGACATCGCTGTCGGTCGCATGCCCGATCGTGCCACTCGCGTGGGGCGCCGCCGCGCCGGCGGCTCGCCGGTACGTCGCCGGCTGGGCGGGCCGCGACGTGCTGCACGTCCTGCGTCCCGACCTGCTCGACGCGCGGGCGTCGACCGTGCCCGGCTCGCGCGAGATGCTCGCCACCACGGCGTCGGCGTTGTACGCGCGGCGGGTGATCATCGGGAACAACCCGGACATCCCGCTGCGCACGACGCCGCGGCGGATCCGCGCCGAGCTGCGCTGGGGGTGGCTGATCGAGGGCGCCGCCCGCTGGTTCGGCGGCCAGACCGCGCATGCCCGGCCGGCGATCGCCCGCCGGCTGCGCGAGGGTCGCCGGCCGGCGTTCCCGCCCGGCGTACGCGATGCGCCGTTGCTCGGCGGGACGGTGATCGATCTGCTCGTGCGCGAGCGCGACGAGCAGGCCGCCGCCGGGCTCGCCTGCCGCCTGCACCCGCGCGGTCGGCGGGCCGCACTGCGCGAGGCGTTCGGGGGCGCTTCGCCGGCCCGGATCGAGAACGCGTGGCGCGACCACCTCGGGCGCATGGCCGCCGGCGCTTAGTGCACGACCTGGCTCGCAAGCCAGACCACGACCGCCCCGACCGCCAGCGCCACCAGGATGCCGACCAGCAGCCGGCCCGGTGCCACCACCCGCTCCGGCGGCTTATCCGAGATCAACTCGCCCGCTAGCAGCAGCTCGCGCGCCGTCGGCACCGCCGCCTCGGGCACCATCACGTCGCGCGGTCCGGCGGCGAGGAAGTCCGGCACGTCGAAGCCGGCGCTGCGGCGGAGCATGCTGGGCACGCCCTCCTCGAGCAGGAGGCCCTGGATGAACTCGGCCTCGGCCTGGTTGCGCGCCCACGCGACCCGCACCAGCGGGCCCTCGGTGAGCTGCGGCTTGATCTTGCGCGCGCGCTCGTGAGCTTCGCTGACCGCGTCGAGCTCACCGGAGCCGCCGACGTGATCGCCGTATACGAGCGGGAGCTTGCAGGTCGCGCAGAAGCGCTCGGTCTCGGGGTAGGACGCGCCGCACACGGGGCAGAAGAGCTCGCCGGCTCTCACCGCCCGTTTGCTCATCACTCCACGACCAGTTCGGCGTCCGACACCTGCGCCCCGTCGATCCGCCAGGTTTGAACCTCCACCTCCCCGTCGGCGAGCCCGACGATGATCCACAGCACGCCGGGCCACAGCTTGGCGAAGTTGATGTCGGTCTGCGACGGCCTCGGCGCCGTGCGCGTGTGCGAGTGGTAGATCGCCCCGAGCTCGAGCCCGGCTTCCTCGATCTTGTTGTGAAGCTCGAGCTGCTCCTCCGGATCGATCCGGAACCGCAGCGGGCTCGCCTCGGCGTTGACCGCGCGGTACACGGCGAGCGCCTGGCCGTTGTTCGAGCCCACCATCCCGCAGCACTCATTGGGCGCCTCCTCGCGGGCGTGGGCCACGATCTCGTCGTACAGGTCCTGCGCGATCTTCATGGTCGGCCCCAGGCTACCGCGCGCGTGACCAGCGGCGACAAATCAGCTGCTCCCGGTCACGAACGGCCACGGGACCGCCTTCACGTATTCGCCGGGGTTCCGCAGGCCGCTCACCGCCGTCCAGTGCTGCGCCTCGCACGCCATGATCTGCGCCGCGAGGCGCTGGAGCGGTTGGGTGCTCAGCGTCTTCAGCGCAGTGAAGTAGACGCCCTCCGCGAGCGACTCCAGATCGACGAGGAGCCGCATGGCGTCGTTCTGCGAGTGCAGGCCGGTGAGGCTCACCGGGATGTTGTGCTTGGACTCGAGGGCGCCCGCCGCATCCAGTCCGAGCGGCGAGGTGTCCGCCACGGCGCCCATCGCCGTCAGCGCGGCCGCGACCGCGGACACATGCTGAACCTCGTGGCTCAGGTAGGGCGCGATCGCCCGCGCGATATCCGGCGCCAGCGTCCCGGACGCCAGCACGCGCCGGTACGCGAGCACCATCAGCCGCTCGATCTCGAGCGCCTTCGACAGCGCCTGCGCGTCGGTCGGCGGCGGGGTGTCGGCGGCCGCGGGATCGGCCGCGGCCGCAACCGCGGCCCCCACGCCTGCCACCGCGAACGCGCCGGCAACGATCTCGCGTCGTGTACGCAGCCGGTCCACCGTCAGGCCCTGCCGGTCACGAACGCGGACGGGATCGCGGGCCGCCCGAGCGCGGCGCGCACGACCGCCACATGCTGGGCGTCGTTGGCGAGAATCGAGGCCACCTGCTGCTTGACGACGCCTGGTTCGAGCCGCTGGATCGCGTACAGGTAGCCGGCGATCTGCGCGTTCTCGACCGAGTGGAGCAGCATCAGCACCTCCTCGCTCGTCCGCGGATGCCCGAGGGCATAGCTCGGGGCGGGCTTGATCGGCTTGCCCCCCGCCTCGCGGACGAGTCCCGCGACGTCGCCGGCATGGGAGATCTCGTCGTTGAGGAACAGCTGCCCGGCCTTGGCGGTCGGCTGGTCGAGCAACGGGATGCCGGCCGTGTAGGCCGCGATCGCCATGTGCTCGAGGTGGAGCAGGCGGTTGAGCAGGTCGACGTCGTTCGCGAGCGCCGCCGGCGAGTTGTGCACCTGCTGCTTGATCGACTCGCCGCCGCACCCGGCCACTAGCGCACCCGCGACGCCGGCGCCCGCCGCCAGCAGCACAGTCCTTCGCGAGGAGGGCTCGCCCTCCGAGAAGGCCTCAGGCATCATCGAAAGTCAGGCGCCCGGCGTGCGGCGTTCCGGACCTCACCACCAGACGGTGGAGTCCAGATTCTCGATCTCTTCGATGGGGCGCGTGTAGATGCCGGACGAGAAGTACTTCCAGCCGTCGTCGGCGACGAGGAACACGACGTTGCCCTCGTCGAGTTCGTTCGCGATCCGCAGCGCGACCCGCGCGATCGCCCCCGAGGAGACGCCGACGAACAGCCCCTCTTCGTCGAGGAGCCGGCGCGTGAACACGATCGCGTCGGTGTTGGTCACGAAGATCTTGCGGTCGAGCAGCGACAGATCGATGATCGGCGGGATGAAGCCGTCCTCGAGCGAGCGCAGTCCCTGCACCGGCTCGCCCTGCATCGGCTCCGCGGCGACGATCTTCACCGAGTCCCCGAGCTCCTCCTTGAGGCGGCGCCCGTTGCCCATCAAGGTCCCGCCGGTCCCGAGGCCGGCCACGAATGCGGCCACCTCGTCGAGCTCCTCGAGGATCTCGAGCGCGGTCCCGTTGTAGTGAGCGTTCGGGTTGGCCTGGTTGCCGTACTGATAGGGCATGTAGTACGAGGCATCCTTCTCGGCCATGTTGAGCGCCAGCTCGACCGCGCCGTTCGAGCCCTTCGAGCCCTCCGAGTAGACAATGTCCGCGCCGTACATGCGCAGCAGCTCGGTGCGCTCGCGGGTCACGTTCTCGGGCATGACCACCTTCAGCGGGTAGCCCTTCCGGCTGCAGATCATCGCCAGCGAGATGCCCGTATTGCCCGAGGTGGGCTCGAGGATCGTCTGACCGGGCCGGATCAGGCCCTTGTCCTCGGCGTCCTCGATCATCGCGCGGGCGACCCGGTCCTTGACCGACCCGGTCGGGTTGCGGGACTCGAGCTTGGCCCAGAGCCGGACGCCGGGTTTCGGGCTCAGACGCTTGAGCTCGACCAGCGGCGTGTGCCCGATCGCCTGGATGATGTCGCCATATCGGCCCCCGCAGGGCTTGTTCTCGAGGCGCTCAGCGGCCATCGCTTCAGGAAGTATAGCGAGGCGGGCTCGCCGGATGGGACGGCCCGCCTCAAATACGCCAGTGGCTCAGTATCCGTTCGGGTACGGGTTCGGATTGGGGTTCTGGGCCCCCTGCTGCCCCGTCTGGGCCGGCATCTGGCCACCCGACGCGGTCACCACATGCCAGGTGCCGCCGAAGCCGACGACGCCCTCGCCGGTCGCGTCGTCCTTCTTGGTGTCGGGCGCGAACGTGTAGATCGGGTGCCCGCCGAGCACGGCCTGGGTGAACCCGTCGCGCTTCCAGCTGGTCAGCTTGCCGCTGATGCCCGAAGCCTTGCTCAGCGCCGAGGCCGACTTGGCCGTCACCGGCGGCCAGAACTTGAAGCAGCCGTTGGACTGCGTGCACTTCGGGTGGGACTTCGAGTCTCCGCTCAGCCAGTAGACCGCGAAGTCCCTGCCGTTGACCCCGATGTTCTCGTGCTTGGTGACCATCGTGGTCATGTTCGTGACCGTCGCGTTCCTGGCGACGTTCAGCGTGAGCGACTTCGCGATCGCGACCGCCGCCAGCGCGAGCATCGCCGCGATCACGGCCCCCGCGATCAGCGTCACGCCGCGGCGACGAGTAAGTCGACTTGGCATCCTCCGGCTCCCTTCGATAGTGGGTCCGGCGGCCGTCCCGGGGGCGGCCACCTCTACGCCTACGGACGCCGGGTTGCGGCAAAGCCTTCCCGACCACGGGGCGCCGCCGGCGCTCCCCTGCGCGGGTCACAACTCCGCATTCGGCGGGTCCTTGCGCGCGACAGTGGCGGAATGACCCATATACGTGCCCGAATCCACGCTCACCGCTGAAGCGGCGCCGAGCGTGGAGTCATGACCCTACGGGCGGGCGATCAAACCGTGCCGCCGGCCATCGCCGGCAGGATCACGAGCGTGTCGCCGTCGCCGACGGACGTGTCGAGCCCGTCGAGCACACGCACGTCCTCGTCGTTCAGATAGACGTTGACGTAGCGGTTCAGACCGCCGTCGGCCGCGAACAGCTGCGACTGCGTGTCGGGGTGCGCCTGCGCCACCGACCGGAGCACCTCGCCGACGGAGTCACCCGAGGCGGTCAGCTCCTTCTCGCCGCCGACCGACGGCCGTAGAACTGGTGGGATTCGAATCGTCGCCATAGCTGGAAGACCCCGGGGAACCCTAGTGCGCGCCGGCGCAGAATGCCTCGTAGTCGGGGAACACGCCGAGCTCCTCGTCCTCGATCGACTCGGGCTCGCGCGAGCAGATCGGGCAGTCCGGGTCGCGCCGGACCTTGACCTCGGTGACTCGCGCCGACAGCGCGTCGTACATGAGCAGACGCCCGATCAGCGAATCTCCCTCGTCGAGGATCAGCTTGATGACCTCGGTCGCCTGCAGAAGCCCCATGGTTCCCGGCAGCACGCCCAGAACCCCGTTGGCGCCGCACGAGGGCGCGAGCTCCGCCGGCGGCGGCACCGGGAACAGGCACCGGTAGCACGGCCCGTCGTACGGCTTGAACACCGACAGCTGGCCCTCGAACCCGAGGATCGCCGCCGAGACGACCGGGATTCCGAGCCGCACCGAGGCGTCGTTCAGCAGATATCGGGTCGGAAAGTTGTCAAGCCCGTCGACGACCACATCCCACCCGGCCCCGAGCACCTCCATGATGTTCTCGGAGCCCAGACGGAGCGAGTACTTCTCGACCTTCACGTCCGGGTTCAGCGCGTTGATCGTCTGCTCGGCCGAATCGACCTTCGGAACGCCGATGCGCTCGCTCGAGTGGATCACCTGGCGCTGAAGGTTCGACAGGTCGACCTCGTCGTTGTCGACGATCCCGAGCGTGCCCACACCGGCGGCGGCAAGATAAAGCGCGGCCGGCGAACCCAGCCCACCGGCGCCGAGGAGCAGTACGCGAGCGTCAAGCAGCTTCTGCTGCCCGTCCATGCCGACCTCCGGGAGCAGGAGGTGGCGGGAGTAGCGCTCGCGCTGCTCGGCGGTGAGCGTGCGCGGCGTGTCGACCTCGTAACCGCGATCCTTCCAAAGCGTGAAGCCACCGGTCATCGACTCGACGTGCTCGTAGCCGAGATCCTCGATCAGCGTGCGCGCGGCCCACGCGGAGCGGTTGCCCGACGCGCAATACAGGACGACGTGGCCCGAGCGATCGGGAACCGCGCCTTCGATGCGCGACTCGAGGTAGCTCTTGGGCACGTGGATCGCGCCGGGGATGTGTCCGGCCGCCCACTCCTCGGGCTCACGGACGTCGACGATCACCGCGCCGTTACCGACCTGCTCGTGGACGGCGGCGGGATCGACCTCATCGATCCGGGTCTTGATCTGGCGGAGAACCTCGGCTCCGGACGGACTCATCGTCGAAAACTCCTCAAATGCGGTATGGATTCAATACTTCAGAGAGTATAGCGATACAGGAAGGCCATGTCAGAACCTCTTTTCCCCAGTCTGACGCACCCCGACGGCCGCGAGGCGATCCGCATCGGGGATGCGGCCCTCACCTACGCCGAACTCGCGCAGACCGCCGCGAAGATCGCGAACGAGCTGCATGGCGCGCGCCGGGTCGCGGTGTGGGCGCAGCCGACGCTCGAGCTGGCGATCGCCGTCGTCGGAGCGCTGGCCGCGGGCGCCGCGGTCATCCCGATCAACCCCGGCCTCGGCCCCCGAGAGCTCGGGCACATCGTCGGCGACAGCGTCCCGGATCGGTTCGTGGCCTGGCGGGGCGTCGCCCCGCCGGCCGAGCTCGCCGGCCTCCCCCGCCTCGACATCGATCGCGAAGCCGCCACCACCGGCGAACCTCTCCCCGACGAGCTGCACGCCGAAGACACCGCGTTCGTGATGTACACGTCGGGAACCACCGGGCCGCCCAAGGGAGTGCAGATCCCGCGCCGGGCGATCGCGAGCAACCTCGACGCGCTCGCCGAGATCTGGCAGTGGACGTCCGAGGATCGGCTGACCCACGCGCTGCCGGTGTTCCACGTCCACGGGCTCGTGATCGGCGTCCTCGGGCCGCTCCGCCGGAGCGCCCAGGTCGAGCACGTCGGCCGTTTCTCGCCGCAGGCACTCGCACGGGCCCTGGAAAACGACGCCACGATGGTGTTTGGCGTCCCGACGATGTACAGCCGGATCGCCAAGGACGCCGAGACCGACGCCGACCTCGCGAACGCGTTCGCGAAGGCACGGCTGCTCGTCTCCGGCTCGGCCGCCCTCCCGACCACCGTCCACGACGCGATCAAGCGGCTCACCGGCCAGCAGATCCTCGAGCGCTACGGCCTCACCGAGACATTGATGAACGCGGGCGTCCGGCTCGGCGACGAGATCGTTCCCGGCCGCGTCGGCCCGCCGCTACCCGGCGTCGAGGTCGAGCTCCGAGACGAGGACGGAGCGCGAATCGACGCCTCCGACGACGAGACGATCGGCGAGATCGCCGTCCGCGGCCACAACGTGTTCACGGGCTATCTGAACCGTCCCGACGCCACCGCCGAGGCGATGCGCGACGCGTGGTTCATGACCGGCGACATGGCGACCCGCGACGCGCGGGGCTCGCTCAGGCTGGTCGGCCGCAAGAGCACCGACCTGATCAAGTCGGGCGGGTACCGGATCGGCGCCGGCGAGATCGAGGGCGCGCTGCTCGAGCACCCCGCTGTCGCCGAGGTCGCGGTCACCGCCAAGCCCGACGACGACCTGGGTGAGCGGATCGTCGCGTGGGTGGTCACCGAGCCGGGTGCGAATGCGACTGCCGGCGAGCTCGAAGCCCACGTGGCCGACCTGCTCACGAAGCACAAACGCCCGCGCGAGGTTCACTTCCTCGATGAGCTGCCGCGCAACGCCATGGGCAAGGTCATGAAGCGCGAGCTGACCGACTGATGGCCGCTGAGAGGCGGCGGGGCGTCCCCAAAACCCCTTAAGAGGACGCCCCGCCTAAACCGGAGACCCAATCACCGTCACAGGAGCCCGACCGGTCCCACGCCGGGAAAATTCTGTGGAGGCTTGCAGTCGGAATTATCGGCCCTGCCCGCTGCGGTCGATATCGGGCCTAGACCCCATCTTGCTCCCCGCGCCGGTCACCGATACCCGGATCAGGGAGCCGCGAAATGCTCATGAAATCGCGATCGCTGCTGGCCCAAGTCCTGTCCGTGAACCTGCTGCTGATAGCGGGCACGTTCCTCGTCGCCCTGATCGCGCTCGACGAGCGCGTCGGGAACGCCTTCCGCGGGCGCGAGATGGTCGTGCTCGGGCTCGCGCTGGTGGCGGCGATGCTCGGCAACTGGCTGCTCCTGCGCCGGCGGTTCATCCCGCTCGACCGCCTGATCTCCTCGATGGAGCAGGTCGACCTCGCCACCCCCGACAAGCAGTTGCTCGCCTGCCAGCGGATCGACAGCGCCGAGGCTCACCGCCTCGAGGCCGCGATCAACCAGATGCTGGCGCGCCTCGAGTCCGCCCGCCGGGCCGCCGGCCGGGCGTCGATCGAAGCGCAGGAGCGCGAGCGCCGGCGAATCGCGCAGGACCTCCACGACGAGGTCAACCAGGCGCTGACCGCCGTCTCGCTGCGCCTCCAGGCCTCGATCGAGCACGCCCCGCCCACGCTGCGGCGCGAGCTGACCGAGACCAAGCGGCTCGCCGGGCAGGCGATGGAGGAGTTGCTGATGCTGGCGCGGCAGCTACGACCGGCCGTGCTCGACGACCACGGTCTGCTGCCGGCGCTCCACAGCCAGGTACGCGATTTCTCCGACCAGACCGGCATCCACGCCGCGTTCAACGTGCGTGGCCAGTCGCCCCCGCTCACGCCCGAGCAGCAACTGGTCGTGTACCGCGTTACCCAGGAGAGCCTGTCGAACGTGGCCCAGCACTCCGAGGCGGAGCGGGTCGACGTCGAGCTGTCGTTCGTCGGGCGGACGGTGCTGCGCATCACCGACGACGGTCAGGGATTCGTGTCGCGCCGCGAAGGCGGGCTGGGGCTATCGGGCATGCGCGAGCGCGCGCTGCTGGTCGGGGGGCATCTTTCGATTTGGTCCGGAACGGGCCGGGGAACGCGAGTCGAGTTGACGCTCGCATGAACACAGAGGAGCACGGATGCGAATCTTGGTAGCGGACGATCACGGGATCGTCAGGTCGGGGATCAAGCTGCTGCTCGAGCGCCAGCCCGGGCTCGACGTGGTGGCGGAGGCGTCCGACGGGGTCGAGGCGGTCGAGCAGGCGCTGGCCACGCGGCCGGACCTGTGCATTCTCGACGTCGGGATGCCGCGGATGACCGGCCTGCAGGCGGCGCGGGAGATCCGCGCGCAGCTCAAGGACGTGCGGGTGCTGATGCTGTCGATGCACGACGACGAGCACTACCTGTTCGAGGCGCTAAAGGCCGGCGCCTCCGGCTATGTGCTCAAGCGCGAGGCCGACCAGGACCTGGTCGGGGCCGTGCACGCGGTCGGGCGCGGCGAGGCGTTCCTGACCAACGCAGCCGAGCGCTCGATCATCCGCCGCTGGATGGAGGGCGACGAGGGCGGCCCGTCGGTGTCACTCACCCCGCGCGAGGAGGAGGTGGTCAAGCTGATCGCCGAGGCGTTCACCAACGCCCAGATCGCCGAGATCCTCCACCTGTCGGAGAAGACGGTCGAGTCGCACCGCGGCAACGTGCTGCGCAAGCTCGGGATGCGCGACCGGGTCGAGTTGGTCCGGTACGCGATCCGCCGGGGTTTGGTCGAGGCCTAGGTGTTTTGGGGGCCGCCTGCGGCGGCGTCCTTGGGGCCGTGCGGCCGGGCATCCTTGCCCGGCCGGGCGGTCGCTGGTCGCGGACCCCTGTGGCGGTGAGAGTCGGCGATCCGGAAGTCAACGGCGGCACCTGGAGGGAGGGTGTGGCTGCTCCAGCGTGGACCCGGGCCTTCGGGAATCTGCAAAACACGCCACTCGACGCGATCCGCGCGCCGAGTGTCGTAGCGCGCATGTGGGGCATGCGTACTACGCCACGGGCCGGCCCGATCGCGTCGAATGGCGTAATACGCATGCTCGGGAGACCGCGAACGCCGCCTCCCGCACCGCGAACCCGCCCCACGGGACAGCAGCACCGCCCTCCAGGTGCCCGCCGTTCAATCCGCCGGGCCGCTCTCACCGACACAGGGGTACACGACCACCACCGCCCGCGCGGCATGGATGCCGCGCGGAACCGGCCCCATGGACGTCGAGCGAAGCGAGACCCACACCTCACAGACGGGGCCTGCCGCAATTTGGTCCGGAGGACGCCGAGCGAAGCGAGGCCCCTAGCATCCGTCATTCGTGCGCGCTCCCGTCGACCACATCGCCGCTCCCCCGTTCCCGCCCCGCCTCGAGTGGGTGGGCGGCCGTGCGGAAGGACTGCCGATGCTCGTCGAGTTCTGGGACTTCTGCCGCGTGCAGTCGCTGCGGACGCTGCCGTACATGAAGGCCTGGCACGAGCGCTACGCCGATCTGACCGTCGTCGGCGTGCACACCGGAGGGTTCCCGCCCTCCCAGGACGCGGAGGCCGTGCGCGACGCCGTGGCGCGCCTGGGGGTGCCCTACCCGGTCGCGCTCGACAACGACGGCGACGTCTGGAACCTGTACGGAAACCTCGGCTGGCCGGCCCGGTACCTGTTCGACCAGCGCGGCATGCTGCTCCACTACCACTACGGCGAGGGCGGCTACGACGAGACCGAGCGCGCGATCCAGGAGCTGCTCGCCTCAGACCAGCCGGTGCTGGCCCCGTTCCGGCCCGAGGAGGCGCCCGACGCGCTGCTCGAGGCGCAGACCGACGACGTCGAGGGTCCCTACTCGGGCCCGTATACGGCGGGCGGGGTGTGGGCGGTGCTCGAGGGGAGCGGGTCCGTGCACGTCAACGGGCGCACGATCGACGTCGACCATCCGGGCGCGTACGAGCTGATCGCGCACGAGCAGAGCACGACCGGAGAGCTCGCGCTCGAGGTCGGCGCCGGCGTGGTCTGCCACGCCGTCTGCTTCACGCCGGGTCTAGCAAGTTGACGAGCTCGGGCGGGCCATCTTCGCCCACGACCGCGGCGAACCCGGGACGGTAGGGGCTTCCGAGCGGGTCGCCCCCGACGAACCGGGGCTCGTACACCCAGCTCCCCGTGTTGAGCAGGCGACCCCACTCGCTCCGGTCGTCGCCCGGCAGGGGGCCGGCGCGGTGCGTGTGGCCGAAGATCACGTGCACGGCCGCCGGCACGGCGAGGCGCGCGAGCACCTCGGTGAACCCCGCTAGCGCGCCGCGCCGGAGCGCGACCCCGGAAACATCGGGTCGCAAGGGGCCCATTCCCGCCCGGTTCAGCGCGGCCACCGCCGCGGTCAGCCCGAGCGCCATCGCGCGGGTGCGGAGGCTCCGGCGCACCCCCGAGCTGCCGTTCAGCCGCTGCCAGGCCGCGATCTGGAAGCTGCCGCCGCCCCCGACGTGCAGTCCGCCGCTCTGGGCGACCGCATCGGCCCACGCGTACATCGGCGCGAGCGCCGCCTCGTAGTCCTCGGCGCACACCGGCCCGCCCGAGGGCTCGCCGGCGACCCGCACGGTCACACCGGCGCCGAGCCGCTCGAGGATCGGCACGGTGTTGTGGCGGTCGCCATAGTGGCCGTGGGTCGCGTACACGTCGTCGCGGAGCCACACGCCCGGGTACGCGACCCGGACGCGCGCCGGCGCGAGCGCGGCCACGAGCGCCCCGAGCGGCTCGCGTGGATCCTGGTCGACGGTCGATTCCAGACCTAGCGGCAGCGACGGGTCGCGCCGCTCGAGCCAGCCCCGCAGCAACGCGTGGTCGTGGTTGCCCGGCACGAGCACGGCCTCGCCGCCCGCGCCGAGCGCACCCGCGAGCTCCGCCAGGACCGGGGCCGCCGTGGCCAGCGCGTCGCGCACCGGGCCGTGGCGCAGCTCGACGGTGTCGCCGAGGAGCACGAGCCGATCGAACTCGGGCAGCCGGGCGACGAGCGCCGCCCGTTCGCGATCGCGCCGCAGTACGTCGGGCGCCCCGTTCGCGCCGAGGTGCAGGTCGGAGATGACCAGCGTGCGCAGCGGATTACGCCGAGGCCGCGACGGCCTGGCGGATCACCTTGGGGAGCATGAAGCGGACGTCCTCCTGGACCACTTCGAGCTCCTGCACGTCGGTGGTGCCGCGGGCGCGGAAGAACTCGACGAGCCGCTGCACCAGCGATTCGGGGGCGCTCGCGCCCGAGGTGATGCCGACCACGCGCTTGCCGGCCAGCCACTCCTCCCGGACCTCGGTCTCGTTGTCGATCAGGTGCGAGTCGGCACCGTGCTCGCGCGCGACCTCGACCAGCCGGTTCGAGTTCGAAGAGTTGCGCGAGCCGATCACGAGCACCAGGTCGCACTGGACCGCGAGTTGCTTGACCGCCGCCTGGCGGTTGGTCGTCGCGTAACAGATGTCGTCGGTGCGCGGGCCGACGATCGCCGGGAACCGCTGCCGTAGCCGGTTGATGATCGATCGGGTCTCGTCCACCGACAGGGTGGTCTGGGAGACGTAGGCGATCCGGCTCGGGTCGGGCACCTCGAGCCGGTCGACGTCATCTTCGGACTCGACGAGCACGATGCTCTCGGGCGCCTCGCCCATCGTCCCCTCGACCTCCTCGTGGCCGGCGTGGCCGATCAGCACGATCGTGTACCCGTCGGCCGCGAACTTCTTGGCCTCGACGTGGACCTTGGTGACGAGCGGGCAGGTCGCGTCGATCGTGTCGAGCTTGCGTTCGCGCGCACCGGCGTGAACCGCCGGGGAGACGCCGTGAGCGGAGAACACGACCGTGGCGCCCTCGGGCACGTCGCCCTCGGACTCGACGAACACCGCGCCGCGCTCGCGCAGCTGCTCGACCACGAACTTGTTGTGGACGATCTCCTTGCGGACGTACACGGGCGCCCCGTACAGCTCGAGCGCGCGCTCGACCGTCTGCACGGCACGGTCGACGCCCGCGCAATAGCCGCGCGGCGCCGCGAGCAGAAGCTTCCCGGGCATCGACCCCACGGGGAGTGAGTGTAGGGCGAGAATGGGGCAAGATAGCCTTGACCATTCCCGTCCTCCTCGCCGGAGCCGACCCGACATGACACAACGACACCTGGATCGCCTGACCTCGATCGACGCCTCGTTCCTGCATCAGGAGGGGCCGACGTCGCACATGCACATCGGCGGCGTGCTGATCTTCCAGGGTCCGCCGCCGCCGTTCGTCGACTACGTCAACCACATCCGCGGCCGTCTGCACCTGGTGCCGCGCTACCGGCAGAAGCTGGCCACCCCGCCGCTCGAGTCCGGGCGGCAGATATGGGTCGACGACCCGGACTTCAACATCGAATACCACGTGCGCCACACGGCGCTGCCGGCGCCGGGCACCGAGGAGCAGCTGTTCCTGCTGACCTCGCGGATCGCCTCCCAGCAGCTCGACCGGGACAAGCCGCTGTGGGAGAACTGGCTGGTCGAGGGGCTCGAGGGCGACCGGTTCGCGCTGATCTCGAAGACCCACCATGCGCTCGTCGACGGCGTCTCCGGGGTCGACCTCGCGACCGTCCTGTTCGACCTCGAGCCCAACCCGCCGGACCCCCGGGAGGAGCTCGAGCCGTGGCGGCCGCAACGGCAGCCGTCCTCGGTCGAGCTCGTCGCCGCGGGCGTCCGCGGGATGCTCGGCATGGGCGCCGGCATGATGACCCGCGCGGTGGGCGCGGCGACGCGCCCCACGAGCTCGGTCCGCAAGCTCCGGGACGCCGCCGAGGGCGTCGGCGAGATCGTGTGGGCCGGGTTGAATCCGGCCCCCGAGACCCCGCTGAACGTCGAGATCGGTCCGCATCGCCGCTACTCGGTCGTCCGTCACCAGCTGGCCGACTACAAGGCGGTCAAGAACGCGTTCGGCGGGACCGTCAACGACGTCGTGCTCACCGTCGTCTCCGGCGCGCTGGCGCGCTGGCTCGAGTCGCGGGGCGTCCGCACCGAGGGGCTCGAGATGCGCGCGCTGGTGCCCGTGTCGGTCCGCACCGACGCGCAGCGGAACACCCTCGGAAATCAGCTGACGGTGATGCGCGGCCCGCTGCCCGTCTACATCCACGACCCGGTCTCGCGGCTCGCGTTCGTGCGGCGCGCGATGGACGGGCTCAAGGAATCCAAGCAGGCGGTCGGCGCTGCCACGCTCGCCGCCGTCAACGACCTCGCGCCGCCCACGATCCTCGCCGAGGCCTCGCGCCTGAACTTCTCCACCCGGCTGTTCAACCTGCTGGTGACGAACATCCCCGGCCCCCAGGTGCCGCTGTATGTGCTCGGGCGCCAGCTCGAGGATCTGTTCCCGGTCGCGTTCCTCCCCAAGAACCACGCGCTCGCGGTGGCGATCATGTCCTACAACGGCGGGCTCGACTACGGCCTGCTCGGCGACTACGACGCGCTGTCGGACATCGACGTGATCGCCGAGGGCATCGACGCCTCGCTCCGCGAGCTGCTCGACGCCGCGCGCATGCGGACGGCGTCCAACGGTGGCGAGAAATCCCGCAACGGCGGCGAGAAGACTCACGCCGGCGGCGAGAAGACTCGCGACAGCGGCGAGAAGACTCGCGACGGCGGCGAGCCGACGCGCAACGGCGGGCCGACCCAGATCCTTCCCTCGGCGGGCTCCAGGACGAAGAGCGGTCCGGCGGCGGACATGCGGGCCAAGCGGGCCAAGCGGGCCAAGCGCGCGCGCCCCGCCGAGTAATCCTGGCTACCGCCGGCGTCGCGGCGCTTGCCGTTTCGCCTGCACACGGCTACCGTTTCGGACAGATGGACGACCTGATCGCGCCGGATGAGATTGCCTACCGGCTGGAGCTGACCCCAGCCCAGCTGAAGATCGTCCACACGGCGCTCAAATCGTTGTACGACGACCTCGGTCACGAGGAGCACGACGTCAAGCAGATCGTCGCGGCGGTGCTGGACAAGCTCCCCGGGGAGCACGAGATCCGCGCGATCGACATCGCGCGCGAGCTGCGCCGCGACACGCCCGCGGCTTAGAAGCCCAGCGCGAACTTGGCGTCTTCGCTCATCCGCTCGGGCGTCCACGGCGGCGAGAACGTCATCGTCGGACGGACGTCGTCGACGCCGTCGAGTTCCGAGACGAACTCCTCGATCTGCTCGGACACCTGCGGTCCGATCGGGCAGCCGGGGCTCGTGAGCGTGTAGGTCACGTTGACGGTGGAGCCCTCGATCTCGATGTCGTAGATCAGCCCGAGCTCGACGAAATCGAGCCCCAGCTCGGGGTCGATCACGTCTCGCAGGGCGTCGGTCACGTCGTCGACAGTTGCCATCTTGTGATCAGTTTAGGGGCTTCGTGCGGTTCGGCCTTGCGGGCACTGCACCGGTTTGTGTAGGTTTTGCCCCATCGTCGACTTCGATGAACACTCAGCCACGCTGCGCGTCTGCGGAGACGAGGACCATTCAACGCAGGGTGGCCGCCGGCGAGCGATGATCCGCGCGGTCCGATCGCAGACGAACGTGACCGTCGATCTGTCCGAGCTCGCGTTCGCGGACGCCTCGGTGATCGTCGACCTCGCGGTCCTGGCGCGTCGGCTCCGCGCCAAGGGGCGCGAGATCCTCGTGCGCGGCGCGCAGCCCCAGGTGATGGCGCTGATCAAGCATGTCGGGCTGCACCGCCTGCCGGCGGTCCGGTTCGAAGGCGCCTCGCCGGCGTTCGCCTAATCAGTTAGGCGCGCCATTTCCGGCCGTCGCCACGGGCTCGCGCAGCAGCTCCGCGACGTCTGACCCCTCTTCGCCGAAACGCGGGAAGCGCTTGCCCTCGGTGTCGCCGATCGCGACGAGCTGGTCTCCGACCGCGCGCATGTCGTCGATCAGCCGCCGGCGCTCGCGCCAGATCGTCTCGGCGCTTCGAGCGAGCTCGCGGGCACGCGTCTCGGCCGAATCGCGCATCTCATCGGCGTCCCGGCGAGCCACCGCGAGCATCTCGTCGGTCTCGCGCTCGGTGGTGGCGCGCATCTGCTGGGTCTCGCGCGCGGCCTTCTCGCGAAGCTCGGCCACCTCACGGTCGGCCGTCGCGCGCATTTCGGCGACCTCGCGATCCGCGGTCTCACGCGTTTCGGCCACCTCGCGATCGGCGTTTGTGCGGAGCTCTGACAACTCCCGGTCGACGGTCTCGCGGAGCTGGTCGGCTTCCGCCTTGGCACTGTCGCGCGCCTCGGCGGCGCGCCGCAGGGCCGACTCGCGGAGCTCCTCGCTCTCGCGCTCGGCCTGCTGGAGCCGGTCGTCGGCCTTCGAGCGCGAGCGCGCGGTGATCTCATCCGCGGTCTGGTGCGCGCGCTGGAGGATGTCGCGGGTCTCCTCGGTGACCTCGTCCAGGGCATGGCGGACGGCCGCCTCGGGCGAGGACGACATCTCGAGCTCGGTGATCAGCCGGCTCATCCGCTCGACGTAGCGATCGACGGCGCCGCGCTCGTAGCCGCGCAACCCGATCGGGAACTCGACCGTGCGCGCATCCTTGAGGATCCGCTCGCGGTCGGCCGCGCTGAGCACGCGGCTTGCCCCGAACCGCCGTCCCGTGCGCTCCTCCTCGCCGGCCCGCGCACCTACCAGCTCCGCCGCCTCGCTTTCGACCTCGGGCGAGATCCCCGGCTCGGTCTTTCCGGTCTCGCTCCCCCGGATGTCCGCACGCGCCATGACGAAACGTCCCTTCCTCGCTTGTCATTCGGGGCTACGAGTGGCAGGCACACGAACCCCCACAGCACCAAGCTACCCCCTTGGTCAAGGGTGGTCGAGGGTTGTGCAGGAATGGTCGCGTACTAGCCTTTAAGCATGATCTTCCTGCTGTTCGTGGTCTGCTGGATCGCCGCCGAGGTGTTCGTCGCGATCCAGGTGGCGAACCTGATCGGAGCGCTCGCGACCGTGGTGCTGCTGGTCCTGAGCTGGCCGCTCGGATCGTGGGTCCTGCGCTCCCAGGGACGCGCGGCCTGGCGCAGGCTCAGCGCTGCGGTCTCGGCGGGTCGCTCGCCGGGCCGGGAGGTCCTCGACGGCGCGCTGGCGCTGCTCGGCGGCGTGCTGCTGATCATTCCAGGGTTCATCTCGGACGCGCTCGGCGTGCTCGCGCTGTTCCCGCCGACGCGCGCGCTGATGCGCCGCCAGCTCGCCCGCAACCTTCAGAGCCGCCTGGTGGTTCGCGCCACGAGGTACGCGGGCGACTCGCGGTCATACGATGTCGACTCCACCGCCACCGACATCGACCAGCCGCAGCTTCATTCATGAGCCCGAATCCATCCGAATTGCGATCGCTGGCGTTCGGCGACCTCGCGCGGACCGTATGGGGCGCCGCGTGGATTCCGAACGGCGACGGCCCGGCCGTGGCCACGATCGGAGGCGACGCGGTTGCGCCCGTCGTGTCGAGCGTTCGGCTGTCAGTGGCCGAGCAGGGCGGCGAATGGCGCCTCGAGGGCGCCGGTTTCGCGCTGACCGCGACGCCGGCCGGCGAGGTCGTCGACGTCCAGGATGAGGACGAGGGCATCGTCGGCTTCGATCAGCTGTGCCGGGTCACCGGCCGACTCGAGCGGAGCGGCTCAGAGCACGAGGTCGACTGCCTCGGGCTGCGTTCCTCGCGGTCGGGAGGATTGGATCTGGGCAAGCTCGAGTCCGTCCGCGCCGTCTCGACCTGGTTCGAGCCAGACGAGGGCGTTTCCGTGATCGCTTTCCGCGGGCGAAAGGCCAAGCACCACGACGCCGACGTCGTCACCGCCACGGTGCTCGGGCCCGAGCCGTCCGCGCCGGTCGAGGACCCGCGACTGTCGACCACCTACGACGCCGGCGGATGGCCGATCCGCGCCGGCGTGGAGCTGTGGCTCGCCGCCGAAGGCGAGGACGCGCAGCAGTTCCCGCGCCGCGCGTCCGGCGAGGCGGCGGGCGCCCGGACCGAGACCGCGGCCGGCGAGCTCGACCTGCGAGCCGAGCCGTTCCGGTGGCACAGCCGCGGGCGCGAGGGCGCCGGGATGTACATCCTGGCCCGCCGGCGATGAGCCGGGTTCGGGCGGTCATCAGCGACTTCGGCGGCGTGCTCACCTCGCCGATGCTCGAGTCGTTCGCGGGCTTGATGCAGTCGTCGGGGATCTCGCTCGAGTCGGTCGGCACGGCGATGGCGACGATCGCCGAGCGCAGTGGATCGAATCCGCTGTTCGATCTCGAGACCGGACGGGTCAGCGAGGCGGCGTTCT
>Ga0335072_10003534_pt1 | contig 23492 bp, 25 predicted proteins | sample Lox_Sample_21_FD_206725 | JGI IMG/M metagenome (GOLD analysis project Ga0335072, IMG submission 206725) | Soil microbial communities from Loxahatchee National Wildlife Refuge, Florida, United States - Lox_Sample_2.1 | ecosystem: Environmental > Terrestrial > Soil > Wetlands | place: USA... | reverse complement strand
CGGCTGGGGCGGGGCGCCGGGATACATGGAAATGGCGAGATAGTCGCACTGCGCGCTCTCGCCCTGGGGCATCACTGAGCGCAGGAGAAACCACATGGACAGCGCACCGGAATCCACACGGGCCTGGGCCACTTTGTGCGCATCCTCAGCGGCCCACTTGCGGAACTCACTGCCTTTGTCTGGCTTGATCTTGACGCATGCGACGGTGTGGTAGCCGCTCCCGGGTGTTTGTGAAACGAGTGTGGTCGAACAGACAGCGGCGATGGCGGCCGCCGCAAACAGACTGGAAAATTTCACGAGAACCTCCTCTTGCATGGGCTCTCTCGCTGGGGGGGACATGTTTCGAACGGGTCCAGTCTGAGGACCGAGTGAACGGCTGGGGGGAACTGTCAAGACAATACAGGAGGCGTGCAAGGTTCACGAAGAATATTCTGTGCTTGCGAGGAAATGCCGGTTCCGAGTCCGGTGCCCGTTCTAGCTGGTGTGATCGAGAATGATCTTCCATCCCTGTGGGCCTTTGTGCCAGACGAGTGAAAAGATGCCGTCATCCTTCTTCGCCTCGCCGCGCGTGGTGCGGTCCAGGTGGAACTTGCCGGTGACGATGGCATACTCGGTCTGGCCGCACGCGGCCGGAAGCAGCCGGATCTCGATGTCGCTGAAGGTGAGCTTTCCCATTTGCTCCGGATTTGTGTAGCTCTGCTCGTAGCGCTGGAGGATGGGCTGGTAGCCCTTGCGCAGGGTCAGGCCGATGAACGTGGTCTCCGGAGAATTTTCATAGGACTGCATGAAGGCCGGGATGTCGCCCCGGTTCCACGCCGCGACCTGGGCGTCGATCGCGCCGCGGATGGCCGCCTGCAGCGCTTGCGGTGCGGCTGATTGCGCTTGCGCGTCATAAGGCATCGTGCAGGGCAAGACCAGAGCGAGACACAAAGGCAGATAAGCGCGTTTCATGGGCGGTTCTCCGGGATTTGGGAATACGGCTTCAGCTTACAATGGGCACATGGCACCCCCTGCCCAGGCTTCCCCATTTCGCGTGGTGCACACCGTTTGCTCTCACGATTGCCCCGATTCCTGCGGGGTGCTGGTGACAGTGGACGCATCCGGCCGCGCCGTCAAGGTGCAGGGCGACCCGAAGCACCCGGTGACGCAGGGGTTTCTATGCGGCAAGGTGGCGAAATATCTTGACCGCGTTTACTCTCCGGAGCGCATTCTTTATCCGCTGAAGCGCAAGGCCGGCTTCCCGAAGCAGCGCCTCCAGCGCGGCCGCGAGCACGAAGCGTTTGAGCGCGTCACCTGGGACGAAGCTCTGGACGCGATCGCTCTCCGGCTCCGGCAGATCAGCGAGCAGTACGGGCCTGAGTCGATTCTTCCCTACAGCTATGCCGGAACCATCGGCGTTCTCGGCTACGGGTCAATGGATCGCCGCTTCTTTCATCGGCTTGGCGCGAGCCAGCTCGACCGCACCATCTGTTCTGAAGCCGGCGGGGTGGCGTGGAACCTGGTTTATGGCAGGAAGGTGGGAACGCCCACCGAGGACTTTGCCCTCGCCAGGCTGATCATCGCCTGGGGCGCCAACATTCATGGGAACAACATCCACCTGTGGCCCATGGTCGTGGAGGCGCGGCGGAAGGGAGCGCGGCTCATCGTCATCGATCCCTACAAGACGCGTACCGCGGCGCTGGCCGACTGGCACATCGCCATCCGCCCTGGAACCGACACGGCACTGGCGCTGGGCATGATGCACGTGATCCTCCGCGAGGGCCTCGAAGACCGCGCCTACATTGCCGAGATGACGCATGGCTTCGGCGAGCTGGCCGAACGGGTGCGCGAATACACGCCGGAGCGGGTGGCGCATTGGACCGGCATGGCCCCCGGCGAAGTGGAGCAACTGGCGCGCGAGTACGCAGCCACGCGGCCCGCGGCCATCCGGCTCAACTACGGCGTGCAGCGTGCCGAAGGCGGCGGCACCGCGGTGAGAGCCATTGCGATGCTGCCGGCGCTCACCGGGGCATGGAAGCATCGCGGCGGCGGCGCGCAGTTATCCACTTCGGGAGGCTTCACGTGGAACGAGGCGGCCGTGCGCCGGCCCGACCTTGCCAATGCCTCTCCGCTGGGCCGCCTGGCCCGCACGGTGAACATGTGCTCTCTTGGTGAAGCGCTGAACGCTGGATTAGCAAACGAATCGGGCAGCGATGTGCTGAGCGGCGGACCGCCGGTGCACGCCCTTTTCGTCTATAACTCGAATCCCGGCGCCGTTGCGCCCAATCACAACGCCGTGGTCCACGGACTGGCGCGACCGGATCTCTTCACCGTGGTGCATGACCTGTTTTTTACCGATACGACCGATTACGCCGACTACGTGCTGCCGGCAACCACGTTCCTGGAACATACTGACATCCAGGGCGCCTACGGCCACTACTTCGTGCAGTTGTCCGAGCAGGCGATCGAGCCTCTCGGCGAGGCGCGATCGAATGTGTGGCTTTTCGGGCGACTGGGGCAGCGGATGGGATTCCCCGAAGAATGTTTCCGCGATACGCCCGAGCAGATTATTGGGCAGGCGCTGGGGATCGGCCGGCCCGACGCGGAGGGGAAGCTCACCAATGGCCACGCGACCAATCCCGCCATGCAGCACATCACCCTCGACGACCTGAAGCGCGAAGGGCACATTCCCCTGGAATTCCATCGCAGCCTCGAATCACACCCCTTCTTGCCCTTCGCTTCAGGGCCTTTGTCGACGCCTTCCGGCCGGGTCGAGTTCCGGTCAGAGAAGCTGGCAGCGCAGGGACTGGACCCGCTGCCCGCGTTTGAGCCGGCAATCGAGTCACGTTGGGGCAAAAAGGCGGCCGACTATCCGCTTGAGTTCCTTGGTCGCAAGGCCGACAACTACATGAATTCCACCTTTGCCAATCTCGAGGGACACCGGAAGATGGAAGCCCATCGAGGACTCAGACTCGAGATGCATCCCGCCGATGCGGCGGCTCGCGGCATCTCCGACGGGGACGGGGTGCGCGTCTGGAATGACCGTGGATCGATTGCACTTACGGCCCAGATAGGGCAGAGCGTTCCGCCAGGGGTGGTGGCCGGCCAGCTCGATTGGGCGAAACTGCACGGCGATGGATCGAACGTGAATGCCCTCACCAGCGAGCGGCTCACCGATCTCGGCGCCGGAGCCACGTTTTATTCCGTATTAGTGGAAGTTGCTAAAGAGCCGCGCTAAGATGACTCCCGCGGCGTGGCTGCCAAATCGCAGCGACGATGCCCCCTAAAAAGGCGAACGGCGGGTAGAATGGAAGTGTTGCCATGAGAGTGACTTATTTTCTAATCGTTCTTGGCATCACCATTCTCTATGTCGTTTACAGGCGCACCGGTCTGATCGCTAAGAAGGATGCTGCGGATCTGCTGAGGAAAGGGGCGCTTGTGATTGATGTACGTACACCTGCCGAATTCTACTCGGGCCACTTATCGCAGGCGTATAACATGCCCCTCGACGAGGTGGAAAACCTGGTCGTCAACAAGGTGCGTGATCGAGGAAAGGTGCTGCTCCTCCACTGCCAGAGCGGCTTCCGGGCGAGGACCGCCCAGCGGCGCCTTGCATCGATGGGATACAAGAACGTGTTTGTTCTCGGATCCTACGAGCGGGCCTTCAGAATTGTGAGCAGCAAGACCCTTTAGCCCTGCCACAGGGCTTTCTCCGTCGAAGCGGCCGCGCCTTCCCCGGGGTCAATCCCGGTGGCTTGTCCGCGTATAATGAAATTTCTGGTTCTTCGACCACTCGCGGCCTGAGCGAGACGCTCCCCGCCACGGATTCCGGATGCCTGATCACATCAAAAAACAGCTGCTCAAAGAGATCGCTTCCCTTGAGCATGAGCTAGCTCACGAACTGCCGGCGGAGATCAAAAAAGCGGTCGCGATGGGCGATCTGTCAGAGAATGCCGAGTATCACATGGCCAAGCAGCGCCAGGATTTTGTCAACGCGCGCCTGGGCCAGTTGAAGCGCCGGATGGCGGAACTGTCTTTGGTCAATCTGGCGAATATCCCGAAAGACAAGGCCGGATTCGGCTCTACGGTGGTGGTCTACGACTCGACGAAGGAAGAGGAGATCGAGTACCGGCTCGTCACCAGTGAAGAATCGGATGTGGCCAAGGGGCTGATCTCGACCACTTCGCCTATCGGCCGCGGCTTGGTAGGCAAGCGGGTTGGAGATACGGCCACGATTGTTACTCCCAATGGCAAGCGCGAACTCGAAATTTTGAAGTTATCGACCATCCACGATGAAGCCGACGAGGACGATGAGGACTCCGGCGAAGCAGACGAATCGTAGAAGCGGCGAGAGCATCTTCCGGTTAGACACAGGAGCGTCGCGCATGAGGATGCGGGCGCGGATGGCGCGAAGATGCAATAGAAAGAAGATGGAATGACCTGGACCAGTGCTTTCGGCCGCGCCTGCGGCTGGCTTCTTGATCGGATCGTGTACGGCCTGGCGCTGACCCGCATCTCTCCCAACTTTCTCACCTTCATCGGCCTCGTCATCAATATTGTGGCGGCCTGGTTCTTTGGCCATGCCAACGCGACCAATGCGGGAAAGATGTTTTTTTATGGCGGACTGGTCATCATCGGGGCAGGCATCTTCGACATGGTCGATGGCCGGGTGGCCCGACGCACCAACCAGGTGACCGTCTTCGGAGCCTATTTTGATTCGGTGATCGACCGCTACTCCGACGTGGTGCTGTTCTTCGGCCTGCTGGTCTATTACGGCCGCATCAACCGCTTCCGTTACGTCGTGCTGGTGGCGTTCGTGATGGTCACTAGCCTGATGGTCAGCTACACGCGGGCCCGCGCCGAGGCCCTCATCGGCCAATGCAAGGTGGGTTTCATGGAGAGGCCGGAGAGAATCGTGCTCGTGATTCTCGGTGCGCTCTTCAATCATTGGGGAGTGATGGCGCCCGTGCTCTGGGTGCTGGCCGTGCTCTCCACCATCACGGTCGTCCACCGCATCCAGTACACCTACCAGAACACGAAGCATCTGGCGCCCCTGAGTCAATAGCGGCGCCGGCAAAGGAAGGATCAGATTCTGGCGCGGCCTTGAGCCTAGACCGTCCCGTCCTCGCCCTTCTTCCACTGCTCGTAGGTACGACGCGGAATCGTCATGAACGCGTCGCGCGTGTGCACGTACTTCCCCAGCCCGTTCATGCGGCCGATGGCGTGCAACTCCTCCGCGCGAATGTAGGGCCCGGCGGGATCGACGAAGCGATCCTCCACATAGGCAGCCACAACGCGTCCCAGGATCACGCGCGAGCGGCCGATCTCGAGGGTCGTGTGTTCGCGGCACTCCAGCGCGGCATGCGCCTCGGCAATACGCGGCACGCGAACCGAGGCGGAGGGTGTGGTCGTCAACTTCGCCATCTCCAGTTCATTCACTTCCAGTGGAAAATCGACCGCGCAGATATTCATCTGCTGCGCAATGTCCTCGGTAACAATGTTCACCACAAACTCGCCGGTGCGGCGAATGTTGCGCGCCGTGTCTTTCGGAACAAAGTCCACGTTGGGGCGATCCGTCACTCCAATCGCCACGATGGCCGGATCGGTGCCGAGGTAATTGAAGGCGCTGAACGGAGCAGCATTCAGCCGCCCCTTCTCATCCATGCTGGTGACAAGCGCGATGGGCCGCGGCGCAACCAGGCCAATCAACAGCTTGTAAACGGTGCGATGGTTTTCCGTCTCAAAATTGAATTGCACTTCAGACCATTCCTCTGCTGCTTCGATGGCTCAGCCCTGGCTCTAGCACGTCACCATCACGGCAGAGCAGCCCGGTCTCACCGGTTTCCACTGCACCAGAAACTGCGTGACCGACGCCGGATCCATGCGCCGCATGGCTTCGAATTCGCCGGTTCGCTGGCTATACAGCAGCCTGCCGTTTTCGTCCAGCACGGCGAGGGCGGGGACGCCGCGCGCCAGCGGGATGTGGTATTTTTCGGCGATATCGAGGTTCTCATCCATGTGACCAATGTTCACGTGGACAAGAACGAAGTTTGCTTCCAGGATGGGCCGGTTCGCGTCGTTATGAAAATAGATGTCGAGCACCTGGCAGTCTCCGCACCAGTTGCCGCCAAAGTCAATCAGCACGCGCTTGTGGCTTGCTGCGGCGGTCTTCATCGCTGCGGCAAGATCGGCTTTAGCCTGGGAGGGATCGGGGTAGATTTCGCGGCCCGCAGAGCGGGCGCTCGCGGCGGTGAGCACAAAAGCGGCGACCAAGGCGAAGATTTTGAAGGTTTTCACGGAACCGCAAGCCTCCAGGCTCTTAGGATGCCACAAACCGACACACGGCCGCAGTTTCTCGGTTCCGGAGGGGCCCGGCCGCAGTACGCTAGGAGAAGATGACAGACAGGGCTGATCTGCGTAAACGATTGGAATCGTACGAGTTCGCCGACCTCGGCGCGATGATGGACGGCTATGCGAGGGCGGCTGCCGACCTCGGCAAGGCTTCCTTCGGCCAGCAGCTCGATTTCAGCGCCGATTCGATTGATGCCCTCGACGAAATCCTGGTGGTGGCCGGGGAAAGCCCTGAGCTCGATCTCGACTTCGAGGTCCGGCTTTGGGGCAGCTACCTAGGCGAGGTCCTGCGCCGGCGCTATGCCGGAAGCTGGGAGATGACGCAGTATCCCGGCGGCGTGGCGTCGGTGCCCGCCATTGAGGTACGTGGATCGCGCCTCTTCCCGCTCATGAAGGTCTATCGCCGCTTAACCATCGGTGAAGAAGAAGATCTGCGCAGTTTTTACACCATGGTGACCGAGCGCCTCGGCAACCCGGCCAAGGTGAACTAAGGTGCGCGTGGAGTGGCACAGGTCACCGCGGCAAAGTAGGTTTGTGCGACAATAGGGGTGAATGAAAGCGCGCCGCCGGTCGGTAGTGCGCGGAAGGATACAAGATGGGCGATCTATTTCAACCGACTCACCTTTTGGTGATCGCAATCATACTCCTGGTGCTTTTTGGCGCCAAGCGATTGCCGGAACTCGGGAAAGGCTTAGGCGAAGGTTTAAAAGGTTTTAAGGAAGGTCTGAAGGGCGTGAGTGAGCCGGCGCCGAATGTGCAGCAGAGCACAGCAGCTCCTGCGCCGCCGCCGAATCCCCCTGCCCCGACGGAGCAGAAGTAACGCTCGACCAAGCTGTTTGGGCGGGATCGCCCAGCGCGCCGCAACAAGAGCGCCGCAAGATGAAAGGCCTGTGCCACCCGGCACAGGCCTTCGTGCTTCCTGGCGGCCACGCGCCGCCCCTTTTGCTTCAGTGCAGATTCTCGGCGGTCGGATAGTAGCCGAGCTTTGCGATCACATCCAGGCCGGGCCGGTCCACACGCACATCAATCTTCCGGTACTTGTCATCGATAATCGGCTGATGGCTCAGGTAGCCGAGCGTGTATTGCGTGCGCGCCTCTTCGGCGATCTTGGCGTAACTGGTTTCAATGCCGTTCACGCCATTCTCTGAATCGAGCGAACCGCCCGTTGCAAACGAGTACTTGGCGAGGAGGTTGTTGTACATCGAGAAAGGCAGATGGAACTTGCTGAGATAGCCCTCGCCCCACCGCGCCGAATCGCCTACCAGGGTCCCGTAGACTGCGATGTTGTTGGTTTCGAGGTAACGCAAAACATCGCTGTACTTTGCCTTGCTGCCGTATTCCTTGCCGTCTGAAACCACGTAAATGATGCGCCGGCGCTCCTTGGGACGGTCGGCCAGCAACTTTGCCGCGGCGAGGATCGCGTCGTTGAGGGTGTGTATCTCTTTCGGGATCGTGATAAATGTGGCGTCGCCCGCCGAACGGCCCGCCTGGATATTCGGGTCGGCGCAGTTGCCGTTCACGCGGATGTTGCAGCTGGCAAACGGACTGTCATTGTCTGGCACCAGCATTTCCGTGCCCGATGCCTTGGTGATTGCCAGCACCGCCGGCAGCCGCGCGCTCTGCGCGCCGGTAAACTCGCTGCGAATCTGCGCCCCGTTGCTGTACGAAAGGACAGACACTTCGTCGTACGGTGTCAGCGCTCCCTGGACGGAATCGAGCGAGTCGTTCACCTTTTCCATCACGTCCTTGGTCACGCTCTGGTCGATGACGAACGCGATCGAGAGCGGTGCGGAGTCGACCGTGAAGAGGCGCAGCGGCTCGTAGACGCCGTTTTCATACACCTTGAAGTCGCGCCACGTGAGCCCCGAAACCAGCCGCCCCTTGGAGTCCTTCACCGTGACCGGAACTTCGACGAAGTTCACGTTCAAATGAATCAAGGCGCCCAGGCGCTCGACTCCCTCTCCGGTCTGCGGAATCTCGGGGGGCGTTTTCTGGATGGGCTGGGTGTTCTGCGCGGGCGGCGCCTGCGTGGTAGGCACATTGGGCTCGCCACCGGCCGCCGGCGGCAGATCAGAGGAGGTCGAAGTACCTTTCGCGGGGATTGGCTGGCCTGAGCCGATGCCGGGGGTGATCGGACCGCTCATGTCGCTAAGCGGTTCCGGATTCGGGGCTGGAGCGTCGGGGACCGGCTGCTGCTGCGCCCAGAGCGCCGCGCTGAACAAAAGGCTTGCACCTACGGCAGCTCCCAGCGACCTTCCATTTCGCGCAAACATCACAGCCCTATTATCCTCCGAAACAGCCTCAATCCGCACCGGCGCGATCTTCTCACCCGGTTCGCGTTGGGGCCATCCGGGTCGCACTCGACAGAGTATCAGACGCGCCACGGCGTCGCAGGTTGCCCTCCAACCTGTAAACGCCAGCGTTATGCTCTCTTCGAGTGACGGATTTCGTCTAATCTCACCAGTATGCGCTTCCCCTGGAGAGCTGCCGGAATACTGCTCGTGGCGCCGTTGTTGCCGATGTGTGCGCGGGCCCAGTTGGCGCCCTCCCCGGACGCGCCGCCGGTGAGCACCGCGCCGCCCGCGCCAGACGACAACCAGTCCGTGGCCACGTTCAAGTTGCAGGTGAACCTCGTCGACCTGTTCTTCACCGTGAAAGACAAGAGCGGCATCCTGGTTCCGCATCTCACCAAAGATGATTGTTCAGTCTTCGAAGACAAGGTTCCCCAGACCATCAAGAACTTCCAGGCGGAAACCGACCTGCCCCTGACCCTCGGCATCCTGCTGGATACTTCGGGCAGCCAAGACCGGGTGCTACCGCTCGAGCAGCAGGCGGGCAGCCAGTTCCTTGAACAGGTACTGCGAAAGAAAGACCAGGCGTTCCTGGTCTCATTCGATGTCAACATCGACCTGTTGCAGGATTTCACGAACAGCGCCCGCCTGCTATCGCACGCGATGGACAAGGCCCAAATCAATACCGCGGGCGGCAACGGCGCTGCCGGCGTCCCCGGCCTTGGCGGGGGCCCGGTCCCGGTGAGCGGAACACCCAAGGGAACGCTGCTCTACGACGCCATCTACCAATCCTCGAACACGAAACTCCGCGAGGAGACTGGCCGCAAAGCGATCATTATCCTCACCGACGGCGAGGACGAGGGCAGCACGATGAAGATCCAGGACGCCATTGCGGCCGCCCAGAAGTCCAACGTGATCGTCTACGTCATCCTGATTGCCGACACAGGCTTTTACGGGAACTTCGGAATGGGCTACTACGGATACTCCGCGGCGAAGAAGATCGCGGATGAAACCGGCGGGCGCGTGATCAATGTGGGCAGCAACGGCAAGAAGCTCGAAGACGCCTTCGAGCAAATCCAGGATGAACTGCGTACGCAGTATGTGGCCACCTATACGCCCACGAACGCAAAGATGGACGGGACCTTCCGCCACATCGCCGTGCAATGCAAGGGCGACGGCCTGAAAGTACAGGTGCGCAGGGGATACTTCGCTCCCACGCCGGAGTCCAACGCGGGCAATTAGCTCGAGCCGCGGGTCAACCTTCCTTCATCCGGGCGAAGCAACCGGATAAAAATTACACGGTCTGCATCGAAGATTTACCCCTCACTGGCTTCGTCGCCGGGGCCGGTCGGTCGCTTCTGAAAAAGAAATCTGAATCTCATCAGGTGCTTCGCGGAAAAATTCGAGGTCATGACGTGTTTGGCATCTTGCATGCGGCAGAAGTAAACGAGCCTGTCCTCCGCGCTGCGGACCCCTGGGGCAGCCGAGGAGATATAGATGGAGGAATATTCTATGAAATCTGCATTCGCAGTCGCGGCGATTCTTGTTGCCGTGTCGAGCTTCCCGCTCAAATCGCAACAACCCGCAGCGGAACCGCAACAGGCCCCGCCCGCCGCGACCCAGCAGCAGGCTGCTCCGCCCGCGCCTGAGGCTTCGCCGGCAGCGCCCGCCGCGACAAATCTGCAGGAGGTGAACGGCAAACTGGAAAGCAAGCTCGACTCGAGCACCGCGAAAGCCGGCGACAGCGTGATCGTGAAAACGGAGACTTCTGTAAAGACCGCGAACGGAACGTTGATCCCGAAGGGGTCGAGGCTGGTGGGACATGTGCTCGGCGTGCAGGCGCAGAGCGCAACCAGCCAGAATTCCCAGGTCGCCATCCAGTTCGATCACGCTGAAGTGAAGGGTGGCCAGGCCGTTCCCATTCAGACCGTGATCAAGTCGGTGGGAACGCCGCAGACCGAATCCGCGCCGAACAGCGAGATGCCGAGTGCTCCGCAAGCCAGCGCGCCCGGCGCCTCTGCGGGCCCGGCGCAAAGCAGCACGCCGGCTGGTGGATCGACCGCCCGCGCGCAGAGCAATAATCCATCTCCGGGCCCATCTTCGGGCATGGGCAGTCCCCAGGGATCGGATTCGGCGATTCCGGCAGGAACCATTGTGGCGCGGAGCGGCAACATTGCCATCCGCACAACCTCCATTCCTGGTGTGCTCATTGCGAACAACGATCAGGGACAGGATCCGCGCATGGCCCGGTCCTCAGGAATCCTTCTCGGGGCAAAAAGGAATATCCAGCTCGACAGCGGCACGATGGTCGAACTGGCGGTGGCCGACGCCGGAACGCGCTGATGCGCCGAACGGCGAAGGACTCGCACAATAACAGGGCCGGGCGATCCGGTCCTGTTTTATTTTTGGACAGAAAAGTACAAAAGTCTCGTTACTAGTAATCTGGCGCGCACACAGGCTATTCGCTAATATCGGCGCAGTTCATGGAAAACTTGAGGGGCAGGATACAAGTTTTTTTCGCCCCGAAGGATTGGGTCATGTTTGCAGACTGCGCCGCGCCGGACGGATTTGAGATCAGCGTGCGATTTCGCCGCTCTATCGAGGAGAGAATTGCGCGCCTCGAGAGGGATGCCGCGCACGATGAAGCGCAGATTGCCCGGCTCGAAAATGCCGATCACATTCGCCGCCAGATGCGGCTCGTCGCCGCCGAACGCGCAGAGGCATTGCGCATGCGTCTCTTCCTCGACCGCTCTCACATCCGCCTGCCCCGTCCCGTCTTCGAGCCCTAGAACTGGTTGCATACTCCAGCTTTCCAGAGGCACGACCGTGTTCGTTGCGTTCTCGAAGAAGAACGCCCCTCGGCGGTTAAGCAACATGCGGAAAAATCAGACGGCATTCCTCGTAGACTGAAATTAGCCGGGAGGAGCGATGCGCGAACTCGACTACTTCATTGTCGATGTTTTCACCGAGCGCCCCATGGAAGGCAATCCGCTTGCGGTGGTGATGGACTCTGTGGGTCTCGCGCCGGAGAAGATGCAGGCCATCGCGCGCGAATTTAATCTCTCCGAGACCACGTTCGTCCAGCGCCGTGCAAGTGAGATCGAGCGGGCGGAGGGCATCCGCGTGCGCATCTTCACTACCCAGGAAGAATTGCCATTCGCCGGTCATCCCACCCTGGGCACGGCAAGCGTGCTGCGATCGAACGCTCCTGAAACAATTCAGAATCATGAGCTCACGCTTGCGCTGCAAGTCGGCCCCATCAAAGTGCGCTTTGAATCCGGTGCCGGCTTCGCGGAGATGACCCAGCGAGATCCGGAGTTTGGCCAGGAACTCGATCCCGGCGGCGTCGCGCCACTCCTCGGTGTGGCGCCGCGCGATCTGCATCCCGATTTCACGCCCCAGGTTGTTTCAACGGAAAGCGGATTCGCGATCGTTGTCCTGCGCGATCTCGATTCGCTGGGCCGCCTGCGCGTAAAACATGAGGAAGCCACACCCTGGCTGCGCGACCGCGGAGGGCGCTGGTTCTACGTACTCGCACCCACCGCAGAACAGGAGCCCGCGTATCGTGCCAGGATGCAGTTTGACGGCGGCGAGGATCCGGCAACCGGGTCGGCAGCCGGATGCGCCATCAGCTATCTGGTCGCTCGTGCAGCCGTCGCGTCCGACCGGCGAATCATGGTGCGACAGGGCGTCGAGATCGGGCGCACAAGCACGCTTTTTCTCCGCGCGAAAATCGATTCCGCGAGGGTCTTCGATGTGCGCGTCGGAGGCAGCACTGTTCCTGTTGCAAAGGGACGGCTTTTCCTTGAGTAATGCACACCCTTTCAACAGATATTCAACTTGGCAAGTAACAATATGTGTTCACCCTACCGGTTTTCCACTTGTTACATGAGTGTTTTCAGTTGGGGTTTCGCCTGTCTTTCTCTCTTTTCATCTTTTTAAACTGCTCGTACTCTTGCCAAGCATTGAGACAATTCTGCCGGCGTTTAGCCGGGTTTGCCCCAAGGCATCTCCCCAATCTGATCGCAGTGCGATGGTGATCGCAGCGAAATTGGATCGCCGTTCTGCGTGTTGATTCAGGGATGTCCGACCACTTCCCAAGGCCTACACTCCAAACCCGCCGTCCTGAGCGGGAGAGGACCTGTGTGCGCTCAGAAGCGGCCAACCAATTTGAATTGAAGGAGCGGGTGATTCTTACTATGCGGCCCAAGAAAGTCATACTCTGCGTCGACGACAGCGAACAAGAACTTTCTGTTCAGAAGTTCATGCTCTCAACCAACGGATACCGTGTCTTGTCCGCGACCAACGGCCAGGAGGCAATCCATCTCTTTTCAGAAAACCTTGTGGACCTGGTGCTGTCTGACGCTGCCATGCCCGGCATGGATGGGGAACAACTGGTGAGCCGGTTGAAGCAGCTTGGCGCGCACGTGCCAATGATTCTCATGGGCGACCCGCAGCAGATGAACGGTCGAATCCATCGTGCCGATGCCGTGCTGCACAAAAAGACATGCTCGCCCCAGGAACTGCTGGAGCGGATCAAGGTGATGAGCGCGCGCAAACGGGGCCCGCGCAAGGGAATGCAGCGCCTGACCCCTTCCCAGCTGGCGGTTGCGTCGTAGCAGAGGTCAGGCGGTCCTCTCCGGTTTTGTCTTCGCGAAAACAACCCACGCAGGTGGTCGCATCGCAATCATTCGTTGACTGCCGGGTGATTACCTGCGTGCCCTCGGGTAACGCCCAAATGCGATAACCGGAACGGGTGCTGAAGTTACGACGCTTGACGGCGATAAGGGGCGCTAGGCATACTCCCGAATTAGGCCGGCTGAACAATTCTTTCCCATTCAGCGGAAGCAGGCTTTATGGATCTCATCCTTGTCCGTCTCCTTTTTGTTGCCCTGTTGTCTGGTGTTTGTTACTTCCTCCACCCATTCGGCATGTCAGGGCCCATCGGCGCAGCGGCAGGTGCAGTAGCGGCCGGCGCGGTGATTGTCTTTGAACTGCGCGTAAGGGCGCTCACTCTGCGCCGCCTGATCGGCGCGGTCGCCGGCAGCGTGCTCGGCATCTTTGGCGCGGCGTTGTTCTGCCTTGTCTTGCGCTCCGCCCCCCTGTCCGGCGCCACATCGGCCGTGCTTCAGATCTTCGTGCTGCTGCTGATGACCTACGTGGGCCTGCTGGTCGGCGCCAACAAGGGTGATTTGCTGAATCCCGCGGCGGTGGGGACGTTATTCAGCGGCGAGCGGCCTACGCGCCGCAGCGCCAAGGTGCTCGACACCAGCGTGATCATCGACGGGCGCATCGCCGACATCGCCGAGGCAGGTTTCATCGACGGCGTCATGGTGGTGCCCGAGTTCGTGCTCCGCGAATTGCAGGTCGTGGCCGACTCGACAGACGGTTCCAAGCGCCAGCGCGGCCGCCGCGGCCTCGACATGCTGCAGCGCATGCAATCGAACGGCAATATCCAGGTGCAGATTGTGCCCGACGATTTCCCTTCGATCCGCGAAGTGGATCTCAAGCTGCTGGAACTGGCCAAGAAATGGGAAGCCAAGGTCGTGACCAATGATTTCAACCTGAACAAGGTCGCGCACCTGCATCACGTCGACGTGCTCAACATCAACGACCTGGCCAACGCGCTCAAGCCGGTGGTCTTGCCGGGCGAACGCATGACGGTGCTGATCCTGAAAGAAGGCAAGGAATACAACCAGGGCGTGGGCTATCTCGATGACGGAACCATGGTGGTCGTTGATCACGCCCGCAAGATGATCGGCCGTTCCGTCGACATCTCCGTCACCAGCGTTTTGCAGACAGCCAGCGGGAAGATGATCTTTGGAAAGATCGATGAGACCACGCGGAGCAGCGAGTTGCCGCGCCCCGGTCCGGTCGAAGTGGCGCAATAGCAGTTCTGCGCATGAGGCAACGAGCCAGGCGTACAAGAACGCCTGGCTCTCTCATTTTTAGCCATCCCCGGGTTGCCTCACCCTGACACAAATTCTCGACAGATCCGGCCAGAATTGCCTCCGCACGCGCTCTCATGGCGCAGGATGCAACTGCGGATGCGCGGTTCGCATCCCAACCTTCGCAGTAGGCGAGTCAAGCGTGAAAGTTAGAAGCGTGAGACTTAAAAGGAGATATCTAGATGAGATTCGGAAAGCATGTGGTGCCGGGAGCGTTGGGCGTTCTTTTCTGCGGCCTCGCGATTGCCGGTTGCCATAACCAGCACCCCGATGAAAAGGCGGCTGTGAAGGATTCGCTGAAGAACAACAGTCTCGGCAGCGTGGATGTGTGGCAGGATCGCGACAAGGGCGTGATTACGCTCAAAGGCAATGTCGACTCGGATGCGGCCAAATCGCAGGCTGAGTCGCTGGCCAAACAAGCCGCTCCCGATTACACGATCGCCGATGAGATCGGTGTTCGCCCGCCCGGCGCCAATGACGCCGGATCGGTAGCCTCAAAGCGCGACAGCGCCATTGAAGACAACTTCGAAGCGTCGATCAAAGAACACAAGAACCTCGATGACCAGAGCATCCACTGCTCGGCTAAAAACGGCACGCTGGTTCTGTCAGGCTCGGTGAAGACGACTGCGCAAAAGAGAGAAGCGGAATCGCTGGCCAAGCAGGTGCCCGACGTACAGCAGGTCGTCAACGAGATTGAAGTGAAGCCGGGCAAGCACTCCACCGCCACCTCCTAGGCTGGTCTTCAGCTGTGATCGTCAGGGAGCCCTCGCGGCTCCCTTTTTGTTGGCAGTTGCGATGCGTCCGATCGGATCGCCGAGATGGTTGCCCGATCTTCGCACCCTTGCCGGGCAGCAGAACGGTGCGGCGCGATCCGCCTATGGATAGGCGTTCAGCCGCAGCAGGCGTGCCTTCAGCGCGGGCCATTCCGCAGCCACGATCGAATAGCGGACCGAATCCCGAGGTTTGAAGTCGGCGGCCATGCGATGAGCGCGCAGGATTCCCTCGCGTCTTCCCCCGATGCGTTCAATCGCAGCCTGCGAGCGCACGTTGCGCACGTCGGTATGCAGGCTCACGCGCAGCACTCCCCAGGCTTCAAACGCGTGGGTCAGCATTAACAGCTTCGATTCTGTATTGGCTGCGGTCCGGATGGCAGAGCGGGTGAGCCAGGTGTAGCCGATCTCGCAAACGTCAGGCAGGTCGCGGCCATGGCGCGGATGCTTTTCCGGCCAGTTCCAGAATTCGATCTTCCAGAAGCGCGTTGAGCCGACTACGGCCTCATCAGAAAGGCGAACGATCGCGAAGGGCAAAGCAGTGGCGGCTGCGCGCCAGGAAAGCGCGGTTGCGATGTACGCCTCCACCTCTGCCTTTCCCTGCGGAACCGCACTCCACTGATAGAGCGTGGGATCAGCGGCGGCGGCCGCCGTCAGGGCATCGGTATGGGAAAGCGAGAGGGGTTCGAGGCGGATGTGCGGGCCAGTCAGGGTGAGGAGCTGATCGGTCACCATCTCAAAATAGCCTGTGCATCAGGTTGAGGCAAGCCAGCCCGGCCGGGAGCGAGGATGCGCGAACAATCCTTGAATCCCGACCTGCGCAGGCCGCCAGGTTTGTTGGCGAAACATCAGTACTTCGGCACCGACGGGTCGATCTCATTGCTCCATGCGCGGATGCCGCCGGCCAGGTTCGACACGTTCTCGTAGCCTGACTGCTTCAGGAACTCGGCAATGCGCTGGCTGCGGCCGCCCGAAAGGCATTGCACCACTATTTCGCGATCGCGATCGATCTCGGCGAGCCGCTGCGGCACTTCGTTCTGCGGAATCAGCTTGCCGCCGATGTTGGCGATCTGGTACTCGTAGGGCTCGCGCACATCGAGAATCAGGACGCTCTCGCCCGCATCGAGCTTCTTCTTCAGTTCCTGCACCGTCAATTGCGGCACGCCATTCTTCACGGCTCTCTCCTGCTTCGTTTCCGGCACAATGCCGCAGAATTGCTGGTAATCAATCAGCCTGGTCACGGTGGGATGTTCGCCGCAAACCGGACACTCGGGATTCTTGCGCAGCTTGAGCTCGCGGAAGCGCATATTCAGCGCATCGACCAGCAGCAGGCGTCCGATCAGCGGGCTGCCTTTGCCGAGAATCAGCTTGATGGCTTCCGTCGCCTGGATTACGCCGACCAATCCTGGCAGGATTCCCAGCACTCCACCCTCGGCGCAGCTGGGAACGAGACCCGGCGGCGGCGGCTCGGGATAGAGGCAGCGGTAGCACGGGCCGTCCTCGGTGGCGAAGACGCTGGCCTGGCCCTCAAACCGGAAGATGGACCCGTACACGTTGGGCTTGCCCAGCAGCACGCAGGCGTCGTTGACGAGGTAGCGCGTCGGGAAGTTATCGGTTCCGTCCGCAACGATGTCGTAGTCCTTGAGGATATCGAGAGCGTTGGCGCTCGAGAGCATGGTCTCGTGCTTCACCACGTTGAGCGCCGGGTTGAGCGCAGTCAGCTTCTCGGCCGCGGAGTCGAGCTTCTTGCGGCCAATGTCCTTGGTGGAGTGGATGATCTGGCGCTGCAGGTTGCTCGCGTCCACCACGTCGAAATCGACCAGGCCCAGTGTGCCGATTCCGGCGGCGGCAAGGTAAAAAGCGAGCGGGGAGCCCAGACCGCCGGTGCCGACGCACAAAACCTTCGCCGCCTTCAGGCGCTGCTGACCCTCCATACCGACTTCGGGCAGGATCAGGTGCCGGGAGTAGCGGGCAAGATCGTCGTTCGTCAGTTCGGGGAGGGCTGCGGGTTCGGCGATGGTGGGCATGATCTCCTGATTCTCCAATGGCTTTATTTTACTGAGACGGGCGTGCCTGCGCGGATCGAGGCAAGAAGATTCATCTCAGTCCGATGCAGAATCGCTCGCTCCCCGGCGTTCAGAGCGCGGGGTGGAACGGCTCCTGCCGCTGTGATGGTGAACGTTCCGAAGTCAAAGAGCAGGCAAGAGTTGGAAGCATCTCGATAGGTCGTGTACAGGTCTTCTGCGAGGTACTGGCTCATGCCGCCGTCACCCGCGGTCGAGTGCCAGTAGCCGACGCCTCGCAGCGTCACTTTGCCATGGCCGGCGGCCCGTTTCGGCTTGGGAAGGGCAAGCTCACGGCATTCCTCCGCCGACGCCGCCCGGCGCAGGTCGTACCCGAACGCCACGCCACCCAGCTCGGTCCCCGGCCAGGGCGCAATCCCCTCGATCGTCCGGGTGAAAACCAGTGCTCGCGGCAACTCGCCGGGTTCGGAAGCCAGAAGCGGAAACTGGAAAGGCTGCTGCTTTGCCAGGGTCCATCCGGAGGGATAGCGGAAACTGACGCCCGCGCGCTCATCGCGGAACCAGCCGGCGCGCTGCTGCGCAACGGCCGGCAAGCTCGCGGCAACCAGCGACGCGAAAATAACCTCTCTCACCAATCAGCAGCACCTGCAAAAACGACTGCTAATAAGGATGATCCAGAGTGGGTTTCGGATGAAGGAATTCTGGCTGGCGATTGAAACTGCTTGTATGGAAAGGCCGGAGCGGCCCATCGATGAGCCGCCCCATGCCGGTGAACTGCTTTTACCGCGAGCCGGAAACCGGAGCCGCGGCGACCGTTTTCTCGGCGGGCTTCGCGTCCGCTTGTTGCGGTTTCGGGTTCCAGAAGTCCGGATCCTGCTTGATCCAGTCGTCGCTCACGTAGCTCTGCCGCGGATTCACGGAGAACAACTCGGAATGAGAGCTCTCCACAGCCGCTCCGTAAAGCTGGTCGAGCTTCGCCATCGCTTCCTCGCCGCCCATGGCCTCGACAAACTTCTTGCCGCTGGCCATCGCGTCATCAATCACGGACGCGGAAGGATCGCCGGAAATGACGATGTAGGTGCCCTCCGCTCCGCCGTAGGCCATCTCATACATGCCCCAATGCGCCTTGTCGCCCATCTTGTCGTGTGCGTCTTTCACCATCTTCACGACGTCGGCCCAATCTTTGCGATGGCCGAGGCGGACCCGGAAGACCGTGATCTGGTAGACGCGATGGTTTTGCAGGTCGGAATGCGAGTGGTAGCTCAGTTCAGGATTGTAGGTGAAGACCATGGAATCGAGTTCGTCGAGGAGTTCGCCGTCGGCCAGGCCGGCGTTCTCAATCGCACTCGACAGCTCCGCGTTCTCACCCTGCATCTTGTTGATCTTTTCCCATTCCGCGAACGACGCGTAGCGGGTCATGAAGAGGGCGCGCGACTTTCCCGACATGGCGTTCATGCCGATGTAGTAGGCCGGCGACTTGGCCTGCCGGAATGCGGCCACAAAGGCGCTCTCGGTCTTGTCGTGGGCCATCCCGCCCTTGTAGGGCTTAAGATACTCGACCGTGATTTGCAGGACAGGCGTGGAGTTGGCAGGAGTAGACGTATCTTGCGCCGGGGCCATGGAACTGCCGGCGACAGCAAGGGACAGAGACAACAGGGCTGGACCGAATTTCATCGGGTAACCTCCTTAACGTGCTCAGAGATCACGGGCGGCGGGGGAGCCGGTGAGATAACGCAGGTGCTCTGGGACTGCGCGCATAGTACGGGCCGGTCATTGTGCGTGTAAAGAGAATTGTCGCCGAATTCACAGGCAGTTTGCTGCCCGGCCTGGACAGCCGGGCCGGGGTTGTCGAAGCCTTGCGAATTGCGGACTCCCGTCCAGTGTGCGAGATTGGAAACAGGGGGACATACGGTTTCGCTCTCCCTGAATCCATCCGCAGACAGGAAAGCGATATGGCTCGCAAGATTCGCAAGCTCAGTTTCAACGAGGCGCTCGACGCCCTTCGCGCCCACGGATTTGAGGTGACCGCCGCGCCCCGCGGAATGCTGGTGAACAAAGATGGCATGGGAGTGGTGCTGGCTGCGGGGCCCGACAGCTTCACGCCGATCCGCTTCGCGATCGAACCGGGTGTGCTGGTGCGGGGCGAGATCGCCCGGCTCGTGGATCGGGGCTACCAGAAGTTCATTAAAACCTCCCAATATGAACTGCCAGCTTCGGCGGCCCAGTTGCATGCCATTCATCAGTTCACTGAAGAATTGAAGGAGTGGACGGGCAGCGACAGCCTCTATAACCAGTCGCTGGGCACCACCAGCGATGTGTATCTCTATGACCGGCTGAAGGGCCGGGAAGCCGAACCGGCAGAGCCTCCGGCTCGGCCCTGGGAACTGACCGGGGGACACTGAGATTCCTGGCGCCGCTGCGTCCCTGGGATCCGGAGATGGCGGCAGAGGAACGCGACAGGCATCGCGAAAGGCGGGTTGCAGCGCGCATCGGCGTCGATACCCGCGCAGTCCTTTACCTCGTCGATCTCGCGGCCAGGATGGATGGCTGCATTCTCGATCTCAGCCTGCTGGGCTGCTGCATCCGCACTGACCAGCGATTTCCGCTCGGAATTTTCCGGCGCGTGGAAATGGAGTTCCGGCTCGATGGTTTGCCGATCCGGCTGGGGGGCGTCACCCAGGCAATTCACGATCCGCATCGTGTCGGGATCCGCTTTCTCGATCTCAGTCCCCGCAAGCGCGAACAGCTCAGCGAATTAATCGAAGAGATAGAAGAAGTGCTCCGCAAAGAGCAGGCGGCATCGGGCGCGCAGGCCCCTCCATGCCGCGGCGCGCAAACCTGACCCCTCCTCAGGCCATCGGCGGGCCGTCGCGGTAATCGTGTTCGGGCGCGTGCACAATGCGCATCAGCTTGCCGTGATCGAGCCAGTTAAGTTCGCAGGTGTCGCACGACTCGATCACCACGTTGCCGGCCCCTGAATAAAAATGCGTATCCATCGGCTTGTGGCAGTGCGGGCAGTCGAGTTTGCGGTGCAGTTCGGTCGGATCGGGCGACGGCGGAAGAAGCGTTCCGCGCTGGCCCGCGCGCAGTTGATCGACAAGCGTCATAAACACGCCCATCCCGATCTCCATGCCGCGGCAGTGAGTGCAGTAGAGCATCTGCACATTCGCCAGCGCCGCGTGCGAAAGCGGCAGCGCGCAAACCGGGCAGGACTCGTCTGACTTTTCCGGAAAGACGCTGACGCCCGCGTCGTCCTTGTCAGGGAAAAAGATGTTCCGGCAATAATCGCAGGCCAGGGAGTCGCCGGCTGCTTCAATGCGCATGGGCGCGCCGCACGAAGGACAGTTCATTGGGCCTTTCCGCACTCCGGGCAAAATTTTGCACGTTCGGGAATCGACTTGCCGCATTCGAGGCAGAACTTGGCGCCAGCGGCGGGAGCGGGCGTGGCGATGGGTACGGCTGCCGCCGGGCGAGCCTGCGTCATCATGGCCTGCGCCATCGCGGCGCCGGCCCCAAGACCGACGCCCATGCCGGCCGTCCCACCGGGATTGAGGGCGGCCTCTTCGAGCGATTCGGCGGCTTCGAACTGGGTCAACCGCCCCAGGTCGCCGGCCATGCTCACGCTGATGCGCTGGTCCATCACCTTTTGCAGTTCTTCGGGCAGCGAAATGCTTTCCACCACGAACTGGTCGAGTTCGAGGCCGAGCGCGGCGAACGACGGCTTCATCTGGTCGGCAATCTTCTGGCCAAGCGCCGCCTGGTTGGCAGCCATGTCAAGGAACGAAATATCGCTGGTGGCGAAGATGTCGGTCATGCGCGCCACGATGGTTTCGCGCAGCTGGCCCTCGAGCTCCGAGACGTAAAAAGCTTCGCGCGTGCCCGTCACCTTGTTGAAGAAGACGCGCGGATCGGCGACGCGATAGGAGTAGATTCCGTAGCCGCGCAGGCGCACCGCGCCAAATTCCTTGTCGCGGATGGTGATGGGCGTCGAGGTGCCCCATTTCTGGTCGATCTGCAGCCGGGTAGAGAAGAAGTAGACGTCCGACTTGAAGGGCGACTGGAATTCCTTGTCCCAGTTCAGCAGGTCGGTGAGCAGCGGCAGGTTGCGGGTATTCAGGGTGTGCAGCCCCGGCCCAAAAACATCGGCGATGCGGCCCTCATTCACAAAGGCGGCAAGCTGCGACTCGCGCACCGTGAGCTGGCCGCCGTTCTGGATCTCCATGTCGCGCATCGGGTAGCGATAGGCAAGGATTCCCACGTCCGGTTCGGTCCACTGGATGACATCAATGAACTGCTTGCCGAGAAATTGCTTGAGGGTCACGTGCGGCCTCCTGGAGTGCAACTCTAGCACCCCAGTGCAGCGGAACGGATGAAAAGATGCGCCCTGCGCATTCCGGCGGTAATCGATTGCTATCAGCAATATGGCGGGATCGCCGATTGCCAGGTGCGAAGCGCTAGTGGGTCGTGCCGGTGGCCGGCGATGAGCGCAAGGCGCACTCGGGGCAGATGCAGTTGCGGCGCAGGTATTCCCACGAGTAAATGCCGCTCGAGTGGCCGTCGAGCCAGTTGAACTGGAGGGCGTAACGGCCGACCGGCTGCACGCTGGCGGGCTTGGCCGGCGGCTTGTACATGGGCAGAAGCTCCTGGGCCTTCGCCTTCGGCTGGCCTGGCCGGCGGCGCTGCTGCTGCCGCTCTTCCACGCAGGTGGCGCACGGGCAGGCATCCCGGAGCCAGGCAAAGGTCCACGCGCTCTTGTGCCCATCCTGCCAATCAATCTCCAGGCCTTTGCCCTCAGTGAGCAGCACGCGCACCTTTGCAGGCATGATGGCGGCGCGCGGAAGCGGACGGTTCTCCTCGGCTTCGCGGGCCTGCTCTTCGGGCGACATCAGGCGAATGCCTTCGTGGCTCATGACTCCAGTTTACTAGGAGGCGCTGGAGAACGCAGGCGAGTGAAGAGCGAAGCTCGTTCAGCGAGAGACAGTGGATTGGCATCAGCTCAGGCGGGCGGAGACTCCGCGAGGCCCAATGGCGTAAGTTCAACGCGTCAAACCGCTTCCGCGAGCTGTCTCCAGGCATTCTCTTCGAGATCGGCGATTAGCCGAAATTCCGCGGACGCCGTCTGGATCTTGTCTTCGAGGCCAGCCGCCTTGGTCGCATCCTTGAACAAGAGGCCCACGGAGGTAAAGCGGCGCGCTGAGTCCCGAAAGACCGCCGCGGCCTCGGCGAGCGCCGGCTTTTTGGCGATGTGCGCAGCCTCATCGAGGAAGCGGGCGTACATGGCGCGGAACGCCCCTCCGCCAGTGCCGCCAATTTCGATGAAGATGTAAAGGTTAAAGAGATTCACGCGGAGCTGGAAGTCGTTGAAGAGTGACGGCCACTTGAGCAGCTGAGCCGCCGTGTGGCGCATGCCGCTGACGCCGAAGTTCTTGATGGGCGGGTTGAGGTGCGCGTCGGCAGCTTGAGCGATGGCTTCGGCGATCGCCTTTGCCTGCGGCCCTTTGAAGCGGCGGAAATCGAACTCGAGCCAGAGGTTTTTCGGCGGAAATGGCTTGAAAGGCGAGCTGCGGGCCTTGCGCAGCTGTTCGAGCGTGATGGGTGCGTAAAAGCCTTTCTTGATGCCGGCGTCTCTCGCCTCCAGATCGGAGCCGAGAACGATCTGGCCGTCGTACCCGCAGGCGACAAAGGTGTGGCCGCCAAAATGATAACCGGCGGGAAAATCGAACCAGGGCAGAAATCCCATATCGGCGCCGAGCATCACCGGCTGCTCCTGCTCCAGAGACCGAAGCAGGGCTTCCTCGGCTTTCTTCGGGCTGGCCGTCTGCCTTTCGGCTATGCCAACGCCGGTACGGCGGGCGAGGTCCTGGTAGAAGTTCTTCAGGTTGCCGCGGCCGCCGATGAAGACTGAAACTTCTCCGCCGAAGTTCATTTGCCAATAAATAAAGCCGATGCCTGCCCCGAGGCCGAGCAGCATCTCCTCAGAGACCGGATGACCGGCATGGTGGAAGATCTTGGCCAGCGAATTGGTAACGCAGTGGCAGCCATCGAGTGCGGGGCATTGCGCGAACGGCCGTACAGCGGACGGCGAAGCGAGCGGACACATAAAAACTCCATTGCCGGAAGCGACAGATC
>Ga0335072_10003533_pt1 | contig 23492 bp, 21 predicted proteins | sample Lox_Sample_21_FD_206725 | JGI IMG/M metagenome (GOLD analysis project Ga0335072, IMG submission 206725) | Soil microbial communities from Loxahatchee National Wildlife Refuge, Florida, United States - Lox_Sample_2.1 | ecosystem: Environmental > Terrestrial > Soil > Wetlands | place: USA... | reverse complement strand
AGGTGAGCGTGGGCAATTGTGGGGAGTGCGTCATTCTTCATGAATCGCACAAAGAACTTCATAACGTCCTGAATCTCAACTGGCCTCTCTAACTCTTTAGGCTTAGCAGCGGTGTATCGCATCGGCTCTACGTTCCATTCCGTCGGTGTGAGAGCCTTATCCCAGATGCAGAAAAAGTCATCCCCATCCAAATCGCCTCCTGAACACATGCTGGGAACGTCGCGGTCACCCAGTTGAGAGAAGACAATAACATCCCGAAGATGATGCAGAGCGGGAACATTAACAGCTTGTACCATTCGAATATCGCCTGGGAAGAGAGATGGATTCCGACCGACGATGCATGGGCCATCTATTACTACGTAACTACCCTTTTTGGTTTTATCTGGGACCTGGATAAATACTTGTGGAAGTTCATTGACGTTTACTGGGCTTCCAACTCGAGCTGTGGACTTTGTATGACCACGGAGCGTGCCAGTTTCATCAGTAACTCCCAACAGGAAGGCTCCCTTCTCAACAATGATCTTAGCCTTCTCTTTTAGGAGCTTGATTGACCAAGTTCTCCACAAATGAAGAAGAGATAAAAGAAACGGCTCTTTAACCTGTTCGCAAATGTCACTAACGGTGCATCCTTACTAAGGCAGAGGCACATACCTCCATAAAACCATCGAGTACCATGCCAGCAATAGTTATAGTCATGTGATTATCGTCAATATATCGCGCAAGAAGATCCAAGGCCATCTGCTTGTCGGTCATGGCTGCTTGGTAGTTCAACAACTGCTCGGCTAGCATCTTGTTGAAGACTTCATCTTCTACGCCCAAAGAGGATAATATCGTGATATTTTGACGATTTAATGTCGCTGGGGAAAATCGAGAGCATCTGATAACTTCAAGGCCATTATAACTAGCCTTAAACTTCCACTGACTTTTCCGAATGCAAAGTTCCTCGCCGTTCATACCTGGCCAGTTGACAAGCATTCCTTTTGCACCTCCTAGGCGAAATTGAAATGCGGATGGAACTGGATTGGATGGCGGTAGACTGAGCTGATTTGCAACCATGACAGATAAAGAGTCTGAGATCTTTCCAACGCCATCAGTGAAACAGCGACCATTTCTTTCAACATCTTCGATAGTATTGATTGTGTTTTTATTGCTACGGATAGCTCTGGTGGTTGAAAAGCAAAGACCTAGACGAGCTGCATATTTAGCAACTATTTTGATGCTTGTGAAGTCTCCCATCCAGCAGCGTATGTCAGCGCAGGTTAAGTCCTTGGCTGGGCAGAAGAAGTATGCTCCATTTTCACGAAATTGTGAGTTACCGAAGGCTAGAAACTGATAATGGCGATCTCCTATGCGTATTCCGTTAAGCAGAGTGCGGTATACACGCGTGAATATCTCGTCGTTGCGAGCCTTGTCGGCACATGAGTTTATTCGTCCCTGAACTAGTCAATAAAGCTTATGAATTGGAAGAGTGGCCATGCAAACCTCGAATATCTCGTCTGCGAATTGTACTCGTAGGAAACGATCACCATATTTCTCCGCGAATTGTCTGATGACCCGGTTCGTAGTCTCCACTGTAGGGGAACTAAAGTACAGAGTCGTCGGTGTTACTGTAGCCTTCCGCAGATAGGCGCAGTAATGTGGAATTTCGGATTTTGGGGAGTATGCCAAAGCCTCCATATCATAGAAAATGGTCATTGGATCATAAATACGCTTCTCCTGCTCCGCTGCATACTCAAGTATGTGTCGCGCGGCGACTTGGTCTTTGATGGCCATATCGACTAGGCGCGATACAAATTCTGGGCTGAGGTTATGCGCATTCATGATGCCCTGCGAGATGCAAACTTCAAGCTGGTATCTGACATCGAAAGGCAGCCGGTAAACGCTCTCATGGCCCTCAGTTGCTGACATTTTTGATTCCAGTTGCTCCGAGATTGGTGAGTCGAGCATAGGCCAAATAGTGGCCGGCTGTCCGGGAATGATATTGAAACTTTTAATGTCACGTACTTCTATATTGTGGTCTTGAAGAGAGCTTTTGACCTGTTCGAAAACACCATGCTCGTCTCTGCTCTTGTCGAAAATGATGTAATATGTCGTCCATCGCCCTGTTGATGTTAGCTAGCCACTCTTCTAAAAGATTTCGGGGAATTAACCTATATCAATAACAGGTAGTTCCTTTTTCAAGGAAACGACAGCATTTTCTAACCGACGAGGGTCATAGACTATGTCTGTCTGTCTGTACCAAGTATCAAACTCGCTCCATATCAAGGTTCCAGCAGTATGGCTGGCTCGCGGGTCCAATCTTTGTCGGAAGAATTGTGGTGGGCTGTCCAGCGATATAACTAATGCCCACTGTTGCTTGTCGACCTGAATACGATCAATGTTTTGTAGTTGACCAAATGGGATCGTAAACATGTATTTGTTGGTTCGATCTAATTCTCCCGGACTATCAGGGTGGAAGTGTGTTTCCGGGTCTGATAGCGATACTTGGAAAGTAACGACAATCCGACTCCGAAGAAGGTCGACCTTAAACACTATGTTCCGGTTGCGTGATTGGGCTTTGTGCATTTCCATCATCGTGTTGTGGCTATGCATGAATCCAAAGGCAAGAGATAATGGGTATAAACAGGATGACTCCGGATACCAGATGTGCTTTCGAATAGGACTCTGAACCTCAAACCGGCGCTTTTTGGGCTCAGGAAATACCTTGACTTTGAATGCACCTTGTCCATCCGGCGTTGACAAAATACAATTATCCAACGACCAGAAAGCTCGATAAGGCGGCGGGACAAATCGAATCTTGGCACTGCCATCTCGGCGGCCCTGCCTATCATCAAAAAGTTCTATAAACACAATTGTGCCTTCAAGCTGGAACCTCTCCCAAAGGTTCCACGTGGTAATATCAGGTGGCAGATTAGCAACCCTAATGGTTAACTCGGGCCATGTCTGCCACGACTCCTTAGGCTTCAGCATCGGGCCTGAGGATTGCTGAAGTTCACGAAGTCCAGCGCTGAAGCGATGGTGGTTTTCTTCAGACACACCGCGAAAAGTTGGACTAGAATTAGACCTATTTGCCGGAGCCTCTATTGCAAATCGTCGAGTTGGTGCGTACGCCCTGCTTAGCTGACGGACGGGGAAACCATCATTTGACGAGTCAGATGCCATCCCTCGATCATCTGCTCTCATCCGATGTTTCGCTGGCCTTGGTGAACTTTGATTGCGTGTGCAAATTTTCTGAGCGCTGCGAAGAGGGCTGTTTGATGTTGCAGTTGTGGCGTTTAGAGGTGATATTGCCGAAGCTTGCAGGCTGTGTTTGTGATAGAATAGGTTGTGGGTGAGAAATACGAGATCCTCATACTGTTAAAACGTGTTGCAGATGTGTGGATAGTGGACGGGACACTAAACCTTAATTCTCAAAGACCGGAGTGAATTGAAGTCTGTGTCCCACGCCAAGGCGCATTTAAGAGGCTAGACCCTTACCGTTTGAGGGTTAATACTTATAGCCACGTTTAACTCGCATGTACCAGGTAGTGGCATCAAGCTGCGGCTGTGGCTTGTTGAAGACACGTTGACGATGTAGCAGGTCATGAGGCAGCGGTTGGAGGAAGCCTGATGGTGAGAATGACGATTTGATTCTCTCATCAAATGTTTTGGACCTTCTGTCAGGTATAGACTCAATCTCGTGCTTGAAAAGTGAGGGATGAATTAGGCCGCTCTGCGAGTAAGGCCAAAATCCATTTCACAAAGGAAGAACTTAATTTATGTAAACAGCAAAGAGATTTAGCACCAAATGCTAAAGTTTTCGTGAGGCTGAATTGTAATATCAATATCTCATATAGGACATTGACCATTTTTTATCAGAAAGAAAAATAAATACAATCTTGTAAGCTTGCAATCGGGCCTTGCTCAGCATGCAAACTTACACGTGTTTTGTCCGTAATGCAGCTATCCGTCTCGTGGGTTTTGTTTCCCCATATGAAAATAGACGTCATGAATAGTTAGAGCTTGAAGGACTAATGTGTCGCCTACTACGAGCTCATCTTAGCCCTCATCAACTCATCATTACCCTTATAGGTATACCGTTCAATAACCTCTTTCTACCCTCGTATAGAATGTCAATGATAAGTTCGAGAGCATTGTTTCGCACCTATCTATGGCTGAGGAGGTTATCCTCATGGTCTCAAACATCTTACCAACCGCTGTCCATGACAGATTTCGACTCTTTCCTAACCTTGGCTCTGTGCTCAAGGATGCTAGATTATCCGTGATCATCATTAGTCAATCCCATATTATCGATTCCCATCTCATTACCACCCCTAGCATTCACAGCAAGACTGGCCACCTATTAAGGGTTAGAAACTGAAGACTTCTCGACAATGTTGCGTCGAACAGGACATCCCGTTATGGATGCCGGGTTCCCACCCCCAAGCCGGGGTATGTCGTTTAGTCTTCGTGAGGAGCTGCAGCGGCAAATGCGGCAGAATTGAACATCTGAACTGGAGGCTCGTCTTGCCTAAATGCATGCCAATAGGTTGTCGATACCACAACCTTCTCAAGAAAATATTCAGTATCGGAAACAGTTGATTCGGAGTTGTTGTGTAGTCCGTCAAGCGACGCCGCGCGGCGCCATGCCCGACCGCCATGTCCTAAAACTTACTAAGCAGCCTCCACGAACCACTAAATCTCCCACATTCAGCGCCCACATGGCGCAACTTTTGTGCTTGGGACGTTCGATTGCTGACAGCGGCCTACAACCGTCAGAATACAAAGTCTGCCGAGGTCCTGCCCGTCCACAGTCGACCACTCCACAAAGAGAGAGGAAGATTGTACCAATTTAAAGATTCTAAAGGCAAATTCCTCAAGCAGAAGCCACTTTGACAGTAGATAGATGGATTGGCCAGGAAGGATGAAAATTTTAGCGGGACTTGCGAAGTTCAGCTCATAAGGTGCTCTAGGCACAGATGACTTCGCCCGATCTACACTTCAACGTCCACTGCACTGGTTCTGGCAATGGGCAACGTTTCCCGAGAAGGCGAACATCACCATTCTCAGAGACGGTTATCTATTATTTATTCTCACCTGAATACACTCGTTCCCCGCTACCAGAGGGTGAAAGGCGGGGAAGGGAAGAAGGCAATGCAAGGCTCCAATGCAATGCAATGCGTTGCACATCACTACCAGGGCCTTTGAATATAGAATGTACGATCGTCTTCTAGCGCCCACCCACACACTGCATGTCGGTACTGATTTAGAGGCACATCGCATACTATTCGGTGCTCCGAGGCTAAGGTACCTTTCTGGACGCAGAGACCGCTGTGTTGTGTGGCGTGTTCCTGGCGTGGTTGCAGCGGTCAGTCATAAAGTGCGGGGGGTTGTACGACATGCATATGTAATACTTGTCGCCCCCCATTCACTTCTCAGCCCTTTGCCTCGCTTTTTCCCGTCCCTAATTAGGTCCAGCGATCACGAGGCAAGCGCAAAGATTATCCACGGAGTTGGGTCCAATGAGAAGGAGAAGAGGAAACTGTAGCTGCATATTGTTCTTCTGTTCGACCTTCCCGTCAGCCTCTCGACCATAATATCTCGTAAGAGCAATTGGCCTCGTGCTGAGTTGTCTCATGTGCTGGACACACACTTCCGCTACATTCCTTAGTGGCTTACTTTATGATGGAGTCGAGTAACGCGGCTGATTCCTATTACACAATCGACCCTGGAGGTACAGCTATGCAAGCATCACGGTCACAAGTGTCAAGGGTGCCACTGCCAGCGGAAGTTACAAGTCGAGGCAATTAACAGAATTTTTTCGCGCCTAGTTCGCCTCTCTCCGTACATTGCAGGACAGGAGAATTTTGTGGCGTTTGCCCTAGACAATCAAGATTCCGACGACACAGGCTGCACTACGCTGGATGCAGCAGTTACCAGTCAATATACCCGAAAGGCACATGGAAGAAGCAGTAGGGTGATAATGAAGCAGCAGAAAACGCACATGAGAGAAAGTGGGAGTGGGGACCCAGCTAAAGTCGTAAGGCCAGTATTTCAACAGCGCTATATTCCATAGCCCAGCTCGGATGATATTCCGAAACAGAGGGTGCAGAAAATGCATCATTGATTCCTTGTCGTCTCTCTTTCTCTCCTCTTTCCCTTATATATTCCTGTCTTTTCGCTGTATATGATGCTTCAAGACGTCGCTCTCTCTTCTCAACCATTTCTAGTCACGTTCTTAAACGAGGGGTCACCCCTGTCATCATGAACTCGGGAAAACTGCTGGCGAGGAGGGCCATCGCTACGCCCTGCTTAAAAAGAAATCCAAATTCAACATCACTATTCTCTAGGAAGCAGTCAACATTTAACAGGCCAGGACAGGCAGTCAATAAGTAAGTTAGTCTCTCTATACGTAGCAATGAGCAGCAGGAACGTTGTAGTCCGTCCACGATCCAAAATTTATATTCTTCTATCGAAGCCTCTTATCATGCCGTGATCGGCTCGGGGAATGTTTTCTTCTTGTACAAACCTTCAATGACACAAGTCTTCCTGGAAAACTGGAGGAGATGCGAATTTCGACTAACCCCTTATTTCTTGAAGAAGAAATTCTGGCATTCACTATAATCTTATATTTATGATTGTCCTCTTTATTAATGGACTTCATGAATCCTGCTTATTCTTTATTTAAGACCTAGATTAATCAGAGCCAATCCAACCTCAATATGGTCTACAACCCGAGTGTTACTGCTTGCAGCAGTGACTGGTATCTCAACATATGCCTATACTACGGCACGCCCGGCACATAAGATTAAAGACTATTCCCGGTCAGGTAAATTCGTCACTCCAAAGTATGCAAGTATCCAGAATATGGAGGCCGTAAGTAAATGAAATCCAAATGGTTTTCTTCACTAGCTTAAATGTATGAAGGCGCTTCGGGAGATTCGAAGAGCCATATCGGAAGAAACAATTAGTATTGACGACGAGGACCTTAAACTACACGGCTATTCCGAGTGGTCTTCAACGAACATTGAGACTCTCCCCGTGGCAGTAGCCTACCCCAAATCTACAGCAGAGGTGTCTACCATTGCAAAAATCTGCAACAAGTATCGAGTTCCAATAATTCCATACTCAGGAGGCTCAAGCTTGGAAGGCAACTTCTCAGCCCCATACGGCGGTATTAGCGTCGACTTCGCCTTCATGGACCAAATCATCAAATTTAACAAAGACGACATGGACGTCGTGGTTCAACCCTCCGTTTCCTGGATGAGTCTAAACGACGAGCTTTCCGCTTCCGGACTCTTTTTCCCCGTCGACCCCGGCCCATCTGCCAAAATTGGTGGTATGGTCGGCACCAACTGCAGCGGTACCAACGCCGTGCGATACGGCACCATGAAAGACTGGGTCATCAACCTCACAGTTGTGCTAGCAGACGGCACCATTATCAAAACGAAGCGCCGCCCACGAAAAACATCAGCAGGCTACAACCTCAACTCCCTCTTCGTAGGTTCCGAAGGCACACTCGGCCTTGTCACGGAAATAACGCTCAAGCTGGCCGTTATCCCACAAGAATTCTCCGTGGCCGTCGTGACCTTCCCCACGATTCGTGACGCAGCCTCTGCAGCTGCAGGCGTGATGCGCGCAGGTGTTCCCGTCGCAGCAATGGAGATCATGGACGAAGTCCAGATGAGAGTCGTGAACTTGTCTGGCGCGACCAGGCCTCGGAGCTGGAAAGAGCTGCCTACCCTGTTCTTCAAGTTCTCGGGCACGAAAGCGGGCGTGAGGGAGAATATTAGCCTGGTTAAGGCGATAGCGAAGGCGCACAAGGGGGGAGATTTCGAGTTCGCGGCGACCCTGAAGGAGCAGAAATTGCTGTGGTCTGCACGTAAGGAATCGCTGTGGTCAATGCTTGCGCTGCGCAAAGATGGGTCTGAAGTATGGTCTACGGATGTGGCAGTCCCGTTCAGTCGACTCGCAGACATCATCGAAGTCAGCAAGAAGGAGATGGACGACTTGGGGCTTTTCGCTAGTATCCTGGGCCATGTCGGAGATGGGAATTTCCACGAGTCTATCATGTATGACCGCAGGGTGCCAGGGGAGAGGGATAAAGTCGAACGCTGCGTGAAGAATATGGTTGTCAGGGCATTGGAGATGGAGGGCACGTGTACGGGAGAGCACGGCGTGGGCATGGGGAAGAAAGAGGCACTGTTAATGGAAGTCGGTGGGAATACGCTTGATGTTATGAAGAGCATTAAGTTGAGCCTGGATCCGCATTGGATTATGAACCCGGGGAAGATTATGGATATACCGACTTGACGGCAAAAGTACTGGATAATTGGGCTTGGAATGGAAAATGGATTAGAGAGGGAGTTTTGCATCTTAGCATTTAATGGAGGATTTATGCATTTTTTTTTTTTTCGTGTTCATTTATTTCATATAAAATGGAAGTGGGCTGAGTCCTCTTGTCACATAGAAGCATCGTCCTCACGGTCATCAATTGCATATCAGTGCTCCAAACTTCATATGGTCTCCTTTGAAGATCAATATCTTGGGTAGATTGTCACCACAGGTTAAATTTCTTGGCAGAAGAGCACGTTCTACAACGCACACAAGTCCATCCCCTACCAACTCGCTGGGGCCACTTACGCAAGTCGCCACCCACTCACTTTCCATCAGGACGCCCACGTGCCTCCCCGCCTTCAGACCCCGAGCCCCGGTTTCCACGACTCCCGACTACCCACGTGCTCTGTTACCGGGACCGGAGATTCCAGGAAGGATTCGAAGGAAGAAGAAAGAAAAATGTCCGTCTTATTTTCCGTCTCAGAAGTATCTTTAAGAAGGTTCTCTCAGGGAATTGTACGTAGCGCAGTACGTAAGATTTAGGGTAAACCAGAACCTGGAAGTTTGGGACCAGAGGTTCATGATGTAAAGGCTCGAACTGCATCATGCAGTGCCAGGCACGCTGACGCGTGGCGTGCCTGGACTCTGGAAGGCGGCGTTCGGGGAGAAGATGCGGTGAAGAGAAACTGGGAAATGGTGTCGAAAAACGGCTTGGGGCCGCGGGACTCTGAAGTTGGCGTGGGGGGTAGTGTGGGGAAATTTAGAGGTGTGGGTTGAGGGGGTGGGAGACATGGGGTGGGGGTTGCAGCTGGTATTAGTGACAGGCAATCATTCTATTTGTAGGTTATCTGGCATCATGGGGAAATAAATAATGCATAATCGTGGTGATGCTCTCGACGGGAACCAAATGACAATGGTTCTGGAATGGGGAGGCACCTCAAGAGATGATTGCTATAACCAGTAGTAGATCTGCCAATCCAGCCTGAGAAGGAGGGCATATTCATTACATTCAGCTGAGTAGAGCTGAAAGCAAAGCGAGTATGTTTTCACCTCTTATCCATTTTGATTCGTTGCTAATTGCCCTTCCAAAGCGTAGGACAAATGAAGACCCTTCGTACTCCATAACAACAAAAGCCCTACCAAATACACATTTAGTGACCGGCAATAGCATGAGCACGTCTGCGATCTCTCTCCTCTGCAATTGTAAGCTTGACACCTTTGCCCTTTGGAAGAGAAATCCATGGCTTCTCTGATCCGATAACAAAGATGTTGCTCTCGCGAGTAGCAAAGGAGTTATCTATTGCATCCTTGATGTGGACAATGTTAAAACCTCCATCGTGGCGCTCGCGATGGGTAATAACGCCAACACGACCCATGTTGCGACCGCCAATAGCCATTGCGATTACTCCGGTATCGAACTTGATGAAGTCGGTGATCTTGCCGGTTGCCAGGTCAATCTTAACGGTGTCATTGACCTTGATTAATGGGTCAGGATATCGGATACTACACAGAGAATTTGGTCAGCATTTCTGAAGGGTGTGTATAGCAACCGTCGATCTAAGCTCTAATCGCAGGTGGATCGACCAAAGCTTGGACCAACGGCTGAATGATGTCTGACAGAACTTACGTTCTAGCATCGTGCGTGACCAAGAATGGGATTCCGCCTTTGCCCAGTTGTACCCTCTTGACCTTCCCAAGCTTGTATTCTGCCTCTTCTGCCGAAATGCGGTGGACTGTAAAGCGGCCTTTGGTGTCGTAGACGAGACGGAAGTGTTCGCCAGTCTTCTCGATTGAAATGACGTCCATGAAGCCAGCTGGGTAGGTAGCATCCGTGCGAACCTTGCCGTCGACCTTGACAAGGCGCTGCATCACAATAGCCTTCGTCTCACGGGAGTTGAGAGCATACTTTAGACGATTTCGAATGAAGACGATGAGAGGCATGCAGTCACGGAGCTTGTGAGGACCAGGAGAGGGACGAGGAGCATAGGCACCAGACAGCTTGTCCAGAAGCCAGTGTGATGGTGCGCTAAGACGCTTTTGATGTTTCTTTCTATAGAGGAAGTCGTATCAGTATGTAAAATATAGTCATAGCGGCTTTGCACGCTGCCAAGATGAATACTTACGGTCCCCGACCCATGATTGCGTCTCAGTGGAATGAGATGCCGTGGATGTGTTGTCGTTGGTTGTCGTGGTTGACTTCAAAAAGACTGCGAGACGAGAAAATGTTTAGTTTGTGGGAATTCGCAAGCGAAGCTAGACCAAATGGAGTTAGGAACCCTAAGGACGGTCTCGTTCTAATAAGCTTAACTGCTTATCGCAATGGAGAAATAATTTCTTACCCCTCCGTAAGTCGGAGGTTTTTCAATCTTCTCAATCACGATGGGCTGGTCGTGTAGGTGCTGATATTATAGTCATTGATCATTCATACAACGCAATTGCTCCCTCACACCTTTAGAGACTCTCCCAATGACAGAGACGGTCCTATTGTCTACTTCCCTTGAGGGACTTCCAAAAATCGCAGAAGGGAAAGTCAGAGATTTATACGAAGTCAATGACCACACCTTGCTCTTTGTAGCTTCAGATCGCATCTCTGCATACGATGTGGTCATGAAGAATGTAAGAATACTCATTTACCCTCTTATATATTCCGTCTAATCCATCCACCAGGGAATCCCATCCAAAGGCTCCCTCCTTACCCTTCTGTCAGCACACTGGTTCGCATTCCTACAATCGTCCATCCCATCCCTCCAAACACACTTTATAACACTCGACCTCCCCACTAATATTCCCTCGTCTCAACATGCACTCCTCCGAAACCGTTCCATGCAGGTTCGAAAGTTAAGGGTTTTTCCAATCGAAGCGGTTGCCCGTGGCTATATCACCGGTTCCGCTTGGAAAGAATACCAGAAGTCTGGCACCATCCACGGCATTCCAATGCCTAATGGTCTGCATGAAGCGCAAGCATTACCGCAAGGGGCGATCTATACCCCTTCCACCAAAGCGGAAGCTGGCAAGAATGATGAGAACATCCATCCTTCGAAAGCAGCCGAGATTGTGGGCGACGCGTACGCCTCGCGGATAGAGGAGCTTGCATTGAAGTTGTACACTATAGCAAGAGACTATGCATATGAGCGAGGAATTATCATTGCGGATACGAAGTTTGAATTTGGATTGGATGAGGAAACAGATGAGGTTGTGCTGGTGGACGAGGTACTAACTCCAGATTCCTCACGGTTTTGGCCGCGCGAAAAGTATGAAATTGGACGGGACCAAGAGAGTTTTGATAAGCAGTATTTGCGGAATTATCTTACAAAGAATGGTCTTAAGGGCAAGCCTGGTGTAGAAATGCCCGAGGATATTGTTAAAGAGACGAGGGCAAAGTATGTCGAGGCCTTCGAGAGACTAACGGGCAAGACTTGGCATGAAGCTCTGAATGGGCGGTAATAATAATATCACATATTTCCGATATGGCAGTATGTAATAGCAACATCAACAATGATGGATTGTGATATACATGTTTGGAATCAACCAAACTTCTTAGGATTCCAGGTGTCGTCTAATAGAATGCGAGATAAATCCATCTCGCCCATTGCATTCGGAAATGGTGCCATGTTAAACCCCCAATCGAAAGATAATGCATCAGGTACATCAGTGAGTGGTGGAGGTTCAAGGAGTTCTAGAAAGTTATCCTTAAAGACAATGTTAGATGTTGAGGCCTGAGCCGATATTTTGGGAGCCATGGGTGCCTCATGTGAAATTGAAGACGCAGGCAATATCTGAGACAATGAAGAGGTATTGTTGGTTTGGTTAGCGGAGGTGGCAGCTTCCTTGACAACATGCTCCCCTTCCTCTTCCTGAGAATACTTCTCAGGATACTTATTCCGAAGTCTATCTCGAAGGTCTGTCGGACGTCGTCCCTTCAGGTTGAATCGCGGGTCCTTTAGAATCCGAGCCCATGCTGTTCCATATTCTTGAAAGCCTTGCAAGATTGCCCGGTCCTCTTCAGCAGAGAACGGCCGACGTTCTCGACGTCCAGACTTTTTAAACGGCTCTTTTATACCTAACTCAGCAAGATCTTCTAGGTTCTTGCGGTGTGCACGGCTCTTCTGTAATCCTTTGCCGGGTGTGGGGGCAGACTTTTCATCGGCACTCGAGCCATCGGAATCAATTAGAGCATTCTCTACAATAAGAGCAGGCCTTGGATTCGGTATAACAGTGGAACCTCCGTCTGGAGCTTTTTCAGGTGTGCCAGAAACTTGATTGCCCTTCCCCCGTAGCTCTGCGGGACAACAGGTTCGGAACCGATCCTTAAGATCAACAGCTTTACGGCCATCAAACTTGTATTGAGGATCGTGGAGAATTTTTGTCCAGTTTCCTACTCCATGTGCCTGAACTCCCAGTAGCAATTGAGCTGTCTCTTCCTCGGTCCACTTCTTCCTGGCCTTTGTGACATACTTCCCGCCTGTGTTAACTCTATCATTCAGCTTGTCGATGTTCTTCGACGGGACTTCCGGAGGTATTTGAGTTTTAGGACCCTTTGGTGGTCCTGTGTTGAGAGAATTTCTACCATGAGAGTCGTGGAAGGAACTCGATGCTATCGGGGGGAATAGTGCAGCCTGATTGGGAGGGGGCTCGAAAAGTCCTATGATAATAGGTGGAACAACCTGTTTTGCTTTTTGCTTTTTGACAGGTTGAGGAAGCTGGAAATATTCGTCTTTGTTATCGTCCGTCCTCTGTCGTCTTTTAGATGATTGTGTCTGAGAGGCATCGGGGATATCCTCCAGTATCTTTCGTAACGACTGAGGTGACGTGCCACCCAAGGCCCGACCTGTTACTGAAGAAGTTTGTGATGTAATGTTCCCATCCAACACTCTTCCAGTTGAGGTTTCACCGGTGTCTCTGTCATAAGGCACATTCTGATGTGTACTGAGCGCTGAGCGTTTAACAGACCGGCTGTTTGTATTTGGCTCGAGAGGTGGTGGTCTTCCAGACGACTTCAAGATATTGTTATCCAACGGCGGGAGGTCGACGCGTGGATATGGAACGAAAGGCTCGGACGGGGGGCCCTCATTGAGCAATGCTATAAGCCGCGGCTCAATCGTGGCATACATCGCCACATAGCAGTCATTGCGAAGTCAAAGAGAGCTTTTACACCATATAGGAGTACTTCTACTCCCTATGATGACTATGTAGCGGAGAAGGGGTTCGGGAGGCGGAGAATCGATTTGCCGTAAGTGCGAGGCTGACACTCTTCGGCTCAAACGTCTTTCTTACACTGACCAAGTTGATCTTATTGAAACATTGAAAATGACTTCCATTTTCCCTCCCATTCCAAAGTTCATCTTTACGGTTTTCGAGCCGTTATCCTTGCGAGTGCCCCCTGAAATTGAAGCATTATCTCCCGTGCTAATCGAAATAGAATTGCGGGCTTTGCAGGTACCATAGCAGATCCAGAATGGTTCATTGCTGAACAAATTGCCTATTCTCCTCCAGAGAAGCTCTCTAAAAATGCCATCGTAGTAGCTCTACAGCTAGGAAATATATACCTACTCATGGCACTGGTTGGTCTTATTCCCTCTTTCGGCTTGACCAGCACTTACCCATTGGCAGATTGGCATTGCTGTGTTATATACGACCACAGAGCCTAAAGTTGTTAGAAACTATGTGATTGCATTATTGCTTGGTGATATCGGCCACTTGGCCGTCACGTTCTATATTATGGAATACGAGCATTTTGTTGATGTGTCGAAATGGAATGCACTGGCATGGGGAAATATTGCTGCAACAGTATGTCTATTAGATCGCGGCCAACTACGTAGCAGAGCATCACTGAAAAATTTGGACATTAGGCTTTTCTACTTATCTCTCGAGTGGCGTACCTTACTGGTCTATTTGGACCGGATCAGAAACCTGCTATTGCATCTGAACATAAGAAGCTGCAATAGCTTACCAGATTTTGAAATAGATTTGGGTCGAGACGATCAAAATGCGTGGAGGCCTTTTCAAGGCTGACCATCTTACGCAATCAGAGCAGTCAGTCCTCGAGCACCGTTGCTTCTATCTTCAGAGTTGCTGCATATTTATCAACTTAATAGCTTTATTCAAATTTGAGACACTTGCACCTGTGACTTTAGTCTGCAAGAAATACTTCAGACTATATATTTCTAGTCATAGCAGCTTTCCTACATTTGTAGAGTAAGTGGTCTTCCTACATAGTATCGGCAGTTCACTTTTGCCTCGCTTGGGTTTGACATTCTCACAACCTATTGCTTAACGTAACTTCGATCTCTCTCCATCTGATCCATCCACTTCCAATATGAAGCACAACTGATCGTCTGTGCCTCTCCAATCTTCATTCAAGCCAGACCCAATCCAATCTTCGTCGCGCGGCCCACCGGGCACAATCGCAAGTGAGTCTCTACTGAACACTTGGTGGATCTCCGTTCGCTAGTACTGTTCACTTTTGAAGCCGCATATAACACAACCTGACCAGCCAAGCATCAACTCTTCCAAGTCTCATTAAATCACCCACCGGAACCTCTCGTTCCCAGATCTTCCTTTTTCCTATCCGCTAATCTTCTCAATCTCTCACCATATCTATACCAACAACCAGTACACCCAAGGTTAATACATCCTCCACTAACATCAATGATTTACTTGGTATGTTTATTTCACGAACTAACCAACATAGTATTTTTCGTTTGTTAACGTGTTTACTTTACAGCTGATGTCGATCTCACTGAGGTCGATCTAGGTGACACCGACAATGAAGAAGATCAATCACCGCAACCGCCGTCCGCAAAACGGCCTAATGAAAACCCTGTCGGCCCTTCACCTAAGAAGTCAAAGGTTGAGGTCAAGATAGCTAGCCAGGAGCAGCTTAATGTAAGTTTGAAAGTTGCTGACTATAATCGCTGATCTTGACTAATGATACAACTAGAGAATCGCTCGTCTCGAATGCATCCTATAAGATAAGAAGGACGAATTGGAGAAGTTGAAATCGTGCGGAGCACGGGAGCTAGCTGAGAGATATGAGAAGGCGAGGATACGTTACCAGAACTGGGTCTTTGTGCAAAATACCAGAGACTCAACGACAAGAAAATAATTAAGCAGAAGCTGTCTGTCCTTACAGACAAGAAGGAGGATGATCTCTTCATCGGCCTAAATACTCTCTATATTTTAGAGGCTTCACTTGCAGCCTGCCTCCAGGGGTTGAAAAGGTTTGCTGATACGGCTAAATTGGCTGGTGTCGAAACTGCCTCGGAAAACTTCAAGGTTGAAGTTGCTTTTGGAGGAAAGCATCAAGCTTGAAACTACTTCAGAGAAAACAGATCAAAGTTGAAGATGACTGAGAGACAATTTACATGAAAAGATGCATCGGGCTAGTTAGATAAACTGATCACTCCTTCTACAGATTCAAAAGGCCTTTAAAATACATCAAGATAAATGGGTGATAAACCCACAATATCATTGCCGGACTGTTAGAAGAGCAAGCCATAGGAAATCCGAATTGTTTTACAGGGCTGGTTTTGATTACCAAGGCTAAAACGATATATAATATGTTTCTCCAGGTTTTCTTCTTTTTCCTTTTCTCCTCATGTTCAGGCCCATGATGGTTACCAAGGAGCTTCTCACGCGTGCTCGAAAGATCATCTTCGAGACCGGCTTAGGTTGATGGATAGTCGAGTTTGATGAAGCTGTAAGTCGTTAATATCTCAATTAAAGATCCGTACATTATCAATCCTCTCTTGTCAATATGCTCTGTTATCAATGTGTTTTCCGTCGTCGACGCGCTTTCTGTTACATACAAGATCCCGTTGTGTCTGATTGATAAGTTATGTCCAGGTGAGCGGTTCGCTGATCGAGTCACCGTGAACTCTTCCTTCAAATATTCCTGAGTCAACGACCGTCTTGGCCCTTTCAATATTCATGTGTTTTGTGCGATACTGGTTGCAATGATCATCTTTTCATTGAGATACATCTCAATTGGAACTTCAATCAACTTGGAAACTTTATCGTATTTGTACAGTATCAGTGAGTAGTGATTCCATTTAACCAGCCAAGCAAACTCCTTCTAAGCCAGCTTCTACTCTATCATAAATTGTAATAATATGATACCGCCAGCGCCTTTCGCTCAGAATATGCACACACATTGAGAACCCATATCGAAACATTGGGGAGATAGATGTACAACGCCTCAACCTTCGAAAACAGAATGCTGTAGCTCAACGCCAAACGTATCTTTGGCAATGACTCTCAACTGCTTCTCCATGTCATCCTCCATTCCGTCACCAAGTCCCAACCACTGGCGCACTTTACTCGTGTAGAACACAACATCACTAGTAAAGAGCACTAATTTAAATATCAGGTGGCGCCAGCCGTTGGTAAAACGTTCTCTATATGTGAGGTCGGGGCTATCAACTAATGACCTGGATGCCCACGCCCCGGTCATCTTGACCCGATTGACAGGCGAGCCGAGGAATTGATTGTTGCCCTGGACGATGCGCATGTTGCGGCCGATAAATATGAGTTCTCTTGGCCACTTGGTCTCATCTCCAAGAACATCGCGAACGCCTTGGAACATTCTCTGTTGGGCTTCATAGCTCCTGTCCGCCTGGGTAGCACCTGATAACTCGTCCATGACTCGAGCTCTGGTGCTGCCATCGCCTCCTTCATATGGCTTCATAAGCGTGGCTGAGGCAAACATGTCGGGAGAATTGACCCCCCATTCTTTGGTAATCTCAGCTAAAGTAGCATTGTCAAATGTCATCAGTGACTTCCAGAATAGGCAGTATTGGTGTCGAAAAGCAGGTGTCATAGATATATATAGGCCATGGTCGATAAGCACAAGCTCTGCGTGGCCGTTGGGAAGCCGTCGAATGAAAATATTGCCTGGATGTGGATCGCAATGCACAAACCCCCAAAGAAACATTTGTGCTGAGAAGAGATCTATCATAGTAGTCATTACTTCCTTGAGGGAAAGTCCAAGACCGCCCTTGCCTTGAGGTCCTTTCCAGTAACTTCGATCAGGCTTCAGCTTCTCAGCATTGGGATGATTGCGGAGAGTCTCGGTCACATTCGGAGAGTCTAGTGGAGCGCCATGCACTCCTGGAGAGCCCTTGACCCGTCCTCCAAGCCACGGTGCTGTCAGCGCTGCCTTGTCCCATAGCCTTACTCCCTCGATCCACTCCGCTGTCATAACACGTTTTGAGGACAGATCGTGATAGACTTCGGGAATGTAGACACGGCCGTTCAAACGTGATTCACCAGCAACAAGTTGGGCCATTCTTTCTGAGTTGCTGGCCTCATTTTCAAAGTCCGTTTCCAGCATGAGGCGTTGCGTGATGTATGGGACAAGGCTGTACAAGGGAAGGTCAAACCAAGTAGTGTAGACCTTCATTACGACCTTGAAAGCCCAAAGATCCCACCCAATTTGCTGAGCAATCTCTCTCTTCTGCACCTTGATCGCAACCTCCCGTCCATCCGCAAGCCTTGCCCAATGTACCTGGGCTACAGAGGCCGACGCTCTCGCCGTCCTCTCCATAACACCTTTGCCCGGCTCCCCAGCAAAGCTCACGCCGAAAACCTCCTCAGGACTCTTGCCAAAATCTTCCCGTATGACTTTCTCCACATCCTTCCAGTCATTCTGCGGCGCATCATCGAACATGCGCGCAAACATCTTCTGAAACTCGGGAGGCATCACAGCGCTCTGCATGGCAATCGCTTGGCCTATCTTCAGGTACAGCCCGCCATTTGTCCTCAGTAAGTCAAACAGGCGCTCCGCATTCCTCCTATGTAGGTCCGAGATCGTGCCTCCCAACAAAGGTTTCGGTCGGAAATTCAACTTGTAATCCAGCGCCACCACGAGTCCGAGACCGAAAGTTCTCAATGATCGCGTGAGCGACGAGGAGTAGAACTGGTTGTCAAGAACGTATATAGACCCAATCCCAGCAGATAGGTACAAAAGCACTCGAGCCCATCTTCGTGTACGCCGGTAGAGTTTTGGAGGAGCAGCTTTCCCGAGAGAAGCTGGAGAAGGCGGGACGAAAGGTTGGAATTGCTGGGTTCGTATTTGGCGGCGAAGTTGATGCGACAAAGGACGAGAGAGGCGGGGGAAAGAAAAAGAGGTGAACCTGGAAGGAGTGCTGCTTCTCCCTATGCAGCGCGCACATATTCCAGCGGTGCGCTGGGACATGGCTGAGGAGGAAAGACAACTGCTGGTGAATTTACCGGGCATGTTGCAAGGGATGAGGCGTCAATCTTGAAATCTTGAAATCTAGATCCGCTTTACCTAAGATTTCACATGCGTGGACTCTACAATTTGCACCACTATCTTTGTGGAAGGGCCTTCATCTGGATTATGAATATTTCCTCTAATAATATGAACATTCAGAGTCATGAACGCCCATCGGTGGTGTGGAGTGAGCTAGACGGCGACCGTGACTGCTAAATCGTTCAGACACCACCTCTGGCTCACACTCCTCAACTCCTTGCACGTCTTCCATACTTATGACGCTGACTCTATCCATCGGCAGATAAGCTCGTCACTTCGTACGCGCGGCGTTATAGTCAGGCAGCTTGTGAAGATGCTTTTGGCAAGTATTGGTCATCGACAACAGCTCAGGCACCGCAGGGATCCGGTTGCGCCCGCTTTAGTCTTTCATCTAGCCTTGCCATGAGAAATAAAACTAACTGAAAAACCATTTGATGCCTCACTTCTCGTCGCATTTAACTACATCACCAATATATACAATAACAACCACCTATCCACTCTCCCTTTATCTCATTCCATCTTCGAGGTATCTGACATTCATCACATATAAAGAAACAACCCAAAAGAGCCAGAAAGAGCAGGTATTTCCATGATTGTCCTTGACCAAATGGCTCGGTTGCGTATGGTTAACGCAAAACTGGTTGGCTGAAAGGGATGATGTGAAAATGGTTTAGGTACAAACGGATGTACTCATATATGCTACGTCGTCTTGATTTTAGGCCATGTAACTCCTAGAAGTCCAACTGAAAGAGTGTGGTTGATTCGAATCGAGTTCGAATAAGGATTGCGTAGATACGGAAACTCGAACTGTGCAGAGGCGCCTTACATGGTGACTCCACCATCATAAGCACTCCTTGGCACCATCCCGCCAGGGCCGGGTAATGGCCGTCTTTGTACAGCTTCTCTCGACGGACCTCTTCCAGGTCGTACACCGGGAAGTTCAAAGTCTGGATTTGAGTTTAGGAGTATTTCATTTCGCTGTGAAGGAGGTGGAACAGGCCGTCTGTTGTTCATCGGCGCACCAAACCCTCCCGGTCCCATGGCTGGATTCCATCTTGGATTAACACCTCTCTGAGATACCGAAGTGAAGTTCGAGCGGTCTGATTCAGCAGGGCTACGGGACCCTTCTTGAATGTCTTCGTACGAGTTACTGTGTTCGAGATTCAAAGCAGGATTGGAGGTCGAGGGGTGTAAATGTTGAGCAGGATCGCGTTGAACTGTTGACGCATTGGGGTTTGTTGGTGGTGCTACATAGCCAGGTGTCAAGGCAGGTGGAATGTGAGACGGAGGAACGGCTTGAAGTCCAGGAGTCTGGTTAAGAGGCTCTGCGAAGCGAGGTTCAACATCATCATAGTAATGGTCCCCTGAACTTGGCCGGCGGCGAGTTGGTGAATGAGGGCTCTTTGCACCTTGCGCTCTAGATCCTGATCTTAACGGTGATGACTGGCCAGCTTGACCCTGACCGACCCATCCTTGTCTTGGAGGCACATATCCGTCCGGTCTATGGTTGTCAGCATGAACAAAGAAATTCTACGGCATAACTTACACATCATTACTGTATCGACTCCCATCGCTCAACATTGTGTCGTGGTTCCCCGCATTAATACGTTGCTGCTGAAGTCCAACTATACCCGCTATGTCACTATCGCTGTCTCTTACCCCGAAACTGTTTCCAAATCCTTGAGGAGCATGAGAGGGGCTGCCAGTTGTGGCATGCATCTCCACTGCTTGTCCTACGGGACCTGATCCATCCATTTCTGGCATTGGTGGAGGCGATTCCGCTCGGGGTAAGCTGTCACGATTATCACCACCATTATAAGCACTATATGGTTCATCACCATATCCTGGCGCTGGCCTTCGACCAGATGGTCCATAGGAGTCGCCAGGTGACTCTCCACGATACATAGGTCCACCACCATTTGGATATCCGGGTGGTCCCCCTCGTCCACCTCTCATCATTGCGCCTGCTCCCATGGGACCCATCATGCCATTAGGGCCACCTCTGCCCGGTCCAGCCGGACCATAACCACCACGCATGTTGGGATTGAAGCCTCCTCTACCATATCCCGGTCCTCCCCTGCCTCTATAACCACCCAGGGGCCCGCCTCTGCCTCTAAAATTTCCATCTCTATATCCATTTCTCATGCGATCTTGCGATGGATCTCTACGAATCCCAGGCTGTCCGTAAGCTTCCTGTGGTGGTATGATATTGCCATATTCATCCCTCTGTGAGGGTCCGTTATATCTCCCATTGTTCATACCAGGCGCACCGCCCATTCGTTGTTGCCCTCCATACGGGTCATCTGGGCCCCCGTTTAGGGTTGCAGCTCCAGCAGCTGGAGATCTATCGGTGGGTGTACGGGCAGTCAAAGGTATCCTCTCGTCACCATCACTCGTTCTGCCCTTCTCCTTGTTCGCCATTTCGAACGTAGCGAACGATGGCAATTTATCCGCTCCTGGTCCGCCATTGACTATTGGCGCAGGGAGAGTGGGTGGAGCCACGGTTTCTGCTGCTTGACGGGCGTAGAAATTTTCCCCGTTCATCTCCGCATTCTCCGCAATGCGCTTTGCTCTCGCCTTTCGGCTAACCAAGGTTCGGCGCATGGCACAAGAAATTAGACCACCAGCTGCAACTAGTATAGTGGCAGCAAGCACAAGATAGGAGCCCCAGGCCATGTGTGGTACGAAGAGCAAAACGTCGATGAGAAAAGAGAGTAGCGTAAGAAGAAAAGTCAGGATACTGAGGATAAACATCCCTAGCAGATATCGAGCTGAGTGTGACGCAGAGTGCATGTGAGATGTTGCCGCAAGAATCAGCATGATGAGGACGAAAAAGGCTGCTATTGGATGGAGAATTAAAATTGTAGAAAGGGTCGTCCGCGTGTTGACAGGCAAATCGAAGCTACCATTCTGGTTGCTGTTGAAAAGGTTGGCTTTAGGTTTATTGTCAGCATATGTATGTTCCACTACGAGTTGTAATGCCATAAGATGTTCCGCCCCAGTTTCATATGAAATCCTAAATAACCACGAATTCGTCCGGGCATAGGTTAAGATGTCAGTTCGAGATAATCAACTTACCAGTATCATATCCAACCTCAATTTTACTGCATTTCCCATTTTGACAATATCCAAAGACTCCAAAGTTAATTCCACCATATGAGGCTAGAGGAATCGCCTGGATGATGGGCGTTGATATGACAGATATAAGCAACAACACGAATGCGGCGAAGAACAGAATCGTAAGCGGGGTTGCTGGTCTCAACATCGTGAGGTCGTTGAAGGCGCTTCCGTGAGAAAATTAAAGATGCCAGCGTCGTCAAGACGCGGCGTAGAAGGTAAGGTTGTCAGACTACAGATGGAGGCGGAATATAAGCCCGTCCGCAGAGGGTGATAAAGCGATTGATGGCCAGCCAGGCTTGATTAATGTAAGACTTAGAAAGAACTATCGCTGCTGTTGTTGGTGCATTGGTGTTGATCGCATAGCGTTGTGATGGCGGAAATTTGAGTCGCAGGATTCAGAAAAGTTGGCAGGGAGCAGACCAGGGCTGAGAGCGCGCCGGAAAGATGGCAAGCAGCGATGACCTGCTATGTTCCGCTCTGCGAAGAAGGATAGCCACCTGACAAAGATCGAGAAGGGAGGTTTAGAGGAGCGAAGGTGGTTGAAGGAGCGTGGAGAGCAACGACGTCGTGAACGAAGGTTGACGGATCTGGAATGGCCCGTCTCAAGTCCAATTAACCTAAACTACTGCGTGTGGCTTGCAGCTCAGCCACTCTGGCAACGGCCGAATTGCCACGGATCACTCAGCGGAACTGATTACACTCAAACTCAAACGAGTTAAATTCACCTGTTATATTTATCGGTGAATAGATGAAGCAATTTGATGGATTGAATGGACTCGAAGAGCTACAACCAAGTAATCAGAGAAGGTTGAGTCTTGACAACTTCCATAACAGGCAAATCTCCGGAGAGCATGCATGGAAATCACCTCATGTGCACCATTATTTATCCTGGAGTACACAGTGCGAAGCGCTACTGTAGACCCGAAGCAGGTTTTCCGGAAAAATTCTAGCTGCTACTTTAGTCCGTTAGTGATGCTGAGTTTGGCACGTCGAGGCGATGTCTCATCCAATTGAGATGCCTCGTGTAGCCTATCGAATCCCTGCTCAGTCAGCGTTGCATGCTGACGAAGTTCCTGTTGTTATCGTGCAGGCACTACGTCGTGCTGTATGATTTTAACAAGTTGTACCTGACGGACTATTCTTAAGAGGCTCCTATGATTCGAGAGTGCGTTTCGCAACCCATATTATAAATTAGAGTTCTATCTTTAGTCGTCATGAAAAGATGCGACAGGAGAACCCTGTGCCGAGTGTGACATGCGATGAAAATAGATTTAAGTCACGTGCAATCTTATCAGCAAATGACAGCTCATTTTGAAAACATCCCTTTTTCGTCGTCAGGAGAATTATTTTCTGTCAGAACTTATCGTTATACTTTTCACAATCAGTTAGATAATTATTGGCAATTGTCATGTTATGAGGAAACCTATGCTATGCCATAAATGCAGCCAATTTTCTTCCGATGAGTAATTTGAAGTCTAAACCTTAAGACATTGTCAAAGCTGTACAGCCCAGATATTGTCCAAAGAGAAAGAAAAGATGGTTTAAGTAGTCCAAATCAGGACGGAGAGACGGTGAATGAGATGAAATTGAGTCAGAAATGCAAAAGCAGGCCTAGTCCTTGCGGAAAAGCGGAGCTGAAGTAGTCTGTCAAATTCATTCAATTCACCAGCCAGAAGAACCCCAATTACCAGATGAAGCAGCTTCAGGAACACCCCAACCACCGTTAGCAGCAGCAGGATGAGCGGATACGGGCGCAGGCGCACCCCAACCATCGCCAGCTGCT
>Ga0335072_10003532_pt1 | contig 23493 bp, 18 predicted proteins | sample Lox_Sample_21_FD_206725 | JGI IMG/M metagenome (GOLD analysis project Ga0335072, IMG submission 206725) | Soil microbial communities from Loxahatchee National Wildlife Refuge, Florida, United States - Lox_Sample_2.1 | ecosystem: Environmental > Terrestrial > Soil > Wetlands | place: USA... | reverse complement strand
ATACAGCAATCAAGATCCAGGCTTGGGGCCGAGCGAGAGGGATTGATTCCGCAGAATGATCATTAAGTTCGACGTCTTCCAGTGTTTTCCTTGAAGCACGATATAACGCATTGTGCATCAATGTATAGGTCGGCGACACGGAGGCTCCAATAGCGCATATAATATAGCGAAGGTAAATGGGAGGACGAAGTCGCGGTTCTGAAACAGTCGCCGTGTTATATCGAAAAAGATGGAGGATCGGGATAGATTCATGGACCGTCTTGAAATAAATTTGTTCCCTAGACAGTGAAGCATTAGCTATCACCATTGACTGCTGGAGGCAAGATCCAACCCACAATTCAGCCATCTCCTCTGGTCTCAATTGGTCGGCACTCCATTCTGTATTTGCCAAGGACTGGTTAGAAGCCTTCCTTGCAACTGGGCGCGGACGAGTCTCTGGCGACGACCCATTGGGCACCCCATATGGAGAGCGAGCTATCAACAGATAGTCGTCAGAGCTGACAAATATGTGCGGGGAAGGTACAAACCTGACGAGTTATCAGATTTCTGCACACGATGTTTCCTTAAGGCTTGTTGTGACTTTGAAGCCTCATATACACAGTCAAAGCCGAGCCTTGTACAAGAATCACAAGGCAGTTGCCTATTACATCTCAACTTCCGTCGACGGCAAAGGGCGCACGCCATCCTTGGAGGAGGGTCTTCCCGGAACCCGTCATTGTGGGACTGGCCACCGGCAGCAAGGTCAGAAAACATATCGGGTAGTGTTCCGCGGCGTATGCGAGGTCACGATTGTGGAGTAGGTGGGACGTAGTGAATGCCATTATCCAAGCCGACAGCACATGTCGAAGTCAAGGACCGAGGAGCTTCTATCGAAGGTCTTTAAAGGCCTTGCCAAACGAGCACAAGCCGCCATCGAGTGTCAGGGCCACAGGAAGGAAAAGAACGGAATGGGCCAGTGGGGTTGGAAAGACTGTTTAGGACTGCCTGGAAATGTCTCATGTGCTTTCAAGATTTGGCTTCTAGCTCAGGCACAGACAAATGGCGTTAGAACCAAACAATGAGATAGAGCGAAGGATGCAAATCGCCTGAGGATCCGGTATGGAATCCCAGAATATGGTCAGTGCTGGCATTCTCGCATGTCTGTGGCGGTATTAGGCTCTGCAGAAACATCTGCGTCTCATTTCATAGTGCACCATTGACGAGCCGTTGTGCTACCTGGGTCTTCCATGCCGTTTTACAACGGTGTACGTACTGCCTATGCCGAGTCTGGATAAGGTGGTCGTTTTTTATGGTTGTTTGATGGAAAGTCGTGTGTCTCTCGCTAAGCAGCTGATGCACGCTGCACTAAGGTAAAGTGTGCATCCAGTACCTGTCCTAGACCCCATAGCGCAGCGTAGCGTAGCGTTGGCTGCCACGAGCTTGGCTAATAATTTTTCACTACCTTGCCGCCCAGACGCAGGGCCTCGGTGTGCCCGTCGATCGAGATTGGACTATTATTGTAATGGAGGGTTGGGGATGCCTGGCGTTGGAGAGATACGTGCAAATAGGACTGTTAGAGTGGCCAGCATGGCCCTTGAAAGATTGATTTGTGCCTGTGCTGACTCCCATGCTGTCATGACGCAGTCGGTATGTGTATACACACCCCAAGCTCTATCCCTATGTAGTAGCATTTGTCCTAATCTATGCACGCTGCAGCGAGTAAGTCTGACCGTCATTATTGGATTGGGTTAATGCTCGACTCTGGGGAAGTAGTGGTTTGTAGAGCAGGAACGTAGAGTGTGGCACACTTTTGCCTTGTGGAGTATCTTCTATTTCCATTTGCAGTACTGTAGTACCCAGTAGCAATGTCTTCAAGACTTGCCCCTCTGCCATGCCCCTCCTGCAATGCAGATCCCCTGCCGCTTGCTGCCCTGCCGTTCCTAGACCCTAAGGCTCGTTCCTGGGGTATCCCGTGGTGACCCGAAAGATAAAGCCCATCGTGGCGGGCGATAACGTCCTTCTAGACGCTTCTAAAATCGTCACGTATCATTCCGAAGTGACAAACTAGCCGCTTTCTACAAAGCCATCCATACGCAATAGCGTCCATCACTACCATATTCATCGTGCAAATGTTTGTTCCTGTCCACTTTTCAGCATTAATGTGACGTAGCCACCAGGTAGGAACCCAGAAAGTGGAGGGATCCAGGCCCCACCGATCAGACCTTGGAAAAAGACACGTAAAAAACGATCTGGATGCACGTGGGATTTCGTGCAGAAATTGAAAAGATTGAAGAAATTTCAAAAATGGGGGCGAGCCATCAAAGCGGTGTACTCTAAGATTGAGGATCGCCGCAGATCCCTTATCGAACATCGCAAACATTTCATTCCAGTCGGCCATTCGACTTTCTACCGAGTATCTCGTCAATACAACCTATTGGTTGTGCCCCTTGACATCAGGCCATAATTCTCGGTCCGATCCGGAGGGAGTAAATCCGGGTTTTACAATTGGTCTTTTCGGTTGCAGACAACACGACAAATCATTCCTACTTTTTGCCGAGAGCCGTTTCCAGCCGACATTGGGTAAACGCTCATCTGACTTCGGCCTCTGGTCTCAGGAACCTCCTGAAGCGGTAGAACCACCTGTTCCTGTGCCGTTTGGCAGGAATTTGCCTCTTCCTTTCTAGTGCAGGAGCACCATCAAAGTAACTTTTGGATTAAGCGGCGAGCTGCGCGAAGATAGGCTTATGATAGTTCATCCTGAATATCTCCATTGGATCGTGATAGTAGCCTTCGGCCTCATTTTCAACGCCCGGCTGAATTACATACTGTTCCGCGGGTCTTCTGCGCTCTGACCGCTTGTTTTCTTTTGCTACTTTTTCAAATAATTGCCTTGTATACAATCCATCTAACAAGCACCAACCAGGCTAAACTCTCCAGGCGTATGTGGCGTGGAAGACCTAGTAATGTTGGGCATTGACTTGGCTCTGCGGATCTTCTAGAAGGCTTCTAAGCCAAGGATAAGGATTCGAGACACCAGGAATATTTGAGGAGACATTTCGGAGAATACGGCTTTTTCAACGTCTAACCTATGTGCGGGGCAAGAGTTGGCGGTTTCTGCCGATTCGAACATGCGCTCTCGTGTCCCTGAGTCGGAAAGCCACGGCGTGGCTTGCAATGAAAGGCAAGTGTCGCCGCTAACGCCATCCGTTCTTTCTTCGTCAGCCACGCTTATTTTTCGCCTGCCAATTGAGAGTAGGGGCGTCTTCTAGCGACAAGAGTGGTCTTTTTTTGTTTTCAGCTGTGAGGTGGGCCTTGCGACTGTGTACAGTATGTACACCACCCCCCGTGGCTTCCCATTATGCTAAAATCCAAGAAAAGAAGGTGGCCGCTTGTCTTTTGATGGCCGTGTAGATATCTACGACATCTTGCAGGCCTTCTGCCGTAGATGCATTGCTGGTGCAGGTAAGTGTCACATATCTCTATCCTTATTGGAGTCCGACGCCCAACTCAGTGTCTGCCGCACAGGCATCGGCTGGTTCAACCATGTGGGATTGAGAGGTTTCAGAACTGCTCTGGAAACTGGGCTTTATGCTTGCTCACCTTCAGGCACTTCGCATTCCTGACGAATGAGCAGTCTGTAGGGATTGATGCAGCACGGAATGGCAAATGGATTGTGCTTGGTGTCCATGATTCGGACCTGCGCATCTTTCCAAACCCATGAGACATCGTACGCTGCATTCAATGCATGTAACTGGCCTACAAAGATAGGTTGAAACATAATGCAGGATCTTGCTTGCCTTCTGTCGGTCTCCGCCATTTGTGTCTTGCTTTACCGGAAGCCGCTATATTGGTAATCTAGCTTTTTGTGAAGCTTGGCTACTCGTTATTTTGCATAGCTCGTTGTATATGCTTCTAACGCATCATCTGATCTGAGGTAATTGGGGGGCTGAAAACTGATCTGGAGTTGGCCTTTTGTGGTTCTAGTTTTTCACTTTGGTGATGAAGCATTCCAGTTACTTTTTGCATTTGTAGAAGTCACTTAGAAGCGCCTTAAACTTTTTCTTCGACCTGCCAAACTTGACTCGCTTCAAGAACTTGTCCTTATATGAAGCTCTTTTCAGTAATGCCTACAATTTACCGCTATTCGCCTCTTTAATACATTAAGTGAAGAATACTGCTCGAGATACATGATCACACTTACTCTTTCACAATCATGGATTTTAAGATCCTTTGCATAATGGCCTCATGATATGCATAATACGGTTAGTCTCGTTTGCTATTATCGGTCAAAAGCTTTCCATTGGGATCCACGATCAGAGCTGCAACTTGGTCGGGATTCGCGATTGGACATAGGAGCAATGATAAAGCCTGTCCGTAATGAACATGTTAATTTCGGAACTTGTTAATATAGATAGGCAACTAGCTATCGTACTCAAAGCATGCCTTGATAGAGTCTAATGAATAATCTTGCTACTCAAGTGCAGATATAAACAGTGGAATGACGGTAAGCACTAGGCCGGTGGTCTCAACTCTTATGAGCAGAGTGGAAGCTTCCTAACCAGTACTTGTATTATAAGACTGCCTTACTTGAACTCGAGAAATTCTACTGGAATGACAACCAGTACAATCTGTCGACTAGGATGTATCTGATTACCTATCCACTTCTCTGACTCAGAAGGCTTCTGGCATGCACATTGCCTTGGATCTTGCAACATTTTTGCCTGGAAAGAGCAAGCAGCCGGACAATACTATCGCGCCGAGGACACAACTTCCTTCAGCACCAACAACTATTCTTCAGAGATCTCTTCTAGCTTTTGATTATTTGTTTCCATTGTGAAACCTTTATTGACCAATCTGATTTATTATACAGCAAAATTCCAAGTCGAAAAGATAATAATGACCCGATAAGCAGCCATCTGAGTAATGAAGAGCCAGCTAGTACTCTACAAGAAGAATGTTATCCTTCGCGTCTAAGCTAAATTTCTAAAGGTCAAGGAGTATTGGCTTTGGACGATGGCTTATCTGTAGAGTATGATTTGACTGTGGTGCGCGAATTGCTTGTTGTAGACGTGTTAATAGTTTGCTCTCTAAGTTCTCGTCGTCGTCTATATTACGCTCCTAGGGTGCGTGTTATTCTGGTTTCCTGCTTCTCTAGCACGCAGTAACCTAATCTGGTCTTCTAATCTTGAACGTAGTTTTGTAAAGCTTCCCTCTCTCTTGCCGCTCTTACTACTGCCAAATTATGATGGTGGAGAGTTGCCCTGGCTCTCTGAAGACAGTTGAGTCATTTGGAAGGGTCTTGCTCTACTAGTCGCCAGAGTTTGTCAGCGGAGTTTGCGGTTATGGTGTCTGCCGCTGTAACTAATAGGTTCCCGGTGCCTGTAGCAGAGGATCTGCTTTAGCTACCTTGATCTGCGTCTATTGTTTCAAATTGGCTCCTCTGCCTCAATACGGTGTCTGTTGACTGCAGTCAGCTTTTGTAGGTTTTACCATAGCCCTCCTACTAGAATCGTGAAATCTGCAGAGCAATCTGCTCCCTAGACACGACCGAATCCGTGATGCGTTCCAATTCCACTCCGTAGCTGCTTTATATCAGCTACATGATAGCGGTAATTGGTCGGCTTGAGATAATGTTACGATAGCATGCTATATCAAATCAATGGCGGTAGTATAGACTAAGAATCTTAAACTAAAGAGGAAAAGAGAAGATGCGAACAGCGCGTAATCTAAATACTGCGAAGTGGAAATAAGGAATGTGCCGTCGGAGTGCACTATCGTCAATGCAAATGAGGAACAGACAAGAATACTGGGCTATAGGATCAGAGGGCTCAACTTAACGGCAGGCACCAGGCCGTAGGAAAACAAACAGAACTCGTAGGAATGGCAACGTAATCGTATTGCTGCTTTGACGGAAGGAATCACAACGATGAAATGACTGTATTTGCGGTCCGCAAAGGGGCTGCAAAACTACGTTGACTACGCAAAACAACGACAGTGTATAGGAAACGATAATTATGATGAAACAGCTGAGCGCTTTCGAATTTTATAGCTCATTTGAGAGCTTAGACCCCCTGCTTCCTTCCTCTGCCATATCCAGGTAATCGGTGTCGGGATGGCTCCGATGCAACTCCTCATTGACTGCAGTCAACTACAACTTCCTCCTACGATATCCGCTTTGCGCAGTTGTCTCTTTCGGAGCTTTCCGACTCTATCGCATCTTTGTCTTCTAGGTTCTCGATTTCTATCATTTGTTTCGGCATCGGAGTCGGTGTAGGTTCTTAATTGCGAGTTGTCGTGGTCTTCCCTTCCCGCTTAGTCACGTGCTCGCTTCTGAATCCTGTGTCACGTTTCCCCACCAGCTGATAGACTTGCAAAAACACAAGAGCCAAAAGGCCAATTGAACGAATAACTGGTTATTCGTTCACTATCAGCAGTTAAATAGCTTCCAGACCAAGCTAGTCATCCGAAGGATGACACCACAAGCTTGCTAAAGCACGTGACAGCGAGTAGGCGGGCTAAACTGTAAAAGATCAGGCAAATCCGTAACAACCTCTTCGACTTCCTAATAGTAATATATTAGAGGATTAATTTAACGATAGAACGCACAACAGGTAAGTGCTACCTTTGTAAGGGACTTGCAAGGGACGTGCTCCCCTTATTTAGGGTAGCAGTTCCTGAGGTAGGACGCTTAGAGGACTCCTGTTGGTAGATGGCATAAATAATGACTTATTGAGGTAAAACTTAATTTCGACGTACATATAATAAGATAAGAATCATCAATCAGTCAATCAATCAATCTTTCTTTTATTGGATAGCAATCAATTAAATAGCTAGTGACGGATGCTAGGCAGTAAGGGATTAGAGGAAGGTCAAGCTTCAGCTCCTAGAAGGCAATATCAGCAGAAAAGGTAAAGTCGCCGACATCATTATAACTCTCTCTGCTAGCCAGTTAGGAGGTGGCGCAGCCATTACACAAGCGCGCTAGCGCTGACGCATAATAAGCGACCTCTTCCTGTGTCGCTGCTTCTCAAAGATGGACGAGGAAGCTAAAAGGGATGCATTCAATTGGGGGGGGGAAGAAGAGCAGTAAGGGGAGAGGGGAAGCTAAGCAAATAGTAGAGGAAGGGGAGGAAGATCTATAAGGATTAGTAGGAGATTCTCTCCTGTTCTACGGGAGCTACGGAACAAGTGTACCTGTTGAGATTGCCATGTGATACCAAGCGTCTCCGGAAGAGCGTAACTTTAACACCGGGTTACGCATTCCTGCATTGTGCTTAGTAAATTACATCTATAATAGTAGCACATTTCTATAGTTTAAATTAATCAATTGAGTTGCTATGAAATTATCGTAATTCAATTATCTTCCCGGTTATCTTGAAAACCATCCCAGATGGGGTATGAAACAACTCAAAATTATCATCATTCACACTGCCACCAAACGTTGCGACTCTATTGTGATCATATCTCTGTGGATGCTGAGCCATCCAGGCCTTCCATGCTGTTCCTGATCAACCGCAACAGATTTCTTAACAAGACAGCAATTGTTACCTTGCCAATAGCAGGCACGTATATGCTAGCTTTCTCCTTCACTTCGTCACCCACAAAGTTCTTTTCACTGCTGAAATTGATACATACGGCTCCATCTCGTATTAGTTCCGTTGGAACCTTGAACTTGTCGCCCGGAACACCGCTGATCACGACATCGCTTAGTGGAAGGCAGTCCTTGAGCTCCCAACCAAGCTTTTCATGCACATCGTAACGGCGTTTCTTTAAGCCCCGGCCGCGGGTGAATTGCTGCACGCCGTCCAAGTCGACCGAGTAGACCGATGCGCCGTCGTTGGCAAGCAAGGCAGCGAGAGGGCGGCCGACAACTTCAGAACGGTTGATGACCGTGATGGTGCGTCCAAAGAGGCGATTGCCATAGGGAAGGATGCTGTTGTAAATTCGGAGATATTCTAAAACCTTGACTATTGCCAGGGGGGTGCATGGGAGGATGGATTTCTTGGTGTTAGCAGGCGGGTCGAGGAAGCGGATATTCTGATACATGTTAAAGAGGTATTTATAGGAAAGGCCTTCGACATCTTTGTCTCGGGAGACGAGCTGCTGAATGTATTGATCTTCTCGGTTGGAGAAGACCGGATAGTATACGATTATGCCGTTGATTTTCGTATCTTTGTTTGCCTTAATGATGGCATCTTCGAGCTCCTCCTTATCGACCTTCCGGAGGTCAAAGTCGAATCCACTGTAACACGAGTCAGTAAAGGCTTATACATTTAGTATTAATCAGAGGATATAAATAACGAGATTTCGTCTCTAGACTGTATGCGCTCATGGAAACTCCCAATGATAATATGATAAAGCAGGGATTTCCTATTGTTCTACCGTGCTCGAACAATATTTCTGCGAGTCAAACACAAATCAGAGTAATTGCCGTGCGACTTACTTCTCTTTCGCCGTTTTCCTAGACCAATCTGCGTATGTCTGAGCGGCTGGGTCTTCATTTGCCATGAAGCCAACTAGAAATGGCTTTTTCTGAAGCCCATGTAGTCTTTCTTGAACCTCTGCCAATAGGCCCTTTGCAATGTTCTGTGCTAACACCACCTTGCAAGACGGCGGAGAAATTTCAGTGGCCATTTCGCTACAGTCTGTGAAAGTCAAAGCGTATGAAGCGGGTCGTACGAATTCATAATCAACTTGAGGGGATGCCATGCTTAATCTTATGGAGATACTATTGCAGAGCTGAGAGATCACTTCCTTAGCCTTATCAATATATAAATAGACATGATAACTGCACTCAATGTATTGGTCGCAAATAGTCCTCCGAACGAATTAACGAATCTTCGTATTCGAATACGAAATCGAATCTTAATTTTGAGATTCGTCTTCGTACAAATCGGATACAAAATAGCAAATAATTCGTATTCGAATACGAATTACACGCCTTATAATTGTAATTGGTCAAAGAGTCTCTGGAGTTTGGTGATTTGTATTATCGTATACCTATTGTATTATATTGTCCAATCGACCTAATATTGACCTGTTTCCTTGCGCTATGGCACATCTCCCAGCATTACAACTGTTCTCAACGTCTCTCCACTCATTGCAAATCGTTTACACTTAGAAAATATCTCCTAACGTTAAATAACCTCTCTATATCAACATCTAACGCTAGTATTGATAGATAATTGATCGCTACCTATGCTATACAAGGGAATTTGTATTTGTTGCTCTCCCACTAGCTCAATATCCTAAGTGTTCCTTGGACGATTTTGTTCAGCAAGAATACTATATAAAGGGTGTTAAAGTATCTGTCGATATATATGTTGCCCATTCTTGTTGTCTCCGAAGCTAAGACTTATACCTATTCTAAGCATCCTAATAGTAAATCAGCAGCAGGTTTTTAGCGGCGAATCAGTATGCAAAAACCTAGAAACATTTTCGGCCGGGATTAGCCAGTATTGGCAACGCCTTTACAGGTGGACGACCTCGCAATTCCCACCTGCACGCCTAGTGGTATCCCCTTCCTCTCATTCCTCGTTTCAGGCAGTCCTTTTCACCCCGTTTCAGAGAAAACCTGAGCTACCTAGGTTATAGTAACATGAGAACATTATCTCTGCCTTCTTTTCATCTTCCACAATTGGTGTCACCGGCTGTGCAGGGATCATCACTAACCCATTTATTTCTATGTCTTTCTCATTCGTCCTTGCTCGAAGTGGCTGTGGCTTCTTTTCCTTCCTCCCTGTTTCACATCTAATCGGATTCAAATTCGCCCGGAACTCTTCCACCGCCTGCAACAGCAGCCTCTCCTTTGCAAGATTGTCAAAGTACTCTACGCGATCGAACGCATCTTTCTCCTCCTCATCTAAACCATCCTCTATCCGTCTATGGGTCGCAAACCTTAACGGCGTCTGTATAGGTTTCACCTTGCGCACAAAGTCGAACCTGCGAGAGTGATATCGCACAGAGCGAGAGCTGTAGAAATCCTTTGCCATCTCGTTAAGCTCAGCAGTACGGGCGAGGGCTAGTGCCGAGGGCGAAAGATCCACCTTCGCTTTCCACGGCACGAACACATTCTCAACCTTTGCTATAGACTGAACGAACTCCGAGACATGATTTTTAATCCCTTTCTCGAGGACCTTCCCGGTACCGGGAATGACATAGTCAATGAGTCCGATAGAACGTGCCTCGTGCGGAGACATTGGGACCATATCACGGAGCAACTTGTACGCGGTGCTAGAGCCGCAGCGGCCCGCGTAGCAGATGGAGTGATATTCGGACCCGTGAAGACCGATTGCGCGATAAGCAGGGTTAAGTACTATTTCCTCACCTGCAATTACAACGTCGCATGCAGCGGCGAGGGCGACACCACCAGCTGCAGCATTGCCGCGTATAGCAGCTATGGTGAGGATGCTGTGTGATGAAAGGGTGGATAAGAGAAAGTAGACTACATCGTCGATGCGGTTAATGTTCGACCAGGATTCGGATGCCGGGTCAGCGGCGGCTTCGATAACGTTGAGTGCGATGCCGTTACTAAAGTAGGCACCGCCCAGGAGGACGACGGCGCGGAGAGGAGAATTGGCTTTGTGGGTGGAGAGGATGTACTCTAGGGCGCTGATGAGGGAGGAGCATTGCGATGTGCTCATAGCTCCATTATAGAAGTCGAAGGTGAGGTAGGCAGTGCGAGTGGAGGGGCCGTACTCAGCGAAAGAGACTGAGATTTCCTGAAATGTTTGATAGCAAGAGAGAGACCAGTCATCTTGGAGCTTCCACTGTAACGGTTGGACTTGTGACACGTCCAGGATTTTCAAATCCTGCAGGCCCGATACAGCAGGAACTTTCGGCCAAAGGGCAAGGTCTTTCTTGGCCTTGAGGCGCCGAATGTGTGTGATCCAGATGCCTTTGTTATCGCAGGTAGCTATACAGACGGCTTCGTCCCGAATGGCGATAATTGTACCCGCAGGTGCACCAAGGCCAGGTCGGTCGGGTCGATCGTCCAATATACCACCATACAAGTAGAGACTTGGACCGAATAACTTGCTGAGGGAGCCGGGTTGCGAGTCTCCACATCGTATTCGCCGAGATATCTGTTGAGCCGTATGCCTCGTCACGTCGAAATCGCGATGAGCCGGTTTGAGTAGCGGTCTATTATGCGTTGCGCCACCTTGAAAAGGTAGCTGAGCTTCAACCGAGTAGAGGCGGTAATTGGGATTCGGTCTAAGATGTGGAGAAATAGGCCCATGACTAGGTACAACAGGACAAATTTCTGAATTTGCTGTACCTGGTGGGGTGACAGGACTATTATATGGTAATAAAGTAGTCTCCTGAACCCTCTTCACTGCAGTGACAGCAGCTCGGACGGCCGCTTGCAAGACCGGTCCACGATACAAGGCTGATTTAGTCAAGCCCGGCTCGTCGATATCAATTGAGAATTGCTCGAAAGCCCACACTGGACCAGCATCAAATTCTTCAATAGCTTGCAAGATGGTTACTCCCCAATAAGATCGGCCATCTTGGCATGGGTCTTCATCCAAATGTTTGAGGAGTGCGTCTGAATCCTTGATAGATCCGTTATCTCCTATTAAAACCCAATCGAGGGCGCTAGGCCCTGCGTCGCCAGGGGGACCTGGATGAATAATAAGAGTCAAGAACTCATCGTAGATCTTTCGAGGAACTCGAGTAGTCAGGAAGGGGCAGATAATTAAATCTGGCTCGAACAATTGGACTGCGGAGATCATGAGCTCGTCCGAGAGCGCATATTCGATGGTAACATTGTGAGATGACGAGAGTACTAGAAACAGTCGTTGGGAAAGAGAGTTGTGAGCGGTGCAGAGGAAGAGGATCTTCATGTTGGATATTGAGAGTCTGTGTGAGGTGGAAACAGGAGTGCTGATAGTAGCAGAGGTTCCGACAAAGATTGGGATTATATTCAACAATGTCTCTTACAATCCTAGATGGTAATACAATTCTGAAAAACGAAGTATGCGAGGACGTCGTACTAATATGTCGCCAGATGAGCACTAGTTGCCCAAAGTTAACCTATGAAGGGCGTGGGCGCAGTGGAGTAAGAACGTATAATCAGTAGACGCGTTTATCTTTAACCCATTGTGAGATGTGCATCAAATTGTTCGTGTGGAACGCTTAGCCCCTGTTCCTATATTAGCAGTCACAATATTTCTTTGCATCTGCGTAGGTCAGGTAGAACCCAGAACTATGATAGATCAAGAACAAATATAAATTCACATCCAAATTATTGATCCAAACTCCGTACTCGTATTCGTGTCAATCATGTTGTAAATTGACTTGCCAGCCCGGGGCGTTTTTTCTCGCAAGTGTGGCTTGAATACGAACAGCCACAAATTATCAGCCTCGTGGCGTTCTTGATTCACTTAACAAGAGAGCTGAAAGTTGTCGCCATTTGGTAGGTTGCAACCTACATGGGAGCCGAATATTCAGCTGCCATCGAAGTCGCAGAATACGGAGCATCCTCCAATTCAGCCATTCTAAGCACCAACCATTGCCTTTGCACGCCATACCTTATAGAAAAATCTCCCTCTACTATTCGTCACTTGGACATGACTCTCCCCGTAAATTCTATCCGTGGTTCGATGCCACAGCCTACTGTACTCTTTCGAAACCTGCTTTGTGTAGGCTTAAAATGTAACAGTGTTGGACATTGCGTGTGCCTAAATGCGACCTATAGGAAATCTCTACTCGGTATTCTTTGCAAAATCAGGGTAGACTTGAGGTTTTGGACCAATGAGAGATTGGAAAGAATAGGTGGCAGAATTAACAATTACCCTATCATTTGAGGGCTGAGTTCTTACCAGTTGCTTTTGGTAGAAGGAGGTTAGGGGAAGACTTAGGTTTGCACGGTCGTACGCAAATAGGAAGTCCTTGACGTACTGAACCACTTGCTTCTGCAGCAGAAAAGACAGATTCTTCAGAGTGGAGCGGGATTGTTATCCACGGTTCCTTGAGTCTAAAATGGAAGTCACATGGACTTACTTCTTCGAGGCTACTCTAGCTGGTCTTCGGTAGAAAACTCCAGAGCTTCTTTCGGGAAATCTTGCTGTCGCGTACACGTTTCTCACCGAGGCAACTTGGCTTTTGAAAGGTTCTTCGAATTCCTGGACAATCATCGATATTATCAATGATAAATCGATCAAAATATTCTGGAATGGGTGCCATCTGAAAGTGTTCTGCAAGCTAGCATTCTGTTCTGTTGGATGGCTAACGTTCTTATACGAACCCTAGCAATGTCAAATCTTGAGGCACTCCAGTTTGTATGATGTCGGGAATACTAACCCCATATTTCTATTGGTACTTAGACCGGGCTTTTTCTCCGTATTTTGGTATACGACATGAGCGCTCCCATACCGGTCCAGAATTCCAAGATCCCCCTTAGCTGTCCGGACTTTGATACCAATTTCCCTGTGGGAAAAAGGATATTCAAAGCCAATTTAAAATCTGAGTTGATCTATCCAATGAACTATCTGACTTCCGACAGGTCTACGGGGAAACTTAGCCTGCTCAGTTTCCTGTCCTGTTGTTGAATGGTATATCATACAACATAAAAACTCATCGCACAGTGGTTTCACAGCAATATAATGACATGATTGATCTCAAACCACAAGGCACCTCCAAATATCTTACAGAGATAATAAATAATTGTAGACATGTGCCACGAAGTCCTAGCTTCATACTACCTGCTATTCTTCCAATATTCTAACAATCCTGTACACTTTGACGAAGAGGACTGAAACGGATCTTCTTTCAAATGGCTCAGGAGATTTTCCAGATCCTGTGCTGGAGGTCCTCTGCCAACAAAGTAAGACTGAAGAATCAAAGAGCTTTTACCTTGACGTCGACCTCCCCGACAACCACCATTTCTAATGGAGCGGCTTTCCGTTCCTTCGGCGGAGGCCGATGGATATACAAACGCTTGTCAACCAAGAAGTGTCTGAAGGCTTTAATAGTCCCAAGAGCAATAACTCTAACTTAGATTTCAGTCCACAACTGGAAGTTTGGTCGGCTTTTAATAATATAACACTCGATGAGGTTAAGCAGGATGATCATACCTCTCTACACCTGGTCAGAGACAGTCCGTTGACCTGGATCTAACTGGTGCATATTTTGAGCATTTTAAGATCAGATTCAAAAGCATCGCAGCTATCAATGTTGCAGGTGCTGAAATAGAGGTCTATGGGATTTGCTTCAACTTGCCATGATACAACGCTTCCGGGAGTGAGGACGAGCCAAAACTGAATCCTATCGTAAGTCAACTGACAAAAAGCAAATAGCTTCTAACAATAATGTCTGTGTAGGTAAAGCGTACCTGACCTGGATCAAGGAGCCTGAGAAAGCCATACCATCACTGAGCACAGTACAGTCTCTCCATCATGCGTCACCAGGCTCGGTATCAGGAGTCCATTCAGGCAGAAATTGAGAGTCTTGGGTTCGTCGGCCCTGCCCGAGGCCCTAAAGTTGTGTTGCCGGAGCAAGCAGATAAATAGAAGTGGAAAGGTGGAAGCTTGATTAGAAGAGGTTATGATCTATCAAATGCTTGGCTAAGATTAAGCAACGCCGAGCGGGATGTAGATAGTAGCCCTGATAGTATAGTGATATGGCAGGTCTTATATCGATGGTAAATCCTATATTGGCGAAGCAGCGCTCTCAATGGAAGAAGTGGCTGAGAGATTTACCAGGAACAAATAATGGACATCTACAGGCTTCTTGTTAGAAACAAATTCTCGCAGATAGGGAGAAAAGCACTTGTTGAAATTTTCAGGAAATTGAATGGATTTAACCTACGGATGGTGTTTGCAAATGGCAAAGGGCAAGAGAGTTAGCAGCACGAACTGGTGACTCACTCTTACTAGTTGAAGAGAAATGCTCTTTCCCTAACGTTCTCGCACTTGCACAGAACGCCGCTATCATTGACTAGTGCCGAGCCCTAAAGTACAAACTTCAGGCCCATCGGAAAGATAGGAAGTGAGGATAATGTCATATATTGCTAGAGCAAAGGCACCAGATATCCTCTCAACTTCCCCTCAAACGCAATTTGGAGCGGCAAGCCACAAGTGCGAGACACACATGCGCGAGCTGCTGAAGTACTAGAAGCATCATTTCGGGAATTTTTGAAATTGTAAGTCGATGGACACGTACTAAAAAGATGACTTTGCACCGTACAGCGACTATAGTTTGAAGTATGAATTAAATATCTTCTGTTTTCTTTTAGACAGGTTTCTGGGAATGAAGTGAATGATTCTGATCAATCAATTGGACTAAGAGGTGCGTCTATCCGAGATCTTGTTATTCTTCCACAAAGTGATCCTGCAGTTTTGCATAAAATTTGCAAACTCTGAGCCTATAGATTTAGTTCTGTAATGGGTTTAGTTTCTATGACAGACCTATCATTTATGAGACGTTTAGTCGAAGGCTTTATGAGATTTCTAACACAATTGGTTGCCATTGGGATGGAGAAGGATTCCGACGTAAGTCCCAGAAACTTGAATTCGTGGAAGAGATCAAAGAATGTCTGAACAAACAGAAATACGGAGACTAGTTGATATTCAGTGAAGGCTGGCAACATCTGGGGAGGAAGGAAGCAAAAAGCGAAGGCGACTGAGATAAAAGTGAGGCGTAACCAATGCACGTAGAGCTCCTCATAAGAATATTACGAAACACTGTATTACAAAGCTGATCCAAGCGAACATTCCGACTCATTGAAAACCCCAGGAATTAATATTTTATCTTCACCGACAATTCAGCACCGTTCAAAAGAAAACATCGGGCTTCAGATTGACGTCGGTGCCGATAGTCACCGATATGCTAAGTCATTGTCACGTGCGGATGTTTCAGCCACATCTCCCGCATTGGTTTGAGTCATCAGTTATGTGGCGAGAAACACATGTGCGTGCAACGCTTTTGCAGATCCTACCAGTCAAAGGTTGTTTTTCCCCCCAATCTTGGAGGCATACGACAACAACCCCGCCATAGTGGCAGGGTTCAGTAACAAAGTCCATATTCGGTGCCGAAGTTGAGGAGTTGGCCTGGACCAGTGTACGCGTGGCTCCCCGATGCCTTAAGCTTGCTCAGGGATCCGTATCCGCTCGACACCCACTCTTCTTACACGTCTGTTCCAATTCTTTCTTTTCCTTTCCAATGCGTACGCCATAGCTGCCGTCTAATAGACGCTAGGGGGATGAGTAACCTTCATTTCGCCTCTGGCTGGTTGTCGTCAGTCTTTGTTTGCCTTGCCTACCCAATCTCTATATAATATCGTGGCCTGCCACCTCATTCTATTTACTTTTCACATTCAAAAATTCATCTTCTCATCTCCTTAATCTTCATATAATCTAAGTCAAATACACACACAGACACAATATGTCTTGGGGTAACTATCAATCGGTCCCATTTTGGGACTTCATCCGCTCCATGGATGCAGCTGATCGCACTGGAGCTGGTGTCGACCAGCCAGCTCCTGGTTTCGAGCACTTTGATGCTCCTCCACCACATCCTCCTCCATCCTTCGGCGCCGGCTTCGAAGGCGTTGGTGGACCAAGTTTCTTTGGTCCTCACGGATTTGGCGGCCCTCATGGATGGGGTGGTCCTCGTGGATGGGGCGGTTATGGGTTTGGTGGCCCAGGCAGATGCGCTCGTGGCCGTGGCCCCGCTGGTCGTCACTGCCATCGCCGTGAAGGATCTCCCGATCAAGCTCCACCATGCGAGCGCTCCGGCTCTCCTCATGACGAGAATCCTGGCGAGCCCAACGAACCGCCTCGCGATGAAAATGCAGAAGGCCATCCACATGGCCCACGCCACGGCGGACCCCGTCACTGGGGACGTCGACATGGTCCTCATGGTCCTTGGGGTCGTCACAGAGGCCCACCTCCACCATTCGGCGACCAAGCCGAAGGTGCATTCGATATGTCTTCCTTATTCCAAGCCTTTGCTTCCCACCCCATCGCCCAAGCCCTTCGCGCATACGCCGAGCAAGTTGGCATGGGAGCCAATAGAGAAGCAGAGGAGACAGATGCTGAGGACACTTTCACACCACCCATTGATGTGTTCTCCACCCCAACCGCCTACGTCCTGCACATCGCCCTCCCAGGTGCCAAGAAGGAAGATGTAGGTGTCAACTGGGACGCCGAAAAGAGCGAGCTCAACGTTGCCGGTGTAGTCTACCGCCAAGGCGACGAAGAATTTCTTAAGACACTCAGCAAGAAGGAACGAAAAGTCGGCGTCTTCGAGCGCAGCGTCAAGCTCCCTCCCGGGGAGGAAGAGAAGGAGGAAGTCGACGGCGACAACATCACTGCCAAACTCGAAGATGGTGTGTTGATCGTCACGGTCCCAAAAGTCGAGAAGGAGTGGACGGAGGTCAAGAAGGTCGATATTGAATAGACCTTTCCCATACCATCACCTGCATTGCAGTGAGAATGGAGTTATAGGAATTCACGTTTAGGTTTCTATTCTTTAGCATAATATGGATGGCTCATTTTACCTCATTATGGATGGTTATCTAAATAGGAAAATCAATTTAAAAAAAATTGCCACAGGCAATAAATTCTCCCTATCTTTCGATAATGCAATGTGAACTTTGAAATGAGATGTGCAATCATCCCCTTAAGAAATAATGCAAAATTTACTTAGATTTGCGGAGACACTTGATGACTCAACATAGTTTTGTGTGACTATTCCTTCATGCGGATGAAGAGGTGTGGCGCAGTGGCAAACGCCACTTGTGGCGTTCGGGCTGGGTTGCTCAGCAAATGGTCTGTGCGCGTCACTTTCGCTCACCCGCTCGTTGGCCCTACGACCACAAGTGCTCCTCTTATTTTGCCCGTCAATGTTCTTTTCCCATATCACCACACTCCCTACCTGTCTGATTCCACTTACTTCACGCTACGTTCTTGCTGTATTTCAATAATGTACTACAGAAGAAGACATTGAGCTGAAATATCGGAGAAAAATCCCAGAGGGTGAGACCCTCTCGACGTCATCGCAAGGCTTCCGACAGATCTCATATCGGCGACGCTGGGTTGATGCGATTGCCGCAAACATAAGGTCTCACTACTTTGGTAGATGTGAAGAGATTTCGGCTTTTGAAACGGACTTCTTTGTGCGCAATACCCCGGTCGCATTCGCCTTGCCTTTCCGCTGAATCTCTACATAACCTGCCCAACATGTCGGACACAGAGAGTCTTGACTACCTGCAGACAGGCTTCGACCCAAATAGTCTAACGGTTCCACGGCTTCGGTCTATTCTTGTGTCTCACGAGATTCCCTACCCAGCTAGCGCGAAGAAGCCACAGTTGATCGAGATATTCACTGAGCATGTCCTTCCACAATCACGCAAGATACTTGCAGCTCGATCGCGAGCGAAGAGGACGAGTAAGGGGATCACAGACGCAGACAGCTCTCAAGACGGTACTATTGATGGAGAATTGATGCCACCCCCTCCGACACCTCGACCTCGATCAAGAAAGACACCGTCAAAAGTCAAGCAGGAGGAGAGCGAGTCAGATACATCAGCAGCACGAAGCCCAATGAAGAAGACTCCCCGAGCAAGTAGCAAACATGCAAGAGTTTCCGACACTGAGATTGGACCTGATGGCGAGAGTATCAGGAAAACGGTCCGGAAATCTAAGAGCGAGGCTCCACAAGTCAAAACTGAAGACGGGGAGGACGAACTGCCCAGAAGACCACCTATGGTGGATACCGTTTTCAGTGATGACAACCCTTTCCAAAGTGGTAGTTCCCCGCTAGGCAATGTTCGAACTCCAAGTGGTGAGAGACGAAGACAAACAACAGGCTCAACCAGCAAGGACCCGAACCGCAGAAAGAGCACCTCCACGACTCGCAGGCGAACTGATGTCCCACAAGCCAATGACGGAATCACACCTCCAAGCTCAAAGACGTTTGAAGTTGCCGTCAGCCAATTGAATGGTCTGAAGCACGCCGATGATGTTCAACCTAGCGAAGAATTTACTCCTGAAGAGCAGATGGAGCTCGTACGGGAACGCTCAGGGAATGGGCAGAATGCTTTGGAACCTCGGAGACCAAAGACTAAGTCTAAGGGCGTCAATGCAGCTGGGCCTCTTTGGGTAGTCTTCCTGACATTGCTCGGCGGTTATGCTACTTGGTATAGACGGGAAAAGCTAGCGGTGGGCTACTGTGGAGTTGGTCGAGACGCCCACCAGATTGTGCCTTCAGGAGTTCAACTTCCAGAATGGGCTGTGATGCTTGTCGAACCACAATGCGAGCCATGCCCCCAACACGCGTACTGCTTTGAGCAGTTAAAAACCCAATGCGAGCCAGATTTTGTTCTGAAGCCACATCCCCTTTCTCTTGGTGGACTGGTGCCCCTACCGCCGACTTGTGAGCCGGATGGAGAGAAGGTTCGTAGGGTCAAAGTTGTAGCTGATCGGGCCGTGGAGGAGTTGAGAGAGCGGAGAGCAAAGTTTGAGTGTGGTGAATTAGTGGACGAGGCCGGTGTGCCCGTTGCTTCGGTAGAAATTGATGCCGAAGAGTTGAAGAAAGAGGTCAGCAAAAAGAGAAGGAAGGGAATGAGTGAAGCTGAATTTGAAGATCTATGGGCTGGTGCTCTTGGTGAGATTGAGGGAAGAGAGGAGGTTGAGAGCTCAACCGATGGGTATGCTTTGAACACTTGTCCCTCAATTTAGTTCCCAATCTGGCTGTCGTCAAACTTGCCCTTTGTGTCTTCCATATTTTCTAAATTTCCCTTCTGTTATGTCATACCATCACTTCCCAGATAATTCATCTGCTTGTTTTATCTAAAATGTACTTATGCTCCCAGCCCTTAACTTCAGTTCTTACATTTAACATGCAATCATCTGACAGTATGGACACTAACCAGGTTCATCGTCCACTCTACAGAACTCCCACCTCCCCCGGTCGCACGCGCCTTTCAAGCACCTCCCTCGCGCGAATACCACTTGCCTGCGCAATCCGACGATCCTTCCGACTCGCGGTGGCAAGATATCGCCTCCAAATTGCTACTCTAACTCTCCTTTTCGCACTCATCGTATACTCGAATCTGAAATACAAATCCTACACAGCCACCGTTGCGGCAGTCCCGCACCTCATCAGCCTAACTCTAGACCGCCTCGCCACCCAGGCAGCCCTACACATCCAGGACCGCGAGGCCTTTCCTGAGCCGTGGATCTCAATCGGCCAGCTCCGTGACGACATTCTGCGCGACGAGCACTCGGTCTCGAAGCGCGAGGCGCTATGGAGCAGGGTCCGCAAGGTGGTGGAGCTGAATGCTAATGTGCGCGCGAGCCAGCGGGAGGCGCGGAATGGGGAGATAAGTCGCGTCTGGGAGTGGATTGGGGTAGTGGGCGCGATTGAAGGCCCAGGCGGAGAGGAGCGGAGGAGGAAAAGTGGCAGAGTTAGTTGGGGGGCTTATGGGGAGGCTAGTAGTCCTGTATCGGGAAGTGATGCTGGGCCGGAGATGGTGCAGCAGAAGTGGATGGAGGGGAGGCCAATTTATTGATCTTTGGTGTAAAGTATATGGGAGTTAACCCAATGGGAATGTGTCTCCTTTGGTTTCGGTTGAATGCTAGGTACTTTCTTTGTCTTTTTTCTTTGATACCACTGTCGTCTGCGTTCTTAAGGTTAGGGTCTGTTTTCCTATAATGACTGAAGGACGGACGCATCTGTAAGCAGGCTTGGGTCAAGGTAGCAGGTAGATAGTGTACCATGAATATCATGGATATATATCATCAATTTTGTGGTGCATTTCACCTGGAATCGCTCTGACATGAATAGATTTGACCGACTCCCTTACACATCCCAACCCACCACTTGTGTAACGCACCGCTTCCTTATCCTCATGGCCCCACCAGATAAGCCTCCACCACCGAAACAAGATAAACCAAAATAAGAGAATTGCAATCAACGACTCAACGACTACACCGGTGGTCCAGTGTGAGCAAGCGCCACCACTATAATAAGAAATGGACCAGCCTATACCTGCTTCGCGCGAGCGAATGCATTGGTTTCTTCGGGCATAATGGAAGGTGAAGAGCTCTTCCAAACACTCTAGCCGACTGGGTGCGATTTAATTAAGCAAAACCCCTTACTCGACTAGGCGTTTTCTTTCCAATTTGTCACGGGGCAGTTGGTTTCTTTTGCTATTTGTGCTCATTTTTTATAATATTTTTTTATAATCATTTTTTTTTAGTGAGCGTTGGAGTGCTGTGGTATGTAATGATGTGGTCGCAGACCTGGTGTTACAGTGAATACCATGCAACAAAGAAGTGTATCATAATCGCTGAGCAATGGCACAGGGATAAGTAGAGATGATTAAGAACAAAGGAGTTAATTTTGAAGGACAAGATCCGTTTCCTTGAACAAAGGAAAGACAGTATAGCTAATAAGTTGCTGAACAAATCCATATTGTCACAAGTATATTCTATAAACGCTAGCTATCTCCCGTGCAAGCCCTTTAACTACCTCTCGAAATCACCTTTACACTTACACACACAACACATTCACAACCCTAGATTTAGTAAAATAATGACTAAAAAAAAATAACTCACTCTAGTACAAAAAGTAACTGGTAAGTCCTCTAACCATGTGCGAACTAACGATGTACCGTTTCGCCTGTGGCCACCTAGGCCCCTCCAGCATCCGAAGCATATGTCAACGAGCCCACCAGGGCTTGATCTGTCGTATAGTTGAGTGTCCAACGTATAGGCAGGAGTCTTGTGAGAGGTGAGAAGGCACTGCTTTAAACTAAGCTGAGGGTGAGCCTGTAGCGATCAATAATTGTAGTAGAGGCTCAAGCACGTTTTATTAAAGCATCTAAAATCTATCTGAGGGAAATGAATCTATGACGCTGCTACCCACAGGATCGCACCCCGAGCGATCTACCTGAAGAATAAAGTACAGAGTAGCGAGGACCTCGATCGAGTCCTAGTTTAGTGAATAGCTAGTAGAGTAATGTTACAAGCCCGTGAAAACAAACCAGCCACCCACTTCCTGAATCTATGCCAGTATAAACAGCTCCATGAATCGACCCTGTCTATTTGTATAACACTGTATATGAATTTGCAGAATCTCTAGACTGATGGTCTCCCTACTGCTTTATCATTTTGTTCTATAGGATACTGGATTCGCATGACTGAAGCGCAGATTGCAACTATTGCTGTGCCTGCAAACTTCATATTATTAGAAGGCAGTATATAGTAAATGCAAAGAAGACTACTTACACCGAAGACTACTCGAATCCAAAACTTATTCTCTCGTTCGCTCGTCTCCTGCCTAAATTTGTCGAAGCCTGCTTTGAAGTCGGAAGTAAGGACATTGATCTTTGCATTGAAGTCGGAAGTAAGGTCCTTGATCTCGGCAGTGAGACTGTCGAATCGCCCATCGAACCGCCCCTGCATGCTATCGAACTGCCCCTGCATGCTATCGAATCGCCCGTTTATCCTATCGCTGAAAGATTTAATTTGGGTGGTCACATCTGATCTCAATGTTGCGAGCTCAGATTTTGTTGCCATCTCCGATTTCAGTGTGGCTATTAGGGGATGAATATGGTTGGAGTTGTTAATAGAGGCATCATGGTGACTAGAAAGAGAGCGGCTGCCGTGGCTATGAGAGGTATCGTCATGGATAGAACCTATAGAGCTGTTAATGGCTTTATAATTGAAGCTGAGTGATGTGTATTACGTGTAGTTGTTCCTAAGGTTCGGGTTTGGGACATGCGGAAGTGACTCCGCCGGAGTCCAACACGGAAACTATGACGCAACATCCTGCAAAGGTTGAAGGATTTGTTAAAACTGCGAGCTTTAATTGCGTTGGCGAGCGTGCAGAAAGTGGTTTGTTGATGTTTGGAGGTGGAAGGAAGAGGAAGAGGAAGAGGAAGAGGAAGAGAGAAAGATGGAAGTTATGTGCGAGGCTCACGCGAGGGCGCCTTGCCCGATCGGGCAGGCGGGGCAGACACCGTGACTAGAGATTTCTTGTTGCCCCGCCAAGCACGTGACCACGTGTCCCATCTCCAATGACGCAAAAATCCGTACCACGAACACCTTTCCTCTCCCTTCCCATTCCACAATCCGCACCCACCGCCACCATAGGCACAGCAATGGATCCACACGAGTCCATCGCACTAATTAAGGCCAACCTCGCCGAGGTCCTCAATGGCGAAATGATCGACCACGTCATCCTGACCGAAAAGCGTCCCCTAAAAGTCTACTGGGGCATTGCAACCACCGGACGCCCGCGTTGCGGCTACTTGCAAGATCGCTGAGCTGCTGGCCGTAGGATGCTAGGTCAAGCCTGCTGGCGGACCTGCACGGCTGCCTGGACAACATGAAAGCGCCGTTCGAACTCGTCGAATATCGAGCTAAGTACTACTGCGAACACTTGATCAAAGCCCTTCTGCGAGCTGTGAATGTCGATTTATCTCGCCCCAAGTTCGTGCTTGAGAGCAGCTACTAACTGACAAAGGAGTATACCATGGACCGCTTCAAGCTCGAGGGCGTA
>Ga0335072_10003531_pt1 | contig 23496 bp, 17 predicted proteins | sample Lox_Sample_21_FD_206725 | JGI IMG/M metagenome (GOLD analysis project Ga0335072, IMG submission 206725) | Soil microbial communities from Loxahatchee National Wildlife Refuge, Florida, United States - Lox_Sample_2.1 | ecosystem: Environmental > Terrestrial > Soil > Wetlands | place: USA... | reverse complement strand
GGTTTATCCGACGCTGCGCTACTCTCTTCACACCTCGAGTGAACATTTGCGCAGTGTCTCCCGGAGCGACGAACTTAGCAATCTCGTCGACACGTAGCTCACCGGCTCTGAGTTTCAGATCATTAGACGGCGATAGATCAACGGAAGGAGTACAGGATTTCATTGCAATGCGAACTTTTGGGAACGGCAGCTCTCGTCTTGGGGGGAGCCATTGGCTTAGATTTTCAGGAGTGGATGGGACTGGCGCCGACAGGGGCCGAAGGAAATTAGGAACAAGTGATATGCGCCTATTCATTTGTTTGTCGATATCAAATCTATCCATGATTGTATCCCCGTGTCCTGATGCGGCTCGTCTGCCTTCGTACTGAGAACCAGAAGAAACTATATTTGATGAGGTTGCTTGAGATCTCGGAAGCGGTGGTTCGAAGGCTTCAGACATGGCTCTGCTTCTTGAAAAGATTGTATTTCGATCCTGAAACTGGAATACGTTAGATTGTGATATATCGTCCCTCTGTATTCCTGGAGTACTCAGCAGAGACATACGAGTCTGCAAACACGCCGTTTTAGCCTAGATTTTTAAGGAGACAAGTTCGGTTCTCTTAGCTAATGTAGATTTTGCATGACTACGAAGTACAACGAAAACAATTGGTAATATTGAAAGTATATAGTGATTTGGGAAAGCAGAATTTCGGAAAAATATTTACATACCTCTCTTTCAAATTGAGATGCAGAAAGTGATAACATGGGCCGAGCATAATCGATGACTGAGCACGATCTCACAAGTGGTTCGCCGAAGGACATCGAAGATACTGTATCCGAATCCTTCGAACCCCCAAAGGATAATGAGCTGCCAGGCCTTAAGGTTTCAGAGCTAGCCGTGTGAGATCGCTTGAAAAATGGAGACTCTTCCGTCAAGAACGGTCTGTGTAGAGCATAAGAAATATCATTGACGGTGTTTGAGGCTCGAGTTTCATGACAGTTCGCCACATCTGAAAGAGATATTTGGTCTTTATTGTAAGAGCGGGATGAGTTCTGAATTAGGCTTGTTGATGCAGATCTCAAAGGCATCATTGGTGCTGCAGAAGTGCCTGTCTTCGCAAAATTACTGATCGGGAATTTGAGTTCCTCGAAAACATGAACGACTCTTTGGTAATCATTATTGTTTTTGAACCTCATTTGGATGCGCCGACGCTGGATACGGGAGGCTATCAGTCAACGTGGTCTCGATTCGGTCTGAGTTCGAGAGTATTCCCGGTCACAAGAACTTAAGATCGAGCTACAGGAAACTGGACGCGACGGGCCACAGAACTTACAAGTGCGGGAGATGTAGGATACCGAAGAGCAACACAAGGATATTTGACCACGACATGGACAGGAGGTTCAAGTGCACAATCAACAAGTCCTTGTCGGCGTTGTCCTTCAAAATCCTCCACTATCGCGATCAGCTTTCTAAGATCCTGGCATTCCTGACTGCTTATCAGTATTTCCTTTACGAGGCCATCACTAAACTTACTAATTTCTGACTTCCAACAGAGACATTCATTACTAATTGACTCTCTGTTCTGTTTTCCCCCTGGGACTGCTGAGTCTGTCGAAAGACCAGGAAAAGCTCGTCCTTACGAGTATCATGAACCCATTGGTGACTTCCCGTCCCCACTGGGGTGACTGCAAAGGAAAATTTCTCCAGGGCTATAGATGCCAATTGGTGATCAAAAGCCTGAAATGGGATCTGGGATAGAGGGAGGCCCATTTTTGACACAAATGGAACAAGAGAATACAAAATGAAAACTAGTGGTTAATCTCTGATAGATGAGCATGGATCAATGCAGATATAGTAATGGATCTTTCGAAATCACTTGGCAGCTATTACTGCAAGGCGTATTGGGATGCTGTAGTTTGAAAAGTAAAATCGAGCTAACACTCTGAAGTCTATCGGCAGGTATGCACGTGACTATATTGGCATGCCGTTTGAGCAAATGTTTGAACTCCTAAGGAATGTCAGTATTGAGAGCCCAATGATCTTGTACCCAGGGAGATCTTCGTATTGTTCAATTATGAAACAAATGAGTGATTTCTTACCATCTCGTATCATATGGTAATATATTATTAGTCAATTTATACGAAGTCTACTTCACCTTAAATATTCACCCCACATTATCAAGGCCTATTTTCATCTTTTCTCCAAAGACCAAGCGATACCTCCAAAATTGCAATCATATCCCAGCCATAACCCCAACGTCGATGACCTGATCACTCATCGGATATTTGCTGCTAGTTCTATAGATTCCATTATTCTCCATATCTACCAAGCCTGCCACCTTGACAACATTCATCGCCAGTAAACCAAACTAAACAAAAGTGTTTGCTCCTCTCCATAACCAACCATTTATCATTCCCTTTAAGCCATTTGTTGCATGCAAAAGATCAACCCTATAATCAACGCAACGTAATTGAATGGCAGCAAGACAATGCCATAGTATATCAGAGACAGGTGCACGATCTCGAGGATGACCATTTAGGATATTAGCAATGAGGAGGTAGTTAGTAGAGGCGATTATGTTCTGGAAGATCGACTGGCGGTGGGCAGAGTGCAGATGGGCGGTTGAGGGGTTGAAGTTTCGGTACTGGCGTTGATGAGTGAGGGCAAAGAGAACAGGGAGGAGAAGCAGATAAAACTATACGGGCAAAGGAATGTAGATCGTGTCGGGTGAAGCACGTAGTTGGGAAGGGGGAGGCGAGGCGAGGTTAGAGTTAGGACTCTAAAGGGTATGCGTTAGGAATGCACGAGATACTGGGGACAACAATAACTTACAAAGCCTTCTTTCCGTTTGCTATATGCATAATTGCAGAGATTACTCAAAGGGTGACTGCCTGCCTCTGCTCTCTTTCCGTTTGCGGGAATGCGGTCGGTGGCTAGCTTGCGATGGACATCAGTCCCACCTCGCCGGATTCGTCAAAATGTTTCAGATCACCGAAATCAAAAGGAGATTGATGCATCGCTGTCGATGTTGGTGGGTGCGTTCGGCTTTGTATATGCTTTTTTCCAAAATGTCGCATATATGTCATTACGACATGTAGCTGGAACCGGCATTGCGGGGCACTCGTACGACACTGCTTCGTTCCGGGCAGAGGCTCAGGGCATCTTACTGGACCCTGGCCATGATCTGTGACTAGTAGCCGCGCGGTACTTTTAAGCTTATTTCGGCTCACGCAGGTCTCGCTTTTGCGGGGGGCTGTGCAGGATGGATTGTCATGAAAATCACCAATCCAATTATGTATAGCATTATACACAAACGGCTCTACTGCAAGGTCAGTGAGTGTATATTTTCCATGAAGACGCAATGAATTCAAACCATTTTCATTCCATCCCCCCTTAGACTCGCAGCCGAGGTCCCAGTATCTTGACATAGCGCATCGTTTGCTAATTTCTATTGTTTGCCCAAAACCCGCCGGCGTTCATAGAATAGTAGATAAGATTCACTGTTCGTCATGGTCTCCTTCTTAATATCCCCAACTTTTTCGAGTATATGATCATTGTACTTGAACCACATCTCTTTACCGCCGGTGCCCGCATCTCTTTCCTTGACTAATGTCCAGTAATGCCCAGACTTGATGTCATCTCCCAAGTGCTGTATGACAGCATAACAATCGTAAATAAATGGCTTCAAAAAGCTCTTGTCCAACTCTTCCGAACCCCGCCCATCCAAGGAGATACAGTATGGATCCAAGGAAAGGTTATTCAGGGGGAAGGTGACAATGCTATGATTCTTCTTCGGAATATTCTTTACATTATCCCAACCGTGGCGTCTGAGCATAAAGATCAGAATTTCCGGACACCGCGCGAATCGCTCGTGTTTATCTGCTGCCAAGTGCTTACATTCATCGCAGCGGTAATCGCCGAGAGCTTCGGTTTTGAGAAATCTCTTATTCAGCGATTCTTCGAGGGAACTACGGCCTTCTTCCGGGATAGCCAGGTCAATTTGTAAGGCATTGTCCCAACTCTTCATGACATACCCACAATTGCGACAAGTATATGTGTTAACGGTCAACGTGCGAAAATTCCGTGATACGAAGGAATTGTTACTGTGGAAAAATCGTTGCCACTCCATCCAGGAAGACCTAATATCTGGTTGTCGTCGGCGGATGTCTTCCTGAGCAGTCGTGAGTTTTATCAACGGCCTTTTATCACGTGCAGTGTTTAGATCCTCCTCCAGTGACTGAAGTATGAAGCCAAGGAAGTCCTGAGCATCATTCTGGGAACGGCCTCCAAATCTTAGGTCTTCTGGCCAATCGTGAACCTTGAAGATGTGTTTCTAGAGTCTGTCAGCATAAGTACCCTACCGCGGACTCTCAAATTCACCAACCTTTAAGTCGTTTGCAGCGTACACTTTATGAGTTCCCCCACAAAGTTCACGAACCATGACACTGAATTGCAAGGCCATAACTTGTGGAGCTTTTTCCTCTCCCTCCAAGAGCGGTACAGGTTCTACCTGCTCAGTCCATCGAAGAAAATAATTCTTGAACATATTGGTTCCTTTCAGCGCCTGGAGGACACAATTCATGTAGCAGTGGTTTCCCGCGTTCTTTAGAGGTGTGCGACCGTATGGACTCTTTTTATCTGTAATCGTTGTAGTTTCCTTGTATTCGAGAGGATATGTCGCAAGCTTTGTCGAGTTCGAGAATTCGGTTCTTTCCGAGATCCCACTGTAGCTTTGGCGAGGTAGTGCAGGAGCCGGTCGAGTTGGAATATTAGGCATTTGGGGCACTTCATTCTGGTACGGCGTCGTAACATCCACACTTGTAAAATCATGGGAGTGTTTATTGCGCGACTCGATATCGGAGAAACGAGAGGGTGAGACCATAGACTCCTGAATGGCTGAAGGCTCAGGAAACCGTCTGAAAAAGTCTTCCGTAGTTCTGATATAAGACAGCACGTCGGAAGAAGTCGCTGCTGCTTTCTCTTTGAGATCCTTCTCTTCCCTGATCTGTTCTTCTTTGCTCAGAGGCTTTCTCTTATATACTGTTCTTCGTGCTGTGCGTCCGTTGGCCTCCCAAGCTCTTGATGCCCCTGCAGAATGCTGAGCACCAGTCTTAGCTCCGCTTTTAGAGGTAGGGTTTGATGATCTTGTGATTTCCAAAGCGCCAGGACCTACAAGATCCATCCAAGCATCCAGACCTCCGACAAGAAGCCTCGGTGGCCGCTTCAGGCGCTTCTCATAGCTATAATCGTAAAGGGCTTTACTGAAATCTCCCAAAATCATGTCACCGCCATGACTACCCGAAATCCTTTTTCCACTCGAAGTTGATGATTGATCATAATATACCACAAGATCAAATGTGTCTCTCTTGTCAAAGAGATTTTGCTCAGCCTCGGGCGACAGAACGAGACTCTGCGTCAGCTCCTCTGCCGAAATCTCGTTCCGCAAAACAATCGGCTCTATGCAGATTATCGAATGAGACATGATATGCCCATCATTGAAGTCCTCCCGGTCACGGATGTCGACCAATAGGATGGATAAATCATCGAACCCTCTTTTAAGATAATCCATCAGTTCCTGGGCGGTAACAACATTAGATTCTGGCAAGTGATGATCGAGGGACTTCTTTGACCCGCCCCCATTTGGAAGACCGTGCGGTCGGGCTGTATGGTCACTCCTGTCACTTGTGGCAATAGTTGAACGAAGGACGCGACCCGTGGGTGTGGTTGTGGGTGGCCTCCCAGGCGCACCCAACCCATTCCGAGAACTACTTTGGAGCATATCTAGATTTGCTGGGTTGTCTAAACTCCGCGATGGGCTGTAGATAGCGTCAGGTACTTTTGGCATGGTCGGTATTTCCACGTTGGTAGGCACTTTCTGAGGTCTTGGAGGCGCCGTTGGTCCTTTGGGCATGTCCCGAGGACCGAGGGGGCGGTCAAGTCGTGGTTTTGTATTGTTCGTTGCAGAGGACGGAAGCGGCATAGGATCTCGCTTTGTTATGAAATCTGCCGTCTCTGGCATTCCAATGGGCTGCGTCCGAATTCTTGGATCCTGGACTGGAGAATGTGCAGGCTCTCGCAAACGTGAAAACCGTGCTGTGAGATCCTTTTCGATTGACACAGAATGCGTGTCCGAAGGCAAATTTAACTTTATAGCTCGGCCATGTAGAGCATCGGGCTTTGGCTGCACTGGTGGCTTCCGGCGGGTCGATTGACTCTCCTCAAGTGGTGATGAGAGTGATCGCATGGCATTACTTGTACCAAAACCATTACCATCTGAAGGAATGCCCGAGGACCCTGGGAGTAGCTGCCCTGATGCAGGTCCAGATAGAGGCTCTCCATTGTGTTGCTCCTTTATTTTTAAATCTTGTGATGATCCACGGCGTGTCGGCTGCACCCCGGAACGTGCGTTATCCTCCTTGATAAGTTCCTTTATTTGCTCGAACGTTTCATGTTGAATATTTATTCTCTTTTGAAGTCCAGCATATGATCGATGTAAATCACCTCTATCAGACTTTATTTCCGGATAGTCCTTGTGCCGAGGTATTAGATCAACAATAATAGTCGAGGCCTTGATGTACTCCTGCAGAGCAATGTCCGGGCGTCGGAAGTCTAGGTTGGTGTCTGCTTGCTTTGCACATGTTATCCCCTCTTCGAGCAGTGTTCGAATTGGCGCAAGCGCATTGACATCAGGCTGGACTGCCACTAGGTCATCGATATGACGAAAGATACGGTTGCCTCCTCTTGCACCGCCAGTGCCCCTAGTCTTGACTCTACTGGATACGTGAGACCCTCTAGCTGGTCCATCTCCGGGCATAGATTCTTGTCCGTTTGGAGGAGAGCCGGCTGTGGCTGCAGCACTCATGTCGGAGGGTGCTCGGACAGTATGAGCCGAGTACACATCTCGTAATACTTCACCAACGACAGGAGTTATACTTATGGTATCTCTAAGTGCAAATTATCAGTACGTTCATTTAGTGAATAGGTGTAAAGTGAAAGTTACATGTGGGGGCCAAGTACTGCAAAAGAAGTGTTGCAGATGGCGGTTCCTTCCAATTCTGTGAATGTATAGCTTGTTGTCTTGTTGGAAAATTTATAGGAATGGAAATCATCAAGGTATTGCTGTTGTGGCAGTCTGTACTGGCGTTGCGCGTCGCTTGCCCACGTTTCGCCTTTCCTTGATGCATCTCTCGAAGACGGCCGCAGAAGAGGCGCTAAAGGTACTTCGTCATTGCTGACAGGGATCCCCGTACAAGCGAGGCTAAATCGTAAGGCGACAACTAGGTAGTAGAAAGGTAAGCTTGAGCTTCATCTACCATACATTTTCTACGAGTCAAGAACAGCCTTTACTTGCGAGTAGAGACAGGAATCCCCACCACAGCTTCTGTTTCTTTCCTGGACCCTGAGTTACACCTCAGCTTTCTGATTCTACCCCTAGTGTCACCTTGTGACACGCGGCCAACATGATGGCGGGATGGTTTGCCTCAAATTCCGCTCTTGATGAACAGATCGAGCGCGCAACTTCTTCGAGCTTGTGAGTGGCATGGCTCACAGGATAATGATATGCTAACACAAAGGAGGGAGGATATCGCCCTGAACCTTGAGATATCTGATATCATTCGCTCGAAAACAGTACAACCCAAGGAGGCCATGCGCTCCTTAAAACGCAGGATAGGCAACAAGAACCCGAACTTTCAACTAAGCGCTTTGAACGTAAGTTGGTAAATAGATGTTCAAGGTAGATTTTTGCTGATGTTTATTAGCTTACGGACACATGCGTTAAGAATGGTGGCTCGCATTTCCTGACAGAGATCGCATCAAGGGAGTTTATGGACAACCTTGTTTCATTGTTAAAAGCTTACGGCCCCGCGTCGGTTAATGATGAAGTGAAGAGTAAAATCCTAGAGCTGATACAGACCTGGGCAACGGCAACAGAGGGGCGGCATGATCTATCCTACATCGGCGAGACTTATAAAACTCTGCAACGCGAAGGCTACAAATTCCCTCCAAGAGTGGATGTCGCTAGCAGCATGTTAGACAGTAGTGCTGTAAGTAGTCCTATGAGCATCATCTGAATCTTATACTGACCGCTGCTAGCCACCGGAATGGACTGATTCGGACGTATGCATGCGATGCCGTACCGCCTTCACCTTCACGAATCGAAAGCATCACTGTCGTAATTGTGGTAACGTGTTCGACCAGCAGTGTTCCAGCAAATCGATACCGCTACCTCATCTAGGCATATTACAACCCGTCAGAGTGGATGATGGATGCTACATCAAATTGACGGACAAGTCTAAAGGCGGATCGTTTGCAGCCGAAAGGTCATCAACAGGCTCTGGCCATAAGCCACGGGTGCCGTCGACAATGCAACCACGTAATGCGAGAGTGGATGATGGCTTTGATGAGGATTTGAAACGTGCCTTAGCCATGAGTCTTGAGGAGGTGAATGGCCAGTCCAGTGCTGGGTACACCCCTCAGTCGAAGTTACAAACAATCCCAACAACAAAAGAACCAATAGTCAATGGATCGGGACATTCAACGCTCAAGAAGGTGGGAGAGGAGGAAGATGATGATCTCAAGGCCGCTATTGCCGCATCCCTGGCTGATATGGAGGAGCAAAAGAGGAAGCATGCTGCAACATTGAAAGAGCAATCCTCTGATTCAGGCATGAAACTCTCCGGGGCTTTCAATATGCCCAAAAATGACTACGAACTCACACCTGTCGAGGCTGAAAACATAAATCTGTTTTCTACCCTAGTTGATCGATTGCAGACCCAACCACCTGGCACCATATTGCGAGAACCCCAAATACAAGAACTTTATGACAGCATAGGAGCACTTCGTCCAAAGCTTGCAAGGACTTATGGCGAAACCATGAGCAAGCACGGTGCGTCTATTTGTCTCTCCTATTCTATAATTTGCTGACATAGTTTAAGACACCTTACTTGACCTCCATGCCAAACTTTCAACTGTTGTGAGGTACTACGATCGTATGCTTGAAGAGCGCTTATCGAACACATACAGCCAGCACACTATTAGCGGATATAATCTAGCTGGGCAACGTCACTCGTCAAATATCTATCCTTCAATACCTTCTAATGCAGCCTCTGGTCCAGGAGGCGTGGAAAGCTTTTACACGGGTAATATTCAACAAGAACAGCATGGCAGGCCGCAATCTACATACAGCTATGGTGCTCCCTCGCAGTATCCGATCTATGATAACAGAGCCTCTGTTGCAGCTTCCACCTACGTTGCCCCTGATCAACGGAATGTAAATTATAATCAAATGCCATCTCAACCCCATAGGTCCGGAAGTTATTCAATGTCTTCACCATACCCTCAGCAATTCTCCACCCCGGCTTCTGACCCGCAAGACCCTGCTTATGGACCATCGCAATCTCAACAACCACCAACTTTTGCTCCCTCGGAACCGATCATAACACCGTCTGTCGATGCAAATGCATCCTTTTATTATGGAAATGCTCCACAGAATCAGCAGGCTCCTCCACATCAAGGATTGAAGGAGCAGAGCCAGACGCCTTATCCTAACATTCAGTCACCTCCGCAACATCAACAATCACTTCACCCTGCGCAATCACCACAACAATTCACACATCAACAACCTCAAGGATATTCTCAGCAGCCTCTTCCACAATTTAATCAACCGCAACAAGGTCCTACCCAACAAGGTCTACCCCAACAGGGTCCTACCCAACAAGCTCCTCCACAACAGCCATACTGGCAAGCACAACCTCAGAATTCCATGCCGCCACAAAACTGGCAACAAGCGCCACCTCCACAACAGGCCAGTTATACCCAGGACTCCTTTCCTTCAGCGCCGCAACATGCACCACAGCCTCAACCCGTACCTGTCGAAGAAAGTCTCATAGAATTCTAATCCGGTGGAAAGTCCGCACGTGTCGAGAATTTGGCTGGCGTTTATGCTAGGTGTGACCTTGGGAAACACTGTGTTAAGTGTGGTTTATTGTCGGTCTTAAGTCAAAAAGCGGATTCATGGGCTGTGTATCTCACCTAGGTCGTTCGAGCGCCACTTAGCTTGGACTCTTAGAATATAGGCTTGGCCTCAACTGGGCAGTTTATAATGGAATATATATCTTAGCAAACAAAGGTCCATTGTCATGGCCGCACTTGCAAGGTATATCGTGAATCGAATGTAAACCAAGAATTGGTACTTTGAGGAATCATCTATACAGTGGAGCGAGGTCTTCATTGGTCTATAACACGTACAGGGCGCCGGCTGCAATAAGCCGCATGAAGCCCGTTTTAGAACCAAAGTTACAAGAACAGGAACAAAAACAAAACCAAAAATCCAACCTCTTTCAAATGCTTTGGGGCCCTGAAGAATGAACACTTATACATGCACGACGCCAGAAAAAAAGGCATACGAGTTTCTCAGTCTGAAGAACGCCGGGAAGACAAATTAATGTGCCCCCAATATAAAGTGTCCGTAGCCAAAAGACCTGAGACTCCACATTTGCAAATTGTACTGTGATTCCTTATGTCCCACGTGCCGCCATTTGCTATGACCCGTAAATGAAGTATCTGTGAGAAATCTCAAATTGTTCCTTTCTGTTGTTTTATTGAATGGCTTTCATTAGCCCTATGTAATTTTCTTGATGACGATTACCATCCTCGACGACTGGTTCGCCGACTGTTGTGGTTCGAGTCACCTCCTCTCGATGGATCCTCTCCTGCTTTTTCGCTTGTGCCTGTTCCTATCGTGCCCCCTCCGCGTCCGTCTTCGAGGCTACGACGGGATTGGTCTCTGCCTATCTCACTCATGTCGAATAGAAGTGGCTCATCTTCTGTTTCATACAACCCCGCAGACGGCCGGCTGAAGCTATACCTGGTACCAGTTCTCTCGCCAATGCCACTTCCGCTGCCTCTGTCCGACGTTAGGCTCAAGTAAGAACCTGTCTGGGGAGGCGTAAGACCACGTGCACCCATATGTCCCAGTCTTGGGCGGTATGGAGAACTTGTGGAACCAGGGAGTAGACCCCGAGGTAATTGTGGTCCTTCATCCCTGTCGGCGGATGTTGAATGTCGAGCTAGTGCCTCAGTAGACTCCCTAATTTGAGCAGCAGGCTGCAGAATGTGTTCTCTAGAGTCACTCCCAACCGCAGCTTCTGAAGCTTGGCCGATACCTAACAAGGCGCTTAGGCTGGGAGGCTCACGATCATCGGCGCCAAGGCTGATACTTCGGTGGATACCATACGCGAGATCGACTATGTCTTCATCAACGGCTAGGGAGCGATGTCGTTGAGCAACCGAGCTTGACCGTCGAGCGTGAGGGTAATATGGGCGAGGAGAAGTGGGAATGTCAATTGCGTTAGTAGCAAGCTCATTCGACTCGTCGCCTAATACATCTTCTATTGGTGCCTCTTGTATGTTTCTGCTATGATCTCCTATTCTTCGTGGTTGTCCATAATCTATGATAGAATTGGCACTGAGGCGTGATGGAATAGCTGGTGTATGAGGAGTATGTGGTGAGACAGGTTTGCCAGGGGATGATGATGTTGAGATAGACGTAGCTGCGACCATCGGCGGTACACTTGACAAATGCCTACTTGAAGAGCTTGATGAGCGATGAAGAAGCATCGAAGAAGACATGGATTCGGTCAATGCATTATTCGAGTCACGCATAGACTGAAATCTAGTTAATTGAGCACTTGTTCGCTTGGCTGACGCTTCTCCAGCACGAGAACGTTCGAAACTCTGCAGCGTCTTCTTGCTGTCGAGCAGCTTTAAGAAATCAGAAATGTTGTCATCATCCGTTTGTAGCGATCCCGAGCTTCCTCCAACACCGCCCTCAGCAAGAATGCCAGATCCAGGTTGGGCCGATGACGACAAACTTTGCTTGCCACTACTCCCTTGATCGTCCTCCACCTTGCTAGATCCGCCATAAGACAACTTACCACGGCGATGAGTGAAGCTACTACTGTATTTGCTGATTGGGGCCGGTTTAGGGGAGCCGGATCCAGAAGATGCAATTACATTCTCTGGGACAACTGGCACGCCACGCAAAGTTGCTGGCATACCAGCGGTCAGCGAAGAACGGTTACGTGCCTGAGTTAAAGCACTGATGCCAGCACTGCGTGAATAAGATTGCGGTGAAGATGGTGGAAGCATCTCGCCGGCCTGCATCAATGGTGCAGGTGTTACCGGGGATGCAGAGAGAGAACCAGCTTTGAAAGGCTGGAAAGACAAAGAAGGTCGCCTAGCCATGGCAATACCCTCCAAAGGCCTAGTGGTAGATGGCCTGATGGCTTGTACAGGCCTCGCTTTGGGAACAAATCCCACAGGAGGCGAACCTGACTCCGAGCCCATAGTCCTAGCAGCTCGAAGTGCAGAGATAGGGCTTGAACCCAGAGGGTGGGCATCTCCATGGAAGGTTGATAGACTGCCGTAAGCTTGCGTAGGCTCTGGCTCCTCAGAACGCTGACGGTTTGCCGGGAGTGAGCCAACTTCAACAGTTTTAGTTGCTCGGCGCCTGGTATCACCAGTCGAACCTAAAGATGGCTGAAAGAAGTGCTCGTCGGCGCCCATAAATCGTGAGCTAAGCAATGCTTCGGAGTCGTCCACACGAAAATTGCAGTCATTGCGGTAACAAACCTCGGCTGAGAATCGACCAGCTGGACTCTCTGTTTCACCGAGAGAAAATATACTTACAATTGGACTTTCACTGTTGCATAGTGGATGTGTTAGAGCATCATATTGCGTATCATGAATGTCGTCTCCGCTGATGACACGGCAATTTACGCGCAGAAGGCCGTTTGCCGATCCAGACCTTGCCACACTGCGTACAAACTTCCAAGCAGGTACGAACTTGGTTGTCGCATAAAGAGAACGGAAGAAAACAATACTTTTCTTATAGATGGTAGGCAATATAGAGCCAAAGTCGTTGTTTTGCTCACTTGGGCCATCTTTCAATTCTATTCTCCACCGTTCTAGGACCACCTCCGTACGACGTTTCCGATTTCGGTTAGGCACGTCATTTGAGCCACTTGAATTGTTCAAAGCCTCTAGGACATCCCACCGCTTTCCTTTATCGTCCAATATAACTAAGCTCTGGCTATTTGTGAGATCTGTCGTGTCGATATAAGTTTCCACAATCAAGGGTGGCGGTCGATTTTCAAATCCGCCGCACGTCTTCCAAAGGCGAAGCTCATCTCGATACGCTTCTGTATCGTCAGTCTCAAGTTGAAACTAGTAACTAATTAGCAATACTTCTACATAACAAGTTCTGTTAGACCATGACTAACCCATTTGTTGACTTTTCTCGTCCCTTCTCGTGTTTGAATGATTGGAAGATTCACCCTTGACTGCAATATAACGATAGCGGCTTTGGTATGGAAGTTCTACTGTCCGTTAGCGGTGAATTTATATAGAGAATAGACTATTAGCCTACCTGGATGATCTGATCTAACTTCTTGATTGCGTCCCTACTAGGCCCAGGGGCCGGATTTATCTCCTCATTGCCAGCCCCCATCCTTCCATCTGGCTCATGGTAGACCGGCACCTCTGAGTTCGGCCTCGAACGAGTTGTTCCAGTTTCTTCTCTAGGGTTATTTGTTCGGTGTGGGTTTGTGGTGGGAGAAGACGCCGGCGAGGCCATCCTCGGAGAGGGTCGAGGATGTTGATGCATCGTGAAGCAGCACGTTGAACCAAGAGTATCAAACTACAATCCTGATTGTCGAAATACTCTTTGATGCAGATACAGCAGGCACCGGTTCTGCAGACCCGATGTAAGGCTGTAAAAGCTATATGTCAATTGGGAATAATATTTGATGCCATATCCTCTGGGCACCCATGGTACCTGGCTGGTTGAATTTTGGCAAGACTTTCTCCCTAGACCCCGCAGCGAATATGACAGGCTATTTGGTTCGCCGTGCAAGGCAGCGATGCAGGGTTGCGTGCGAGGCGTCCTTGGAACAGCACCTAGGCAGCGAGCATGATTTCGGCGAAGTAACCGCGTAGTTTTATTGGGCGAAGGGATGAAAGGCTTTGCAGATATGTAGGTTGGCACGCAGCAAGACCGATGTCGACATATATTCGAGTCGTAGAAATGCAAAAGCTGCAGAGACGGCTGACAGGAGTCATGCACCGGTACGGGCTCGTGATCCAGAGATATGATTTAGCAGAGCCTCATGATGATGTAGCTGCTTGCATTACGGTAAAGAAAGTTTATGATGAATGCAGGATCTAAACTGAAGGGCATTGAGCAAGGCAACCAAGCCAAATAGTGTGAAGCTGCAGTAGCTTGTTGGGACAGGACAGCTTCAAATGCTATGTCGAGGTCAAAGGTCTCGAGAACCAACTGCAGCCCACGATAGGCCCAATAAGCGAAGCCAGTTTAAAAGACGAGGCGCCGATAAGGAGAGGTCCGAGATAGCAGACCCTTAGAATCCATACCCTTGTAACATGCAAAACGCCGGTGACTGCTTTTGTATTTCGGTAGTATGTGATGATCTTCCCCAGCATTTTAACTTGTTCATCCTACCTCATCCATGCGGGCTCCCTCCCAACCAACACCTGGGTCTTACCTTTGCCACCTTGAATGTCCACCTAATCTAAAAAGACACGGAATCCACCTAAATGCTTTCAACAGACTTCCAAGGTTGCTTTCAATTTAATGCCATTCCTGAGCCGTTCTTCAAAGAGCACACGAAGCAAATCTTACCTAGTTTGCTGAATACTCTATCTCTCGTCGTTTGCCGTACTATCATCAGCATAAAGCCTTGGCACTTGCTGTGGACTCCACAAATGCAGCTTTAAGGTTGCCTTGCAGTAAATCCAGTCACTGAAAGTCGTGCCGCATACGCCGCTTAAGGGAGATTCTTCAACTTAGAGCCTCTTTTCCAGGCCGGCTTTATGACTGAGACATCTCCCAGTCGTAGATATATGCTATGGAATATTGTAAAGGCCCTTCCCTAGGTTCTCGTGATCCCAGCCCTAAAATCGTGATCTGTCCATAAATTTCAGAGAGCTGACTTGGCCTTCTCATGGGTGCACGAGAATAGAGGATGCCGCTAATTGGCTGGGCAAAGTTGGATCCCCAGTATCACCCCTCCACTCCTCACGCCGTTGAATCAATTACGCCAGCTCGCAGAACAAAAATATCTGGAAGCGTACCATTTGCATCTCCTAGAAAGCCTTGCGACAACTACTTATTTCACCAGTCCCGAAACTATACCCCGAATTGATTTAGATACCCCACTTAACATCGACTACAGTTTGGCGAAACTTGCGAATATCCACCTCCTCCCCTCTGCGCCATCCTCTTGGAGTCTTCCTCCGCTTCCGTACACCTTTAAATACGCCGTGACCCCTCGAGGCCACAGCGAGGTGTCTCTGAAGCGATTAGAAAATCCAAGCTTCACCACCCTTTCCTTCCATGAGTAATCTCCTCTGGAAGTACTACCTGGAAGACGACGTCGAGAGGTTCCGGAAATTGCTGGCAAATGGCTATAACATCTCATACGCTGGCGGCGGAGGTGGAAATGGGAGTGTGGGAAGCATTATAGGGAGTCCCGCGAGCGGATTCGGGACATCACCGCGAGCCACTACGAAAGGTAGAAAGTCATATGGCTATGGCGCGGGGAGCGCCACGAAAGGTCAAACCCATAGTCTTGTTCGAAGTGACCTTAATAGTCGAGATCGATCAGGCCTGACACTATTGCATCGCGCGTCGTCTTCAACGGGAACCAATGCTATATCATTTGCCTTAGCTCTTATTGAGCATGCGATGGTGGATATATACATACAAGACCTGGAGAGCGGGTGGACAGCACTTCATCGCGCACTCTATTTCGGAAATGTTACCATTGCCCGCGCACTTATGGATAGAGACTTGAAGGATTCTACCGGTCAAGGAGCGAATACTGCAATTATTAGAACAAATGCGCTTATCAAAATAAAGGATCATGAGGGTAATAGTGCCTTCGATGTCTATAATGCGACGATCGCCAGGCGTACACTACAACATCACGGCCAGTCAGAGGCAATCGAAGGAAGCGAAGCTGATGATGATGACTCTGTGGAGCCTGGAAACAAGGATGGCGACACAATAATGCACAACACTGTTGGTAGCGATGAGATGTTTGCTTTCGGAAGTAACAAGAATCTGACACTAGGTTTTGGGGATGAAGATGATAGACAGCATCCAGAGAGAATCATTCTTAAGCGTCCAGATCACCTCCTCTTCCGTTTCCACCAAGAACACTTACGCTCTAAGTCTGATGCTGGAGAAGCATTAACAGATCTTCCACCGGCCAGCGTGAACTCGGTATCAGATCTTCCAGCAATGATCAGGAATCGCCCAATAATTATTCAAGACGTAGCTCTTTCAAAGCTGCACAGTGCTGTCCTCACAACAGATCCTGAGTCTAATCTTTATGTCTGCGGGTTTGGTCCTGGGGGTAGGCTCGGTACTGGTGATGAGACCACCAAGTTCAACTATGTCTGTATAGAGGGTGGCGGTCTAGCAGGAAAGAAAGTTGTGGCAGTAGCTCTTGGTCAAAATCATAGCATCGCCGTATCTGGTGAGGGAGAAGTTTTTACATGGGGTACTAATACCTGGGGTCAACTTGGCTACACTTTGCCACGGCCAGTAAGTCACCTAGTATGCTTCAAACGGTCTTGGCCGTTGACATCGTACAGGTGTTACAGGATGAGGAGCCAATCAATTATACTCCGCGTCAAATATTTGGACCGCTGAAAAGAGAGGTGGTTGTAGGAGTGGCAGCCTCGGCAATTCATTCAGTTGCCTTCACATCAACCTCGCTGTATACATGGGGCAAAAATGAAGGCCAGCTGGGATTAATGGATTCAGACTCGAGATCCCTCGAAGCGCAGACCGTACCCCGAAGGGTCGCTGCATCGCTCTTCATTTCTACCATTCAGATGGTTTCAGCGATCAATCGAGCAACCATATGCCTTCTAACGAATCACTCTGTATATGTATTCACTAACTATGGATATAATAATGTCAAGTTTCCAATGCATGATGGTTTCAGCAATTACCATCTTAACAACACAGCTCTCACGACACGATATGAGGCTGAACCCAGCCATATATCATCGATTACATCCGGCGGCGAAACGATAGCAGCAGTCTCCAGTCGAGGAGATCTTTTCACTTTAAACGTTAGTCAGAAGGTGAGTGCTTCTAGCCTCCCATAAACTATGTCAATTCTTAATTGAACCTCTTCAGCTTGATTCCAGCCCTACAGCTGCCTCAACAACAAATCCTACCAAGATTCGGAATGCATTATCTCAACCACAACGTGTTTGGTCTTTGCGAAAAGGCCATTGGGATGCCATCAAATCCGTTGGCGTTGGAGAGAATGGCTCTGTGATTATATGTACGCAAGCAGGAGCTGTTTGGCGCCGAATTAGGAGGCCCAAAATCAAAATAACCCACCTATCGATAAATGGCGATTCAAAGAGCAAGGACTACAAATTCCAAAGGGTACCTGGTCTGACGAAGGTAGCAGCGGTGAGGAGCAATATATTTGGTGCCTATGCCGCTCTTAGGAAGGACTGCGATGTCACCAAAACCCAAATTGTCGTAAACAAACAAAATCTATGGACTGACGTGGCTCCTTTGTTCAGCTTGAAGAATCTAAAGGCTTCTGAGCTTCAGGACACCGAGGAGGAAGTGTCTAGACTTTGGATGCCAGCTTTATCTGAGGAGCAACTCGATCCCTTCAAACGAGCTATACTCATATCTACAGACCTTGAAGCAGACGTGTCACGTTTTATACAAAACACTACCGTCGATCTTGAGGAGTACGATATAGATGTCTGCACGACTTTATCAGAAACTAGCATTCCCGCGCATGGTTTCATAATCGGTGCCCGCAGTTCATTGCTTAAGGATGCATTGAGGGATTACCGTAAGTCCGGTAGGAATTACAACACAGATCTTTTCACAATATGTGGTGGGAAAAGAGTCATGATTCTGTTCAGCGGTCTTGACTTTCTCACAATTCTCAATTTGGCTCTGTATGCATATACTGATAAGATTATTGATGTATGGCATTTCACGCGGCAGGCCCCAAAATCAGCTTTTCGGTACCGTCAAGTGCGGTCAGAGCTTATGAAAGTGGCTTCCAAACTGGGGATGGCCAAGCTTGAATCAGCCGTGCGCCTCATGTCCGAGCCAGTGCCTCGTCTCAACCTGGATCTCGCTTTAGCGTTCGAAGACCAAAGATTCTTTGAGGACGGAGATGCAATTATGGAGCTTGATGGCGGCAGCATGACTGTTCACAGTGCTTTACTCCGCCAAAGGTGTCCATTTTTCGAAGGCCTGTTCAATGGGCGCGCTGCTGGACAATGGATCCTAGGACGGCGAGAAGCCCATTCTGACCCAATAAAGATTGATATGAAGCACATTGACCCAGCGGTCTTTAAGCTTGTATTGCGTTATCTTTATGCGGATGCCGGGGTAGAATTGTTTGATGGAATTGTCACCGCGGATATTGACGAGTTCTGTGATGTGGTTATGGATGTTCTGAGTGTTGCCAACGAGTTGATGCTGGATAGATTGTCACAAATATGTCAGCAACTAATTGGTCGATTTGTCAATACTAGAAATGTCTGCCAGCTTATTAACGCTGTTGCTCCTTGCTCTGTTACAGAATTCAAGGACGCGGCGCTTGAGTACCTCTGCCTGCAGCTGGAAGCGATGTTAGAGAATCACTTGCTCAATGAACTGGAGGAAGACCTGATGCTTGAACTGGATGAAGTTGTTCGTGGGAATCAACTTGCATGCCTTCCGTTTGCAAAGAGTGGCAGATCTGAACTACTGTTGCACGAAAGACACCCAAGCCTTGCAGGAGACATTGACGAGGAGAGGCAGCGTAAGATTCGGGATATGACCTTCCGAAATGCTATCAAAGAGGAAGAGAGTCGTCTTTCTTCCTCATTCCGCACCCGTGTGGGAAGTGTCGATGATGTTTTATTGTCTTCTCCATCTCAGGAGAAATTCCGCAGGAAAATCAAAACGCCCCGAAATGCTCCTTTTAGTCCTACCATACGTCCAAAAGATTCAGCGCCAGACTTAATGTTCGATATGGATGATGAAGACGCTGGGGTTCTTGACGACCCAGCAACCCCAAGACAGCCCGCTGGCGATAAAGTACTTGACAGAGTTTCTGAGCCCCCTACTCCAACACATTCGAAAGATATATGGCGCGATGTCGGGGAAAAAGAGCTCACAAGCATCGGCAAGCCCTCTCTGACGAGTCCAAAGCTTCCCTTGTTAGCTTCTACGGCAATGTCTCAGAGAATAACAGCAGAACTGTTGAGTACTGAAGGACCTTCGACAGCTACTAATACACCTTGGTCTTCAACGACTCTATCTTCATCGAAGCTCGATATGAAAGAAATCATGGCGCAGACTTCGAGAGGTCGCACGTCAACACTATCTATGAGTCTGTCGGCTGAAAAAGCTAAGGCAGATGCGGCTGCGAAGGCCGCCACTCCGAAGATCTCCCAAAAAGAGCGGAAAAAGCAACAACAGCAGGCACTCCAACAAGCCATTTCACAATCTGTTCCCAAAGACCAATCTTCCTCAACTGCCAGACCCCTGACACCTTGGCAAGTACCACGCATAGGTCCTACATTATCTCTCAAAGATGTTTTAAACGCCGAAGCGAGTATCCCATCTCATGCGAGACCTGTAAAGGCCTCCACGTCTCCTGTTACGTTGACCCAGAATACCAGACGAACTGCATCTCCTGATACCCGCTTCTCTGGTCAACAGCGCGGCAACAGTACCCCACAAGGTAAAGTTGGTGGAACAGCCTCTCCAAATTATACTTCACTACGGACATTACCTCAACTACCCGCACCAAAACCAGGGCATCTAACTCCACATTCCCACTCCTATATAAATCCAGCTAGTAAAGCTGAGCCATCACTACAATTGTCGATGGCCGACATAATTGGGCAACAAAAGCGGGAACAGGATATCATCAAAGAGGCTGTGGTAAAGCGCAGCTTACAGGAAATCCAAGAAGAGCAAGCCTTCCAAGAATGGTGGGATCAGGAGAGCAGGCGGACGCAAGAAGAGGCACTGCGGGCAAGGTCCAGTACTGCAGCGAGTGGTGGTAACAGTGCTACACGAGGCAAAGGAGGTAGGAATGGTAGGGGAGGGGGGCAGAAAGAGGAGAGACAAAGTGGAAGGGGTGACGCCTTGCAGAGCCGGAGAAGAGGTAAGGGCAGAGGCAATGGATCTGGCAAAGGACAAGGTCATGGTGCAACGGCTGCGTGATGAAGTAACAGTACATAAATACCTGCATATAGATGTCACAGGCATGGATAGAGTAGACTTTATAGCTAGCAATAGCATTTAAGCCCAAGGAACAAATTAAGTTTGCATATTCTCAATTTAATCACTATCGGATGAACCTTTTGAAAAATGTATAAGGCTCATCCTGCTAGGCCTCTATGTGTCTGCTTCTTATTTCTTAGTTACACACGGCTTCGGTTGCTTCAGTTAGCATGGACCTAGCGTAAAAGAAATACTTAGGGCTTTCATGGTCAGCACGTGCTTTGTCTTCATTCATCTGAAGACGTGATATCTCTCCTGCACTTTCATGTTGTCTTCATTGCATGCTTACGTTGACACAATCTTCAATACCATTTTCTTTGCTCTACAAATTTCCCCCTTTGAGCTTCGCTTTAGAAGTGCTTACAATCACTTCCAACAATCTCACTATCTCATACTGAATCCTTGGGTTGATGATCTCCAGTAAGTTATACATATTAAACTTAAACGCAAGAGATATACTGACCTCTTCAGGACTCTATAACGTTCAATATCACTCTCCTACTCTTGTTAATATGGAGGGAGACACCATCATGACCCCTGAGGACCTGATACACCATAGTGAGCTGACCGATGATGTGTATCCACCAAACTTAAAGTCATACAACAAGCAGAATGAAGGACAAAAGCAAGGAAGCAAGGAAGGGACACGGCTGGAACAGTCAGAGAGCCCCAAAGAAATCCAAGATAGTCGTCATGTTGTGGACCAGCCACGAAGCTCGCAACAGCCTCTGACAAACTCTACCGACATCGATCTTCCCTCGTTGCAAGAATATATCTCCCGGCTTCCTCAAGCAATAGTTCCAGAATTTGCACTTCTACTCGCACAGCGTATGAAGCAGCACATCCGAGACTCAGATTTGAGAGACCAAGATATCACTACGTCTCAAGCTGAATCTTTGCATCGCAGACTCACACAGACCGGAGAGCCTATCGGAAGACCTGTAAGATCTGAGAGCACACCGGCGCTGAGATATATTGTGACACCTCATCCCAACAACCCAGACAGGTCTATCAAGCAGAGAGTTGGAGAGCCTGAGAACATTCCTTACCTGCCACCAGGGGTTTACAGAGAGACGATAGAAGGGACAATGGAGCTGGAGTCTTCTTTCCGCCGCTCTGTGGTAGACCAAAGACAGGAGCAAAGCGTTGATGTTCCGAATATTCCAGCCCCTGTGGCGCAAGGATGGTTTCGGAAAGTCATGCGTAAGGTCTTTAAGAGAGGGATTCAGAAATAGAATGGACCAGAGGGTCTCATGATATTGTTTGACAGGTTTTAGAAGCTTTTCTGGGTCCTGCTTAGCAGCCAAATGAATAATGTACATCTACTCACAGTCATTTCGATCTTGAAGAGTCACTGGGTGAAATAGGCCAAAACGGCCCCGCATCGTCGACTGTCTAGCTGAGATGGTGCTCTTGGTCGTAAAGAGTATCCAATTACAATAGATGTCAGCTCCAGCCACATCCAAGCAGTGATGTCAGGGGGTAACAAAGGCTGAACGACGTTTCAGGACTTTTCTGTCCGGATATTTTACGAAGCACGGTAAGGAAACGCCGAGTTCTGATGGTGTGGCTGAGTCAGGCGAGGTGTGGCTTGACCTTGCTGGCAGATAACTCAGCCACGGTCAGGCCCTATGCATGCTGGAATTCTGAGCTGACCGTTATTGCACGGTCTTGCTACTGGCTCATGCACCAACACTAGGGATGGTAAGTTTAAGACTACGGCCCTGCAGCCAATGCACACATGACGAGCACCAAACCATTGCCCTGTAACAGTTAAGTGACAGTCAATGGGCGCGGTCGCTGTACCTCTCTATACGCCGGTGAGTCACCGTCACTGTGAGTCTAGTCGGGATCCCCGTATTGCGTTAATGGCATGTCCCATCTTACATACAGTATCTTTTTGCATTTGCTAAAACTCCACCCCACTCACGTGCATAGGCAACAGCCTCGCCCTCGCCCTCGCCCTCACCGAGTACTGCTTTGGAGCTAATGTAGGTATGGTAAAAGTACTAGTATAAATCCTTCACACCTTCTCTTTCTTCATTCTTTCAACATCAAAGTTCCACCATCACGGCCTTCTCCTCCCTTGTCCTTCCCGATGCTGCTCTTCATGCTCGCCGCAGCTGCAACTCAAGCTGCTCTATTACACCACCCTTCTATCGACAACATGGCATCTAACATGGATGGAAATTCATCGTCAATCCCACTTAATCCGCAAACAGCCTTGTTGGATACCTTCTTTCCCGGCTTCTCTCTCCTGTCTGCAGCCTTGTACAAATACCTTAAAATCGATGTAACCGGCTACTTTCCTGCTCTCCTCGCCCTCGGCGTCATCATTTTGACCTTTCAATACTCCTCCGATTATTTATGGGACAAGATGGAGAATTATTTCATGTCGACTGCCGATATCCGTGTCGACGATGAGATGTACAATATGTTCATGTCATGGGTCGCAAATCAGAAGTTCAGCAAATCGGCAAGGCGATTCGTTCCTAATACGAATGTGAACAGTCGCAATTGGCTGCTCTGGCACTTTAGCAGGAACGATGAGGATTCAGAGTACGATGATGAGTCCCTCGACTCGAATGGTTCCATGAGTTTTGCCGAGAAAACGACGAAGAAGCCATTGCAATATACCCCTTCTTTTGGAACGCACTATTTCTGGTACAAAGGCCGACTCTTGCTCTTCAAGCGAACCCAGGCCCAGCAGCAGCAGTCGTTTATGCCTGTCAGCGAGCGGGAAGAAATCTCGGTCTCGAGCTTCGGCAGAAATCCCACGGTCCTGAAGGAGTTATTAGATGAGTGCCGAGTGGACTTCATGAAAAACGACGAGAACCGTACGCTTATCTATCGAGGAAGTGTCAAACCAGGGACTAGTGAGCCTGTCTGGACGCGGTGCATGTCACGCGTATCAAGGCCTTTCTCGACAGTTGTCCTTGACGAATCAGTAAAGAAAGACTTACTTGAGGATATGCAAGACTACCTCCATCCTCTAACACGCCGGTGGTATGGCAATCGAGGCATTCCTTACCGAAGAGGTTACCTTTTATACGGTCCTCCTGGCACAGGCAAGAGGTCTCTTTAACGCCCGTCACAGTAGATGTCGGTCGGTCGGTCGGTCATTAAACTTTAACGCGGGCCGCGGGGGGGGGGGGGT
>Ga0335072_10003530_pt1 | contig 23513 bp, 20 predicted proteins | sample Lox_Sample_21_FD_206725 | JGI IMG/M metagenome (GOLD analysis project Ga0335072, IMG submission 206725) | Soil microbial communities from Loxahatchee National Wildlife Refuge, Florida, United States - Lox_Sample_2.1 | ecosystem: Environmental > Terrestrial > Soil > Wetlands | place: USA... | reverse complement strand
GGCACGGCGTGCGCGAAAACGCCCATTGCAGCAAGAACAAGGCCGCCTATTCGGCGTTCCATCGCGAGATCGCGGACGCCATCGCGCGCCGCGACTGCGACCGCGCCGAAGAGCGCATGTTCGCCCATCTCAATCGGGTGCAGGAGAATTTGCGCACGGCGATTCAGCCGCGCCTCGGCACTTTCATCGCCCCGCCCGCGGCCGAGAACGCGGCCTGACCTGGATTCTGGTCCGACCGCCTAGACCTCGGCAGGGGCCAAGGGTGCGCGGCCGCGGATCATGTCCGAGGCCTTTTCCGCGATCATGATGATGGGCGCGTTCACGTTGCCGCCCACGAGGTCGGGCATCACCGAGCCGTCGACCACGCGCAACCCGTCGACGCCGCGTAGCTTGAGCGTGGGATCGACCACGGCGTCCGCGTCCGATGCGCGGCCCATGCGGCAGGTGCCGATCGGGTGGTGCACGCTCACCGCCGTCTTGCGCATGAAAGCCTCGAGCGCCTTCTCGTCGGCCGCCGCCCCGGGGACGGCCTCGGCCGCGAGATAAGGCGCCAAGGGCGCCTGGGCGACCACCTCGCGCGCCTTGTCGATGCCCGTGCGCAGGAGTGCCAGGTCGCGCGGCGCCGAAAAGAAATTCTCGTAGATGCGCAAGCTGGCCGCGGGATCGGCCGAGGCGAGCTCGACCCGCCCGCGGCTTTCCGGCCGCAGCACGGCCACGCGGCAGCCGAACCCGTCCGGTCCGGGAGCGACGAACGGCCGCAAATAGGGATGGGTCGGGAACGGCGCCGCGAGGAACAGGAATTGGAGATCGGGCACCGTCACGCCAGGTGCGCTGCGCAGGAACGCGGTCGAGCCGACCGGCACGTCGCTCGCGGGCCCGCGCCCGAGGAAGCGCGCTTCCAGGATCGCGCGCAAAAGCCGGTCGTAGCGCATCGATTTCTGGAACGGGCTGGTCCCCTTGCGCCGGAAATTCAGCATCACCGAGATATGGTCCTGGAGGTTCCGGCCCACGCCCGGAAGATCGACCAGCGGCGCGATGCCAAGCGCCTTGAGCGAATCCGCAGCACCGATGCCCGAGAGCATCAGGAGCTGCGGGCTGTTGAACACGCCGCCCGCGAGGATCACCTCGCGCGTCGCGCGCGCGATCCATCGCTCGCCGCGTCGGCGATACTCGACGCCGATCGCGCGGCCATGCTCGATCGCGATGCGGGTCGCGAGCGAGTCGGTCTCGACCGAAAGATTGGCGCGGCCGAGGGCCGGCCGCAGATAGGCCACGGCAGCGCTGCAGCGCCGCCCGCCGCGGATCGTCTCCTGGACGCGCGAGAAGCCTTCCTGCGCGGCGCCGTTATAGTCGCCCGGCACGGGATGGCCGGCAGCCCGTCCCGCTTCGATGAAGGCCTCGATGACGGGATCTTGGTACTTGCTGCGTTGGACGCCGAGCGGGCCGCCCGCGCCGCGATAGGCGTCGGCCCCACCTTCCCAGCTCTCGGCGCGGCGGAAATAGGGCAGCACCTCGCGATAGGACCAGCCCGCGAGACCGGACGCGGCCCAGCGGTCGTAATCGGCCGGGTGGCCGCGTACATAGGCCATGACGTTGACCGAGGACGAGCCGCCGATCACCTTGCCGCGCGCGCATTCGATGCGGCGGCCGTCGGCGTGCGGCTCGGGCTCGGTGAAATACATCCAGTCGTGGAGACGCGCGGGGAAGATCTTGCCGATGCCGAGCGGGATGTGGATCCAGGGATCGCGGTCCCAGCCGCCCGCCTCGAGCACGAGCACGCGCGCGCTCGATACCTCGCTCAGCCGGTTCGCGAGCACGCAGCCGGCCGAGCCGGCGCCGACGATCACATAGTCGAATTCCGCCGTGCGCGTCTCGGGCATGATCGATCGAAGGGCTCGTGTCGTGTCGACTTGTCTTGTCTCTTGTGCCTCGTCTCGACCCTGGACGCGCCCGGCGACGAGGCCGCGCGCGACCGGGGTGCCGGGGCTCAAACCGGCGAAGGCGATTATCCAGCGAGAATCAAAGCCTTAGCCGCCGTCACCCGGCGCGGTCCGCACCATCGCACGGGTGCTGCGACCGGTCAAGCGAACCACCGTTGCCGCGATTGGTTCGCGCGTACCGCGCGTCACTCGGCAGCGGGCTTCACGTCGGCGTCCAAATAGCCGTCGCGCGTCTGGGGCAGCTTCCAGCCGAGGAGCCGGCTTGCGATCTGCGTGCGCAGCACCTGCGCCGTGCCGCCGCCGATCGTGAACATGCGCGCGTCGCGCACCATGCGCTCGAGCGGAAGCTCGCGCGAATAGCCGCGCGCGCCGAACAGCTGCAGCGCGTCGTTGGTGACCTTGATCGCCATCTCGGCGGCGAGCACCTTCGCCTGCGCGGCCAGCAGCGGGTCGGGGAACGGATCGGCGCTCGCGGCCGCGCGATAGATCTGAAGCCGCGCCGCGTTGAGTGCGATGGACATGTCGGCGAGCATCCATTGCAATCCCTGGAACTCGGCGATCGGCCGGCCGAACTGCTTGCGCGACTTCGCGAAGGCGAGCGCCTCCTCGAACGCACCTTGCGCGATGCCGAGCGCCACCGTCGCGGCCCCCACGCGCTGGCTGTTGTAGGCGCTCATGAGCTCGGCGAAGCCGCGGCGCCATCCGCCGGGCGGCGCCAGCACCATCTCGCTCCGGACTTCGACATCCTCGAGGATCACTTCGGTCTCGGGAATGCCGCGCAGGCCCATCGCCGGCTCGCGCTTCCCGATCCTGAAGCCGCGCGGGCCAGCGGCGTCCGCGCCGTCGCGCACGATCATGAATCCGCCGATGCCCTGCTCGATCCCCGCCTCGTCGAACGCGCGCGCGAAGACGAGATGGAGCTTCGAGACGCCGCCGCCGGTGATCCAGTGCTTCTTGCCGTTGAGCCGGTAGACCTCGCCGCGTTTCCGTGCCGCGGTCGTCATCTCGGTCGCGGCCGAGCCGGCGTCGGGCTCGGTGATGCAGATCGAGGGCTTGTCGCCGGCGAGCACGAGTGCTGCCGCGAGCCGCTTCTGCGCCTCGCTGCCGTAGCGCATGATCGCGGAGATCGCCCCCATGTTGGTCTCGACCGCGATGCGCCCGGTGACGCCGCAAACGCGCGCCATTTCCTCGACGATCAGCACCGCATCGAGGAAGCTCCCGCCCGCGCCGCCATATTCCTTGGGGATCGTGTAGCCGACCAGGCCGGCTTCGACGAGCGCCCGGACATTGTCCCACGGGTAGGCCTCGCGGCGGTCGGTCTCCGCGGCACGTGCGCGGATGGAGCCCTCCGCGACCTCGCGCGCGCGACCCTGAAGCCGTTTTTGCTCTGGCGTGAGACTGAATTGCATGGGTCACCCTCACCGGTCTCGAGGCCGCGCGACGGTCCCCAGCCATCGTCGGACAGGTGGGCATCGGACGCGCGGGCGTCGGACGCGGTGTCGGCCGCGCGCGTGGCTGGGGCGCCAGGATTCTCGGCCCACGAAGGAGATATCCCCTTGAAACTCAACGACGAATGAGCAACGACGTCGCAAGGAAGCCATCGTCGTACGAAATCCGCGGCTCGGTCAATGGCGTTCGACGCGTTCCGGCCGCGGGCAATCGGAACACTCCATTGCACGAGCTCGCATCTGTCCCGAGCCGAACCGCGTGGCCCTCGTGCCAACGTGCCGGCGCGCTAACGTGCCGGCGTGCTATCGTGCCGGCGTGCTAACGTGCCGGCAAAATCCGACAACGAGGGAGCGAAAATCAAGTTCAGGCCGATGGGCGATGGTGGGCTAAGCGTCCGCGCCAGCAACGATGGGGTCTGCTCACCGTTGCTGGCGCGGATTCAATGGCATATCAGCAAGGCGGCGGGGGCGGTGCGACCAGCTTCGGATTGATCGCCTTCAATCCATCGGTCCAGATCAGCTTGGAAATGTCGAGCGGGCCGGGCGTGAGCTTGGCTCCCTGGGCCCATTTGCTCAAGCTGCAGAAGTCCGAATAGTAGACCTTGTCGAGCGCGAGGGGGCGCTTGTTGGTTTCCCACTGATCCCGCGTCGCGCTCTCGCTGAGGCTGTAGGTCGCCTTGGCATAGGCGTAGACGGCGGCGAAGTCCTTTTCCGCCTTGTTGCGCCCCTTGATCGTTGCGCGCAGGAATCGGGTCGCAATATCCTTTCCTTCCGGCGTATTGAGCCAAGCCGGCCGTGCTCCGGCGACGAGATAGCCCTGGATGTAGCCGGTGGCGTCCGTCAGGTAATGAACCTTGTCGTGGCAGATTTCGAGCGTGCGGGAGCCAACCGGCTGCCAGATGAAGAAGGCGGCGATCTCGCCCTGGCAGACGGCGGTCGGGAGAAGTTGCGTATCCAGGTTCTTGACCGTCACCTTGCTCGGATCGACGCCGTTTTTCATCAGATACTCCGAAATGAACCACGACCCGGTCGACCCGACCCGCGTCGCGATCGTCTTGCCGATCAAATCCTGCGGCTTTTTGATGCTGTTCTGCGCGACCGCGACGTAGCCCTTGCTGTCGCGTTCGATGACCGCAATGGTCTTGTATTGGCCCGGATTATTGAAGAAGTACTGGACGCTCGGCAGATCGCCGGTCATCACGATGTCGCCCTGGCCGGTCTTGAAGGTTTGGAACGCGGTCGTGCCGGAGGGAAAGACCCGGTATTCGACGTCGAGCCCTTCGGCCTTGTAATAGCCGTTGGCGATCGCCATCCAGACGGAATCGTTGTTGACCGAGGGTTGCCCGAAGAGCACGAGCTTTTTCAACGCATCCGCAGCCCGGGCGTGGCTCGACGCGAGCGATACGCACACGATCGGCAGCAAAGCCAAAGCGAGAACGGTCGCGAGTCGTTTCAGTCGTTCGCTCATTTCATTCTCCCATCGAAAGCTTGCGATTTCCGCTTGTTGATTTGGTAGGCAGCCTGGAATCCTCATTCACGTGAGCGCGATGTATGACATGTAGCGCGACAGCATCCGGTCCACGATGATGCGGAAGACGCGGTCGAACGCGAATCCAAGGAGGCAGATGGTCAGGAGCGCGACGAAGATCCGGTTGGTCTGGAGCAGCATCGACGAATTCTGCAGCAGGTAGCCGATGCCCGAATCGGCCGCCAGCATCTCGGCCGGAATGATGCTCATGAACGACGACGCCATCGCGATGCGCATGCCGGTCACGATGTAGGGCGCCGACGACGGAATCACGACCAGAAGGAAGATCTGCAGCCGGCTCGCGCCCAGGCACTCGGCGGCGCGCTGCCGGATCAGGGGGGCGCGCATGACGCCGGCGATCGTGTTGATCAGGACGATGAAGAACGTGCCCCAGAAGATGAGGAAATACTTCGACATCTCGCCGATGCCGAACCAGATCACGGCGATCGGGATCATGGCCGTCGGCGACAGGTAACGCAGCAGCTCGATGTTCGGATCGAGCAGCTCGTTGAGCAGCTGAACGCGCCCGAGCAGCACGCCGAGGGCGATCGCGGCGATCGAGCCGCTGACGAACCCGACGAGCACGCGCGACATGCTGATCGACACGTCGCGCATGATCTCCCCGCTCTCGATCATCGGCACCGCGGTGCGGAACACCTCGAGCGGCGGCGGGATGAGAAACGGGTTGAAGACGTAGGTGGACAGGATCTGCCAGCTCCCGAAAGCGATCAGGATCGAGCCCAGGAACATCAGTCTCGACCGGTACCGGGCCGGCAGGCGACGGAACGCGGCCGCCGTGGCCGCGAGGAATTCGCGCGATACGGCACGGGCACCGTCGGTGGAGCCGAGCTCGACATTGGGATTAGACATGGCGATCTTGCAATTCGTATTGCTCCGCGCGCGAAAGATCCGGGGAAAGCAGGTCCTCGATGGTCTTGAACATGTGCGCCGCGCTCGGATCCGTGAGGTCGCGCGGCCGCGGCAGGTCGACGTCGATCGCCCGGGTAATGACCGATCCCGGGCCGACCGACATCACGCAGATACGGTCCGCGAGCGTGATCGCCTCGGCAATGTCGTGGGTCACGAACACCACGGTCTTGCCGGTGCGCCGCCAAATGTCCGTCAGGACGGCGTGCATGCGCCGCCGCGTCATGGCATCGAGGGCGGCGAAGGGCTCGTCCATCAGGAGAACCTTCGGCTCGATCGCGAGCGCGCGCGCGATCTGGAGGCGCTGGCGCATGCCGCCCGAAAGTTGCGCAGGGAATTTGCGCCGATGGCCGTCGAGATCGACCATGGCAAGGTACTTATCGATGATCGCCGCCCATTGGTCCTTCGGGATCTTCCGCACGCGCAACGCAAATCGGACGTTCTCCTCGACGTTCAGCCAGGGGAGAAGTGCGGCACCCGCGTCCTGAAAGAACATAACGCGGTCGCGGCCCGCGCGGCGAACGGGCGTGCCGTCGAAGGTCACCGTCCCCGAGCTCACGGCCTCGAAGCCGCCGAGGATATTGAGGAGGGTCGTTTTGCCACAGCCGGAAGGCCCAAGAAGGCAGAGGAACTCCCCGCTCCGGATATGCAGATCGATGCCGTCAAGCGCGAGATAGCCGCGCCCGTCGAGGCCGAATACCTTCCGCACGCCGCTGACCTGCAACATGCCGGCTCCTGTCCGTTGCCCCAATAACCTGCGCGGGCAACGCGCTTCGCCCGATCACTGCCGAGACTCGGATGTGCCCGATCCCGACTAGTCGCGCCGACCCATGGCGTCGCGGACGATGACAAGAAGCTTATACGGTCGAGAACGACTAGGCTAGGTGCGCGGCACTTCACGAATCGAACTTCCGCTCATCCCCGAACGGCACCCTTCGGTCGCAGCTCGATCAGCTCGGGGCAGCAATTGTCAGGTGTCTCGGCGGCAAAAAGAATTGCCGCCGCCACTTCGGCGGGAGTAAGCGGCGTGAACGCTCTCGCCTTTGCCGCGGCAAGGACCGCCGGATGGGTGCTGCTGTCGCGGATTCCCGTCTCGACCGTGCCCGGTGCGACCTCCGTGACCCTGATTCCATGGGCCTGGACCTCGAGCCGAAGGCCGCGGGCGATCGCCGACAGCGCGTGCTTGGTCGCCGCGTACACGACGCCCAGCCGGTACACCTCCCGGGCCGCGAGGGACGTCACGAAAATGATGTGTCCGGAGCCGCGCGCGACCATCGCGCGGGCCACGTGCTGGGTCATCCGCAAGGCCGCCAGGACATTGGTCCGAAACATGTTTTCGGAATCGGCGTCCGCCAAATCCAGGATCGGCGCGTATGTCAGCACGCCCGCATTGTTGACAAAGATATCCGCCGCCTTCGCGCGCTCGGCGAGAACGCGTGCGAATGCGGGATCGTTCAGATCCCCTGCGATGGTTTCAATCGGCTCGCCGATACCGCGGCATTCCCGCGCGAGAGCGTCGAGTTCACCCTGGCGCCGCCCGGTCGCGATCACGCGCGCACCTCTTCGGGCGAATTCAGCCGCGGTCGCGCGACCGATTCCGGCGCTCGCGCCCGTCACCAATACGACCCGCCCACTCATGGTTCCGCTCACCCGCGCCCCCTGCTCGTTATCGGCAACCCTGATGCACGACGCCGCGTCGCTTGGCAATGCGTCGAACCATAGCAAGGCAAAGCTTCCTCCTCAAACCTCTCGCAATCGGCCGCGTCGACGAGTCACCCGCCCCGTCGCGGCGCTCCCGCGCGGCCGCGACCGTCCCGCGCGGCGTGCTTCGATGACGTCATTCTCTACCGAGAAATGAATTTGGTACGACACCGGTAACCGGCTTGCAAAATTAAAAGCGCTCGGCTTATCATAATCACGCGATTATTTATTTTGCATCAATTTATTCGTCAGATGCCTTTATTATTGCGCGTTTTACGCGAGGTCCGAATATCGGGTTCATTAAAAGTTTGATCGATTGATCAATTAGTTGACGGCCCATTGGACGCCCGGCCGGTGCCGGGCTCCGGGCGCCCGAAGGACGCGAACGACCGCTCGGAACTTGCGGACTCGATCGAGCAACTGGTGCGAACGTGGAAGAGCTCAGTGCCTAAGAACAACAAAGGAGTTGGGGAAATGAAATTGCTCTCAGCTATGTGTGTGGTGCTTGGCTCCTTGGCCATGACCATGTCGGGTGCTCACGCGCAGGCGACCGTGAAAATCGGCCTCGCCGTGCCGAACAATACCTACTACGCGGCCATATTCGCCGCGCGCGATCTTGGCTACCTGAAGGCGGCGGGCATCAACGCCGACATCGTCGAGTATAGCGGCGGCGCGGCAAACCAGGAGGCCCTGGCCGCCGGTGCCGCCGACATCATCACGGCGTTTCCGCCCGGCGTGGCGCTCGTGACCAGCAAGGGCACCAAGGAGAAGATGATCGCGACCATCGCGGCGCCCGCCTACGGATGGTACATGCTGGTGAATTCCGACTCGCCCTATAAGACGATGAAGGACCTGGCCGGAAAGAAGGTCGGTATCACGACCAAGGCGTCGACGTCGGACATGTTCGCGCTTTGGGCGGCGGACCATGCCGGCATCACGGTGCAGGAAATCCCGGTTGGCGGCGGCGCCCTGATCAACGCCTTGAAATCGCATCAGGTGGACGCGATCTCGATCTTCGCCTCGTTGAGCTTCAAGGCGCTGGCGATGAACACGCGCCCGGTGGTCGATTTCGCCAAGGAAATGCCGCCGACGATCACCGACGCCTGGGTCGCCTCGCAGGACATGATCGACAAGCATCCCGACCGGGTGAAGGCCGTCCTGGTCGCCTACTACAAGGCGGTCGACTACATGCGGAAGCACAAGGCGTGGACGCTCGGCTTTCTCAAGCAGCACATGAAGGAGAACGACGAAAAGGTCGTCGAGCAGGCCTTCGACGTCGAGACCATGCAGCAATCCTCCGATGGCGTGATCGACGAGAAGTGGATACACGACTCTCTCGCCATCGCCTCGAAGGGCTGGAACATGCCCGACCTGGCCAAAGTGAACCCGAAGGACCTCTATACAAACGAATTCCTGCCGGTAAAGTTCCAATAACCGGCTCAGGAAGCGGCCTTTCGTAGGAGGCTGACGGGTCATGAAGCCTGCTCGCAGGGAAGACTGGCTGGTCCTCGCCGGCAGGTTCGGAATCGTGATCGTATTCGCCTTGGCGTGGGAAGTCCTGGGCCGGATGGGAAAATCCGACCCGGAACTTCTCCCGCCGCTTTCCAAGGTTCTCGCAACGCTCTGGCAGCTGCTGCACGACCCCGACTTCATGGTCGACCTCCGGGTCACATTGGTCGAGATCGCCGCCGCCTTCGCCATCGTGGCGCCGCTCGGACTCTTGATCGGGTTCGTCGTCGGCGAGAACCAACGCCTCTACGACGTCGTCAACCCCACCATCCAGCTGATGATGGCGACGCCGAAGGCGATATTCCTCCCGATCTTTATCATCGCGTTCGGGATCGGGTTTACCGAGAAGGTCGTCTTTTCCACCATGATCGGGCTGTTCGCGGTCATCCTGGCGGGGATCGCGGCGGTCCACTCGGTGCCGCAGGGATTGGTGACCGCGGCGCGCTCGTTCGGCGTCAACAGGCGCCAGCTATATCTCCAGATCTATCTTCCCGCCATGACGCCACTCATCATCGGCGGCCTTCGGCTCGGGTTGGTGTTCACCATCTTCGGCGTGCTCCTGAGTGAAATGTACGCCGCGTCGAACGGCGTCGGTCATGCCTTCGTCGCGTGGGGGGAAAGCTATCGCATGCCCGAGCTCATGGCGGGCGTTCTCCTCATCGTGGTGATCACCGTGGCGCTCGACGAGATGATGCGCCTCGCGGAGGAGCATTACGGCAAGTGGAGGAAGTCGGCGCGATGACCGCACTCGCAGTCGCAGAGACCAAACCCGGGCGTACCGTCATCGAAGCGATCGGCGTCTCGAAGCTTTTCGGGTCGAGCTCGGGCCCGGTTCAGGCGCTCGCCGATATTAGCTTTTCGGTCGGCAGCGGCGAATTCGTCACCGTCGTCGGGCCGAGCGGTTGCGGCAAGTCGACACTTCTCCAGATTCTGGCGGGCCTGGTGCCGGCGAGCTCGGGCACGATCGTGCTCGATGGGCAGACGATCGACGGGCCGCGGCCGGACAAGGTCGGTGTCGTGTTCCAGGACGCGTGGCTCTTGCCGTGGAAGACCGCGATCGAGAACATCGAATTTCCACTGGCGTTGCGCGGCGTGCCCACGGCCGAGCGCCGCGCGCGGTCGCAAGCGCTGCTCGATCTCGTCGGCCTCGGGGATTCCGCGCGGCGCTATCCGCACGAGCTCTCCGGCGGGATGAAGCAGCGCGTCGCCATCGCGCGTGGCCTGGTGCAGGAGCCGTCGGTGCTCCTGATGGACGAGCCTTTCGCCGCGCTCGACGAGCAGACCCGGACGCGCATGGGCGCGGAATTGCTTCAGATCTGGGAGCGCAGCGGGCGCACCATCCTGTTCATCACCCACGGACTTGCGGAGGCGATCTATCTCGCGGACGTCGTGCTGGTGATGGCGGCCAACCCCGGCCGCATCGTCGAGCGTATACCGGTGACCCTGCCGCGCCCGCGCACGATCGACATGATCGGCAGCGAGGCCTTCGGGCGCCTGCGGAACCACATTTGGCACCTCATTTCCGATCGCGGTCCGCTATGACGCTTGCGCGGAAAATCGCATGGCGACTCTTGGTGACGGCCCTTTGCCTCGGCGCGTGGGAAGGTGCTTATCGCCTTCACATGCTCAGCCCGATCATCTTCGGCTCGCCATCGCTGATCCTCAAGGCCGCAGCGACCGACGGCGTCACGTTCCTCGACGCGCTGCGGGTGACCCTATACGAGATCCTGGTCGCGATCTCGATCGCTTGGGTCGGCGGCACGGCCCTTGGCGTCGTTGCCGGGATGCTTCGTCCCCTGGACCGCATCGCGTCGCCGTTCTTCGGCGCGATGATCGCGATTCCCTTCGTCATCCTTTACCCGATCCTGATCGCATGGCTCGGAATCGGCCCGGAGTCCAAGATCGTATTCGGCGTCCTGCTGGGCATGTTCCCGATCGCCCTCAATACGATGATCGGCGTCCAGTCGATCGAGCGCGGTTACGCGTCCATGGCCATGGCGATGGGCGCAAGCCGGCTTCAGACCGTCACCTGGGTCATGGTACCGCTGGCCCTGCCCGCGGTAATCAGCGGTCTGCGCCTCGGAACGTCGCTTCTCATCGCCGGCGTGATCCTGACCGAGATGCTGGCGGCGACCGACGGGCTCGGATTCTGGATCAGCTACAATCGCTCGTTGTTCAACACCGGCCAGGTTTACCTCGGGATCCTGCTCGCGCTTGCGGTCGCCACATTGGCAAATCTGGCCCTCGGTCGACTCGAGCGTCGTTACGGCTCCTGGCGCGCGCGCCAGCAGGCGGCGTCGTGAGGCCAGCGGAATGAAGTCGCGAGTCCGAGTCCAGAGTACTGCCAGAAACGGGGAGGTCGTTGAATGTCTTCGAGAAAAATCCTGAAGCCCGCCAGCGTCGCAACGCCCAACGATGCCTATTCGCCCGGCGTTCGTTACAAGAATTGGGTCTTCGTTTCCGGCGTCATGGCCACGGACTATAAGACCGGCCTTTATCCGGGCATCCAGGAGAACCCGGCCATTCCCCTCGCCGGCGAGGATGTCGGCATCCGCGAGACCGTCCACATCTTCAAGACCATCGAAGCCGTCCTCGCCGCCGGCGGAACCAGCCTGCCGAACGGCGTCCGCATAGACCAGTTCCCGGCCACGCGCGAGATCGTGGATCCCTATCACGTCGCGCGGCGGGAAATCATCAAGCCGCCGCGACCGGCCAGCACCTCGGTCCATATCGACGCGCTGCCGATCCCCGACGTTCACACGCAAGTCGAGCTGATCGCGATCGTGCCCGAGCCGGGCTTCGAGAAGGTCGGGATCAATACCGACAAGCTGCCTCAACCGCTCGGCGGCTATGCCCCCGCCGTGCGCGCGGGCGATTTCCTGTTTCTCGCGGGTCAGGTGCCGACCGACTGGAAGTCGGGCGTAGCCCCCGAGGCGCGCGTCGATCCCAATTTCTGGGAGGGCAGCCGGATCGACCGCGAAACGCGCCTCACGCTCAAGAACATGCAAATTCTGCTCGAGGAAGCGGGCTCCTCGATGGCAAATGTGGTGAAGGCGCAGGTCTACCTCACCGATATCAACGATCTTCCGCGCATGGAGCGCGTCTGGCGCGAGTTCTTCCCCAAGGATCCGCCGGTGCGCACGACGTATCCGATCCGCACGTTGGGTGTGACCGAAAGCCGGATCGAGATCAACTTCGTGGCCTTGCTGGACAAGGGCAAGACGAAGAAGGAAACGATCGCGACAAAAAGCGCGCGCGCGCCCCTCTTCCACGAGGCGCAGGCGATCCGCGCGGGCGATCTTTTGTTCCTCTCCGGCCTCATGGCGGCGGACCGGAACGGCTTGGTGGCGGCGGCGAGAAAGAACCCGCACGTCCCCTATGGATGCGATACGGCCGCGGCCCAGATGGCCGACATCATGGAGCAGGCCCAGTCGATCTGCCGCGCGGCCGGCACCGATCTGAAAAACGCCGTGCGCATGCTCACGGTCCATACCGATCTCGGCGAAAGCTACGCCGCAGCCCAGGCCGCGGCGAAATGGTTCCCGGCCGGCGCACCGGCGACGACGACCTTCAAAGTTCACGCGCCGCTTCAGGTGCCGGGATGCACGATGATGGTCGACCTCTGGGTCGGCATGACGGAGTGACGAACATGGAGCGGCCGCAAGCGGCGGAGATCCGGGGCCTGGTCGAGCCGAACCGCGTTCATGCGCGGGTCTACGCCGACCCCACCATCTTCGAGCTCGAGATGGAGCGTCTGTTCGAGCGCAATTGGTTGTACGCGGCCCACGAGAGCGAGTTGCGCGAGCCCGGCGACTACATCCGGACCCAGATCGGGCGACGCGACATCATCGTCGCGCGCTCGGAGGACGGCGGCCTTGCGGCGTTCCACAATCGCTGCGCTCATCGCGGCGCCATGGTCACCGCGGCCGCCTGCGGCCACGTGAAGAATTTCGTGTGCCCCTATCACGGTTGGAGCTACGACAGCGCCGGGAAGTTGACGGGCGTCCCGCTGCGCAAGAGCTATCCGCACGGCTTCGTCGAGGAGCCCGGCCGCGACCTCGAGCCGGTCGCCCGCATCGCGAGCTATCGGGGCTTCGTCTTCGTGAGCCTGTCGCCCATTGCGATCGAGCTCGAGGAGTACTTGGCGCCGGTCAAGGATACGCTCGACAATCTAATCGAGCGCGCGCCCGCCGCCGAGCTGGTCAAGGACGGTGTCGAGATGCGCCAGGTCTATCGCGGCAACTGGAAGCTCCACATCGAGAATACCTTCGATAACATCCATACCTATTTCGTGCATGAATCGTCGTGGGACACGCTGCGCGGCTGGGAGGACGACACCAAGATCCGGAACAAGCCGGATCAGCTGGTGCAGATGATCAAGGCGAACGGTTGGCCTCTGCGCGATTGGGAGAAGAGCCAAATCCGCGCGTTCGACCATGGCCATGCCATCAACGGCGCCTATTTCACCGGCACCAAGATCGCGATCGACCGTCCCGAGCCCTGGTTTGCCGCCTACCGGCAGGCGCTCCAGCGGCGCAACGGCGCCGAGCGCGCGGAAGGCATCCTCTCCCTCGATCGCTTCAATACGCTGATCTATCCCAATCTCGTGGTCAACGTCCGCTACCAATATATCCGGGTCTTCCAGCCGATCGCCGTCGACAGCACGCTGGTGCGCGCCTTCTGCTTTCGGCTCAAAGGCGCGCCCGACGAGATGTACCACGTCGCGGTACGTTTTCTTACGGCGCTCAGCTCGCCGGCATCGATGGTTTCTCAGGACGACCACGAAATATTCAATCGAATCCAGCGCGCGCTCTCGGGCGACGGGCATGGCGGCCATCGTGACAGCTGGATCGACCTGTCGCGCGGCTACGGCATGGAGCATCGGCTCAATGACGGGAGCGTCGACGGCATGTCGGGCGTGAGCGAGCTCGCGTTGCGCAACCAGTTTGCCGCCTGGCTCGAACACATGACCGCCGAGTGAAGCGAGGCGTACGATGTACGGACACGATCATGCCTGAGAGCAACGTCAAAAGCGCCGACGCGACCGCCATACCGGCGGCGTTGGTGCGCGAAATCGAGGACTTCGTCGCGGACGAGGCGCATCTCCTCGACCAGGGTCGGTTCGAGCCGTGGCTCGCGCTGTTCGCCGAGGATGGCATGTATTGGATGCCATCGCGCCCCGGACAGACCGATCCCCTCGGCGTTCCCTCGATCTTCTACGAGGACAAGGAGGTGCTCGCGATCCGCCTCCGTCGGGTTGCCCACCCCGCCAACCTGGCCCAGGCGCCGCTCGGGCGAACCAGCCATCTGCTCGGCCGCATCCGGATCGAAAACGCCGAGAACGGCCTTCTTTGCGCCCACGCGCCGATGCATGTCGTCGAATACCGCGACGGCGACGGCCAACGCGTTTTCGGCGGGACTTGCACCTACCATTTGCGTCGCGAGAATGGGCAACTCAAGATCGTGTTGAAGCGCGTCGATATCGTCAACTGCGACGCTCCCCATTCGTTCATCACGATCCCCTTCTGAGATCGAAGGGTCCGTGCATTCGCCGTCGAGGGACCGTTCAACCGTGGAGCGAACCATGCAAGGCAAACTGAGACACATCGCCCTTTCCGTTCCCGACATCGAGGTCGCCGCGCAGTTCTACGAGAAGACGTTCGGCTTCAAGCGCATGAAGAAGGTGAAGACCGAGAAATACGGTCACGCCATCGGACTGAGCGACGGCGTCGTCAATCTCACGCTGCTGTACTTTCCGACCGACGAATCGGCCGGAGACGAGCGCGGCAAGGATTATATCGGCATCCATCACATCGGCTTCATCGTCGACGACATCGAAGCCGCGAGCAAGGAAGTGCTCAAGAACGGCGGCCGCCTCCAGAACGCGAAGGATGCGAACGACAAGGACAAGCATCGTCAAGAGGGGTTCGAACTCAAATGCCGCGATCCGAACGGCGTCGTTTTCGACGTTTCCCATAACTGGATCGGTACCAAGCACGACTAAGGCGTCGCACCGCGATGCGCATCGTCGACATTCGCCAGCGCACGTTGCCTTTGGCCTCGGCGCTGAGCAACTCCGCAATCTCGTTCCGCGCGATGACGGCGAGCGCCGTGGCCGTCGTGACCGACCGCGTCGTCGGCGGGAAACCGGTCGTGGGCTTCGCCTTCGATTCGCCGGGGCGCTACGGCCATGGCGCCCTCGCGCTCGAGCGCTTCGCGCCGCGGCTGCTCGAAGCCGAGCCGGATGCGATCCTCGATGAGAGCGGGGACAATTTCGATCCCGTCAAGGTCTGGGCTGCGCTTATGTCCGACGAGAAGCCGGGCGGCCATGGCGAGCGCGCCGGTGCGGTGGGCCTCATCGACTCGGCGATTTGGGACATCGTCGCAAAGCTCGAGGAAAAGCCGCTCTGGCGCCTGCTTGCCGAGCGCTTCGGCCGGGGTGCCGATCGAACGCCGCGCCGCGTCCCGAGCTACGCGACCGGCGGCTATTATCGCGACGGCGACGACGTGCCGGCCCTGCAATCCGAGCTCCGCGCGGGACTGGCGCATGGCTATACGCACTTCAAGATCAAGGCGGGCAGTGCCCCCCTCGAGCGCGACCGGCGCCGGATCGAGGCCGCCTTGTCGATCGTCGGCGGCGGCGGTCGGCTCGCGGTCGATCTCAACGGCACCTTCGATCGCGGGCGCGCCACGGCCTTCCTCGACATGGTCGAACCCTACGGGCTGCGCTGGGTCGAGGAAGTGGGCGATCCGCTCGATTTCGAGCTGCAGGCCGAGCTTTGCCGGCGTTACGCGCGCCCGTTCGCGCTCGGTGAGAACATCTTCTCCCGCGCCGATGCCGCCAATCTCGTTCGTTACGGCGGCTTGCGGCCGACTCGAGACATTTTGCAATTCGACGTCGCCCTTTCCTACGGCTTGGTCGAATATCTTCGGATCCTCGCACTGCTCGACGAAAGCGGCTGGCCGCGCGAAAACATCTTTCCCCATGCCGGGCATCTGCTCGCGCTTCACGTGGTGGGCGGGCTCGGGCTCGGCGGCCACGAGGCCGCGATCGACGCGATGAGCTTCTTCGGCGGCTATCCAAGCGGCAGCGCGCTCGAGCAAGGGACGGTCGATCTTCCCGAGCATCCCGGCGTTGGCTTCGAAGCCCATCCCAAGCTTTACGGGGCGTTGAGGCCGCTCGTATGAGTCCGCCGCTGGATCGAGGTTGAATCATGACAACGGGGTACTTTCGTCATGTCGTTCGATAACCTGCCCGACCTCGGCCCGGCCTTCACGCCCGCGGGCGAAGCCTATTCGCTTTGGGCAATCGAGGAATCGAAGAAGGCCGCCGCGCGGGTCCGGGTCGAATTCGACATTCCCTTCGGCGGCGACGAGTTCCAGAAGCTCGATCTCTGGCTGCCGCGCGAGCGGAGCGCGAAACCGCTGCCGGTCCTGATCTACGTTCATGGCGGCGGCTGGACACGCGGCTACAAGGAGTGGAACGGCTTCATGATGGAGCGGCTCGCCCGGATTCCTGCGATCCTGGTATCTCCCAATCATCGCCTGGCGCCCCGCGTCCGCTATCCGGGACCGCTCGACGACGTGATCGCGGCCGTCGCTTGGGTGCGCCGCCATATCGGCGCATATGGCGGCGACGTCGGACGGATTTCGCTCGGCGGCCATTCCTCGGGCGGACACCTCGCCGCGCTTGCGGCCCTGCGCTCAGACCGGCTCGAGGCCGCCGGCGTACCGGCCGACTTCATCAAGGCGTGCTTTCCCCTGAGCGCACCCCTCGACCTGCGGCTCGACCGTTGCGCGCCCGGCAGCATGCGGGAGAAGCTCATCAAGGCGTTCCTCGAGCGCGACGACCAAGACCGCGAGGCGAGCGCGCAGGAACATTGCATGCGCGCCACGACGCCCATGCTGCTCGCCTGGGGCTCGGAGGATCTGCCCGAAGTTCAGGCGCACGGCCGATCGATGGTGGCGGCGATGGAGGGGAACCGAAACGCCGTCTTCGAGCATCGCATCCTCGCGGGCGGCACGCACACGGGAACGCATAAGCGGTTTCTGGAACCGAATGACCCCTATGTCGAGACGCTGTGCGCGTGGCTGGCGGCGCCGCCGCGGACGGCAATGTCATGACCGGCGTGGCGCCGACACGGCGGTCGCCTAGTCGGTCGACATGCCGGTCGCGCGACCGGGCATCCCTGCGGCGCGCGATCCTTCGGGCTTTGCTTTCGGCCGAGGTCGGTGTCTTGGATTGCGTCTCGAACGGTCGCGGCGAATTTTCGAGACTGACGGTCGTGCAATGAAAAAGAGCGGACGCATGAAATCCCCCAAGAGGCCGATTGCGACGAGACCCGAGCCGTTCGTCGTCGATACTCTCCGGAATGCCCGTCGGCAGATCGGGCGCAAGCGTTTGACACCGGACGAGCGCGAGCGTCGCATCGCTCAGGAGGCGGTACGATTCTTCGCCGAACGCGGGTTCGAAGGTCAGACGCGCGAGCTCGCAAAGCGCATCGGCATCACCCAACCCCTGCTATACCGCTACTTTCCGAGCAAGGAGGCGCTGATCGAGCGCGTCTACCAAGAGGTCTTCGTCGGCCGCTGGAATCCCCATTGGGAGGAATGGCTGGACGACCGTTCACGGCCGTTGGAGGAACGCTTGGTGCGCTTCTATCAAGATTATGCGCGGACGATTCTGGGCTACGAATGGGTGCGTCTCTTCATGTTTTCCGGGCTGCGCGGGCTCGACATCAATTCGCGCTATGTCAGGCTTCTGCGCGACCGGGTCTTCTCCCGCGTGATCGCGGAAATCAGATTCTCTTATGGCCGCCCGCCGCTCGTCGAGGTGCCGATGACCGAGGCCGAAATGGAGACCGTTTGGGGATTGCATGCCGCGATCTTTTATCTCGGCGTGCGCCGTTGGATCTACGGTTTGCCGATCCCCGCCGACCTCAATCGCACGATCGCCGAGAAGGTGGCGGTTCTGCTCGAGGGGGCGCTTGCGGTTTTTCCCGCTGCCCGCAAGACCGGGGCGACGCTGCCGCGTCGCAAGCATGCGCGCGCGTGATGTCCGCACCCATGACCGACACGAAGCCAGGCAAGTCCGAAGGCTCGACGGCGCCATATGTCGCTCGCCCCCAACCTCGGCGGGCGATCGTCGTCGGCGGCTCGCTGTGCGGGCTGTTTGCGGCGACCTTGCTGCACGGGGCCGGCTGGCGGGTCGACATCTACGAACGCTCGAGCGACGACCTTTCGGGCCGGGGCGCGGGCATCGTCACCCATCCGGAGCTGTTCGAGGTACTCAGACGCGCGGGCGTCCGAATAGGCGCCGAGATCGGCGTCGAGGTCCGCTCGCGGGTCACGTTCGCCCGCAACGGAGACCCGATCGGCGAATGGCCGCTGCGGCAGATTCTGACCGCCTGGGGTCGCCTATGGCGCCATCTGCGCGCGGTCTTCCCACCGGCGCATTATCACTCGGGCGCGACGCTGACCGGGATAGAGCAGGACGAGCGCGGCGTGAGCGCTCACTTCGCCGACGGCACTGTCGAGGATGGCGATCTCCTCGTCGGCGCCGACGGAATTCGCTCTACGGTTCGGCGGATTTTTCTGCCTGAGGTCGGCCCCACATATGCCGGCTATGTCGCCTGGCGCGGCCTGGTCGAGGAGATGGCGCTTGTCGAGGGCGTGCGCCGCGCGCTGTTCGAGCATCTCGCGTTCTGCCTGCCGCCGCGTGAGCAGATTCTCGGCTATCCCGTTGCGGGCGCCGACGATGAAGTGAAACCCGGCCGACGCCGGTACAATTTCGTCTGGTATCGCCCGGCCGACGAAGTCCTGGATCTTCCCGGACTTCTGACCGACAGTTCGGGGCGGCTCCATCGCGATGGCATCCCGCCGAACATGGTGAGCCGGCATTTGCTCGATGCGCTGCGGGCGGATGCCGCGCGGCTGCTTGCACCACAATTCGAGGAAGTCGTGCGACTCACGGCGCAACCGTTCATCCAACCGATTTACGACCTCGAATCGCCGCGCATGTCGTTCGGCCGCGTCATTCTCCTGGGCGATGCGGCCTTCGTCGCACGACCCCATTGCGGAGTCGGCGTCACCAAGGCGGCGGGCGACGCGTTGTGCCTCGCGGACACGCTGCGCGACGGAACGCGGCCCATAGCGGCGGCCCTCGCGCAGGTCGAAACCGTGCGCTCGGCCTTCGGCCGGTCAATGGTTGCCCATGCGCGCCGTCTCGGTGCGTACATGCAAGCGCAGATCAAAGCCCCGGAAGACCGGATCATGGCCGAGCGCTATCGCTCGCCCGAGGCGGTTATGCGCGAGACGGCGATTCCTCTCCCGGAGATGGAACAGCGCATCCGCGCCCTGCTCGAGCCGTGAAAGCGCGCGGCGGTCAATTGGATTATCGCTTTGTAATCAATGCGTTACGGATCGAATCGGATCGGAGCGAGCCGTGACGCGGCCGACGGATCGGCTCAATCGAGCCAGAGTCGCGCCGACAGTCCGGCAATCTGAATAAGTCTCCAAGAGCGCGAGCGCCGCGACGATCGAAGCGCGAGCGCCGCTCTCTCGAGCCTCGAGACCGGTCACAATTTCGCTCTCGACCGTCATCCCCTCGATTGCAAGCGTTCCTGCTCGATCATCTTCCGTAAGATGCGCTTATATCGGACCGGGCCGACGTCGACCGGCAGAATGACCGGAATTAAGGGAATTCGCGCGGAGTCGAGCACGCGTTGCTGCGCCTCGATCATCGGTGCGTCCTGTTCCAGAAAGGCGTAACGGCGCATCTTCGCGATGTGCTCTTGGATTTGGGTATTCAATGCCTCGCCGTCGGTCATGACGTTGAAGCGGACGGCGGTAAAGAAGTAGTGCGTACTCCGGTCGTTCTCGGGCGTCAGCAGATGAATCGCGTGAAAACCGGTACCCGTGTCGTTGGGCTTGCCCGGCATCGTGACGCCCGTGAACAGCTGCAGATTACTCGGCGCCATCCAGCGGATGATACTGAATTGATCCACGCGCTCGACGGGAGACGGAAAAAGCGCCGTAAACAGTCCCGGTGGCGGCACGTTCCTGGCTACGCGGCCCACGACGATATGGTCGCCGTCCTGCCGGAACGTGATCTCGGCCCGGAGCGTGTCGTCGTTGCCCAACACGCCCGCATGCAGGAACGGCACGTGGCTGAGATCCAGCAGATTGTCGACGATCAACTCATAGTTGGCCTTGATCGTGATGCGGTCGCGCTTCGTTCCGTAGATCTTCGGCGCGTTGTCGAGCATGCCGAAGTCCGGGACCTTCGCGTAATCAGGCGTCCCGTCGCCCGGCCATATCCAGATCGCGCCGTGCTTCTCGACCGTCGCGTATCGACGGACCCGCGCGCGCGGCGGAATGCTGCGCGCCCCATGCGGATTTAGAACGCAGGCGCCCGTATCGTCGAACTGCAGGCCGTGGTACGGGCATTGAACGCGATCGCCCGCCACGATCTTTCCCATGTGCAGCGGTGCAAATCGATGCGGGCACCGATCCAACAGCGCCACGACGCTCAAATCGGCCTTGCGATAAAGGACGATCGGCTGGTTGAGAATCTCACGTGCGAGCAGCATCCCCTCGGCGAGCTCCTCGCACCACGCGGCGACATACCACGCATTGCGTAAATACGCGCCGCTGATCATGCCGTTGTTCTCCGGTGCAAGCTCGGTCATGCGCAGGATCGCCATTCCTTCCGTGTGCAAAGGATCGATTTACACCCGAGCCTTTGGCCAACTTCGCGCCAAGAACAGGCCCGGTTGCAAACCTCCGGCTCATGCGATGTCTCCGGAATGTCAGCCGGGTTCGGAAGACAGCACCATCGCCACTCGACCAAGCTTGAGCGATAACCCGCCTCGCGGTCAAGTTTTCGGATGCGGATGAATCAGTGGATCAATCGAGGTCGCTGATCTACCGCAACGTGCCATGGCTGCGGCGGATCGGCGGACGCACCGAGCCACTCCGTCCCTGCGCCTGGCCGTCGGAGCGCGTCGACCTTGCACGGCTCAACGAAGTCGGGCCGCGAATGGGCACAGCGGGCCGGCCCGCGCGAAAACGGCACGTTGGCCTCAAGCGGAATGCAATCCCCGATATTTTCCACCTGTAGCACGGGCGGGGCTGTCCTAATCGGATCGGCAATCTCTCGATGTGCGGGCGATTCCCTCTGGGCGTGCAAGTGCGGAAAGGACCATGATCCCCGCGTTCATCTCCGGACGCGATTTACCCGAAAAAGGAACGACCCAGCGTAGGCTCAGATCGACGGGGAGGAACATGATTTCCTGCATAGCGAGCCGGCGATCGCCTTCGACGCGAAACGTCTCATGCACAACATGAAGGTGCTAACGCGCGCTCTCGGATCGGTGCGCACTCGACGCGGATCGGAATGCGCGCCGATCTCATGACGCCCGGAAGCTCGCCGGTCGCGATCCGGATCGCCGGCGGCTTGCGTTCCATCCATGCCGGCTCGTTAGGGTCCGCTCGGGCCATGCGCCTCCACGGGACAGGTTGCGGTCACCGGCCGCCGCCTTTCCGGGCAGGCTCCGGGATGCTAAGTAGAGTGGGACCGCGCCGCTCACCAGGAGGCGATACGACGATGCTCAATGGCCACGGCCGTTACCCGTACTCCGCCATCCCCGAGCGCCCTGTCTACGACTGGCCCGGCGGCCCGCGCCTTGCGCTTTTCGTCGCCATCAATGTCGAAGTGTTCCCGTTCGGCGCGGGGCTGGGCGTCGATCTCGCGCCACGCCAAGCGGAGCCTGACGTGGTCAATTACTCCTGGCGCGATTATGGCAATCGGGTCGGCATTTGGAATCTCATCGATCTTCTCGATGAATACCGCCTGCCGGCGACCGTACTTCTCAACACCGAAATTTACGACCACTGCCCCGAGATCGCGGCGGCGTTCCGCGCGCGCGCGGCAGAATTCGTCGGCCACGGCCGCAACAACGCCGAGCGTCAGGCGGACATGGCCGAGGCGGAAGAGCGTGCCCTGCTGCACGCGAGTCGTGACATCATCGCGCGCCACGAAGGTCGCGCGCCCGAAGGCTGGATGGGCCCCTGGGTCTCCGAGACCGCGCTCACGCCGGACCTCGTCGCCGAGGCAGGCTATCGCTATCTGCTCGACTGGTCGGCCGACGATCAGCCGCTCTGGCTGCGCACGCGCGCCGGCACGCACCTCCTCAGCATCCCCTATTCGCGGCCGACAAACGACTTGCCGCAGCTTCACGGCGCCAAGCTGGCCGCGCCGGCCTATGCCGATCTGCTGATCGACCAGATTTCGGAGATGCTGCAGCAAGCGCGCCGGCGTCCGCTGGTCTTCAATCTCTCGCTCCACCCCTACCTCGTCGGCCATGCGTTCCGCCTGCGGCACTTGCGTCGGGTTTTCGCGCACATCGACGCGAATCGGGAGCAGATTTGGATCGCGACCGCGGGCGAGATCGCGCGCCACGTCTCGGCGTTGCCCGAGGCGGCGCCGTCCGCCCCGACGCAACCGCATCGCTAGCGAACATGATCGAAGGACCGCGTCATCCCGCACACGAATCCGTCGCAGAGTCGGACGGCATTCTGCCGCGAATCACGCTGCGCGATCTCGGCTATTTCATCTCCGCTGCCCAGCATCAAAGCGTGGTTCGGGCGGCGGCCGCGCTCGGTGTCTCGCCGCCCGCGGTTTCGGCCGCGATCGGCCGCATCGAGCGCATCATGGGCGTGCGCGTCTTCCTGCGCCGGCACGCCCGCGGCATGGTGCTGACCGACGCCGGGCGCCAACTCACGGTCGACGCGCGCCACGTCATGATTCAAATCCGGGATATCGAGTCCGCGCGCCATCAGGATCCGGAGCGCGTGCGCAATCGGCTCGATGTCGGCTGCCTCAACAACATAGCGCCCTACGTTCTGCCGCGCCTGCTACGCAGCTTCGCCGTCCGGTTCCCGCGCGTCCAGTTGCGCTGGCACGCCGCCGAGCACGAATCTTTGGTCGAGATGCTCGACGAGGGGAGGCTCGATCTCGCCTTTCTCGCGGACATAGACATACCGCCGACGCTGCATGCAACGGTGATGCGGGCGACGCCGGTCCGGGCCGTGCTCGCGACGAATCATCCATTCGCAGGCCATCGGGCGATCCGCCTGCGCGCGCTCGCGGCAGAGCCGTTCGTGCTGCTCGACGTGCCCAAGACACGCGACTATTTCGTCTCGATCTTCGGCGAGCTCGGCGTCGCGCCGCGCATCGCCGAGCGCGCCCAGTCCGCCGAAATGGTGCGCAGTCTCGTCGCCAACGGCTTCGGTTACTCGCTGTTGCATTTCTCGCCGCCCGCTTCCGGCGATGCGCGCAACGGCATTGTCTACTTGCCCCTCATGGAGAAAATCCGTCAGTCGAATCTGGTCGCCGCGCGGCTCCATCGCCATCCGGCACCCTACATCGTCGAACAGTTCATCGGCCACGCGAAACGG
>Ga0335072_10003529_pt1 | contig 23520 bp, 29 predicted proteins | sample Lox_Sample_21_FD_206725 | JGI IMG/M metagenome (GOLD analysis project Ga0335072, IMG submission 206725) | Soil microbial communities from Loxahatchee National Wildlife Refuge, Florida, United States - Lox_Sample_2.1 | ecosystem: Environmental > Terrestrial > Soil > Wetlands | place: USA... | reverse complement strand
GGCGAGCGCCGATCGAGATCCTCGGCTTGTCCTTCTTGTCCGACCGGGCGTACGCGTAGTGCGGGATCACCGCGGTCACCCGGGCGGCGGACGCGCCGCGGGCCGCGTCGGCCATCAGCAGCAGCTCCACCAGGTGCTCCTGCACCGGGTTGACCAGCGGCTGGATGATGAACACGTCCCGTTCCCGGCAGTTGGCCCGGAGCTGGACCTCCAGGCAGTCGTTCGCGAACCGCTGCAGCCGGACCGGCTGCTGCGGCACGGCCAGGAACGCGCAGATCTCGGCGGTCAGCGCCGGGTGGGCGCTGCCGCCGAACACCGCGATCTCACGCACAGCGGGGGCCCTTGCCGGCCAGTTCGAACGGCGGCAGGCCGACGCACTTCCTGATCTGCTCCTGGACGGCCTCGGGGCCGGGCCGCGCGTCCACCGTGAACACGTACTCCTTACGGCGGAACAGGTCAAGCGCGGGAGCGGTCTGGGTGTGGTAGTCCCGCAGCCGGACCGCCAGCGCCTCCTCGGTGTCATCTTCCCTGGCCACCAGCTGCCCGCCGCACGAGTCGCACTGGCCCGCGACCTTCGGGCTGTTGGCGATCAGGTTGTAGTCCATGCCGCAGCCGGCGCAGAGCCTGCGGTTGAGGATCCGGCGGCGGACCTCGCTGTCGGGCAGGTCCAGCTCGATGACCCCGTCGATGTCGTAGCTCTCCAGGAAGAACTCGGCCTGCCTGCGGTTCCGCGGGAACCCGTCGATGATGAAGCCGAAGTTCCAGTCGTGCTGGGTGAGCCGGTCCCTGACCACCGACTCGACCAGGTCGTCGCCGACCAGTTCGCCGCCCGCCATGGTGCGCCGGACCAGCGCGCCCATCTTGGTGTGGTTCTGGACGTTCCAGCGGAAGATGTCCCCCACGCTGATGTGCACGATGTCCAGGTCAGCGGCCAGCAGCTGGCTCTGCGTGCCCTTGCCGCTGCCCTGCACGCCCATGATCACGTATTTGCGCATGTCAACAGCCTGGCATACGGAGCCGGATCATGCCCGCTGAGGCCGGTGATGCGCAGGGGCGCGCAGGCCGAGCTTGCGCTCGCAGGCCCGCCGCATGGGGCGGCTGAGCAGCGGCCGCAGCTGCGGCCAGTCGTCGCGCAGCCGCCGCGGGTTGACGAAGCGGGCCAGGTCGTTCCGCCGGCCCTGGCTGAACACGATGCTGTACAGCAGCAGCCTGGGCTTCTCCGCCGCCACGTCGAACTCGCGCAGCCCGTACCAGGTCAGGTGGACCGGCAGCACGACGACCCCCTGCCACGGCCCGTGCAGGTCATCGAGCCGGTCAGGCAGCCGGGAGGCTTCCGGCGACCACCCGGCGAACAAGCTCATGGAAGAATTATCGGTGACCGGCACACCGCCGGCACCACTTTCCAGGCAGCGCTACCCTCATGGGCATGGAGAACGCTGCCCCCGCCTCGCCGGCCGGAGGCGCCGCGCCTGAGCGGTCCGGGCCGGTGTGGCGGTTCCTGCTCAAGCCCCGCTGGCTGGGCTGGCATCTGCTCATGGTGGTCTCCTTCTGGGGCATGCTGTGGCTCGGTGACTGGCAATTCCACCGCGCGCTCTCCGGCAACGGCCTGAGCTGGGCCTACACGTTCGAGTGGCCGCTGTTCGCCTGCTTCGCCGTGGTGTTCTGGGCCAAGACGATCAAGGACGAGTTCCGGATCAAGCGGGGCGTCGCGGACGGATCGGCCGAATCCCAGACGAGCCTGGACGACCTTCCGGTGACCGTCAGGCCCGTCCAGGTCTCCGCGGGCGCGCCAGGGGACGACGAGGACCAGGAGCTCAGCGCCTACAACGCCTACCTGGCCCGGCTCAACACCGAGGTCAAGCGCCACGGCAAATGGCACGGATGGCGAAGCTAGCGCGTTACGACGTTCGGGACATGAACAACGAGCAGGAGATGAAGCCGTGAAGGCAGCGGTGCTTCGTTACCGGGTGATGGCATACATAACCGGAGTACTGATCATCATCGTGGTGTTCGTGGGCATCCCGCTGCAGATCTGGGGCCACAACACCTTTATCACCAACCAGGTCGCGACGTTGCACGGTGTCCTGTACCTGGTGTACATCGTGTTCGCGTGGATGCTGGCTACCAAGCTCCACATGAAGCCGAAGCCGACCGTGATCATGCTCCTGGCCGGCACCGTCCCGATCATGACGTTCATCGTCGAGCGCTGGGTCACCCGCCAGTTCATCGACCCCGCCCTGGCTGCCCAGCCTCAGCCGGCCCAGCCAGTCAGACCTTGAGCGAGCACTACTTCTCGCCGCGGCCGCAGACCCCGCACCGGCCCGGCCTGGTCCGGGTGGTCCTGCCCGACGTCTACCTGGAGCTGGCCACCGACGCCGGGGTCTTCTCCCCCGCCCGGCTCGACCCCGGCACCCGCCTGCTGCTCGACGAGGCACCCGCCCCGCCGCCCGCGGGCGACCTGCTCGACCTCGGCTGCGGCTACGGCCCGATCGCCTGCGTGCTGGCCAGCCGGTCACCCGGAGCCACGGTCTGGGCGGTCGACGTCAACGAGCGGGCGCTCGAGCTATGCGCGGGGAACGCCGCCACGGCCGGGCTGCCCAACGTGCGCTGCGTTCTGCCCGGGAACCCCTCGGTCCCGCCGCGGCTGGCCGGGATCTGGTCCAATCCGCCGGTCCGCATCGGCAAGGCGGCACTGCACGAGCTGCTGTCCGGCTGGCTCGGCCGCCTGGCGCCCGGCGGTCAGGCCTACCTGGTCGCCGGGCGCAACCTGGGCGCCGACTCGCTGCATCGCTGGCTGGCCGAGCAGGGCTGGTCCGTGACGCGGCGCGCCGCACGGAGCGGCTACCGTCTGCTCCAGGTCGGATTTTCTCCGGAACGAGCCGTGGTGACTCCCCTGTGACCCCGTCCGTGCCGCCCTTCGACTCCGCTAGCGGGCCGCGCCAGCTGCGCCCGGTGGAGGTCAAGCGGCTGAACCGGGAGTGGCGGCGGGTCACCGAGGCCCGGCTGGGCCTGCTGCTGGACTCGGTCGGCCAGCCGTTCAACGTCGGCTCGATCGTGCGCTCGGCCGCCGCGTTCGGCGCCGGGCAGCTGTGGCTGTGCGGCAGCACCGCGCCGCTGTCCCACCCGGGCGTGGCCAAGACGGCGCTCGGCACGCAGCGGCTCGTGCAGGCCACCACCGAGGTCAGCCCGGTCGCCGCGGCCAAGGAGGCCGCGGCCGCCGGGCTGCGGGTGGTGGCCATCGAGCTGGCCTCCGGCGCCGTCCCGCTGCACGAGGCACCGCTGGACGGCGACGTCTGCCTGGCGTTCGGCAACGAGGACCATGGCTGTTCAGCGGCCCTGCTCGCGGTGGCCGACGCGGTGGCGTACATCCCGCAGCCGGGCCGGGTCGGGTCGCTCAATGTCGCGGTGGCGGCCGCCGTGGCCATGGCCGAAGCGCGCCGCCGGGCCTGGACCCAGGGCTAACCGCCGCTCGGCTGACGATGACGCGACACGCGCCGTTCACTTCGCATACCAGGTCAGCAGGCATACTAGCGGGTGTGCGAGCACCGTTCCTCGATCACCCGCGGCCCATCGCCTTCGCCCACCGCGGCGGCGCGGCTCACGCCCCGGAGAACTCCTGGGCCGCGTTCGAGCACGCCATCAAGCTGGGGTACGCGTACCTGGAGACCGACGCCCGCGCGACCTCGGACGGGAAGCTGGTGGCCTTCCACGACCGCACGCTCGACCGGGTGACCGACGCGTCCGGCCCGATCAACGCGCTGCCCTATCGTGAGGTCGCCGCGCTGCGCATGTCGGGCACGGAGCCGATCCCGCTCATCGAGGACCTGCTCGGCGCCTGGCCCGATGTTCGCTTCAACATCGACCTGAAGGACGGGCCGGGGATCTCCCTGCTGCCCGACGTGCTGCGCCGCACCGGCGCGTGGGACCGGGTCTGCGTGACCTCGTTCTCCGGCAACCGGCTGCGCACGGCCCGCGGGCTGCTCGACAAGCCGGTGTGCATGGCCGCCTCGCCGACCGCGATCGCCGGGATCCGCTGCAACGTCGGCACCTCGGCGCGCTGGCCGCAGATCCGGCTGCTGGCCAGCTTCCTGGCCCGGGCCTGCGTGCGCTGCGCCCAGGTACCGGGGAGGGTGGCGACCAGTACGTTCGTGCGGCGGGCGCACGCCCTCGGCCTCGACGTGCACGTCTGGACCATCAACGACCGGGCCGGGATGATCCGGTTCCTGGATCTGGGCGCCGACGGCATCATGACCGACAACGTCGAAACGCTGCGCGACGTGCTCATCGAGCGCGGCCAATGGCATCCCCGGGTGGGTTCCGGCACCGCCTAGCCGTGGCGAAAGCCTTCTCCAGGGCTGATAGCTGCGTTTTTCGCGGAAAAACACGGTTGGGTAACACCCGGAGCGGGAATCTTGTCCGGGTATTCAGCGTTGTCCGCTAAGACCGTTGACCGCCTGGGAGGCAGCAAGCATGGCTGAACGCGCACTCCGCGGCACCCGGCTCGGTGCGACGAGCTACGAAAACGACAGGAACACCGACCTGGCCCCGCGCCAGGATGTCGCTTTCGATTGCCCGAACGGGCACCACTTTAGCGTGCCTTTCGCGGCGGAGGCGGAACTTCCTGCTACCTGGGAGTGTCGCGTCTGCGGTTCGATCGCCATCGCCGCCACCGGGGAGTCCCCGTCCCCGAAGAAGGCCAAGCCGCCGCGCAGCCACTGGGACATGCTCATGGAGCGGCGCACGGTCGAGGACCTCGAGGCCGTGCTCGCCGAGCGGCTCGAGATCATCCGGGAACGCCGCATCAGCGAGCGCGGCGAGGACCGCCGCCGGAGCGCTTAGCGCCTGCCGCGGACTTCGCCCTTAGCTCCTGGCCCGGCGGGCCCTTAGCTGACGCACTCGCTTCGCCGTGCCCCACTGCGCGACCCGCCAGAACGCCTCCAGGATGATGCTGTTGCTCATCTTGCTGGCGCCGTGCTCCCGTTCCACGAACGTGATCGGCACCTCGACGATCTTCAGCCCGGCCTGCGCGACCCGCATGGTCAGGTCGATCTGGAAGCAGTACCCGGTTGACTCGACCTGGTCCAGGCTGATCCGGCGCAGGGTCGAGGCCCGGTAGGCACGGAATCCGGCGGTCGCGTCGCGGACGTTCAGGCCCAGCATGAGCCGGGTGTAGACGTTGGCCCCGCGGGACAGCGCCTCGCGGGACTTGGGCCAGTTGACCACCCGGCCGCCGGGCATCCACCGGGACCCGATGGCCAGGTCCGCGTGCGCCAGCGCGCCGACCAGGACCGGCAGGTGCTCCGGCAGGTGCGAGCCGTCCGCGTCCATCTCCACGATCACGCCGTAGCCGCGCTCCAGCGCCCAGCTGAACCCGGCCATGTAGGCCTTGCCCAGGCCCGCCTTCTCCGTCCGGTGCATGACCTGGACGTGCGAGTCGACCTCGGCCAGCTTGTCCGCGATGTCGCCGGTACCGTCCGGGCTGCCGTCGTCCACGATCAGCAGGTCGGCCTCGGGCAGCGCCGCCCGGACCCGGCCCGTGATGGACTCCAGGTTCTGCCGTTCGTTGTACGTCGGCATGATGACGACGGTCAGGCCCAGCTCTCTCCCGGCCGGCGGATCAGCGGGTGGATGTGGCTCTGTCACTACCTCTGCCTATCCCTGCGTTGGTTAACAGGAGGTGTCACGGACGGTGCACGCCATGATATCCCCGTACTCGCGTTACCCCGGGCAGGCGGCCAATCCGTGTCCGAGCCTGCCGGCGAACCCTACCCCCCGGAGACCAACGAACGGGCCCGCTGAATCGTGCCTGACCGGGATAACCACGAAGGAAAAGGGCCCGGGCAGCGCCTTCGGACCGGAGTCCTTCCCGTTGGCAACGGGCTCGGTCTCCGTTGTCTACTGGGCGCCCGGGCCCTTTCCACGCCCAACCCCCCCGTCCAGCCGGGTCAGCGCCGCAGGCCCCCGCCTGTCGGTCCGCCAGCGAGCCGTGCTGGACTGGTCAGCAACATACCGCTGATCGGGGCAATGTCAACCGCGAACCTTTGGGGGCCTCAGCCCTGCGCTGCGGAGCCGCCGTAGGTCACGTCCCGCCGTGGGCCTCAGGCTCCCGTCCGCCCGGTCGGTCCGCTGCTATCTGTCGCTTTTGTCCGGCGGGGGGCACAATTTAGTCGGGCGACAACGAAAATAGGGGGCCGTTGCCCAGTTGCATGCCGTGGTTTCGGGGTATGGATCACCCCACTTGGCGTCACGTGATCCGCTCCGCCCCTGTTTCCGCGGCCGACGCCGCTCTCCCCCTCCGGAGGTGATGCGAATGGATGATAGCGCCGACCGGTTTCTCGAACTGATCCACCAGCTTGAGGACTTCACCCACTCGATCAGCCCTGACCAGGCACATTCCGAGTTCGACGAGACGACGCTCCAGCTCTTCTGGATGCGCTGGCCGCAGCTGTCGGCCTGGGCCGGGTCGCTGTGGCGGCTGCTCTCCGAGGAACTCGCCGGGCCGTCCGCCCCGCACGACTCTGAGCTGTTCGAGATGGGCGAAAGTGGCTGAGGACGGCCGCCGGGCCCTCACGGTCGGCGAGATGATGCACACCCGGGTGGTGCTCACCACCCCCGACAGTCCCATGTCGGAGGCCGCCGCTGAGATGGTACGGGAGCGGGTGGGCTCAGCCCTGGTCATGCAGGGCGCGTTCCTGGCCGGCATCTTGACCGAGCGCGACGTCCTGCGAGCCGCCGCGTCCGGGACCGACCTGACCACCGTCCAGGTCTCGGCGTGGATGACCAAGGATCCCCAGTCAGCTGAACCGGATACCACGGTCGAGGACGCGGCCCAGATGATGCTCCTGAACGGCTTCCGGCATCTGCCCATCATGGAGGGACGCACCGTACGCGGCGTGGTCAGCCTGCGTGACCTGTTCGCCGCCCGGATCAGCCGGCCGCCCCAGCAACGAGGCGCCGCCAGCTGACGCGCCACAGCGCGGCCGGAGCGGCGTTTTTGCGGAATGAAACCCGGGTTTCACTAGCCTAGGGTGTGGTGAAACCCGGGTTTCATCTCGTTTGGTTGGGGGCCGGGCGTCACGGCCGGGCGGCGCCAGCCGCCAGGGTGACGCCGGTGAGCTGCTCGGCCTCGCTCCACAACTGGGCGGCGGTCGCGGCATCGCGGGCCCGCCGCGGCGGGCGCACCACGGTCGTGGGCCCCACCAGCCCGAACCACCGGCTCGGCCCGTAGTAGCCGCCGTTGACGGCGCCAGGGTCGGCGGCGGCGTACAGCAGCGGCTCGGTGCCCTGCTCCACCTCCTGCGAGGGCAGCGGGTTGAAGCTCACGTTGAACGGCGTCCGCTTGGGCTCGTCCCGGCCCAGGCTGGCCCCGGCCGTCTGCAGGTTGGTGCGGGTGAACCCGGGGTGCGCGCCGTTGCTGATCAGGTTCCAGCCGTTACGCGCGGCCAGGTCCGCGAGGTGCAGGGTCATCATCAGGTCCGCGAGCTTGGACTGGGCGTAGGACAGGTTGGGGCTGTAGCGGCCGTGCTCCCACTGCAGGTCGTCGAAGCGGATCCGGCCGTAGCTGGCCACCCCGCTGCTCATCGTCACCACCCGGGGTGCCCGGGCGGCCAGCACCAGCGGCAGCAACCGCATGGTCAGCGCGAACGGGCCGAGGAAGTTGCTGCCGAACTGCAGCTCGAAGCCGTCCGCGGTGGTCATCCGAGTCGGCGGCGCCATCACGCCCGCGTTGTTGATCAGCACGTCGACCGGCGTCCCGTCGGCGATCAGGCCGTCGGCGAACTCCTTGACCGTGCCCAGGTCGGCCAGGTCGACGCGGCGGACCTCGAGCTGGGCGCCGGGCTGGCGGGCCAGGATCTCGGCCCGGGCCTGCTCTCCCTTGGCCACCGTCCGCACCGCCATCACCACGCGGGCCCCGGCCGCCGCTAGGCGGCGGGTCGCTTCCTTCCCGGTGCCGCTGTTGGCGCCGGTGACCACGATGAGCTGGCCGGCCTGATCGGGAACCGCGTACATGGCTTGTCTCCTCAGCATCCTCAGCAGACCATCGGTCTGTTATTTTCCGAACCTAGCAGACCGTTGGTCTGTACGCAAGGGACCGGCGGTCTGTAATATACGGGGATGGCCGTGTTCCAGCGTGCGCGCAGCGAAGAGCAGCGTGAGGCCCGCCGCCAGGCGATCCTCGCCACGGCGGCCGCGATGCTGGCCGAGATGCCGGTGGCCGAGGTCACGCTGAACGAGCTCAGCCGGCGCGCCGGCCTGGCCAAGTCGAACGTCCTGCGTTACTTCGAGTCCCGCGAGGCCGTGCTGCTCGAGCTGCTCGATTCCGCGTGGCAGGACTGGCTGACGGCGCTGGACCAGGATCTGGCCCGCGCGGTCGACCCCGCCACGCCGGTCGCCGGACGCTGCGCCCAGCTGGCCGTCGCGGTGGCGGCCTCGCTCGCCGCCCGGCCCATGCTGTGCGATCTGATCAGCGCTCAGGCCGCGGTGCTCGAGCGCAACGTCTCGCCGCAGGTGGCCGCTCAGTACAAGCGGGCCGGCCTGGCAGGCATCGCCGCGCTCAGCGGCCTGATGCTGCGGTGCGTGCCCGAACTGGGCGGGCCGGACGCCGGGAAACTGGCCGGCGCCACCATCATGACCACGGCCGCGCTGTGGCCGCATACGCAGCCGTCCGCCGCCATGCTGGCCGCCTACGCGGCCGATCCTGAGCTGGCCGCCATGCGCCTGGACTTCACCGCCACCCTCCGCGAAGTGCTCGATGTCATGAGCGCCGGGCTACTGGCGCGGGGCGGCCGCGCTGACCGCTGAGACGGACCTGGTCCGCTGACCACGGGGCGCTGGCGCCCGCGGTGCGCCGGATGCGCTCGGTCGGCGTGTAGACGCCGAGCGCGGCCCGGTCGGAATAGGACAGCCAGTCGAGGGCCAGGCGGCGGGCGATGTAGTCAACAGCCGACCAGACCCTGGGGATCTCCGGGTCGTCGGTCGGCCCGTTGGGCAGGAAGTACTGGTCAAGTCCCGGCTGGATCAGCTCGGCGAGCGGAACCCGGTGTGCTAGGCCCATGGACAGCGCGATCGCGTACGTGCTCACCAGGCCCGCGCCGCTGGTGCCGTGCTTGCCCCAGTGGATGAAGACCTCGCCCAGGCTCCCGTCGTCACGCTGGTTGGCGATCAGGTAGAACCGCTCGGCGCCGATGGCCCCCGCCTCATGGGGCCAGGGTTACGCCACCGAAGCCGCCCGCGCCGTGCTGGACCACGCCCTCGGCCCGCTCGGCCTGCCCGAGGTGCTGGCCGAGGTCGACGAGGGCAACACCGCCTCGATCGCGGTCATCGAGCGGCTGGGCACGACCCCCTTCGACGTGGTGCCCGGCCTGCTCGGCCCCATGACCCGGTACCGGAAAACGGCTTAAAACCGCGTAGCTATCGGCGTGTCGCCGGTCTCCGGAGGATGCTATTAGCTACCATATTCGATAGAAAGGTCATTCATCCGAACGGAACGTGGTTCATGAGCGAAACACCGGTTCCCCGCGACCCCGGGCGGGACGGCGGCCCGCCGCGGGTGCCGCCTTGGCCGGACTGGATGGATGACCCCGCCTACCTGGCGGTCCGGGCTGAGGACGAGGACCCTGGCGACCTGGATCCAGACGAAGACCCGGACAACGATCCGCCGCCGGGCCTGGATGACGCCGAGCTCGAGGCGCTGATCGCCGAGGCCCGGGAGATGACCGCCGACCAGGCCCGGCGCGGCCACACTGCGGTGCTGGCCGCGATGGCCGCGGAGGCGGGTGGGCGGCGGGGCCCGGGGATGCCCGGGTCCGCCGAGAGCTTTCCCGGCGAGTACGCCAGCCCGGCCGCGGGGTTCGCCAGCGGCAAGCCTTTGGATACCGCGCCTGGTTGCGCCACGCTGGGATTGTTCGTCGAGGATGCGGCCGGGGACGATGACCGGTACACCGGAGCGTCCGATGATGAGCTGCTCGGGGTAATCTGCGCGTCGGACCGGGCCGAGGCGGCGCAGGCCGCCCGTAAGCACGCGGCGATCGCCGAGTTGATCCGCCGCCGCCCCCCGGCCGGGTGCTCCCTGGAGGGTCCGGCCAACATGCCGCAGGAGTGGCACGAGTTCACCGCCCGCGAACTCGGCGCGGTACTGGGCGTATCAGCCGGGGATGCCGAGGAGATGCTGGCTCTGGCCTGGTATCTGGAGGTGAACCTGCCCGGCACCAAAGCCGCATTCCGGGCCGGGATCCTCAGCCGGGACAAGGCCGCGATCATCGCTCACGCCACCATGCTGCTGGAGCCCGGAGAAGCACGGATCGCGGAAGCCATGGTTCTGGGGCGGGCCGGGTCGCTGACCCCAGCCCAGCTGCGCGCCGCGGTCAGGCGCGCCGTCATGCAGGTGAACCCGGGCGCGGCGAAGAAACGCCGCGAGCACATGGCCAAGCGGACCCGGGTCGAGCGGTGGGCCGAGGACTCCGGCCACGCGGGCCTGGCCGGACGGGAACTGCCGCCCGGCAGATCGGGCCGCTGCCCATTGGTGACTGTGACCACCGGCACGAGGCTCGGGGCCATGATCCCGGCGTGCTGCTGCGTCACCTGGCCCAGGTCCGGCACGCCACATGCACCGGGCCCGGCTGCCGACGGCCTGCCGGACGATGCGATTTCGAGCACAATGTCCCGTACGAGGCGGGCGGGCGGACGTGTTTGTGCAATGGGAACCCGAAGTGCCGCTTCGACCACCGAGTTAAGCAAGACCCGCGATGGAAGACCGAGCAACTACCCAACGGCGAGGTCAGGTGGACCACGCCCTCCGGGCGGCAGTACGTCACCGAACCGACCCGGTACCCGATCTAACCGCCTGCTGGGCACTCAATAGCGTTCGACCAGATGAGCGCGGCTGGCTGGAAGTTCGTACGGGTCGGGCCAGAAGTCGGTGATCAGGGTGATCTTGCCGTCGTCAGCAAGATCGAAGAAGCACAGCCCGGGCTGGGTGCCCTCTGGCCCGGTGAACTCGATCCAGCTCGCTGCGTGCTGGCCTTCGCCGACGATCCGCTGCACGGCGAGGTGCCAGTCGTAGGCGAAGCCCTCCATGTTGAACCGGACGTAGGCGTCCCGGCCGCGGACCTGCTCCCTGGTCTGGGGGCCGCGGTAGATCACGTCGTCGGCGAGCAGCGCGCCGAAGGCACCCCAGTCCCGGGCCTCGGCCGCGGCCCAGTAGGCCGCGACCACTTCATGCGCGTCGGTCATGGCAAGCAAGCTCCCGAGGCTCTCGTTCGCGTCCTGGCGCAGTTCGCCGCCGCTGAACGATACCGTGAAATCGGCGTGTAACGCCGGGCTCGGCCGCGACAGGAAGAGGGTGTGGACCCCGAGACACGTTTCCGTGCGGTGTTTGACGTAGCGTACGGGCCGCTGTGCCGCTACGCCCGGCACCGCGGGCTGACCGGCCCGGATGCCGAGGACCTCGTCGCGCAGACCCTGGAGATCGCCTGGCGCCGCCTCGGCGACGTGCCCGTGGCCGAACCGCTGCCCTGGCTGTACGCGGTCGCCCATAACCTGTGGCGGAACCGGACGCGCCGGGACCGGCGGCGGCGTGAGTTGCTCGCCCGGTTCCGGACCTCGCCGCCGACCGAGGCCTGCGAGGATCCCGCGGTCCTGGCACCCGGCGTGCTGCGCGCCGCGCTGGCCTCGCTCAGCGATCGCGACCAGGAGGTGCTGCGCCTGGTCGCCTGGGACGGCCTGACCCCGGCCGAAGCCGCCGCCGTGCTCGGCTGCACCCCGGTCGCGGCCCGCGCCCGGCTGCACCGGGCCCGGAGCCGCCTGGCGGCCCGGCTCGGTATCGGCCCGGACACGCCACGGCGAGCCCGGCCGGGACATGACCAAGGCGACAGCCTCGATCCGGCGGAGGTGCCGTGATGATCCCGGTCGATGATGATCTGCTGACCGCGCTGCGGGCCGCGCGTCCCGAACCCGGCGACCAGCCGTCGGCCGACTCGCCTGAGGCGACCGCGATGCTGGCCCGCATCCTGGAGACCTCTCGCGATCCGGTCCCGCGGGTGGCCCGCCACCGTCTCCTGTGGGCCGGGCTTCCGGCGGCCGCAGCGGTCGCCGTCGCGGTGATCGTGGTGGTGACCTTGATGTCCTCATCCGGCCCGGGCACCATGCGCCCCACCGTCCCTAGCGTGCGCACCGCGGTGCTCGACGCTCTGGTGCGGGACAGCGGTGACATCGTCTACTCGACCCGGACGATCCAGCAGTCCAAGGGACCCGTGGTCACCCAGCGGGCCTGGACCTATCCGGCGTTCCCGGTGGCGGGGCAGCAGGTCCGGTTCCGCCTGTTCCAGCTCAGCAACGGCGTCCCGGTGGAGGACACCGAGTCCATCTACGTGGCCGACACCGCCTCCACCCAGCTCTCGCTGCCGACCACGCAGGGTCCGCGCAGCGCCGAGATCATCGACGTCGAGTACGCCACCCGGACCTGGTCCCGTCAGCAGAGTTCCTCGGTGCTCCTGGCCGGGAGCCTCGGCCCGAGCCTGATCCGGGACCAGGTCGCCAGCGGCCGCTTCACCGTGATCGGGCCGGTGGAACTGGCGGGCCGGCAGGCCGTCGAGATCACCTGGTCCACCGCGCAGGGCCCGCTGACCGTGACCACCACCCTGTGGGTGGACGCCCGGACCTACCAGCCGCTGCGATCGGTCGCGACCACGCGGGCCCTGCGCCAGCACGTGCTGCTCGAGACGGACACCACGCAGTATCAGGTCCTGCCGGCCACCCCGGCCAACCTGGCCCTGCTCGCCCCGCCGATCCCGCCCGGCTTCACCCGCACGGCCAGCTCACCGCACTTCTAGGTCAGACGTGCAGGCGGCGGGTAACGACACCCCGCCCGACGTCGCTCCCGAGCCACAGGCTGAAGTGGCTGCCGATCTCCAGGTAGTCGGACACGTCGTCGCCGACGACCCGCAGGGTGACCATGACCTGGGGTTTGCCCGGCCGGAACGGGCCGGCGTCCTCGCCGTCGACCAGGGCGCTGAAGACCTGGGTCCGGTGCGTCTCGCCGCTTTCGGCGCGCAGCACCATGCGGTGCGACCCGGAACTGAGCTTCGCGCGAGCGTCCTCGTCCGGGTAAGGCGTAACCAGGGCCTGGAACTTGTACCGCTTCATGTTCGCCACCGATCACCGAAGCACACAAATCGTAACACGATATTTAACGCCCGGCGGAAGGCCCTGGTTCCCGGCTCGGGTGAGCCTCACGTGCTAGTATTTTATCGTATCACGATAAAATACTCCCACCCGCGAAACCCAAGAGGCCGTGTTGCGGCGATGACCAGCCAGGGCGGGTGATAATGTCGGTCGCGTCACGATATAGTTGCCCGAGGAGAACATGATGACGTTCCGGCCGCGCCGGGATGATCAGCTCGGCACGACCACGGTGCCGGCGGCGGTGACCACGACGATGGGCTCGGTGAGCACCGAGGCGGCCGACTCCCCCCGCGCCGGGTCGGCCCGGCACACCACCCGGGCCTCGAAGGCGAGCTGCCTGCTGCGCCGCCCGACCGCGGTGACCGTGGCCGTGGCCTCGATGATGTCACCGGCCAGCACGGGCGCGCGGAACTGCACGTCGGAGTAGGACGCGAACAGCCCCTCGTCGGCGTCCATCCGGATGCATGCCTCGGTCGCCACGTCGCCGAACAGCCCGAGCACGTAGGCGCCGTCCACCAGGTTCCCGCCGTAGTGGGCGTCCCCGTACTTCACGTACCGCCGCTGCGTGACAGACAACCCAACGCTCACGCTGCCTCCTTGGCCGGAGCCAGCGCGTGCACCAGATAGCTGGCCACCTCGCCGGGCGTGGTGCCGCGGCCGAAGATCTTGTCCACGCCCAGGTCGGGCGCCGCGCTGGCATCGAACCGAGGGCCGCCCACCACGAGCAGCGGCCGCTGCGGGCCGAACCCCGCGTGGAACGCGGCCGACATCTCCCTGGTGTTCGTCAGGTGCGCGTCGCGCTGGGTGACGACCTGGCTGACCAGCACCGCGTCGGCGTGCTCGGCCGCGGCCCGGGCCACCAGGTCCGCCACCCCGACCTGGGCGCCCATGTTGACCACGCGGATCTCCCGGTAGTATTCCAGGCCCTTCTCCCCCGCGTGGCCCTTGACGTTGAGGATGGCGTCGATGCCGACGGTGTGCGCGTCGGTGCCGATGCACGCGCCCACCACGACCAGCTTGCGGCCCAGCGCCGAACGGATCCGCAGGTTCACCTCCGCCGCCGGGAGCACCGGGAACTCCCGCTCGGCCACGGTCACCGCCGACAAGTCGACCAGGTGGCTGACCCGGCCGTAGACGATGAAGAACGTGAAGTCAGGCCCCATCCCCTTGGCGTGCACCACCATGGCCGGGTCCAGGCCCATCTTGGCCGCCAGCTGCAGCGCGGCGCCCTCGGCCCGGGCCCGCTGCGTCTCGTCGCCGAACGGCACGGGCAGCGTGAACGACAGCTGCACCCGTCCGTCCCCCGTGGTGTCCCCGTAGGGCCGCACGACCCCGGTCAGGCTCATCGGCTCGCCTCCAGTATCTCCGACGCCGGGTTGTAGTAACCCTCAGCGCGCTCCACCACTCCGTCCAGTCCGCGGCCGCCGTCGGCCGGGCGCTTGGTCACCCCGAACGTCCCCTCGGCGATCGCGTTCAGCAGCCCCTGCGACCCGATCTTGCGCAGCAGGTCGACGGACTCGCCGAGCACCTGCCCGGCCCGCCGGGCCACGAACCCGTCCGGTTCGGGCCGGAATTCCTGGCCCAGCCGGCCGGCCGCGCGGCGTACGTAGCGGACGTTCTCCAGGGCCAGGTCGCGGTCGGACAGGAACGGGGTGTGGATGCCTTCGGTCATCATCCCGATGAGCAGGATGGACTGGTCGGTCATCACGCCGCACAGGTTGAAGAACGCGTCAAGCAGGTAGCCCGCGAACACGTTGCCGGTCATGTGCTTGGTCGGCGGCATGTACTTCAGCGGGGCGTCCGGGAACAGCTCCCTGACCAGCTGGGCGTGGGCCAGCTCGAGCAGGAACGAATCCGGGATGTCAGGGTTGATCTCGAACGCGTGCCCCAGGCCGAGCTGGGCGTCGGCCAGGCCGGCCTCCCGGCCGAAGTACTCGTTCAGCAGCTGCGACACCACCACCGTGTGGGCCGCGTCCACCGCGTCGGCGGTGGTCAGGTAGTTGTCCTCGCCGGTGTTGATGACGATGCCTGCCCGCGCGTGGACCTGCCGGGAGAACCGCTGGTCGATGAACGTCCGCACCGGGTTGATGTCACGGAAGATGATGCCGTACATGCAGTCGTTCAGCATCATGTCCAGCCGTTCGAGCCCGGCCAGCGAGGCGATCTCGGGCATGCACAGCCCGGAGGCGTAGTTGGTCAGCCGGATGTACCGTCCGAGCTCGCGCGACGTGTCGTCCAGCGCGGCCCGCATCAGCCGGAAGTTCTCCTGGGTGGCGTAGGTGCCGGCGTACCCTTCCCTGGTCGCACCCTCCGGCACGTAGTCCAGCAGCGACTGCCCGGTGGAGCGGATCACCGCGATGATGTCCGCGCCCTCCCGCGCGGCCGCCTGGGCCTGCGGGATGTCCTCGTAGATGTCCCCGGTGGCCACGATCAGGTAGATCCACGGCATCGGCGGGTTCGAGGTCTGCACCAGCATCCGGTCCCGCTCGGCCCGCTGGGCATCGATCCGGGAAATTCCTTTTCTGACCGAACGGGCCGCGGCTTGGATGGCCGCGTCACCCTCGTGCCCCGCGGGGAGGCGGAACTTGACCAGGCCCGCGGCCGCGTCGACGGCCAGCGTGCGCAGGTCCGGGTAGCCGCCGGTCAGCATGGCGTCCCACACCGGCAGGGCCACCCCGTGCTCCAGGCCGGTGGTCTCGCGGACCGCGTCGGCGAGCCGGTTCACCCACGGCATCCCGTCCTCATCGGCCCCGTCCAGCCCGGCCAGCCGCAGTACGGCCCGCTCCACGGACACGGTGGTGTGCGTCCGGGCCAGCTGGGTGACGGGCTCCCCGGCTCGCCGGGCCAGCTCGCGGGCCTGCGCCACCAGGGCGGGATCGAGGTCGAGCTTGCCGGTCATGCCTGGATCCTCCGCTCGAACAGGGCCCGGACCGAGGGCGTGCTGCGCAGCAGGTCCAGCGCGAACTCGGCGTGCCCGGGGACGTACCCGTTGCCGACCAGCATGGTGACGTCGGCGGCCAGCCCCTCGGCGCCGAGCGCCGCGGCGCTGAACGAGGTCGCCATCGAGAAGAAGATCACGGTGCCGCCCTGCTTCGTGGACAGGATCGCCCCGCCCTCGCAGCCGGTGGCGTCCACGCATACCACGGTCACGTCGGCCGGGCCGCCCGCGGCCTCTACCTTTGCTGCGAGGTTCACCGGATCCCTGGCGTCGGCGACCGCTATCTCGTCCACGAGGCCCTCGTGCTCGCCGAGCAAGGCGGCTTCGGTCTCGGTGGGGACGACCCCGATCACCCTGGCCGCTCCAGAGTCGTGGGCGGCGGCGGAGGACAGGGAGCCGCTCTTGCCGGCGGCGCCGATGACCGCGACCACTGCTCCCTCCTTCACCACGCGGCTGGTCAGGGCGGGGGCGCCGCAGACGTCCATGACCGCGAGCGATAGGGGCACGGGCAGGTCGGCGGGGAGGACGGCGGCGATCGATCTGGCGAACAGGATTGCGGTGCCTTCGCAGGGGATCTGCTCGGAGAGGCCGTCCCATCGCTTGAGCCCGTCGGTTATGAGGAGGGGGGTCAGGGTTAGCGAGACCAGGGTGGCGATGCGCTGGCCGGGGTGAAGGCCCAGCGGGGAGTGCGGGCCGACCTCTTCAACGGTGCCGGTGAGCATGCCGCCGGAGCCGGTGACGGGGTTCTGCATCTTGCCGCGGGTGGTGATGATGTCCAGGACGGCGGCCCTGATCTTGTCCGGGTCGGCCGCGTAGGTCTCGCGCAGCTGGCGGTAGGAGGCGGCGTCCAGGTTCAAGCGGTCGACTTGGATCCGGACCTCATCGGGGGCGATGGCGGGACTCGGGTCCAGCCGCCAGGCGGCCTGCGGCAGGACGCCTGGGGGGTCCAGCACACGGTGCAGGCCGAGGGGCGAGGTCGGTCCCTGGGTGCGGGCCGAGGTTCTTGGGGCCGGAGGCGAGGTGGTCATGCTGGTCCTTCCCGCAGGCGGCCGGTCCGGGGCCTGGCCTGCGCCCTGCCCGCCCTGCCGGTACGCGGGGCGGGTACGTGACACAACGGTTCGTTCGTTCCGTAAAATTTCCTGTTAGATGGCTCACATCATGTAAGTTTTACGGCAGATCTGCTATTCTACAGTAGATATTGTTGCGGCGGTACACCTGCCGCGGCCGGTTACCCCGCGGACCGCTCCGGAAAATCTACGGTTCACCACGTTTTGTACCGCAGCTCCTTCGGTATTATCCCCAAAAGGGAGGGCTTCGTTCATGGTCTCTCAGCCTTATGTATACAAGCGTCATGAGCTGGCCGAACCCGACTGGCGCCGGTTCCCCGGCTGGGCCGGGGTGTCCGCCGCCGACTGGGAGTCCGTGCAGTGGCAGCGCTCGCACTGCGTCAAGAACGCCCGGCAGCTGAGGCAGCTCACCGGGCCGGGGCTGGACGAGACGTTCTTCGAGGACCTGGAGCGGGACCAGCGCGAGCGGGCCACGATGTCGATGCTGATCCCGCCGCAGATGCTCAACACCATGGTGCCCACCGCGGCGCCGGACGAGCCCGGCTTCACCGAGGCGTTCTACGCCGACCCGGTGCGCCGCTACATGATCCCGGCGTTCAGCGACCGGCGGACCGACTGGCCGTCCCACCCGTACGCGCAGCGTGACTCGCTGCACGAGGCGGAGATGTGGGCGGTCGAGGGCCTGACCCACCGGTACCCGACCAAGGTACTGGCCGAACTGCTGCCCACCTGCCCGCAGTACTGCGGCCACTGCACCCGGATGGACCTGGTCGGCAATCCCACGGCCCAGACCGACAAGCACAAGTTCGCCATGGCCCGCGAGGACCGGCTCGGCGCCATGCTGGACTACCTGCGCCGCACCCCCGGCGTGCGCGACGTGGTGGTCTCCGGCGGCGACGTGGCCAACCTGCCCTGGCCGCGGCTGGAGTCCTTCGTGGCCGCGCTGCTCGAGATCGACTCCGTCCGCGACATCCGGCTGGCCAGCAAGGCGCTGATGGGCCTGCCGCAGCACTGGCTGTCCGACGAGGTCCGCGCGGGCATGGCCCGGCTGGCCGGCACCGCCCGCTCGCGCGGGGTGAGCATCGCCATCCACACCCACGTGAACGCGGCCCAGTCGGTCACGCCGCTGGTGGCCCGGGCCACCGCGGCCATGCTGGAGGCCGGCGTCCGCGACGTGCGGAACCAGGGCGTGCTGCTGCGCGGGGTGAACAACAGCCCCGAGGCCATGCTCGACCTGTGCTTCGCCCTGCTCGACGGGGCCGGGATCATGCCCTACTACTTCTACATGTGCGACATGATCCCCGGCAGCGAGCACTGGCGGCTGGCGGTGCACGAGGCCCAGGCGCTGCAGCACGACATCATGGGCTACCTGCCCGGGTTCGCCACCCCGCGGGTGGTGTGCGACGTGCCCTACGTCGGCAAGCGCTGGGTGCACCAGGTGGCCAGGTACGACACCGAGCGCGGCATCTCGTACTGGACGAAGAACTACCAGACCGCCATCGAGGCCGACGACGAGCTCGCGCTCAGCCGCGAGTACCCGTACTACGATCCCATCTACCTGCTGCCCGAATCAGGCCAGGCCTGGTGGCGCACCCAGGCCGCCCGGCCGAAAAGCGACGCTACGGTGGTCAGCCTGCCCAGTCCCGCGGTGACCGCGACCCGGTGAAGCGGGTGGACAGCTCCTCCAGGTGCTCCTTGACCGCGGGCCACTCGGCCGCGGTGACGCTGAAGCGGGCTGAGTCCCGGGGCCGCAGGTCCGTGCCGAGCCGGTGCGCGCGCAGGACGCCCTCGAAACGCGCGCCGATCCGTTCCATGGCCTGCCGCGACCGCTCGTTCTTGGCGTCGGTGTGCAGGGACACCGAGGACACCTGCCACACCTCGAAGGCGTGCGTGAGCATCAGGCGCTTCATCTCGGTGTTCGCCCCGGTCCTGATCGCCTTGGGGCTGAGCCAGGTGTAGCCGATCTCGCAGGTGTCGGGGCCGGGGCGGTCGTTGCCGTGTTCATTCCCGGCCGGCCAGGCCCAGTAGCCGAAGTCGAAGAAGCGCGTCGAGCCGATCACGGTGTCGTCCGCGGCGCGGACCACGGCGAACGGGACGGCCGTTCCGCTGTCGCGGGCCGCGACGGCCGTCTCGACGTAGGCCCGGACCTGGGCCTCGTCCTGCGGTACCGCGGACCACCGGTACAGCTCGGCGCCGTCGGCTGCGGCCGCGACCAGCCCGGGCGCGTGCCGGTGCTGGAGCGGCTCGAGCCGGACCACCTTGCCCGCCAGCGTCCCCGAGGCGGCTCTGCGGGCGGGGGCCGCGCCTTCCGACCGGGGCGGCCGCTCCAGGTAGCGGCCGTTGGGCGGGGCGAAGCCGAACTGCCGGTACAGGCCGTGCGCGTCGGAGGTATGCAGCATCCAGCGCCATCCGGCACCCGGGCCGTCCTCGATCATCATCCGCGCCAGGGCCCGGCCCAGCCCGGCCCCGCGGTGCTCGGCCAGCACGTACACGTCGGCCAGGTACGCCGACCCCCCGTCGCCGAAGGCGCGGGCGAAGCCGACCATGGCCCCCGCCGGGTCGTAGGCGCCCACCACCCGCCAGGCCGCGGCGATCTGGGCCTTGATGTCCTCGGCGCCACGCCATCGGCCCCAGTAGGCCTCGGTGGTCAGGAACGCCACCGCGGCATCGGCGTCGACCCGGCCCGGGTCATCGTCAAGCTGGTAGTCGCCTACGGTCGCGCGCATTACCGCTCCTCCAGTGCCCGCAGGGCTTCGTCAATATCTGTGATCAGGTCCTCGGCGGGTTCCACGCCCACCGAGAGCCTGATGAGGCCGTCCGGCGCCGTCTCCCCCGGCCACCTGGCGCGGCGCTCCCAGGTCGACTCCACGCCGCCGAAGCTGGTCGCCGGGAGGATCAGGCGGGCGCTGGCCACCACCCGGTCCGCGGCCGCCGCAGCCCCGGCCGCCGCGGCCTGACCGGCCTCGGCCTGACCGGGCGTGACCTCGAAGGACAGCAGGGGGCCGAAGCCGACCGGCATCTGCCGGCGGGCGACCGCGAGGGCGGACGGCTCGGTGCCCGGATAGTGCACGGCGCGGATCCGGGGATGGGCCGCCAGGTGCTGCGCGATCCGCAGCGCGCTGTCCGACTGGCGTGCGATCCGCAGCGGCAGGGTCTTCAGCCCGCGCAGCGCCAGCCAGGCCTCGAACGGCCCCGGGATGCCGCCGCCACTGCTCCGCCACGCTCTGAGCGCCGCAATCAGCTCGGGGTCCCGGCTGACCACGGCGCCGGCGATCACGTCGGAATGCCCGGATATCGCCTTGGTCAGCGAATACAGGGAAGCGGCCGCGCCCCAGTCAAGCGGCCGCTGAAGCAGGCTGGTGGCGGTGGTGTTGTCCACGATCATGGGCGCGCCGGCCGCGGCCGCGGCCTCGGCCAGCCCGGCCAGGTCGGCCACCCGCAGCAGCGGGTTGGTCGGCGTCTCGGCCCACAGCACCGACGGCGCCGCCTTCAGTTCGCGCGCCACCGCGGCCAGGTCACCCAGGTCGACGTGGACCGGGACCGGCCCGTTCCCCCCGTGCGGCCGCAGCTTGTCCGCGAGCACCCGGGCCCCGTAATAGCCGTCGGCGGGCAGCACGATACGGTCACGGCCCTTGGCCAGCGCCAGCATCAGCGCCATCGAGGCGGCCTGCCCGGAGGCGAAGGCCACCGCCGCCGCGTCCTCCAGCCCGCCGAGCGCGTCCTCCAGCGCCTCCCAGCCCGGGTTGCCGTCCCGGCCGTAACCCCGGTCCCGCCGCGGCTCCCCCTCGGATACGTAGATGCTGGCCGGTACCAGCGGCGGAGTGGCGGGCGCGGCCGGGGTCCGGGTGGTCCCCGCGTGGATCAGCCTGGCCTCGGCGGAGAAGGCGCCGCTCATGCGTCGTCCCGGGACTGGTTCCGCAGCGCCGCGAAGAATGTTACAGTACAAACTATGAACATACTGGTACGATATCGCCTCGCGGGCAGCACGGCAAAGGAGATATCGGCCAGCGTAGAGGCCGGGGTGCGCAGCGGCCAGCTGGCCCCGGGCGAACGGCTCCCCGCGGTCCGCGAGCTGGCCGACCAGCTCGGCGTCAGCCCGACCACGGTCGCCGCGGCCTACGGCGACCTGCGCCGGCGGGGTATCACCGCAGGTGCGGGCCGGGCCGGCACCCGGGTCCGGGGCGCTCCCCCGGTCAGCAGCCGGAGTTACCTGACTGTCCCGGCGGGCACCCGCGACCTGATCACGGGCGGCCCCGATCCGGGCCTCCTGCCGGACCTGCCGGCCAGATCCGCCGCCCGGCCCGCCCGGCTGTACGCCCAGGCCCCGGTCGCGCCGCGGCTGCGGCGGCTGGCAGCGGAGCAGTTCGGCGCCGACGGCATCGACCCGGCCAGCCTCATGGTCACCGGCGGCGCGCTGGACGGTATCGAGCGGGTCCTCGCCAGCTGGCTCACGCCCTCGGACCGGGTTATCGTCGAAGACCCCGGCCACGCGGTGACCTTCGACCTGATCGCGGCCATGGGCTACACGGCGGTACCGGTCCCCGTGGACGACCTGGGTATCAGGCCCGCCGAGCTGGCTGCCGCGCTGGACCGGGGCGCGGGCGCGGTGATCATGACCCCGCGGGCGCAAGCCGCCACCGGCGCCGCCTGGGACGCCGACCGCGGCGCCGAGATCGGCGCGGTGCTGCGGCGCTACCCGTCCGCGGGGGTGATCGAGGACGATCATGCCGGGCCGGTCGCGGGCGTGCCCGGCTGCTCGGCGTCGGCCGGCCTGCCGCGGTGGGTCACCATCCGCTCGGTGTCCAAGTCGCTCGGCCCCGACCTGCGGCTCGCGGTGCTGGCCGGGGACGAGGCCACCGTGGCCCGGGTGGCGGGCCGCCAGGCCCTGGGCACCGGCTGGGTCAGCTACCAGCTGCAGGAACTGGTCGCCGACCTGTGGGCCGACCCGTTGGTGGCGCGCGCGCTGACCACCGCGGCGCGGGTATACGCCGACCGCGGCGAGGCGCTGCGATCGGCCCTGCGAGGCCACGGGATCACGGCCACCGGGCGATCGGGATTCACCTGCTGGGTCCCGGTGCCCGATGAGGACGGCGTGGCGTCCCGGCTGGCCGAAGCCGGCTGGGCCGTCGCTCCCGGGCAGCGGTTCCGCATCGCCGCGCCACCGGGGATCAGGATCTCGTTCGCCACCCTGGCGGGGGCGGACGCCGCCGCGTTCGCGGCCGACTTCGCCCGTGCGCTGCGGCACCGGCCGTCCCGCCTGGACTGAGCCTCACTCACGCGCGCTGAGCACGCAGAATTCGCTGCCCTCCGGGTCGGCCAGGACGGTCCATGAGACGTCGCCCTGGCCCACGTCGGCGGGCCTCGCGCCGAGATCCTGCAGGCGCGCGACCAGGCCCGCCTGATGGGCCGCAGAGGTGGTGGCGAGGTCGAGGTGCACGCGGTTCTTTACCGTCTTGGGTTCGGGGACGGCAACGACGTCGACGCAGACGGCGACGGGGTCGGGATAGGCGAAGCCCACGGGTCCGACGTTGGTCACGCCGGGTTCCTCGCTGGAAACACCCCAGCCGAGCGCCTCCGCCCAGAACCGGCCGGCCGCAGAGCCATCCCGGGCATCTATCGCAATCTGAACCAGCCGCAGCGCCATGCCGCCAACCCTATGCTCAGCTGGCTTCAAGGTAATGAACCCGGTCGCGGGGGCCCATATACCACTCCCGTGGATTGCCGGACCTGCCATGCGTGCGCCGCGCTCGGCCGCGGGTCACCGGCGGGTTCTGGTGACACGGTCGATGATCGCGGACCGATGATTCGCGCTTCCAGGCTTCGTCATGGCTAGGGCGAATCGCTCACTGAACGAACCACGAGCGGAGGGAACACCGAGATGCCCAGCAACGCAGATGACGCAAGCCAAGCCAGCGACGAAATGCTGCGGACCTTTCTCCGGGCGCAGCGCGAGTCGGTGCTCGCCATCGTCGAGGGGCTTAGCGAGGAGGCATGGCACCGCTCGGTGGTGCCGACGGGCTGGACGCCGGCCGGGATGCTGGAGCACCTGGGCGGCGCCGAGTGGCACTGGTTCCAGGGCGTCGTGGCGGGCAAGCAGCCCGGGCTGCCAGGCGACGTCGATGAGGATCAGCCGCCCTACGATCCCATGTCGGCGGTATTCACCACGGATGCGTCCTCAGCAGAGGTCTTGGCTTTCTACCGCGACCGGTGCGCGGAGTCAGAATCAGTCCTCGCCGCCACTCCGCTTTCGGCGCCGCCACGCGGTACGCACGGGCGATACGAACCGCCGAACGTTCGCTGGGTCGTGCTGCACATGATCGAGGAGACGGCGCG
>Ga0335072_10003528_pt1 | contig 23533 bp, 22 predicted proteins | sample Lox_Sample_21_FD_206725 | JGI IMG/M metagenome (GOLD analysis project Ga0335072, IMG submission 206725) | Soil microbial communities from Loxahatchee National Wildlife Refuge, Florida, United States - Lox_Sample_2.1 | ecosystem: Environmental > Terrestrial > Soil > Wetlands | place: USA... | reverse complement strand
CGCTGTGCCGGTGTCGATGCTCAACACCGCCATGACTCCGCTGCTGCTGAAATCGGCGCCACCCGAGCTGCTCGGCCGCGTCGTGGCCGTATTCAACCCCGTGAACGAGCTCGCCGCGATGCTCTCGGTGGTGCTGGCGGGCTGCGCTCGAGCCTAGCTGACGAGCGCTGCCTACAGGTCGGCGCCGGGCGCCGCTAACCCAGGGTCTGGCCACCGATGACGACCGCGCGGACCAGCGCCGCCGACGGCTGGGCGAGGTCGTCGAGCAGCGGCGCGTGCAGCACACAGAGGTCGGCAGGCGTGCCAACGGCGACTATCCGGGTGCGGCGCAGGTCGCCAGGATCGGCCAGGAACAGCCGGAGCGCCTGACTGGCTGCGACCCGCTCGGCCGGGGTTACGACCTGGCCCGCGCGGGTGCGCCGGGTGATTCCGGCGGCAATGCACGCCCAGGGATCAGACGGGCCGAACGGCGCGTCAGTGCTGGCGGCTACCGCTACCCCGGCTTGCAGCAGGCTTGCGCACGGGTACAGCCATGCCAGTTCGGACGCAGGGAGGTGCGCGAGATAGGCATCGCCACGCTCGGCGATGAAGCCGGTTGCGTCACCACCGCGATCTGGAGCCGGGCAAGTTCATCCGCATAGCCTGGCGGGACGATGCTCGCGTGCTCGACTCGGTCGGCAAAGGCCGGGATCCGGGAAGCAGACTCGACGGCAGCGGCCTGCTCGAAGGCAGCCGCGCAGACGACAAGCTGCTGGGCCGTGACGCAGTGCACCGCAACAGCTGAGCTCTGCCGGTGGATGCCGGCAATCTGGCTGGCGAGGTCGCCAGCCGATGGTAGCGTCGCGTCGTCCAGGATCAGTTTCTGCGGCCCGAGCCCGACGCGATCACACGCCGGTGCCCGCAGAGCCGACGGTACTCGCAGCCTCCGCGGGGCCATCAGCGCGAGTCGCTGGCGGATCGTGCCCGACTCGGACAGCGCGCAGAAGTCGTCGACGTCAGCCTGGTCCCGGTCCGGCGTCGCGTCGGTGAAGCCGGTCACGCCGACCCGAGCCGACCAGGACGCGTAGGCTGCCAGCCCGGCGGCAAAACTCTCGCGCGCTTCGGGCGGCAGGCGGTCGCGCAGCCAACGGTCCAGTCGCAGCAGCCGTCCGGTCGGCCTGCCGTCCTCGTCGCGCTCGATTCCGGCCGGGCCCGCCGAGTGCGCGCCGACCGCGGCCAGGGCGGCCGAGTTCAGCACCCACATCGTGCCCGAGCGGTGCTGAACACGCGCCGGGACCGAGCCGGTCAGCGGGTCCAGCCGAGCGCGATCTAGTGGCCCGGCGCGATTCTCATCCCATCCGGTAACGCGCAGCCACCGGATCGCCGTATGGCTTGAAGCGGCTGCCGAGACCAGCCGGTCGAAACCGGCCGGGTCCGGCGCGACCGATACGTCCAGGGAGTGCCGTGCCGCGACTACGGCGCGCAGGTGCACGTGGTGGTCGTGGAGACCGGGAATGACGGCGCCGCCCGCAGCGTCCAGCACCGGCTCGCGGGCCCGGCGTGCCAGCCCGGGCGCGATCTCCTCCACCGAGCCCGGCCCGACCCGGACGTCCAGCCCGGGCCGGCCACCGACTTCGGCCCCCGGATCAGCAGCGTCGGTTTCGCGGGGCTCACCAGGCCAGTACCGCCGCGGTCTCGTCATCATGGCGCACGATCCAGCCTGCGTGGCTCGGCTCGACAGTATGCAGGATCTCGGCGGTGCCGGGCTGGCGCATCAGGTCCGCGCAGACCCCTGCCATCGCGACATCCAGCAGCACGCCGCCGCCGTCGGCAGCAGCGGCGAGCGCGGCGGCACCGGCCAGTAGTCCGGTGAGCGGGTCGGCGATCGCGTCACCGCAGAATGCCGGGCTGCCCTCAGCCGTCCGCGCAATCAGGCCGCCGGCCACCGCTGCGTCATCACCGAACGCGACCCGCTGCAGCAGATCCGTGCGGCCGTAGCCGGTGATGCTCAGCCAGACGCGGCCTGGCCCACCGGCCAGCCACTCCTCGGCGCACAACCCCGGGTTGCGCAGGGCCCGCGGCCTGCTGCTCTCGATCACGACCCCCGCCTGACCGGCGAGCCTGACCAGCTCAGCGCGCCCTCGCGAGGTGCCGAAGTCGAGCCGCACAGTCGGTATCCCGGCGTGCAGCTCGGCGTAGAACTGCGGCGGCCCGAACCGCGCGCCGTCTGGCCGGCGAATATCTTCGACCTTCAGCACCCGCCGGCCCGCGTGGTGCAGGATGCTCGCTGACACCGGTCCTGCCCACATCGCCGACAGGTCGAGCACCAGCCGGGAAGCGGCGCCCGGCCTACCGAGGCGGCTGACCCGCAGCGGTTCGGCCGTCGCGCTGCCCAGGACTGCGGCCGGGATGCCGACGGCCTGCGCGGCCTCTGCGACCTCGCCGGCACGCCGGCTGGCGGCGTGGTGCGCGAGCGCGGGCCACGCATCGCCCATCACAGGCGCGCCCAGTACCGCGGGCACGCTGCTGACGTCATCTGGCCGCGCCAGGTTGACCGCCAGCCAGCCGTCAGTGGTATGCAGCAGCCGGCAACTGCCGTTGGCGGAGCTCCGCCCGCGGCGATGCCAGCCGTGCAGCCGGGCCCTCCCGGCAAGCATGTGTGCGACGTCGAGTCGGACCTCGCTGCCCGTTGCGGCGGTGAGCGCGGTCACGGCCGAGGCCAGCATTGCCGCGCGGCTGAGCACCGGCGCGGCAGGAGCGCAGGGGGATGCGCCGGGAAGGCCGGTCAGGTGCATCAGTCCGGATCTGGCCCAGGCAAGGACGTCGCAGCTGAGCTCTGGCAGTGGCCAGGGCGCGAGCTCGCCTGGGAGCAGCGCCGTCACGTGGTTCCGTTCCGTCTCCGGATCAGCCTGGCATGCCACGAGCTGCTGCGAGGTCATTGCTCGAGGTCCGGGCGGGTGGCAGGACGGGGCTGAACGACGGCGGCCGGTTCAGTTGCTGCCGGTTCGACAGCGTCGACCAGGCCCCATCGCAGCGCCTGCTCGGCATCAAGGTGCTGGCCGGTAAGCGCCAGGAACGCGGTGCGCCAGCGGTCGATCCGGCGCGGCAGGCTGACGGTGCCGCCTGCGCCCGGCACTAGGCCAAGGCTTATCTCGGGCAGTCCGAGCCGGGTATCCGGAGCTGCGATGACGCGGCTGGCGAAGGCAGGGAGCTCGACGCCTGCGCCCAGGCAGGCCCCGTATAGGTAGGCAGTGGTCCGCGCGGCGAGGCGGTGCATCAGCAGTGCGGGGCTGCGGGTCAGCCGGACCAGGTGCGCCGTGGCCGGGTCGGGGCGGGAGCCGAACTCGTTGAGATCGCCGCCGGCGCAGAAGTCCGGGCCGTCGGCATCGAGTACCACGCGGATGCCGCGCTCGGCTGCTGCCTGTGCGAGCGCCGCGGTCAGCTCGTCGCGCATCCGCCAGTCGAGTGCGTTGCGCCGGGCGGGGCGGGCCAGCACGATCCGCATTTCACTGCCAGACCGCTCGACGCGTACCCGCATCGTTCCCGGTTCGGGGGAGCGGGCCGGCCGGCTCGCTCGCCAGCGGCCGAACTCGGCGCCTGCTTGCAGCGCCGAGTAGGTGGCGGACTCGGCTACCAGCCCGGCGGACACGTCCAGCTCGCTAGTGCCGCGCAGCTGGAGTGCCAGCGCGGTTCCGGCCACCGGGTTGCACTCCAGCGCTGCGCCGATCGCTGCCACTCCGGCTGCGACCCCGTCGGCCGGCCGCACGAACGGAGGCGACGGGTTGTCGGCCTCAGTTATAACCACGTCCGCTGCGGCAAAGGCGGCTGCGGGCAGCCATCCAGGATCGGCAGACACCACTGCCACTACTGCTGGAACAGCCGTATCCAGGTACGACAGCAATCCGCCCTCCGCCCCGGAACTGATCTCCACCACCACCAGTGGACAGCCCGTTGCCGCCGACAGCGTCTCCGCCGCCATCGGATCAGCCAGCAGGTCCCGGAACGTCCGGGCATCAACAGATACGGCCATGGTCGCTCCAGCATGCACCAAGGCCAGCGCGACTTGAGAACTGTCTACCTCATGATGGGTGTGGGCGCGAGACGCAGCACGACTATGCTTCAGACGAAGATCGCTGCTCGGTCCAACAGCGTGAGCACTGGCGCGCCTATCTGCGGCTACGCCCCCGGAGGAGTCGGGCAGTTGGCAGTACTGCGTGATAGATCTGCAGGCAGTCACTTGGATCGAACCAGCAAGAGCATAACAATCGTTTTTCCTCTTGCAGGTCTGCGTCCAGGTTTACGTGGCCGCTTCTCCGATCGGTGCCTGAGCCGGCGGCCCCGAGCCGAATCCAGCAGCCTGAAGAGCAGGGGTCTCAGTCATCCATTCGGCGACATGCCGTCGCTCGATTATGGCCCATTTTTCCTCGTGCTGTTCCAACCGGTCGAAGTAGCGGATTCCGCGGATGATGATGCGCGCCGCCTTCCCTTCCGAACCCTCAACGTGATATGCGACGAGGGCTGACTCGCACATTGCCGAGTTGCGTGTCACCTGAATATGAAAATTGCCCAGGATGTGCATGCTACTCAGCGGCCGGCGGACGGATTTAAGAAAATCGAGGATGGCGGTCCGTCCCGGTCCGATTTCGCGTCCTCCGTATTCGGCCCTGGCGTCCTCGGCAAAGCAAGATGCCAGTAGCTCGTAATCGTGCCGATCGACCGCATTGGCATAGCGCACGAGCACATCATAGATGCGATGGATATCGTCGGCGCCGGGCTCGGTAGGTGGCTGAGGGTTCACGGGCCCTCCCTGCTATCTGGTCGGTCAGTATTTTATCGGTGCCGGTCGTCGCCCATTGAGTAATGAGGGATACGGATGCGTTCGAACGTAGAATGACTATGCCTGATTAATGCGCGGCGCCGTCGATCTGCTCGTAGATCTCGAAGACGTTCAGATATTCCGCTGGGCACCATTCTCGCACTAAGGTCAGTCACAAAACTGGTAACGGCCTGGCCTCGCCGGTTCAAATCACTTCCGCGATCTCGACTGCGAAGGCCTGACACGGGTCGGCGCCGCTGGGCGGTCCACGGGCCCTAGGCGAAATGCCCTGGGCCCGTGGACGCCCCAATCCAATTAGCTGCTTATGCTGTACACCGGTCCCACCGAGACCGACGCCTTCGTGCTCGGGTCCCACTTCCACAACTGCGCCTCGGTCAGACCGACCTGCCCGTGGCTGAAGTTCAAGGGTCCGGCCATCAGGTCATCGGGGATGGCGATGTTCCCGAGTGCCTTCAGCGTGGAGTCGAATTTCGGCGTTGAGCATGGCACGCCGCACTTCCTCAGTGTATCGGCGATGACGTAAACGTCGGCGAACTCCTTGCCGAAGTTCTGGCTGGACATGTTCGTCGGCGTCTGACCGGCGGCGACGCCGGCCTTATAGGAGGCTGAACCGGGCAAGGGAACCACGTTCTCGCGGACGGCATAGAAATTCGGCACGTTGGCGGCCGACAACATAACGTTTGACGCCGCTCCTTCGGTCGAAACGATAGGACCCTTGAACCCCGCCACTCCTAGACCTTCCGCCACGATGGCAGTCATCGGCTCGTCATGGTTGGTGATGATGGCAGCGGGCTTGGCAGCCATTACTTTGGCCGCCTGGCTCGACCATGACGTGAAGGTAAGGGGGTCCCTGATGATGGGACCGACGGTCCCGCCGTCGGTCTTGATAAGGCTCTCGATGGCCGCCAGGTTGGAGTTAACGGCGGGTGAGATGAGACCTTCGAAGGCGATCTTCTTTCCTGTTAGGGAGCCGCCGAGCAAGGCTTTCACGGCGTCGACGGCGCCAGCCGCCACGCCGGCACCCGCCGGGGCGTCCAGGAAGAAGAACGGCAGGGAGTTGGTCTCGGGCACCGGATAGCTCGCTGAAACCCACGGAATGTCGCCGGAGCTGATGGTCGAGGCGGCAGCGACCGATTCGGTGCTCTCCAGGGCCCCGGTCAGGGCATCTGGCTTGGCCGACTCGGCCTTTAGGATGACGCCTTCTGCCGTCGTCGGGTCGGACGCCATATCGTAGGTCTGCACCGTGACCTTGTGGCCGTCAATCCCGCCAGTGTCGTTTATGTACTTCACGGCGGCCAGTACCCCGGCCTGGCCGCCTAGGCCGTCGGCCGAGTTCGGGCCCGTCAAGTCTTCCACTGAGGCGATGACGACGGGTGACTTCGATGACGAGGAAGTCGTCGAGGCGCTCGGGCTTGAGGAGCATGCCGCGGCAGTGAAGGTCAGGGCCACCATTGCCACGATCACAGGGAGGCCGAGGCCCTTCTTTCTGTCCGGCCTTTCTTTGAGCATGTTGAACCTCCGATTGGTTAGTTTCAGCGCGGATGAACTTGTCTTGCGGCGGATTCTTACTGACTCTCCAGTCCAGTGCTGCCGCCTCCATCGCCGGATTGAATCGGGCCTCCGAGCGTCTTCCGCCGCCACTGCCCGAGTTGTCCCGTCACCCGCTGCGTTGCGCTGACCCTGGTCAGGGCGTGGAGGAGGCCGACAATGCCCCGAGGCGAGCTCATGATGAAGACCATGACGAGAAGGCCGTAGATGATCTCAGCGATGGCGGATCCGTCGCTGGTCGCGCTCTGCGCACCGATGAGGCCGGTCACGAGATTCGGCACGATCGCGGGCAGCGCCGTGACCAGGACCGCTCCTATGACAGCTCCGGCGACCGAGTCCAGGCCGCCGATCAGCACCATGGCGATGTAGGTGATAGCGAGTTGCAGCGTGAACTGATCGGTCGTCACCGTGCCTGACAAGTGCAGCGCCAGTCCGCCCTCGACCCCGATCACTGCGGAGGACAAGGCGAAAGCGATCATCTTGTAGCGGGTCACGGCTATGCCCAGAGTGTGCGCCACCGTCTCGTGATCGCGGATCATGCGCCATGCCCGTCCGGATCGTTCATGGGCTATCCGGGTAGCCCCCAGCACCAGGATCGCTACGAGGACGAACAGGAACCACGCCCAGTCCTTCTGCTGCCCAGTGAGACCCGCCGAGCCGAACAGGGGCGCCACGCTGAACCCGCCCGTGCCGCCGCCGCGGGCATTGCTCTGATACTCGTTAGTGAAGTACGTGATGATGAAGAAGCCCGCCAGCGTCGCCAGCGCCAGGTGCAGGCCACGGAGGCGGACCGCCGGAAGTCCGATGACCATCCCGACGAGGCCGGCCAGTACTCCCCCGAAGGCCACATCGCCAGGGAACGGGATGCCCGACCGGACTGCGAAGACCGCCGCGAAGGCTCCGACTGCCAGGAACGCCGAGTTGCCGATCGACACCAGCCCGGCCGTGCCCATGAGCAGGTTGAGCGCGACAGCCCCGAAGATGGCCAGCAAACAGGAGTTGAGCGTGAACAAGCTGAACGCGGAGTTGCCGAGGGTGAAGTAGGCCGTGATGACGGCCATGGCGCCGACGCCGTACCAGGCCGCGCGGGGCCGGAGTCGGCGGGCGAGCCTGAGCGGCCGCCGGGTCAATGAGGTCCTGGCGTCGGCTTCGCTGAGGCCTGCCGGTGTGCTGAGCTCGCGTGCTGGCATCTCGATCTACACCCTCACGACCCGGCGGGTGCCGAATAGCCCCTGCGGGTAGGCGAGCATGACGACCAGCATCATGGTGTAGGTCAGGACGTCGATGAGCTCGCTATTGAGATACGTGGCCACGAAGGCCTGGAAGATGCCGACTATCAGGCCGCCCACGACCGCGCCCTCGATGCTGTCGAGCCCGCCGATCAGGATGGCGGGAAAGGCGGCAAGGGCGACGCTGGTGAGCGACGGGTCGACGATGTTGGTCGAGCCGTAGGCGATTCCGGCCACTCCGGCCAGTACTGCCGCGAGGGCCCATGACCCCATGTAGATGCGCCGCACGTTGATGCCGCCCTGGCTGGCCAGGATCGGGTCCTGACCGGCGGCCCTGATGCGCCGGCCGACGGCGGTGAACCGGAGGCCGCCAGCAACGATCGCGGCCAGCACGAGCGTGAAGCCGGTGAGCGCCAGCGACGTCGCCGAGAAGCGGGCTCCGGCCAGATGGACGACGCCCGTCGGCAGACCCGAGAAGTGGATGGCGTATTCAGGCGAGCCGAAGATGATGAGCATCACGCCGTCCAGCACCGCGGCCAGCCCGAAGCTGGCGATCACGCCCATGAAGGCCGGCAGGCCGGTGGCGCGCTGCAGCACCAGCAGGTAGAAGGCAGCGCCGATGGCGCCAACGATGGCCAGGCCGACGATCACCGACACCGCCAGCGAGGCCGAGTGGCTTGTCTGCCAGGCGCCGATCAGGAACGCCGGGAACAGCATGAACTCGCCATGCGCGAAGTTGAAGGTGCCGGTGGCCCGGAAGGCCAGGACGATGCCCAGGGCGACGAGAGCGTAGGTGCCGCCCAGCCCGAAGCCGCCGATCAGGGACACGAGGAATTGCGCCATCGTTACCGGTCCTCTCGGACCGCAAAGGCGGCGGCCCCGTCGGCTTCCGGGTCCCCGTGGCCGGCATGACCCACTACTGCGCTGCGGAAGCGTTCCGAGTCGAGTACTTCGACCGGCGTGCCTGTCATGAGTACTTCACCCGCCTGCATTGCGGCGACCTGGGTTGCGGCGGCCCGGACCAGGTCCATGTGGTGCTCGACCACGAGAATGGCCACCCGCTGCTCGTCCCGCAGCGTGCAGAGCATCCCTTGCAGGGCGCCGCGCTCGTCATGATCGAGACCGGACGACGGCTCATCGAGCAGGAGGATTTGCGGGCCAGCAACCATCGCCCGCGCTATGTCCACCAGCTTGCGCGCCCCGTAGGGGAGGGAGCCCGCCTCGTCGAGCCGGCGCCCGGCAAGGCCGACGAAGTCGAGGAGTATCTCGGCCCTGCGCGCCATCGTGGCCTCGCGGCGGCGGACGTGTCGCCGGCGGAAGACCTGATCTGTCATGCGGTAGCCGAGGCGCAGATGAGCGCCGCACAGGATGTTCTCGAGCACGGTGTAGTGGTCGATCAGCGGCGGGTCCTGAAAGCTTCTGCCGACGCCCTGAGCCGCCACCTGCCAGGCGGGTCTTCCGTTGACAGGCTGGCCCTTCAGCGTGATGTCGCCGCTTGACCTCACCAGCTGGCAGATGGCGTTGAGGGTCGTGGACTTACCCGCCCCGTTCGGCCCGACGATGGCCACCAGATCGCGCGGCCCGATCTCCAGGCTGACGCCGCTCAGGGCTGCTACTCCGCCGAAGCTCACCGAGACTCCCCGCAGGGTCAGCAGCGGGCCGGAAGGATCCGGCGGACGGTCAAAGACCTCGTCGAGCCCGGCAGCGCAGGGATTCGTCATGGCCGGGCGTCCACGTAACCAGCGGCGATGAGTTCGTTGCCCCGGAACTTGGCCGGCTTCCCCTCATCGGCCACCTCACCGGAGGCGAGGACGTAGCAGTAGTCGGCGGAGTCCAGGGCCAGCCCCGTGCTCTCGTCAACTAGCAGCACGGCGGTACCTTGCGCCGCCACCTGTTGCACCGCCTCGAATAGCGGCGGCTGGACGCTATGGTGGAGGCCCAGGGACATCTCGTCAATAATCAGGAGTTTCGGGTCACTGATGATGGCCCGGCCGAGGGCCAGCATCTGCCGCTGGCCGCCACTGAGCCGGCCGGCCAGCTCGCGCCGACGATCGGCGAGCACAGGAAAGAGAGTGAAGACAAAGTCGGATAGCTCGGCTCGGCGTGTCCGGCGGGGGAGTCGGCCCAGTGCCGCCAGGTTCTCCGCGACGCTCAGGCCCGAGAAGACCTTGTTCCGCTCTGGCACGAACGCGACTCCCAGCCGGGCTTGTCGATGTGGTTCCGCATTGGTGACGTCATGACCAAACAGGGTGATCCGACCCCGGATCACGCGGGCGCCCTCGGTCCTCAGGAACCCGCTGACGGCCCGGACGGAGGTCGTCTTTCCGGCCCCGTTCGGGCCGAATACGCCGACGATTTGACCCGGCTGCACCCGGAACGAGACGTCCAGGATTCCTAGTCCGCCGTTGCCGTAACGAACTCTTAGCCTGTCCGCAACAAGGACGGGAGTAGTCGCGTGACCAGCGTTGACGGCCGACCTGAGGTCTGCGTTCATTTCACTCCCAACGCAAGTTGCCGAGCCGGTCGCGAGCGGCGGATGCCTGTAAGACAAGGCAGTCCAAAGTGAACCGTTCCCAAATTGCTCATGATGATTGTGCAGTAGGCAAGGGTGGGTGTCAACGGCGAATCCGGACCGCGGGACTGGCTAGCCTGGCGGGTCTGTGGGCATGGCAAGCAGGTATCTTCGGCTGCCGGGAGACCCTCGGGTCCGGTGAGGCAATCGCGGCCCGCATTTTTGCGGGTTTGTTTCCGGGGGGGGGGTTGGGGGTGGCGGGGCGGGCGGGCGTCTGGCCGCTAGCGGCCTCGGCCGGGTCGGTGGCCGGACGGGCGCCCGCGATCTGGGCGTGGGGTCCGGGCGGACGGTCGTTGGCGAGCGCGGTGAGGAAGAGGTCGGCGTAGATGTCGGCGATGTCATCGGTGGTGAGGGTGCCGGCGGGGTCGTACCAGGCGTCGAACTCTTCCAGCATGCTGAGCAGGCCGATGACGGCGATCTTGGTGTGAACTGGGCGGAACTCGCCGGTGGTGATGCCGGTGGTGACGAGCTGGCGGAAAAGGTCTTCGTAGGTGTCGCGAGCGGTGATGATGGCGTGCCGCTGGTCTGGTTTGAGGCTGGCGCCGCCGTCGCGCAGGACGAGGGCGAGGGGGACGCCTGGGTTGTCGAGCTGCATACGCAGGACGGTGCGGAAGATGATAGTGAGACGCTGCCCGGCGGACAGGGGGTAGGCGGTGATCTCAGTGACCTTGGCGGTGAAGTCGGTCAAGGTGGTAGTGAGGATCTCGGCGATGAGGTCGCTTTTCTCGGTGAAGTGGTAGTAGAGGGTGGACCTGGAGATCCGCAGTGCGTCGGCGACGTCTTGGAGACCTACGGTGCGGATGCCGTCGCGGGTGAAGTAGCGGGCGGCATCGCGGAGGATCTGGTCGCGTTCGCGCGGCATGTGGGTTCTCCTGGCGGCGTGCGGCGGGCGCGGTGGGTCGTAGTGTCAGTGTCGTCGATTTACTGGACAGTGTTGTCAGGATCTCTGACAACAATGTAGGGCCTTGTGACGGGTTTGCCTAGACGTGGGGGCCTGGCTGGTGGTGGGAGCTGTAATCCGGTCCCGTACCGCGAGTCCGGTACCGCGATCACAGGATGGGAGACGTGCCGGATGGACGCAGTACCGCAGTACTCAGCCGGTCCGCGGTACGCGCGGGCGCTGGCTGGCCAAGACGCGGTTCTCGGAACCCGGGGCCGCAGCCCGGCTGCCGGTCAGTCCCCCGGGAGTTGCCCGCTTACCGCCACTGGATGAGGTCCTTGACCCGGTCCGGGAACTGGGACCGGTAGAAGTCGTTGACATGGCCAATGTGCTCGGCCATCAAGGCGGCAGCCCGATTTGCCCGGCCGTCGATGATCGCGCGCCCGATCAGCTCGTGGGAGTGCGTGATCTCCGTCCGCTCGGTCAGCGGGTCCAGGTCGGCCATTACGTGCTCAACGACGATGTGGCTGACGGCTTGCAGGATGAGTGTGAGCACGCGATTGCCCGACAACTGCGCCATCACCGCGTGGAAGCCGTTGGCGTTGCTGACGAATCGCTCCTGCTCGACCGAGTCGCCGAACTCGCGGAGGAACGGAGCCAGCGCCGCTTTCTTGGTCGCCCGGTCACGCGATTCGGTCACCTGGCGCACGACGGCCGGCTCGATCGTCTGCCATGCGTCGAACAGTTCGTCGTAGTTGGCACCGGCTAGGTGGAAGAACAGGGTCGAGATCCTGGCGAGGTTGCGCGGATCGACGGCTGCTACGACCGGACCGCCACCAGGGCCGCGGCGGATGGTGATGAGACCCTGCACCTCGAGCAGCCGCAGGCCCTCGCGCAGCGATTCCCGGCTCACGGCGTACTGCTGCAGCATCTCGTTCTCTCCGGGCAGGTGGTCGCCTACCCGGAGTCCTTGCGCGACGATGTCGGCTACCACTCGCTGCGCCACTGTCTCCGAGATCTTGAAGGCCCTGCTCAGCGGTTCGTTGATAAGCGCGGGCTCGAGGAGGGCACTGTCGTCCCCGGAGACCAGCGTGAAACGGATCGGCAGTCCCTGGTGCGGCGACGGAGCAGGGGCGGCGGGGTCTCCAGGCGGCACGCCGCTGGCCGTGCTCTCAGCACGACGTGGCCGGGATGCCATCGGAGCCTCCGCCTCGGGGTCGCGGCGCAGGCCGCGTGAGTGTTGACCTAGAGCCGCTAATTCTACGACGGGCGCGAGTCCACTCGGCTACCTCGCCTTGGCGTTGTAGCTCAGCTCGCTCGGATCAGCGCCCTGACGGCTCGCTGGTAGTAGGCCGAGAGGTCGCTCAGCGCGTACCGCCCACCGGGCCGATACCACATCCAGACGCTCTGCAGCAGCCCAATGATCGCGTGCGCCAGGAGCCGGGGGTCTTGCCGGGGGATGGCTCCGGACGTCATGGCCTGGTCCAGGTAGTCCACCCACAGTCTCTCCACCTGACGAGCGCACCGGAGCGCCTCGTTGCGAGCCTTCTCCTCGCGGCCGGTGGAGCGGTAGGTCGACAGCTTTCCCTGCTCGTTGGCCAGCAGCCGGTTCTGGATGGACTCGGCCTCCGTGAGGGCAAACGAGATGGCTACTGCTGCCAGGATGGCTGCCTCCGGGTCGTCCGTAGACGCGAGCGGCTCGCTCCAGCGCACGTACCAGACCTGCCACGACTCCAGCAGCAAGGTGAACAGGCAGTGTGCCTTGGATTCGAAGTAGTGGTACAGGGCGGTGGTCCCTATTCCGGCTGGCAATGCGATATCCGCCCACTTGGTGGCGTCGAAGCCGTGGCGGCCGAACTCCTGGGCGGCGGTGCGCAGGATCACGTCTCGCTTCGAGCGAGAGCTCGCCGTGGCTGCGGTGGTCATAGCGCCCGACTGTAACGGACGGGTCCGGCGGGGTCGCGGATCGCGTTCTTGTCACGGCTGGCAGCGCGTTCATAAACTGACTTCACTTCGGGAAGTGTAGCCTCGCGGACGTCGAGAGGATCGCGCATGGCAGAGCACAGGCCAGCTGACGGCGAGCTGGCTGGCAAGGTCGCCCTGGTGACCGGCGGCAGCCGCGGACTCGGCAGGGAGATCGCACGCGCATATTCTCAGGCCGGTGCCCAGGTGGTTATTGCCAGCCGCAAGCTGGACAGCTGCGAACGGGCCGCTGCCGAGATAGCGGCTGAGACCGGCGGGCTGGTGGTTCCGCTTGCCGCCCACGTGGGACACTGGGACGAGTGCGCAGCGCTGATGGACCGGGCACTGGCTGCGACTGGCAGGCTCGATATCCTCGTCAACAATGCCGGGATGTCGCCGCTGTACGAGCACCTGCACGAGGTCAGCGAGGAGCTGTTCGACAAGACGATCGGGGTGAACCTGCGCGGGCCGTTCCGCCTCGGCGCGCTGGCCGCCGATCACATGGCACGTGCCGACGGCGGCAGCATCATCAACATCTCTAGTGTCGCCGCCATCCGGCCAACCCAGTACGAGATCCCCTATGGTGCCGCCAAGTCCGGCTTGCACGTCGTCACCATCGGGCTGGCCCAGGAGTACGGGCCTGCGGTGCGGGTGAACACCATCATGGCCGGGCCCTTCCTCACCGACATCTCGCGCGCCTGGGACATGGCGGCCTTCAGGGAGTTCGCGGCCAAGACGCCTATGCGGCGCGGGGGCCAGCCGGATGAGATCACCGGCGCGGCCCTGTACTTCGCCAGTCACCGGTCGAGTTTCACGACGGGAGCCCTGCTCTGCGTGGATGGCGGGATGCAGCTGGTGCGCAGATGAGCGACCTGGCGAGCCGGCCCGCCGGCGAGGCGGGGCCAGTCAGGCCGGGGGAGGACCTCGACTGGGACCAGCTGGCCCGGTACCTGCATGCGGAGGCGGGCCTCACTGGCAAGATGAGCGTGCTGCAGTTCCCCAACGGCTCCGCCAACCTGACATACCTGCTGCGCTTTCCCGGTCAGGACGTGGTCTTCCGGCGGCCGCCGTTCGGGGCCCTTGCGCCGGGCGCGCACGACATGCGCCGCGAGTTCCGCGTGCTGTCCCGGCTGTGGCAGGCCTATGATCGCGCGCCGAGGGCACTGCTGTTCTGCGATGACCACGCGGTGGTGGGCTCGGACTTCCTGGTCACCGAGTTTCGGGTGGGGGAGATCATCTGGTCGCAGCTGCCGGCTTCGATGGCCGGGGTCCCGCACGCCGCGTGGCAGGTCGGTTGCGCCATGGCGGACGCACTGGCCGACCTGCACCTCGTCGACTACCAGCCGATCGGCCTGTCAGAGCTCGGCCGCCCGCACGGCTTCGTGCGCCGCCAGGTTGAGGGCTGGACGGCGCGCTGGCAGCGGGTCGCAACCGCGGACGCGGACGGCGTGATGATGGCCGCGGCCGGCGAGCTGGCCCGGCAACTGCCCGAGCCTAGGCGGACCTCCATCGTGCACAACGACTTCAAGATTGACAACTGCCAGTTCGCCGCCGGCGACCCGGCCCGGGTTACTGCCGTCTTCGACTGGGACATGGCCACCCTCGGCGATCCGCTGATCGACCTGGGAACACTAATGAACTACTGGCCAGATCCCGCGGACCGGCCAGATGACCGGGCGCTGAGCTATGCCGGGCTGGACAAGCTCGGGCTGCCCACCAGGGCGGAGGTCGCCGCCCGCTACGCCGAGCGCAGCGGACTGCCGGTGAGCGGGCTGCGCTGGTACGAGGCCTTTGCTGCCTGGAAGACGGCAATAGTCCGCGAGCAGTTGCACAACCGGCACCTGCGCGGCGAGACCAGCGATCCGCGCATGGCGCTGCTGCACGAGAACGTGGAGATGCTCGGGCGCCGGGCGCTGCGCCTGCTGCGCGAAGGCTGACGCTGGCCGCTTGAGTATTTTCCTCATGATGATTATCGTGAGGCTGGGACGCGATATGGGCCGTACGGGCGCAGCTGACAGGCGAGGTAACGCATGACCGATCCAGGCAGCTTCAGCCACCGGGACAAGTGCGCGATCGCCGGCATCGGCGCGACCGACTTTTCGCGGAACTCCGGTCGCAGCGACCTGACCCTGGCGACGCAGGCGGCACTAGCCGCGCTGGACGACGCGGGCCTCGCCGCATCCGATATCGACGGCATCGTGCGCTGCGACATGGACACCGTCTGGCACACCGATCTGGCGGACTCGCTGGGCATACCTGAGCTCACCTACTGGGCGGAGGTCGGCCCCGGCGGCGTGGCGCCGCCGGCGATGGTCGGCCAGGCGGTAGGCGCGATCCTGTCCGGCCAGGCGACCTGCGTGCTGGTCTTCCGCGAGCTCAACGGGCGGTCGGGGCGCCGGTACGGCCTTGGCCGGGCGGGCCTCGGCCGGGTCGGCGGCGCTGGCAGTTACGACGAGTTCTTCGCCCCGTATGGGATGGTGACGCCTGGCCAGATCTTCGCCACCATGGCGCAGCGGCACATGTACGAGTACGGCACCCAGCCAGAGCATCTGGGCGCCATAGCGGTTACCTGCCGTGAGCGCGCCAACGCCAACCCGCGCGCCCAAATGCACGAGCGCATTCTGACTATGGACGACTACCTGGCCTCGCGCTTCATCTCGGAGCCGCTTCGGCTGTTTGACTTCTGCCTGGAGACCGACGGCGCCGCAGCGGTGATCGTCACGTCCGCGGACCGAGCCAGGGACTTGCGGCAGCGGCCGGTGCTCATAAGGGCCGTCGCGCAGGCCAGCATCCCCAACCCGCAGCCGGGCATCCAGTTCCCGGTGCTGATGCGCGACTGCATCACTGAGCTGCCGGGCGCGGCGGTGTCGAAGACGCTCTACCGCAGGGCTGGCCTGGGACCGGACGAGATCGATGTCGCGCAGATCTACGACTGCTTCACCATCACCGTGCTGATGCAACTGGAGGACTGGGGCTTCTGCAAGAAAGGCGAAGGCGGCCCGTTCGCGGCCAGCGGCGCCATCGGCATGGACGGTGCCATCCCCATCAACACCGCTGGCGGCCACCTGTCCGAGGGCTACATCCACGGCATGAACGGCATCCTGGAAGGCGTCCGGCAGATCCGGGGCGAGTCCACGTCGCAGGTACCGGGTGCGCAGAACTGCCTGATCACCGCCACCCCGCTGCCGCCGGGCAGCGCCATGATCCTAGGAGCCGCGTGATGGGCGAGCCAGCCGAGTGCCTCCTGCCCGTAGTCGACGACCCGGACACCGGCGGGTTCTTCGCTGCCGCAGCCGACGGCACGCTGGCGATCCTGCACTGCGCGACCTGCGGCGCGGTCCTGCACATGCCACGGGCCTTTTGCCAGACCTGCGGCGGCTTTGACACACAGTGGCGTGCGGTCGCGCCACGGGGCACCGTCTACTCCTACACGGTCGTCACCCACCAGGTACACCCGCTGTTCCCCGCGCCTTACACAATCGTCCTCGTCGAACTGGACGCACTGCCCGGCGTCCGGCTGGTGGGCCATCTCGACGGCCGCCCGCAGATCACGATCGGGCAGCCCGTGCACGCCGACTTCGAGCGACTCGCCGATGACACGGTGCTGCCACGCTGGTCACTGGCCGTCGCGTAGCGTATCCGTCACTGTCACCCGGCCAGTACTGCCATTCAGCGTGATCTGCGCGCCGTCCGGGATGCGCTCGGAGGCCCGGCCGATCGTCGCAGCTGGTAGCCCGTACTCGCGGGACAGGCACGAGCCGTGGGCCAGCATCCCGCCGGTCTCCAGTACAAGCCCGCCGATGATGGAGAACACGGGCGTCCAGCCGGGGTCGGTGCTGTTGGTGACCAGGATGTCCCCCTTGCGCAGTCGGCCGATGTCGCGCAGGTCGCGGATGACCCGGGCCTGCCCGGTGACCTGGCCGCGGCTGGTCGGCAGGCCGGCGAGCACTCCGCCGGCTTCGGTGTCCTCGTCCGCTACGGACGGATCGACCCACTCCTGGCCGGCCTGGAGGTACTGCGGCGGCACAGCCTCCTTGTTATTGAACCGGTCGAACTGAAGTGCCCGTCCGCGGATCTTGGCCGCGGTCAGCCGCGGGTTCGCGCGCCGCTCCAGGAGTGCGAACAGCTCGTCCTTTGTCAGGAAGTAGAAGTCGCGGGGACTATCGATCTGACCGCGCTCCAGGACCCGCCGACCCACCTCGAGGAAGCCCCGCTTCTTGGAGTAGGTGACCCTGTCGGTGTAGTGGCGCTGGTCGTCGCGCAGCACCAGGAAGCGGTGGGCGTAACCGAGCATCGTCGCGAACGCCCTGGCCTGCGCTACGCCGAGCGGCTTTCGGCGCAACCGCGCTAGCACCTCCTCGGTGACGGCCTCACGGTTGCGGACGCGCTGCTCCTCCTGCGCGTCCGGCCGCTCGCTGCCCTCCGCGGTGAGCAGGACCTGCAGCGACCGGTAGTCGATGGCAGGATCCTCGGCCCGGCGCGGGTAGTAGAAGTCGCGGTCCGCGTGGCCGCGATGCCCGTGCCGGGCGACTATCCCCTGGTACATCTCGCTGGCCAGGGACCCCTCAGGATCCTCGGCCAGCAGGGCGAAGAAATCTGTCTCATCTGCCTGCGCGAACAGCGCCCGCAACGCCGGCGATTGCCGGATCACGTCGGCAAGCTCCCAGAGCTCCAGGTTCTCGCGCATGGTCGCTGTCCGGCTGGGCAGGCCAGTGATCAGGTCCGCGAGCACCATGGCGCCGTCACCGGGGAAGACGCTATCCACCATCCGGCGTAGTGCGTACAAGACAGCAATCCCGTGGACCTGGAACCCGGTCCACATGTCGAATAGCAGTCCCTCGATGAAGTCGAGGCGGTCCTCCAGGTACCGCTCTAGCGCCGCATCTGTCAGCTGGCGTAGCTCCTCGTCGGTGAGCCCGTCGCCTTGCGCGATCTTGTCCGTCAGGTACTCCTCGACCTTGGCGATCCAGCCTCGTATGCCCTGGGTGGCATCCAGCCCCTGGATACGGGCGTGCATGCGGAGGTAGCCTGCGGCCGAGAACGGCGCGTTGCGTATGTGCTCCCGTCGCGACGGCGGCAAGTAGTCCAGCTGCGAGCCGCCGCGCAGCTGGGCGGGCATGGTGAGCCGCAGGTAGTCCTCCTGGGCGGGCACGTTGTAGTAGGCCTCGCCCTTGAAGTACCTGTAGCGCCTCCGGCGCGCGAGCTCCGGGAACCCCCACAGCGCCGAGCTCCGCTCGGACGCGCGGGTGAAGCCGCGGGCCCGGACCGAGTAGAACAGCGGCGTGATTGCGCCGGTCCAGTACTCGTCGGCGAAGCCACGGGTCCAGATGTGCGAGCGGTCGTCTGGCAGCCATTGCCAGGCGTCGACGTCGGCGTCCCAGGTGAACTCCACACCGGTCACGTCCCTGGCCTGCAGGACGTAGAAGATGCCGCCGGAATATGCCCATTCGACGTCCTGGGGCAGGCCATCGTAGTACTGCTCGATGTCCCGGCCGATCGCGGCCAGCTCGGCCAGCCGGCTGTCGGACAGGCAGGCAATCTCGCTGCGGGCTGCGTCTACCGGGCGGCTGACGGTGCCGTCGCCGGCGACAGGATCGCGGAGCACCTCCAGCTGCTTGGCGCCGATCACGTGCTCGACGACGGTCAGCGTGGCCTTGTCCAGGACGAACTGGTCCGGCGTTACGATGCCGGACACGATGCCCTCGCCGAGCCCCCAGCTCGCGTTCACGACGATCTCGCTGGTGGCGGTGCTGAGCGGGTTGGCGGTGAAGAGCACGCCGGAGACAGCCGCCGGCACCATCGTCTGGACGACCACCGCCAGCCGCACGCCAGCCGGGTCGAAGCCGTGCTGCGCCCGATAGGCGACTGCCCGGGCCGTCCACAGCGATGCCCAGCACGCGCGGACTGCGGCCAGGACGGCATCAGCAGTCCGGACGTCGAGGTAGGTGTCGTGCTGTCCGGCAAAGGAGTTGCCGGCTAGGTCCTCCGCTGTCCCCGATGAGCGCACCGCCACGTACACATCGCCCTTGCCCGATCCATACCCGGCCAGGTCCGCGGCGGCCTCCCCGGTGGCGGCGAGCTCCGCGTATGCCGAGGTGATCGCGGCTGCGATCGGCCCTGGCATGGCCAGGAGACCGACGAGGTCGCGCACCGATTGCGCCGCCTTCTCGACGGCATCAGGATCTGCGTAGTCAAGGCCGGCCAGCAGGCTGGCGATGCGGCCGGCGACGGCGTCGTCGATTACTTCGGCGAAGGCGCCGACGGTGACCACGAAGCCCGGCGGCACGCGGAAGCCGGCCAGCGTGAGTCGGCCCAGGTTTGCGCCCTTGCCGCCGACTACTTCGACGTCACGCGCCTCGTTAGCATCGAAGCGCGCGATGTACCGGGATGAACTGCACAAAGTCTGAACCACTCCTCCTGCGCGTGAAGACCGGGGACCGGCCTGCCCATCGTGGAACCAAACTGAACTCAGCTCAAGTCACGCTAGCCACTGCCGCGACGGCCCGCAAGGGTGGCCGCGGAGCATTGACATGCTCCGGGCTGGGCAGGTAGAAATCACACAATCATCCTGAGGAATATGCAGCACCGAGACCGAGATGAGTCCGGCAATCGATGAGTGAGAATCGGGACGACAGCCAGCCTCGCCCGCTGGAACTGGGACGCTCGGCGCTGCCCTCCACGTACGTGCTGCTGATCCGGCACGCTCGGCAGGACCTGGTCACGCCCGGCTTCGGCAGCGATCCGCCGCTGACGCCGGACGGGCTTGAGCAGGCCGACCTGCTGGCCAGGCGACTGGACGCGCTAACGCTGGCCGCGGTGTACGCATCGACCCTGCGCCGGGCCGTTGACACCGCGGCACCGGTTGCGGCGGCGCATGACGTCCCGCTGCAGCAGCGTGCCGCGCTGGATGAAACCGACATCGGCTCCTGGGCCGACGGCGAGTTCCGCCGCCGGACGGCGAGCGGCGACCCGGCGATGCTCGAGTTCAAGCGCACCGGCAGATGGGACAGCCTGCCGGTCGGCGAAGGCGACGCGTCGCTGCGCACGCGGACGACGAAGGCGGTACTGGACATCGCGGCCGCGCACCGCGGCGCGACAGTCGCGATCGTCTCCCATAGCGGCGCGATCAACGCGGTGCTGGCTCAGGTGACTGGCGCCGAGCGCACTGTCCTGGCCGCGCTGGACCACACCAGCGTCACTACCTTGCAGTGCGCGGACGACGGCGTGACCGTACTTGCCGTGAACGATGTGCGCCATTTGCCCGATCCACTGCTGCGGTTGGGATCGCACTGAGGTTGGACTGCACTGGAATGCGAACTTAACGCAAGGCGCATGGACTGGAGGTACCGTGTCCGAGCAGAACACGACCGAGCTCGGCGGCCAGTGGGCCGTCGTGACCGGAGCGAGCAAGGGAATCGGGTTCGGCATTGCGCGGGCACTGGCGGGTGCCGGAGCGTCCGTCGTACTCGTCGCCCGCGGCGAGGAGGCGCTTGCCGAGGCGGCGCGGAAACTGCGGGCGCAGGCATGCGATGGCCAGCTGTTCACCACGATGTCAGTCGACACCGCGGACCCGGCTGCGATCCACGCGATGTTCGACCGGATGGAGGTCGAACTGCCGCAGCTCAACATCTACGTGGCCAACGCCGGCTACGGCACCATCACGCCGTTCCTTGACCTGCGGCAGGACGAGTGGGACTCCATCGTCGCGCTTAACCTGACCGGGACCTTCGTCGGATGCCAGCGGGCAGCCCGGATGATGACCAGGACTGGCCGGGACGTGAACTCCTCGATCCTGGTCGTATCGTCCGTCCGCGCCACCGGCGCCAGGGCGGGACGCCTGCCCTACTCGGCGACCAAGGCGGGCCTCAATCAGCTGGTCCGCGTCGCAGCACTGGAGCTAGCCGAGCACAACGTCCGGGTCAATGCTGTCTCGCCGGGCATCACAGCCACACCGATGGCATTGGAGAACAACCCAGTGATCTTCGCGGAGGCTGCCGCGGGCGTGCCGATGGGCCGGGCCGCAACGCCCGCCGACATCGGCGCTGCCGCTGTGTACTTGTGCAGCCCGGCCGCTCAGTTCGTGACCGGCGCGAACATCGTCATTGACGGCGGCGAGTCGCTGTCCTGACCGCGGACCAGCCAGATAGCCCTCAGTACGGGACGTCGCGCCAGGGCACGTCCCGGTCCGCGCGCGCCTCGCCCGGCATTCCGAGCATGCGCTCGGCGATGATGTTCCGCTGCACCTCGTCCGATCCGCCGGCGATCCGGTAGCCAGGCGCGCCGAGCACGTGCCCAGTCCAGGCGAAAGTGCCCCACTCGCCGGTGTCCGCTGCCAGCCGTGGCCCGAGCTCAGCGCTGACCACGTCCGAGATTAGCGTCATCTTTTGCACCCATTGCAGCTTGCGCATCGAGCCGACCGGGCCGAGCGGTCGGCCGAGCCGGCGGGCCCGCTGGTCGCGAAGGTTGGCGATGGTGGCAAGGAACTCGTGGGCATAGACCTGGACGAGTCGCGACTGGGTCCGCTCGTCACCGGCGGTTCCGAGCCAGCGAGTCAGCGCCAGCACCTGCGCGAAGCTACCGCCGACATCGGCATTGTTGGAGCTGTTGCCGCGTTCGAAGCCCAGGGTCGTGAGCGCCACCTTCCAGCCTGCGCCGACGTCGCCGAGGCGGAGCGAGTCCGGGATGCGGACGTCGGTGAGGAAGACCTCGCAGAAACTGCGGCCGCCGGACATCTGGCGCAGCGGCCGGACCTCGACACCGGGCGTGTCCATGGGCAGCATGAATGCCGTCATCCCCGCGTGCTTGGGCACCTCCGGGTTCGTCCGGGTCAGCAGCTCGCCCCACTGGGCAAATCGGGCGCCTGAACTCCATACCTTCTGCCCGTTGATCACCCACTCATCGCCCTCGCGTATCGCGCGGGTGCGCAGGCCTGCCAGGTCCGATCCGGCGGACGGCTCGGAGAACAGCTGGCAGCACAACTCCTCGCCACGCAGGAAGGGCACTATCAGGCGATCGCCTAGCTGTGGTGTCCCGAGCAGCCGGATCGTGGGCGCGATCAGACGCACCGTCACCGAGGCGAGCTCGTGGTGCGACGGGGTGCGGTAGTCAGCCTCCGCCAGGGCGAACACGTCCTCGAACGACGGGTCCAGCCCCTGGCCGCCGAACTGCTCGGGCCAGCTGATGGCACCGAAGCCAGCGTCGAACTTCAGCCGCTGCCAGTCCCGCAGCTCGTCCAGCAGCGCCCGCTCGTCCGCGTCGGCCAGGTCATGAAAGATCTGCACCGCATCGGACCCGGAGCCCCACTGAGCGCTTCGGCTCTCTGTCCGCAGCTCCGCATTCGCACTGAGCCACTGCTGGGCCCTGGCCCGGAACTCCGAGAGCTGGCGGGCATCGGTGTCCATCCCTGACCCCTTCACGTAGTCGCCGGTCGCAGGCCAAGCTCTGCGCCGGCCCGCGCTAGTCCCTGCACTCGCGCGTCGATGTCGGCGCCGTTCCACACGCTGTACTGCATGACCAGCAACTCCTCGAAGCCTTCGGCCCGGTACTTCTCCACCAGTGCGGGGTCGGCGGCCTGGATCCGCCAGGTGGTCTGCAGTGGCCGCGCCCGCCCGGCCTTGGTGCACAGGGCGTCGAGCTGGTCACGCAGCCGCACGGCCTCGTCGAAACTGAGCACGCCGGAGGTGAACCAGCCGTCGCCCAGCCGCGCGGCACGCCGCAGCGCCGGCTCAGAGTTGCCGCCCATGATGATGGGAACGTCAACGGCATGGGTGGCCACCTGCAGTTCGGCGATGGTGTAGTGCCTGCCTGCATACGCGAACGGCCCGCCTGACCACGCGGCGCGCAGCACCTCGATGGCTTCCTCGAGCCGACTGGTGCGCCCGGTGAACTGGACGTCCAGCGCGGCGAACTCCTCCTTCAGCCAGCCCGCACCGATGCCCAGCCGGAACCTGCCGCCGCTGAGGTCGTGAAGGGTCACGCCAGCCCGCGCCGTCAGCAGCGGGTGGCGCAGGCCGACCAGGTAGATGCCGGTGGCCAGGCGGAACTTGCGCGTGCGCATGGCCGCCGCGGTCAGCGCTAGCAGTGGGTCGAGCAGCTCGACGGACACGTCCACAATGGGCTTGCCAGCATGCTCGGCCCTGCCTTTCGACCCCGCGGACGCTGGCTGAGTGGGGTGGCTGCTGTCGTAGGCGATCGGCGCCACGACATGCTCGCCGAGCCAGACGCCGTCGAAGCCGGCCGCCTCGCCTGCAGCGGACATCGCGAGGAAGTCCGTGACCGGCAGGTCGTACGAGCTGATGCCGATCCTCATGACGTTCCCTTCCCGATCGCTGGCCTCCCTGCGACCTATGAATACATCATGAGCAATACCGAGGTGCGCAGTCCAGTCTTAAAGCCGGGCAGAGGCAGCTGTCTGGCGTTCGCCGGGAGAAAATCCGATCAAAACCTTGAGTCCTTTCCTCATGATGAATACCCTCGACAGTAGCTGGCCCGCGGCGCGCGGGCCTCTCCGCCCGCGCGCCGGCGGA
>Ga0335072_10003527_pt1 | contig 23536 bp, 15 predicted proteins | sample Lox_Sample_21_FD_206725 | JGI IMG/M metagenome (GOLD analysis project Ga0335072, IMG submission 206725) | Soil microbial communities from Loxahatchee National Wildlife Refuge, Florida, United States - Lox_Sample_2.1 | ecosystem: Environmental > Terrestrial > Soil > Wetlands | place: USA... | reverse complement strand
GGCGCCAACGGCCAGATCCTCGGCCACGCCAGTCTTGTGGCGCCCTATTCTTCCACCCCCGGCACCTCCCACACCGACTGACGCAACCCCATTTGCAGCCGTCTGCGTTGTCAGACGGCCTCCCGCCCCAACAGGAGGCCGTCATCGAACTCCAGAGAGGACACAACTCCCCGTGCACGGCAGGAAGACACCCGCCCTGCTGACTCGCTGGCTGGCAAGCCACCCCGCTCCTTCAGGTCGTCAGCACAAAGCCCATCAGCGCCTCAGCGTCGTACTGGCTTTGCCGGCCATTGCCGTTAGTCATGGTGGCGGCCACATACAACTCCGCCGCAAACCCCGCGGTCGGGCACTTATCCAGCAGGGCGCTCACCGTCGGCGCCGGCGACACCGGTGAATCCCCGGGAGCCGCCGTCACCGGACCGCTCGGCAGCGGCACCCCCACCGCCGTTACACCCCGAACCAGCTCCATCGAAAAGTTTGCATAGTTCGCCGGCTGGCTCGCCGTAAACGCCAGTGAGACCGTGGTGGTCTCGCTCATGCCGTAGTGCAGCACACCGCAGCTATCGGCGCTCGTTGTCGTCGGCGAGGTGTTCAGCACCGGCGCCACAAGCACAGCCACGCACGGCTGATTGTTCACTTCGACGACCACCGCCTCGCTCACCAGGTTCGGCGTCAGCTTGTTCCCCGCCCCGTCCAGGAACTGCAGCTCGATCGTATGCTGCCCATTCGAGAGCGCCGTACTGTCCAGTTCATAGCCCAGCGCCGGCGGCTGATAGTTAAACAGGTCCGCCACCGCGTGCACCGGGTAGCAGCCCGTCGCACCGCCGACGGTTGCCGGCGCCACCGTGTTCAATTGATTGGTCGTGCCGTTCCACCAATAGACCGTCCAGCTCCCGGTCTGCGTCGCCGTGTCCACCTGCACCTGGTAGTAGCGGGCGCCCGCGTTATAGGCCGCCTCAAAGTTCACCATGATGGGCAGCGTCCCGCCGAACGGCGCGCCGGTCACTTGATACGGCGAGCCCGCCGGCGTGGTCGCCAGCCCCGTCAGGTGGTTGATGTAATTGGCGGGGATCTGCCCAATGCCCATCAGCAGCGGTGCGGTGCTCGTGATGCCCCCAAAGACCACTTCCTCGATCACGCTGTCGCAACAAACCAGAAGCTGTCCCGAGTAGGGCACGGTTACGCTCGAAGGACGGAACGGCACTCCCGTCACCACCGTGTTGACCGCCCCGCTGGTCACGTTCACGGTGACAATGGAGTTCGAAGGATCGCGCTGCGGAACGTAGAGCGAATCCTGCGCCGCGTCCGCCCACGTCAGGAAGAAAGGATTCGTCAATCCCGAGGCGATCGCGATCACCGCCCCGCTGCTGATCTGCACCTCGTTGATATGCCCCGCCTGGTCGCTGACATAGGCATACTGCAGATCCGCGCTCAGCACCACGCCAATCGGGTACGTCAGCGCCCCCGTGATCGCCGTCTTCGCCCCGCTGGTCAAATTGATCTTCAGCAGCCTTCCCGGCGAGGCGTACTCCACCACGTAGGCGGCGTTATGCGCCTCATCCAGAAACATCTGCTGCGGTGAGTTCATTCCCGTGGCCACCACGGTCGCCGCGCTCCGGTTCGCACTGCTCAGCGCCACCTTCACCAGGTCGCCGCTCCGTTCGGTCACGTAGGCATGAACCCCGTCCGTGCTCAACTTCACGTCTTCCGGGGTGGTGTAGCCCGTCCCCAGCACCTTGTATGCGGGAGTGGCGGGGGCAACTGTAAGCGACGACAGTTTGCCGCCGTATTCGACAAAGACAAGCTGCTTTTGCGTTGCGTTGAACGCGCTCCCGATCGCTCCCCCGAGTCCGGCCTGGAGCTGGGTTTGCGTAGGCGCCGGCATCGGCGCAGGAATGGGCACCGGTATCGGTATCGGTATCGGCTTAGGTTCCAGTGTTGGCATGCGAATTCTCCTTTTACCCTGACTTTTCCCGGGTTCCGGCTCAGAGCGCCGTAACAGGCAGCCACCGGCTCGGCAAGATGAGCCCGCGACTCCAATGTCTATTTGTGCATTTGGGGGATGCGGCGTATCTTTGGGCCGGCCGTCCCCGATGAATTACCCTGGGCCCGGGCAGACCTGGAAACCGGATGGAATGGAAACCGTGCCACTATCAGGCGCCCGAAATCCGCCCTTGTCAAGCGAATTTTCCGGCAATCGCCGCCCCGCCTTCAGGAGACAGAGAATTCGCTCTCCAACCCTTCAAGCGCCTCACGCGAAAAAGGATGTTAAGCGAAAAAAGATGCATCCGCCCAGAACCCGGCCCCATCTATCCCACTTGAGCGGAACACCCCGCGAACCTGCGAACTGGCCAGCTCCACGAAGTGGAGGCCAACCTGCGAAACAGCCCACAAGCGCTTCATCCCGCCCGCGCCCCGCAGCACCGATAAGGAACCAACTCGCTAACCCGCCGACTCGCTAAGCATAGCTGCTCACCACCGAGCTCCTGCTCCCCCTCCGCCACCCCCGGCACGCCCCACACCGACTGACGCGCCTTCCGCCGCTTCGGTCCGCCCGTCATCCTCGCGGCGTGGTTGCCTTCGCCGCGAGGGCTGGGCAGCCCCTGCCCACGCACGCACAACTTCTCCCAAGCCGGCCCCATAATGCCCCAGCTTTACGCCATAATCTCCCGGCGTCGCAAACGGAAGGTTGGGTCGCCCCAAAATACTCTCACAATCGATAGCGGACCAGCCCCGGGCTGGATAACTGAACGCGTAGCTCCGGCTTCGAATTCTTGCGCTCCGGAAGATCATCCCTGTAATCAACTTCGTCTGCAACGCCGTCTAAACTAACGCACCTCCCCTGTGTAACTCGGCTGCGTACCCAGCAGTATGCGGCTTAGCCGCGACGCCGATGGCGTGCGCGGGCCTGGTTTTTGGGATCACTCTGCCGGAACGGATGGGGCCGTCGGGATTGAGTCGTTCTGGACGGTGGGGAATCGGGAGCATCGCGGGCAACCATAAATGCTTCTCGAACATCGAATTTTCAATCACTCTATCGCATCTAGGGCCCTGGGCCACTTGCCAACTGGCACCGGACATGTCCGGAATCGGAGCGGAAAACGAATATAGCTACACTGGGGACGACTTTCAGCCTCCTGAGGGTCGTGTGTGGCTGGTCGAGTATCAAGTGACAAGACAATCTGAGATCGGCGTAAGTGAGGGATGCACGATTAAGTCAGGCATCTCTTCCACGGCCGGGAGCCAGTTAGCTGGTAAACGGGCCGGGATGGTCGTCTTTTCCCGGTTTCCCGCGGATCCGCGCCCTCGGCGCGCGGCGGAAGCCCTTCTGAGCCAGGGAATGCGACTGGATTTGATATGTGAGCACGACGTCACAAAACCAAATCGAGAGGTGCGGGAAAACTTTGAGATCTTACGCATCCCTATTGAGCATCGTCGCAGTCACCCTCTATCCTATGCTTATCAATACGCAGCCTTCACTCTGTACTCGGCAATCGTTCTCGCCTGGCGTTCATTGCGGCAACCCTATGACCTGATCTATGTACATAACATGCCCGACGTCCTCGTACTGTGCGCGCTGATTCCCAAACTATTGGGCGCAAAGGTAATCCTGGACCAGCATGATCCTATGCCTGAGCTGCTATCAACAATCTATAACTTGGATCAAAGCAGCTTTGCTCACCATCTGATTCGGTATCTGGAGAAGTGGAGCATCAAGCGCGCGGATCTCGTTATCACCGTCAGTGAAACGTTTAAGAAAGTATTTGCAGCGCGAAGTTGCGGCCCGGAAAAGATCCAGGTGATCATAAACGCTCCCGATGCAAATCTCTTCCCCTTTCGTCCAGCCCGCTCCTATCCACGCCGCACTCCTGGTCAGCCTTTGATCCTCATGTACCACGGCTTATTGGAGAACCGTAATGGCCTCCACGTTGCAGTAGATGCTCTCTCCCTGCTGCGCGGAAGACTCCCCGTCGCAGAGCTCCGGATTTACGGAAAAAGTACGCCATATCTTGAACGGGTCATGGCCAATGTGAAGGCGCTCGGCCTGAGCGAAAAAATTCATTACCTCGGACCCAAAGACTTAGAGGAACTTGCCAACGAGATTGAAAATTGCGATGTGGGAATTGTTCCCAGTCCAAGCAACGCGTTCACCCAGATCAATACTCCAACCCGGATCCTTGAATATCTGGCATTAGGAAAGCCCGTCATCGCTCCCAGTACGCAAGGTGTCCGAGATTACTTCACCGGGGACTCTTTATTCTTCTTTGAGGCCGGCAATGCCCAGGAGTTAGCCGAACAGATCGAGCATGTTGCATTTCATTCTGCCGACGCTGTAGCAACTGCCGAACGGGGCCAGGAACTCTATTGCGCTTATGCATGGGAACTGGAGAAGCAGAGGCTCGTGAGCTTGGTAGCTCAGCTAATTGGATCGAACGGCCGATCGCCCGCTTTGCAATAAAGAACTAACTCTGCTAACTCATCTAACTCAGCTAGGCCTTTGACTACATGATTTTGTACCGGCCTGGTGGCCCAGGTCTAGATTTTGGGACCCGGGATTGACAAGCGTAGGGTTCTAATTCACACCGTCAAAGACCTGACTCCGCTCAAGCATAGCTGCTCACCACCGAGCTCCTGCTCCCCCGCTCCGCCGCCGCCCGCTCCACATACCCGCTCGCCCGCAGCGCCGCCAGCGGCTCCGCCGGCAGCCCGCGCTCTTCGCGCCACGCCCGCACCAGCGGCCGCACATCCCGCCAGAACGCCCCGCGGAACAGCTCCTCGGCCCCCACCAGGTCGCACTTCTGCTGCAGCTCCGCCAGCCGCTCCCGGTCCACCAGCGCCGCCTTCAGATACAGCTCCTGCGCCGTGGCCACCGTCTGCACCATCGCCTCGATCTTGCCCTTCAAATTATGGCTCTGGTCCACCATGTAGGCGATGTCCAGCTTCAGCCCGTCCGCCGCCGCCGCATGAATCTCATGGAAGATCCTGAAGATCTGGTAGGGATCGATCGATCCCAGCGTCAGATCGTCGTCCGCGTACCGCCGGTCGTTGAAGTGGAACCCGCCCAGCATCCCCGTGTGCAGCAGCCACGCCACAATCTGCTCGATGTTCTGCGCCGTGTAATGATGGCCCGTATCCACCAGCACCCGCGCCTGCGGCCCCGCAAATCTCGAAAGATGCGCCGACATCCCCCAGTCCGCGATGTCCGTGTGATAGAACGCCGGCTCAAAGGGCTTGTACTCCACCAGCAGCCGCTGATCCGGCGCCATGTGCTCGTGGCACACACGCAGCTCCCTCTCCAGCCACCCAATCCGCTTCCGGATGCTCTGCGTCCCCGGATAATTCGACCCGTCCGACAGCCACAGCGAGATGTCCCTCGATCCCAGCGCCTTGCCGATCTCGATCGACTCCAGCACATGCTTCAGCGCATGTTCCCGAACCGCCTCCGAAGGGTTGCATAGCGACCCGTACTTGTACTCCTGGTCCTGGAAAAGATTGGGATTGATCGAGCCCGCCCGCACCCCATGCCGCCGCTCCAGATTCTTCACCTCCGGCGCGTCCGCCAGCCCGTTCGGCAGGTCCCACAGCACATGCAGCGCCAGCGTCGGCGTTACCCCCGTCAGCCGGTTCACCTCTGCAGCATCGGCAAACTTCTCCTCGATCGTGGTCGCCGCCGCCGCCTGCACAAACTTCCCAAAGCGCGTGCCCGTGTTGGCGAATCCCCATGAGGGAATCTCGATCTCGAAATCGTCCAGCGCCCTGCAAGCAGGCTCAAACGTCGCGGAATCCGGCTCTTTCATCGCTTCTCACCTCGTGCCGGCAGCCTCTCTTCAAGCGCCGGCTGTCAATTTGAATTCCCTTCCCTGCCCTCGTCGCGCACCACGATCACGTGCAAAAAACGCGGCCCGTGTACGCCCTTGATGCGCGTCATCTCGATGTCCGCCGTCGCGCTCGGCCCCGAGATCCACGTCACAACCTGCGGCGCCTCTTCGCACCGCGCAAAATACTCCGGCAGCGTCTCCACCACCTGGCTCGCGCCCAGTACGCACAGGTGCCAGTCCGGCAGCAGCGTCAGCACCCGCCGCCCCTCCGCCGGCCCATGATGCAGCACGATCGTCCCCGATTCGGCCACTCCGCCAAACGCCGCCGTCACCACGCCCTCGGCCTCCTCGATCGCGCTCGCCGGTAAGTCGTTGTCAACCATCCACTCGAACCCCGGCGCCATCCACCGTGCCGGCAGCCCCGCCGGCGCCACAAATTTTCGCTTGCCGCTGGCCGCCAACTGCGCCGCAATCGCCTCCGCAACCTCGCCCGGCGCGCACTCCACCACCTCGGCGTCGTACTCCCGCAGCCGCTCGATCATCAGCGCGACGTGCGCCTCCGCGCCCATCGCGCCCCTGCGTCTGTACTCCCGCGGCAGCTCCGCATACGCCTCGGCCAACTGGGCCGCCGCCGGCGCTGCCGCTTGCGTCGCTGCCCCCACGCGCTCCAGGATCTGCTGCCGGCTCGATCTGTTCCTGTTCATCGCGCCTCCTTCTGCCTGGCAGCCCACCACTCGTGAAAGGTCTGCTTCGGCAGCCCGCGCAAATCCCGCGTCTGCGTCCACTCCGCCCCCACGCTCGGCAGCGCGTGAATCCATCCATCCTTGCGCGTAAACAGCCCCAGCCCCATCCGTCCCAGCCTCTGCGCCAGGTGGAACAGCCACGCCCGCGCAAAGATCACGTTCGCAATCCGCAGCCCGATGTACATCGGATCGAAGATCCGTCCCGCCTGCTTCCGCTCCTGGTCCACCACCTGCGCCCGCAGCTCCAGCAGCACCTCGGGGATGTTGATCTTCACCGGGCAAACCTCGTAGCAGGCCCCGCACAGGCTCGATGCATACGGCAGCGACTGCGCGTGCCGCATCTCCTCGAGCTGCGGCGTCAATATCGCCCCGATCGGCCCCGGATACACCGACCCATATGCGTGACCGCCCGTCTGCCGGTACACCGGGCACGCGTTCATGCACGCCGCGCACCGGATGCACCTCAGCGTCTGCCGCTCCGTATGCCGCGCCAGGATCCGCGACCGTCCGTTGTCCAAGAGCACCACGTGGAACCGCTCCGGCCCATCCCCCGCCTTCACACCCGTCCACAGCGACGTGTACGGGTTCATCCGCTCGCCCGTCGCCGACCGCGCCAGCACCTGCAGCATCACCTCCAGATCGGCAAATCGCGGCAGCACCTTCTCGATCCCCGCCAGCGTGATCAGCGTCCGCGGCAGCGTCAGGCACATCCGCCCGTTGCCCTCTGACTCCACCACCGCCACCCCGCCCGTCTCCGCGATCAGGAAGTTCGCTCCCCCGATCGCCGTCGGAATCGTCAGAAACTTCCTGCGCAGATACGAGCGCGCCGCCGCCGTCAGCGCCTTCGGGTCGTCGGAAAGCTCCGGCAATCCCATCTTCCGCGCAAAGATCTCCCGCACCTGGCTCCGGTTCACGTGCAGCGCCGGCACCACGATGTGCGAGGGCTCTCCCTCGCCCAGTTGCAGGATGATCTCCGCCAGGTCCGTCTCGAAGACCCCCACCCCGGCCGCTTCCAGAAACGGATTAAGCTGAATCTCCGCCGAGGTCATCGTCTTGATCTTGATGACCTCCCGCGCCTGCTCCGCCCGCAGGATGTCCAGGATGATCGCCCGCGCCTCGCCCGCGTCCGCCGCCCAGTGCACCTGACCGCCCGCCGCTGTGCACTTCGCCTCGAACTCTTCGAGATATGCCCCCAGGTTCTCGAGCACATGATCCTTCATCGCCGCCCCGGCCGCGCGCAGCGCCTGCCAGTCGTCCTTCTCGGCCACCAGCCGCGCCCGCTTCCCCTGGATCACGTCGATCGCGTGCGTCACGTTCTTCCGTAGCTGCGGATTCCTCAATACCGGCAGCGCCGCCTGAGGAAACGGGGGCGCCAGCGCCGGATCAAGCACAGGGCGTTCGCCGGCCAAATTCGCGGTCTCGCTCATCGCGTCCCCTCCGCCTGCTCCCGCTCCGTGCTCGCCAATATCTCCGCCAGGTGAATCGTCTTCATCCCCGCAAACTGCCGGTGCATGGCCCCGCCCAGGTGCATCAGGCAACTGTTGTCTACTCCCGTGCAGTACTCCGCCGCGGTGGCCGTCACATCCTGCAGCTTCGCCGCCAGCATCGCCGACGAAACCTCCCCGTTCTTCACGGAAAACGTGCCGCCGAACCCGCAGCACCGGTCCATATTCTGGAGCGGCGCCAGCTCCAGCCCCCGCACCTTGCCCAGCAGCCGCAGCGGCCGGTCGCCCAGGTGCAAACTCCGCAATCCGTGGCAGCTCGCGTGGTAGGTCACCCGGTGGGGAAAGTACGCCCCCACGTCCTCCACGCCCAGCCGGTCTACCAGGAACTCGCTCAGCTCGTACACCCGCGGCAGCAGCGCGGCAAACTCGCTTCTGAGCCCTGCCGTCCCCAGCTCCTCGAACAGCCCCGGGTACTGGTCCCGCATCATCGCCACGCACGACGACGACGGAATCACCACCGCCTCGGCGTCGCCGTAAAGCCGCACCAGCCGCCTGGCCTGCGCAAAGGCCTCGCCCCGAAACCCCGTATTGGCATGCATCTGTCCGCAACAGGTCTGCCCTGGGTTAAACTCCGGTTCCACTCCCAGCCGCTCCAGCAACCGCACCACCGCCCGCCCGGTCTCTGGATACAGCGTGTCGTTGTAACAGGTGATAAATATCGATGCGCGCATGACTCTTACCAGCTTACCGATACCCCACCAGGAAAACGTATGATATTTGATGAGAAAACAATTGTCTATTGCAATCTTACGCCGTGCCTCTCTTCACATCGCTCCCCGCACCCCACAACCCTTTTCCACAGTTTTCCGTCTATTCTGGTGACCTTTGAGGCGGCTTCTCCTCGCGGCTGTTCCGCCGTCTCTCCATCCGTAGCCACGCACAACCTGTCCCGCGCACCTGTTCACGCAGGACCCTCGAACGACATTCCCCCCGGGAACCTCCCATGCCATTCGCCAACCACTCACCCGAACGTTATGATGGCTCTTACATCCAGGCAGCCGGCGACGCTCCGCTCTGCGGCCCTCGCCCCGGCATCCTTTGATCGGCAAGACAACTTTTCGCCCCCATGCGTGTTGTCTCCAACGAAAGGTCCAGGACCCTCATCATGGCAAAGCTGTGCTCGCTCCCCCTCCGTGCAGTGGTAGGCGCTCTTCTGTGTTCAACTGCCGTCTTCGCTCAGCAGTTGACCATCCATGCGGCGCCCTCGGTCCGCATCACCAGCCCCATCGACGAGTCCAGTCTCGTCACCCTCCACGGCACGGTCAGTCCGCTCGCCAGCGCCGCCAACGACCGCGGCGCCGCCCCGGACAACATGCCCCTCGAACGCCTCCACCTGGTCCTCGAGCGCAGCCCCAGCCAGCAGTCCGCCCTCCGCGAGCTCATCCAGGAGCAGAACGTCCCCGGCTCGCCCTACTACCACAAGTGGCTCACCCCCGCCCAGTTCGGCGCCGAGTTCGGCGCCTCCGACCAGGACATCTCCACCGTCGAAAACTGGCTCGCCAGCCACGGCTTCAACGTCACCAAGGTCGACCCCGGCAAGCAGACCCTCGAAGTCTCCGGCACCGTCTCCCAGCTCCGCTCTGCCTTCCACACCCAGATCCACAAGTACATGGTCAACGGCGAGATGCACTACGCCAATGCCAGTCCCGTCCAGATTCCCGCCGCTCTCTCCTCGGTCGTCGGCGGCTTCGTCTCCCTCAACAACTTCCGCCCCAGGAGCTACGCCGAAAAGCTCGGCGAAGCCTCCTACAACCCCTCCACCGGCCGCGCCAAACCCTCTTGGACGATAGGCTCCGGCACGTTTGATTACCAGAACTACAACTTTGTTCTCTCCCCCGCCGACTACGCCGTCCAGTACGACCTCGCCCCCCTCTACAGCGCCGGCTACATGGGCCAGGGCCAGACCATCGCCATCATCAACGACTCCAACATCAACATCGACCTCGTCAACGCCTTCCGCACCCTCTTCAACCTCCCTGCCAACCCGCCCCAGGTCATCATTGACGGCAACGACCCCGGCGTCGACGGCATCAACAACCCCGACGGCCCCAACTACGACTCCGTCGAAGCCTACCTCGACGTCGAATGGTCCGGCGCCGTCGCCCCCGACGCCACCGTCGACCTCGTCATCGCCGGCGACACCGCCCTCGAAGACGGCCTCTATCTCGCCATGGAGCACGCCGTCTACGGCGATGTCGCCCCCGTCCTCAGCCTCAGCTTCGGCTACTGCGAGCAGGGCCTCGGCACCACCAACGCCTTCTTCAACTCCCTCTGGGAGCAGGCCGCAGCCCAGGGACAGACCGTCATGGTCTCCACCGGCGACTCCGGCTCTGCCGGCTGCGACAACGACAACTCCCAGTACTACGCTGTCGACGGCCAGACCGTGAACGGCTTCGCCTCCACTCCCTATGACGTCGCCGTCGGCGGCACCGACTTCTACTACAGCTCCTATAACGGCGGCGACTCCGCCATCAACTCCCAGCTCGGGATCTACTGGAACACCACCGCCAGCAACACCACCCCCACCGAAACCCTCAAGACCCCCATCCCCGAGCAGCCCTGGAACAACAGCCAGTTCGGCCTCAATCTCTTCAGCTACTACACCGACAGCGGCAACACCGCCACCACCATCGCCGGCGGCAGCGGCGGCGCCAGCAACTGCGCCACCGGCACCGGAACCTCCTCCAGCGGTGGCTGGTCCGCCTGCACCGCCGGCTATGCCAAGCCCGCCTGGCAGTCCGGCACGGGCGTACCCTCCGACGGCGTCCGCGACCTCCCCGACGTCTCCCTCTTCGCCGCCAACGGCTATAACGACAGCTACTATCCCATCTGCGCCACCGACGGCGACTGCACCCAGGTCAACAACGGCTTCACCCAGATCTTCGGCGTCGGCGGCACCTCCGCCTCGGCCCCCTCTTTCGCCGGCATCATGGCCCTCATCAACCAGAAGTACGGCCCCCAGGGCCAGGCCGACGCCATCCTCTACCCGCTCGCCAAACAGTACCCCGCCGCCTTCCACGACGTCGCCAACGGTTCCAACTCCGTGCCCTGCGCTCTGGGTTCCACAGACTGCATCACGGCGCCCTCCGGACTCGGATACACGGGCATCGATGACCCTACCTACGGCACCGCCAACGAGGGTGAAATCGGCACCGGCACCACCCCCGAGTACAACGCCGTCGCCGGCTACGACCTCGCCTCCGGCCTCGGCACCGTCGACGCCGACAAGCTATTCACCTACTGGGGCAGCGTCCAACTGCCCCAGGCCACCGTCACCCTCAACGCCTCGCCCACCAGCATCACTCACGGCCAATCCGTCACCGTCAATGGCACCGTCACCGGCGCCGGCACGCCCACCGGCAACGTCGCCATCGTCACCGACAGCACCGAGCCCGCCCAGCAGGGCCAGACCGCCTTCACCCTCTCCGGCGGCTCTTACTCCGGCTCCATCTCCACCCTCCCCGGCGGCAGCTACAACATCTGGGCCTCCTACGGCGGCGACACCGCCAACGGCGCCAACGTCTCCTCCAAGACGCTCATCACCGTGAGTCCCGAGAACAGCGGCATCGCCTTCAACGTCTTCACGCCGTCCGGCTACTTCAGCTCCAGCACCACCACCGCTATCGACTACGGAACGCAGTTGCTGCTCAGCGCCCAGGTCGCCCCCACCGCCGATGTCACCGGGGTTGAGAACTGCACCGTTGGCTCCTCCGCCTGCCCCACCTACACCGCCCCCACCGGCACCATCAGCTTTACTGACAGCTCCAACGCCCTCAACACCGCCGTCATCAACGCCGAAGGCGACGCCGAGTACAACGCCCCCTTCGCCGTCGGCTCCCACTCCGTCGCCGCCAAATACTCCGGCGACAACAGCTACAACGCCTCAACGGCCTCCGCCATCAACTTCACCGTCGTCAAGGACACGCCGACGATTGAGCTCTCCACCAGCATCCAGGACAGCAGTAACGGCGATCTGGTCAACGGCCCCAACCAGCCGACCATCCTGACGGTCTATATCGAGAACACCGCCCAATGCAACGCTGCCAATTGCAGCGCTGGCACGACGATTACGAATGTCTTCCCCACGCCCGTCGCGCCACCCACCGGCACCGTGACCTTGACCAGTTCTCTTTCGGGATTTTCGGGGACGGCCACGCTCTCGCCCTTCGTCGATCCAATCGACCAGGCCGTGGCCGGCATCGCTACCTTTACCGTCCCGGCGGGGACGGTCTCCGGAAACTATAATGTCTCCATCGGTTATTCGGGAGACGGCAATTACAACTCCCTCACCGCGTCGCAGAATACCACCACCATTCCCGTCGAGACTACAAACGGCGACGGCGGCCTCACCTCCACCGTTGCCGCCACGATGACCGGCAGCATCTCACCCAACTCCACCATCACCATCACCGGCACGGTCACCGGCCAGAGCGGGCACGCCGCGCCCACCGGCGGCATCTATCTCTACTCCTCAGGCAACTATCCCACCCAGGCCAACTTCTCCTCCACCAGCGGAGACGTCTCCAGTTTCAGCATCACCCTCAACAGCCAGACCCTCTTCCAGGGTTCCAACTATCTCGTCCTCCAGTACGCCGGCGATTCCAACTACAACCCATCCGCACTTTCGCTTAGCTCCAGCGCCGTCTCCAACAACCTCTCCGACTTCTCCCTCGTTCCCGACACCACCATCGTGCCCGTCAGCGCCGGCAATAATGCCACCGACACCATCAACCTCTCCTCCACCAACGGCTTCAGCGGCAACGTCAGCCTCACCTGCACCGCCGCGCCCGGCGTCACCTGCTCCATCCCCTCGTCGGAGACCCTCACCAGCGGCGGCAGCACCACCGCTGCACTCACCATCACCGCCCCGGCCACCACGCCCAACGGTAGCTACAACGTGCTCATCACCGGCACCGACTCCACAGGCGAATACGTCCATACCCTCGCCATCACCGCCGTCGTCAACGCCTCGACCGCGCCCTCCTCGACCTTTGCCCTGTCCAGCAACCCGGGCACGCTCACCCTCGACGCCGGCGCAACCACCGGCAACACCTCCACCATCACCGTCGCACCCCTCGGCGGCTTCACCGGCGTGGTCGATCTCACTTGCTCTGTCGCCGGTCCCTCGGGAGCCACCAGCCCCGCCACCTGCGCCCCGTCGCCTGCCTCGGTCGACATCACCGGCACAGCGTCGCTCCCCTCCACGCTGACCGTCGCCACCACCTCCTCCACCACCGCCGGAACCTACACCGTGACGGTCACCGGCACATCCGGCTCCATCACCGTAACCACCCCTGTCACGGTCAACGTCAGCACGCCCAGCTTCTCGCTTCCCGCCAATGGCAGCGTCTCGATCACCATCAGCACCCCCGGCGCCACCACCGGCAACACCGCCGCCATCGCCGTAACGCCCAAGAACGGTTTCACCGGCACCGTCAACCTGAGCTGCGCCGTTACAACCGAACCCTCGGGCGCTACAGACCCCATCACCTGCGGCCTCCCGTCGTCGGTCTCCATCACCGGCACCACCGCCGCCAGCGCCACCCTCACCATCACCTCCACCGCCGCCACATCCTCGATGAACGACCAGAAGCGCCTCTTCTGGCCCTCCGCCGGCGGCGGAGCCGTCCTCGCCGCACTGCTCTTCTTCTGGATCCCCAAACGCCGCCGCAATCTCCTCGTCATGTTCGGACTGCTCGCCCTCTTCGTCTCCATCGCCGGACTCGGCTGCGGTGGTGGCGGAGGCAGCAGCGGCGGAGGCGGAGGTAGCGGTGGCGGCTCAACCGGAACCACCACCGGCGCCTACGTGGTCACCGTAACGGCCACCGCCGGCTCCATCACCCAAACCACCACCGTCAACGTCACCGTCAACTAACCCGCCGGGTGCCGGGCGCCCCAGGTCTCGCTTCCGAGACCTGGGTACGATGCCCCGATCTCCACCCCATCCCGGGTGCCCCACCCTCGCCGCGTCTTTGTCTTTGCGGCTAGGGTGGGGTCAACCCAATGCCCCAGCCGCCCCGGTCTCCTTCAATCCGAGTACCCCACCAATCCCCGCCCACAACGTCCATCTCTTCGGACGCCCGTGCAATCCCGCGTAAATTCTCGCCAATTCCTGGCCGCGTTCCTCATCGTGACCGCGGCCGCGCCCCGCGCCGTCTCCCAAACCACTCCCTCGAGCCCCGAATCCGCCGCCGCCCTCCTCGCCACCATCCACGAAGAACAACTCCACGGCCCCTACCTCTTCTACACCCAGCACTACACCGACTCCGCCAATCGCCCCGCCTCCTACTCCGGCGACGTCTACGCCGCCATCCAGTCTTTTGCGGTCCACGGCTGCCAGGTCACCGCCCGGGTCACCATCACCGATCACTTCTCCGGCGCCGCCGGCCGCGAGGACTTCGGCGATACCCAGGATGCCAGCCTCTACTCCGCCGCCTTCACCCTCACCCCCGCCATCGCCGATAACCTCGCCGTCACCCGCGCCCGCCCCATCCAGCTCGAACCCTCCACCCACTCCCTCTGCCCGTCCGACCCCTCCTGCGCCTTCACCTGGCTCACCATCCGCGCCGCCCCCCTCGCCATCCGGGAGACCGACCTTCTCAACAACCTCCAGGTCTTCCGCGGCAACGTCTCCAGTTTTCAGATCCCTCTCAGCTCCCCCGCCGTCGCCCGCCGCCTCATCGCCCAGCTCCGCGCCCTCGCCACTGCGTGCCGCCCCCTTGCCGCCACCAACTGAGCCTCGCTTTGCAGAGAATTTCGCGCTCCCGGGGCACAATAGTCCCATGCAGCGCTGCGGCCAGAACCCGAAAAAGACCAGGAAAGCACCCCCCCCAGGGGAGTCCTTCACAGTTTGCACTGTTTTTGGTGCAATTTTGAGCAACGATTTGTTGAAAAGAAAGAGGTTAGCCAAAATAATTCGGTAACCAGATGGTTACCGAATTAACAATCCTTTAACATTTGCCATCGTCGCTCAGTACCCCTTCATCCCACCGCTGGCAGATCGCAAAGCAGGGACTCTAAGTAGTTTTATCGTCAAACAAGAGCCGCCATAATGGGAGCCGGAGAAAGGGACAGGAACTGCGGATTCGCGCGAACAGTTCGGATTCAGCCGGCAATCAATCGAAGGAGGGGAAGGGTTATCAAAAAAGAGGGGAGGATGTTCGCACCCTCCCCCTCAGGCAGTTACTGGGGAGCCCTATTTGGAAATCCCATCCAGCGCCAGGTTCAGCTCCAGCACATTCACCCGCGGCTCGCCCAGGAACCCGAGCTCCCGCCCCGTCGTATGCTGGGCAATCAGTTGCCGCACCGCGTCGAGCGTCAGCCCCCGCGCCTTCGCCACCCGTGGCGCCTGGTAATTCGCATCGTCCGGAGTAATATCAGGGTCCAGTCCCGAGCCCGACTGGGTCACCAGATCGATCGGCACGGGCTTCCCGGGATTCTGTTTCTGCAGCGCATCAACATCCCCTTGGATGCGCGCAATCAGCTTCGCGTTGGTCTGCGCCAGCGTCGATCCGCCCGAATTCGTCGCATCGTACCCGCCCGCCGACGGCCGCGGATGAAAATACTTGTCCTCCGTAAAGCTCTGTGCCAGCAGTCGCGACCCGATTACCTGCCCGTTCTTGAGGATCAGGCTCCCGTTCGCCTGCTTGGGAAACACCAGCTCCGCGATCCCCGTCACCACCAGCGGATACCCCAGCCCCACCACCACCGTCATCACAATGGTGAACAGAATCGACGTCTTCCAAACCGGATGCTGGCTCTTGCCGTCCTGCGTCTTCGCCGGCGCTGCCTCGTGCGCAATCAATGTACTCGATGAATGCACGTTCTCGTCTCCTCGCCCAACCAGCCAGCTCGTTAACTTGCTAACTCGCTAACTCGCCAACTTGCCAACTTGCCAACTCGCTAACCCGCCAGATGCATCGCTACCAGGCACAGATCGATCGCCTTGATCCCGATAAACGGAATGATGATCCCGCCCACTCCATAGATCAGCAGGTTCCTTCTCAACAGCGCATCCGCCGGCTTCGGCTCGTACCTCACCCCTTTGAGCGCCAGCGGAATCAGCGCAATGATGATCACCGCGTTAAAGATCACCGCCGACAGAATCGCCGACCGCGGCGAGTGCAGGTACATGATGTTCAGCACGCCCAGCACGGGAAATACCCCGGCAAACATCGCCGGAATGATGGCGAAGTACTTCGCCACATCGTTGGCAATCGAGAACGTCGTCAGCGCCCCCCGCGTCATGAGTAACTGTTTGCCGATCTCGACAATTTCAATCAATTTCGTCGGGTTCGAGTCCAGGTCGACCATGTTTCCGGCCTCTTTTGCCGCCTGCGTGCCCGAGTTCATCGCCACGCCCACGTCGGCCTGCGCCAGCGCCGGCGCGTCGTTCGTCCCGTCCCCGGTCATCGCCACCAGCTTGCCCTTGCCCTGCTCGCGCTTGATCAGGTCCATCTTGTCCTTGGGCTTGGCCTCGGCCAGAAAATCGTCCACCCCCGCCTCGCGCGCAATCACCGCCGCCGTCAGCGGGTTGTCGCCCGTGATCATGATCGTCCGGATGCCCATCGCCCTGAGCCGCGCCAGCCGCTCCTTGAGGCCGCCCTTCACAATGTCCTTCAGGTAGATCGTGCCCAGCGCCGTCGCGTTCTCCGCCACCACCAGCGGCGTCCCCCCGGCGCGCGCAATCTGCTCCACGTTCTCGCGCACCTTCTGCGGCAGTGTCGCTCCCTGCTCCTCCAGGAACCGCGCAATCGCGTCCACCGATCCCTTGCGGATCCGCGTCCCCGGCAGATTCACACCGCTCATCCGCGTCTGCGCCGTAAACGGCACAAACTCTGCCTGCATCTCGTGAATCTCGCGCCCGCGCAGGTTGTACTTCTCCTTCGCCAGCACCACGATCGACCGCCCCTCCGGCGTCTCGTCCGAGAGCGACGCCAGTTGCGCCGCATTCGCCAGCCGCTCATGGCTCACATCCGGCGCCGGCATAAACTCCGTCGCCTGCCGGTTGCCCAGCGTGATCGTCCCCGTCTTGTCCAGCAGCAGCGTGTTTACGTCCCCCGCCGCCTCCACCGCGCGCCCGCTCATCGCCAGCACGTTGTACTGCACCAGCCGGTCCATCCCCGCGATCCCAATCGCCGAAAGCAGTCCCCCGATCGTCGTCGGAATCAGGCACACCAGCAGCGACACCAGCACAAAGATCGTCTGCGGCGCGTGCGAGTAGATCGCGAACGGCTGCAGCGTCACCACCGCCAGCAGAAAGATAATCGTCAGCCCCGAAAGCAGAATGCTCAGCGCGATCTCGTTCGGCGTCTTCTGACGCGACGCCCCCTCCACCAGCGCGATCATCCGGTCCAGGAACGTCTCGCCAGGGTTCGACGTGATCCGCACCTTGATCCAGTCCGACAGCACCTTCGTCCCGCCCGTCACCGCCGACCGGTCCCCGCCCGCCTCGCGAATCACCGGCGCCGACTCGCCCGTGATCGCCGACTCGTCCACCGACGCCACGCCTTCGATCACCTCGCCGTCGCCCGCAATGTAGTGCCCGGCCTCCACCAGGATCGTGTCCCCGGCCCGAAGCAGCCCGCTCACCACCTCCTCGAATGAACCGTCGGCCGTGTAGCGTTTCGCAATCGTCTCGCCCTTGGCCTTGCGCAGCGTCTCAGCCTGCGCCTTGCCGCGCCCCTCCGCCATCGCCTCCGCAAAGTTCGCAAACAGCACCGTGAACCACAGCCAAAGCGTGATCTGCAAATTGAACCCGAACCCCGGCCGGTGATTCACGGCGTTCACAATGAGCAGCACCGTCGTCAGCACGCTGCCCACCTCCACCACGAACATCACCGGGTTCTTCACCATCCCCCGCGGGTCCAGCTTGCGCACCGCGCCCACCGCCGCCTGCGCCAGAATCTCCGTATTCCACAAACTCTTTTTCTCAATCATGGTCTAAGAAACCTTAGTAGAGTTCCCGTGTTCAAAGGGCACGGCTCCAGAGCCCGCTGAAGAAACTGGTGTCTTGAAAGGGCACGGCTTTAGCCGTGCCGTGCTCGAACGAAATCAACGCGGGCTTTAGCCCCTGAGGGAAGCCTTCTTTGCCAAAGGCGAGCCTGGACAACTGAGCGCTCAAAACGTCCTCCCCGCGTGCAGCAGTAAATGCTCCAGAATCGGCCCCAGGCTCAGCGCCGGGAAGAACGTCAGCGCCCCCACGATCACCACCACCCCCGTCAGCAGCACCGCGAACAGCGCCGTATTCACCGGGAACGTCCCCGGCGACGGCGGCACGCTCTTCTTCTGCGCCAGATTCCCCGCCAGCGCCAGCACCGGGATCATCATCAGGAACCGCCCCATCAGCATGTCCCAGCCCATCGCCACGTTGTACCACCAGCTCGACTGCAGCCCCGCGAACGCCGATCCGTTGTTCCCCGCTCCCGAAGTGAACGCGTACAACACCTGCGACAACCCGTGCGGCCCCGGATTCGTGATCCCCGCGAGGCCGGTCTTCGTTAGCACAAAGATCGCCGCCAGCGTCAGAATGATCAACGGAAAGATCAGCGCGTACAGCATCGCCATCTTTACGTCGAACGCCTCGATCTTCTTGCCCAGGTACTCCGGCGTCCGTCCCACCATCAGTCCGGCGATAAACACCGAGATCACCACGAAGATCAAAATCCCGTACATCCCCGCGCCCACGCCTCCAAACACCACCTCGCCCAGCATGATGTTCACCAGCGGCACCATCCCGCCCAGCGGCGTAAAGCTGTCGTGCACCCCGTTCACCGCGCCGCAGCTCGCATCCGTCGTAATCGTCGCAAACAGAGCGCTCTCGGCGATCCCGTTCCGTACCTCTTTGCCTTCCATGTTGCCGCCCGGCGACCCCGCCGTCCGCACCTGTTGCGCTCCATGGATCAGCGGGTTCGCTTGCGACTCCGCCCAGTAGCACACCGTGAACCCCGCCGCAAACAGGATGAACATCGTCGCCAGCACCGCCCATCCGTGCCCCGGCGACCCCGTCATCCGCCCCAGCGTAAACGTCAGCCCCGCCGGAATGATGAAGATCGACAGGATCTGCAGATAATTCGTCAGCGGCGTCGGATTCTCAAACGGATGCGCGCTGTTGGCGTTGAAGAACCCGCCCCCGTTCGTCCCCAGCATCTTGATCGCTTCCTGCGACCCTACCGGCCCCTGCGCGATCGTCTGCACCTGCTTGGAGTTTTCGAGCGTATGCGCCGCCGTGTATGCGTGCAGGTTCTGCGGCACGCCTTGCGCGATCAGCAGAAAAGCGTAGATGAACGACGCCGGAATCAGCACGTAAAGCAGCGACCGCGTCATGTCCACCCAGAAGTTCCCGATCGTCCCGCTCACCGTCCGCTTGATCCCCCGGATCAGCGCCACCGCCACCACCAGCCCCGCCGCCGCCGAAAAGAAGTTGTGCGTCGCCAGCCCCGCCATCTCCGTCAGATAGCTCATCGTGGTTTCCGGCGTATAGAACTGCCAGTTCGTGTTGGTCGTAAAGCTCGCCGCCGTGTTCCATGCCAGGTCCGGCGAAACATTGGCCAGGTGCTGCGGATTGAACGGCAGCCACTGCTGCGTCCGTTCGATCACGTACGTCGCCACCATGCTCACCGCCGAGAAGCCCAGCAGCGCGAACGCATACTCCCGCCAGTTCATCTCCTTCTCGGCGTTCACCGCGCACAGTCTGTAGATGAGCCGTTCGCACGGCCGCAGCACCGGGTCGAGCCACGTGCTCTCGCCCTCCAGAACGCGGCCCAGGTAGATCCCCACCGGGCGCACCGTCAAAAGCAGAATGACGCAATAAATCCCAAACTGCAGCCAGCCATTAGCGGACATTTCAGAACTTCTCCGGGAACAGCAGCGTCAGCGTCAGATACGCCATCAGCAATATCGAAAGAATCAGTCCGATCAACGGAACCAGGCCAATATGCATCGCCTACCTCAATTTCTGGCACGCCTTCACGTAAAGAAACGCCACGGTAAAGAACACCACCGTGAACACCACCATCAATGCATCCTGCATCTCGGTTCTCCTGCCTTCATGCCGCCCATAACGGCGTGCCCGCTTCAGTCGCGTTCATGGAGCCACACCGCTCCCGCCCCCAACATCATCATCGTCCTTGCCCGGTTTGAGTATCGAAAAGATTTTCTAAATAAAGCGTAAGGAGACATGCTGGGGCCAGTTTGAGGGGTGCGGGCTTCAGCCCGTAAATCACCGGCCAGAGAAGCCATCGGCTTTAGCCCATGAGGGACTGGCTCCGAATTCAGGCTGACCCGCTGCCAAGGAGCCGTCCTACCCCGATCCGTGCTAACCTGTCTCAAAGTCCAAGTTCACCCCTTCGATCCTGATCCCTGGCCGCCCGCGCGGGGGAGTCCCTGTCGGAGAAAGTCGCAATGGGTATCGAGACAACGCCATCGACCGCCATCTCCACCGTCCAGGGCTCATGGTATCGCATCGGCGCCGCAGCGGCCCTCCTTCTCGCCCTCGGTTACATCGTCATCATCCCGCTCTACGCCCGGGTCGGGGCCCCGCCCACCCACGCCGATGCCTGGTTCTCCTACCTGCCCGGCAAAACCGCCCTCTGGTGGACCATCCTCGCCATCTCCGTCTTTACTGACCTTCTCTATCTCCCCGTCGCTCTAGCCCTCTATCTCGCGCTCAAGCCCGCCGCAAAATACACCATCGCGCTGGCGTGCGCACTCGTCGGCCTCTTCGTCTCCGTCGACCTGGCCGTCACCTGGACCCACTACGCCTCCATCCTCGTCCTCTTTCAGCGCTACTCCGCGGCTACCGACCCCTCCACCCGCGCCGCCTGCCAGGCCGCCGTCGCCTACGCCTCGGCCATGCTCGTCTCCCCTCTCGAGATCGTCTACGCCATCGTAATCCTCTCCTCGGGAATCCTTCTCATCGCCCTGGTCATGCTCCGCAGCCCCTTCGCCGGCTTCACCGCCTGGGCAGGCATCGCCACCGGCCTCCTCGGCATCCTCTGCCTAACCGGCAACAGCCTCGCCGTCATCGGCAACGCCCTCTGTGCCACCCTCTGGCTCATCGCCGTCGCCGTAGACCTCCACCACCAGGCCCGCGCCGCCAACCCGCTGACCCGCTGACTTGCGAACCCGCCACGTCCGCGAAGCGGACGCCAACTTGCGAAATGCGTGAGACACGTTTTATCTCCGCGGCGCCACGCGGAGCCCAGCTCCGCATCTTCATCGATCCCCCCAAAAGCGTTAGCATTGAATCAGCATCGTCCAACTGCCAACGTCGCGTATCTGGGAGAGATTTGCCTTGCGTCGCGCTGTCGCCGTTCTTGGGGTTTTATTCCTCATCTTGCTTGCCGCCGGCCCGGCTTGTCTTCCCGCCCGCGCCGCCGATCTCAAACCCCGCATAATCGTCTTCGTCCACGGTCTCCACAGCGACCGCAACACCTGGCGCGCCCCCAACGGCGCCTACTGGCCCGATCTCATCCGCACCGATCCCCAATTCCAGTACTCCGACGTCTTCGTCGCCCAATACCCCACTCCCTCCATGCACGGTCAGTACTCCACCGTCCAGCTCGCCCAGATCCTCTTCAACCAGCTCCAGAGCCAGGGCGTCTGGCGCCATCAGGAGGTCGTCTTCATCGCCCACAGCCTCGGCGGCATCGTCACCGAGCAGATGCTCCTCAACCATCCGGCCGAAGCCGTCCGCGTCCCCTTCATCGTCTCCTACTCCACTCCCCACGAGGGTTCTTTCGTTGCCAACCTCGCCAAGATCTACGACAGCGATCCCCTCCTCACCGACCTCAGCGCCAGCAACGACAACTCATTCTTGATGGATTTGGAACAGCGCTGGCGCGGCACCCCCTCCGTCGACCACATCCATCGCTACTGCGCCTTTGAGGCCCTCGACACCGCCGCCGGCGCCGGCATCGGCCGCTACCTCCACGCCCACACCCGCGTCGTCAACTACTACAGCGCCACCTATGGCTGCGACACTGATACGCCCCCGCAGCGCATCCTCGCCGACCACATCGATATCGTTAGGCCCGCCAACCGGTCGGCCGCCGCCTACACCTTCTTCGCCCGCGTCTACCGCAACAACCCCATCATGAACACCGTCGAATCCGTCCGCGACAACAAAGTTTCCGGGCTCACCGCCGACTGCAACCGCACCAACTCCAACCCGGACCTCCAGGTCCCCATCGCCCTCGACCCCTCCCTGCACGAGCAGCTCCTCTCTGCCCAGGCCGAGTTCGCCGACACCTCCAAAGTCCGCGACCTGTCCGCCCCCACTGTCACCAAAGTCGATCCCTGGGGCATCGCCCACATCTCCTACTCCTTCAAAGGCGACAAAAGAGGCATCCTCCTCGGCTGCCCCACCGGCCACGCGTCCATTCTTGTACACTTCACAATTCGGAGTGAAGTCCCAGTTCCGGACTAGCTTTCCCGGCTCGCGCCTGTGTATGCGCGGCTGCGCCCGCTGTTTTAAACGGCAAATCGGGTCCTTAATCGCGGAGGTTGACGATGACTCAGGAAGTCGGAGGAATGATGACCGCGGGCCTCGCGGCGCTCATTGCAGGGCTGGTCCTCGTTCGTACGCGCATGGCCGCAGCCTCGGGCGCTGGCCGCCTTCTAGCCCTCGGGCCCGTCTTCGAGGCCGTCTCTCTTGCCGTCTTTGCCGCGGAGCACTTCTTCGCCGCACGCGATCTTGCGCCCATCGTGCCTCATTGGCTGCCCTATCCCCTGTTCTGGGTTTACTTCGTTGGCGCCGCTCTGCTGGCTGCGGCCGTCAGCTTTGTCGCCTGGCGCCATGTCCGCTGGTCCGCGGCCCTGCTCGCCTTGCTCTTCCTCATCATCGTCGCCACCGTCGACCTGCCCAATCTCCCCGGCCATCTGCATGAGCGCCTCTTCTGGACCCTCACCGTCCGCGAGCTTTGCTTCGCCGCCGGGGCAATGGTGCTGGCCGGCAGCGTCTGGCCGCGCGAAAGCTCTGCGGGCATCGCGCTCGTTCGAACCGGCCGCGCAATCGTCGCCGCCACCATGGTCTTCTACGCCATCGAGCACTTCCTCTTCCCGCATTTTGTGCCCGGCGTTCCGCTGGAAAAGCTCACCCCGGCCTGGGTCCCTGCACCCACCGTCCTTGCGTACCTTGTCGGAATCGCCCTGCTCCTCGGCGGAGTCGGGCTCTTCATCCGCCCGGCCGTCCGCCTCGCATCGGCCGGGGCGGGCACCGTTCTTCTCCTGCTCACAGCATTCTTCTACCTCCCGATCCTGGTGCTGGAGTTCCGCTCCGCCCTCGTCGTCGAGGGAATCAACTACGTCGGCGACACCCTGCTCTTCGCCGCCACTGTCCTGCTGGCGGGCTTCGGAGACGGTTAGAAGGCCGCCGTGTGCCCACCGCCCCAGCCGCTTCGGTCTCCTCCACACCCCGGGTGCCCCACCCTCGCCGCGTCTTTGTTTTTGCGGCTAGGGTGGGGTCAAC
>Ga0335072_10003525_pt1 | contig 23542 bp, 18 predicted proteins | sample Lox_Sample_21_FD_206725 | JGI IMG/M metagenome (GOLD analysis project Ga0335072, IMG submission 206725) | Soil microbial communities from Loxahatchee National Wildlife Refuge, Florida, United States - Lox_Sample_2.1 | ecosystem: Environmental > Terrestrial > Soil > Wetlands | place: USA... | reverse complement strand
TACCTTATGGATGGCGGGACCAGAACCGGGACGCGGTTCAAGATCCCCAGCTCCATGACGTCATCATTCAGGCGAATATCGTCAGTCCGTGGACGGTTGGCCGTTATAAGACCATCGATCAATTCAACAAAACCATCGAGGAATTTGCCGGCGCGGACCTGACTTGGTGCCGCCAGAACAAGCTCGGCTACATGCCCGTCATTTTCCCCGGCTTTCGCTGGCATAATTTGATGATTTACCGCGGCCAGTCTCCTCCCTTCGGCGATATCGACCGGGTCAAGGGCGCCTTCTTTAAGGCGCAGGGCAATGGCCTCATCGCCTTGGGAGTCAACATGCTTTACATCGCCATGTTCGACGAAATCGACGAAGGCACGGCGATTTTCAAGTGCACGAACAACCCGCCGGTCGGGGCCAGCGAGTTTGGGAGTTTTGATGGAATGCCGTCCGATACCTATCTGCGCATCGCGGGCGAATTTTCTGGGGAGCTAAAGGGAAAGATAGCTGGAAAAAATTAATTTTAAGTTCCAAGCGAAAAGAAAAAGGAGGAAAAGACACCGTTTTCGTTGTCTTGGCAAAAGGGAGGGAAGTGACTAAGAGAAATCAACCAATGAAACGGTGCATGTCCCCGTTTTCCAGTTCCTAACCCTCAACCAATGGAATCACTACCTAGAATGTAAACTTATGAATGCTATACTTGCGATTCTAATTGCCAGTACTTTTGCGTTTACAATATGGCAGTACGGCTTGCGTCTATTTTATGGATATAGAATTACGAAGTCGGCAATTGAAATTCGGGCATTAGGTATATTAACTATCAAAAAATTTAGACTTGATGATATACTTGAAATTTGGCTTGCAACCTTTATGGATTTAGTACCCTTTTGTAACCCCAAGGCTCTAGGAGTTTTTCGTTGGGGGAATAGGCTCTTTGGAGATATTCTTATTTTAAGATTAAAACACCATATGTTTAACTATGTGTCACTTACCCCTGATAATACCGAACAGTTCTTGAAAGAAATAACTGATAAACAGCCGAATATTATTATTCATTTAACTGATAAATGGTAAAACGAATTCCACAGCCAGCCATGGCGCCCGAGGGTGCCAATGAAATGGATATCAGATTACTTATCATCCAGATCCGGGAGAATGCCTGGATGGCACAATAGCGATTTATCGAACTATTACCGGCCCGTGTGGTTATCCAATGGACCTCATATTGACGAAACTCCAGAGAAAATGGGGTCAGACACGATTAACGATCCAAAATGTGAAAAAGGGGACAGGTAAGATACCGTTTCCTTCAAAAGGAGATGCTACTTCTTCCGCCCAATCGGCTCATTGAGCGGCGGCTGGCCCGTTTTGCGCACATCGCCTTCCAAATCGGTCATCCGCAGGAAAGAGAGGAGCGCACTGCGTGTTTCCACGCCGTCGGCGGAAGTCGCCGCAATCGGGATGTGAAACTGGCCATCGGGGAAGACGAAATGATAGGAGAAGGTTCCATCCTTGCTCAGGGTGATATCGTGGCCGTCGATGCGCACCTTGGCGGTCGGTTCCGTGCCGCCATAGATGATCAGCTCGGCGTTGACATGCATGTGGAAACCCCGCTCGCGCCCGAAGGAGGCGCCAAACGGGCTGCTGACGCTCGTCACCCAGGCGCCGGCGCTCGAAGTCCACTGGCCTGAGGAGAGCATCGTCTCGAAACGCTTGCGTAAAATTTCGGTGATCTCGAAAGAGCCGACCATCCGGCGGCGGATTTCCTCGTCGCCGAGATATTCGAGAAGTTCTTCGCTCTCTTTCGGCGTCAGGTCGCGCGGCACGCGGGCCTGGAAGGGGAGCCGGTAATCGTTGCGCTGCAGGCGCGCCAGCGTTTCGGCCAGCTCTTCGCCCGGGCGAATCTGCGAGGCGATAATCTGGTAAAGCTCCTTGAAGGGGATATGGAAAGGAATAGTGACGAATTGGGCGTCGATATTGGGGGAGAGCGTGTCGCGCGGAGTGCGCACTTCCGACGAGCGGGCCAGGACCTCAAAGCCGCCATCGTGCCGGTAATAGCCAAGCTGGGCGACAAACAACGTATCGGGGCGATTGGCGTGAAGATACCAATTGCGATGGCTATCCCACACATGAATTTGCTGCACCCGGCCTTCGTTTTGAACGTAAAGCTCGAGGAAAACCTTGCCATCATGGGCGGCGCGGGCTGCTTCCTGATACTGGACCGGATTTAAGTCCCAGTAAGCGAAAAGGATATGAGGGTCGCGCGCCACAAGGAAAAGTTTCTTTGTGCCGTAGGAATCGGGCAGGTAGCCGAGAAACTCGTAGGCCGGAAGATCCTTCTTTGGCCCCGTCGCCGGTGGCGGTCCCGCCGTCATGGCCGGAGGCGGTACCGGAGACGGCGAAGAATTCGCAAGATTCCGGCTGACGCGGGGTGGCTTTTTGCGAGGCGAGGAAGATTCTTTCGAAGGCATATTAATGGATTTTTGTGAAGTTGGGCCTAATTCAGCATCTCTTAAGCCAACTCTAATCTAAAGAAGCGCCCTAATGCTGCTCTCCGAAAGTCTCGCTTACCCTAGTAAATTGACTTGAAGATACATTCCACCCAATGGGATCTCCATCAGGAAAAAACAACATAAGCGTCAAGGCGAAAGGCGCAAGAAAAAAGAAGTGGCAATAACGTGACATTTTGACGCATAAAGTGCCTTTCTCGTTACAGACAGTAGCTTGCAACTACCCCCTCTTAGCCAACAAACAGGGTACTAAAATTCCAGCGAGAAAAGCTTAAGGCCGCCCGCATCGCGATGGGAGCCAGGAGGACTGGTGTGATCGACATCGGGGCCGAATTGGCGTGGCGCAGCGAGGTACTTTTCGCCAATTCCGTAAGACGGATCGGCGCCGGGTGAAACCAAGACCCAACCGTATTTCCCTCCGTCCACAAAAACTCCGCCGACTTTGGGTTTCAGGTCGGGATGAGGATTCGGCGCAAGCTTGCTCGACTCAGGGTTTATTGCCGGCGCGTTCTTCGCGGAAAAGCCGGTCATATCATGAGGAGCGGGAGTGCTTTGGGCCTGGGCGACGCCAAAAGAAAAGGCTAAAACCACGACGACTGTGGCTAACATCTTCATGACAAAAACCTAACCGAACAACAGAGGCGGGTCAAGAAACGAAATGAAACTTGTAATCAAGCCGCGTCCGCGCTGGCCGTGAGTTCTTCGGACGTATCCTCCAACAGAAAGTCGAAATCCTGCCGGGTGAGGCTGCCGGTAAAACCTTCCTCGCCGAGAACGTCCTGGGCGAGCTGAGCCTTGCTCTGTTGCAGACGCCAGATTTTTTCCTCCACCGTGCCGCGGGTGACGAGACGGTAGGCGATGACGGTGCGGTCCTGCCCGATACGATGGGTGCGGTCGATAGCTTGCGCTTCCACGGCAGGATTCCACCACGGGTCGTAGAGCACAACGTAGCTGGCGGAAGTGAGATTAAGCCCGGTCCCGGCGGCCTTGAGCGAGAGGAGAAAAACGGCCGGTTCCTTGCAGTTGTGGAAAGCCTGCACGACTTCGGCGCGCTGGGTGGTTTGGCCGGTGAGCATGTAGTAAGGCCGGCCCCGTTCTTCCAATTCGATTTTGAGAAGTTTCAACATTTCGACGAATTGCGAAAAGACAAGGACCTTATGACCGCCGGCGTAGAGCGGTTCGAGGACATCGAAGAGGGCGGCGGTTTTGCCGGAACCGAGATTGCGCTTGCCGCCGGCCAGCGAGGGGTGGCAGCAAATCTGGCGCAGCCGGGTCAGGGCGGCGAGGATATGCATGCGCGACTGGCCCACGGGCAGATCGATCGTGGAAAGGGTCTGGCGGCTGCGTTGCAGCTCGGCCAGATAGAACTTGCGCTGGCCCTCGGTGAGTTCGCAGTCGAGGCGTTCTTCGATGCGGTCGGGCAAATCCTGCGCCACCTGTTTTTTCAGGCGGCGGAGCATGATCGGGCGCATCCGGCTGGAGAGAAGCGCCCGCGATGGCTGGGAAGCGCCACGGTCGTATTGCTCATAAAATTTGGAGCGCTCGGGCAGATAGCCGGGATGGACAAATTCCATGATGCTCCATAAATCGAGGAGACGGTTTTCCAATGGCGTCCCGGTGAGAGCAAGCTTGTGGTTGGCGCGGAGCGCCTTGGCGGCGCGGGCGACCATCGACTCGGGGTTTTTGATATTTTGCGCCTCGTCCAGGATGATGGCGCGGAAGGAAAATTTTTGGAGAGCGGAGAGGTCGCGCCGCAAGAGAGCATAGTTGGTGACGACGAGATCGTGCTGGGGAATTTCCTGGCGCAGGCTGTGGCGATGCTCGCCCGCCGTCAGAAGAAGAACCTTGGCGCCGGGCGTAAATTGCTGCGCCTCGCGCCGCCAGTTGAAGACGACGCTGGCGGGACAAATGACGAGGCTGGGGGCGGGTCCGGCGGTTTCGCGCAGATGCTGGAGCCAGGCGAGGGCCTGGACGGTTTTGCCCAGGCCCATATCATCGGCCAGCAGCGCGCCCAGGCGGAAACGGGAGGCGTAAGCCAGGAAGTGCAGGCCGGTTTTTTGATAGGGGCGGAGTTCGGCGCGCAAGCCCTTCGGCTCGTCGATTTCAGGCAAGCCCTTGAAATCGGCGACGGCTTGGCGAAGCTGGCGGATAACGGCGTCGTTTTCGCCCTCGGCGAGGGTCTCGAGCTTTTTCCAGGCGGCCTGTTGCGCGCCGGACATTTGCCACGCGCCGATTTGTTGCTCCCCGGCGCCGACCTGGACGCCGATCTCGGCCAGGGCGGTCATCGCTTCGGCCATCGCGGCGGCTTCTTCGCGTTCGAGCCAGGCGCCGTTGGATAGTTTGACGTAGGGATCGTCCGTCTGCTGGAGACGGCCCCAGTCTTCCTCGGTCATGGTCATGGTTCCATCTTCCCACTCGGCCTGGACGCTGAACCAGTCGATGCCGGTCGACCGGATCTTGAGCTTGGGGAAGCGGCGGCGTTTTCCGCTGATGAGTTGCTGGAAGCGGCGGTTGACGAAGTATTGCCACGAAGCGGAGCGGTCTTTCCAGTGTTGCAACAGGGCGGGCATACGCGTGGGTTGAAGCATGAGCCACCAGCCGGAATTGTCGGGGTGGCCGCAAAGTTCGCCCCGCTCGCCTTCGAAGCCCTTGAGCCAGGCGACGGCCGCGGCCGTGTCGGCATCGGCGGGAATGTCGGCCCAAATTTCGACGTCGTGCGGTTGATGCCCGCTGCCGGCAAAGGAGGCGGCTTCTTCGGCGGCGGTCCCGGGCGAGGCGATAGGGATGCAGGCGTTGTCATGGCCGTTGGCGTATTCGGCTGGTATCGGCCCGCTTTTGCTCCAGCCGTCATCCGCCCATTCCCAATGGAGCTTGCCTTCGCGCGCGTGGGCGGCGAGGCGGATCTGAAGAGCGTCATCCTCGTCGAGATGAAAATAGAATTTTACCTGGGATGGCACTTGGCGCAGATGGATTTTGACTTGCTGCTGCAAATGAGGATAGCGGCGCAGCAAGGGCGGAAGGAGCTGGCCGGCGGCTACATCGACCTGGTTGACTCCCCGCTTGAGGGCGAGAGCCATGAGGGAGCGGGGAGGCCGCTCCGTCAGGCGGTAAAAGCATTGTTTGACGCAAACCAACTCCAGTTCGGGCCGTGACTGATCGTTTCCCTTGGCGAGGAAGAGACGGGCGTTGGTGATCGGTTCGCGCAGGCCCGCCGCCGTGACCACTTCGAAACCGAGGTCGAGCCGCGAAGCGGCGCCGCGGCCATTGGCCGGTTCGCCTCCGGAATGGATCTGCGGGACAATGCGCGCGTGCAGGGGGCTAAATTCGACGGGACCGCCTCCGTCCCAATGACAGCGGCCGCTCGTGCCCCATTGGGTAAGCCAGGTGAGGAGGCTGCGGTTGTCGTGGAGGAACGGACTGGAGGAGCGGTTCTTGTCGGTGAGAAGAAGCGGAAGAAAATCGCTGAGCCAGCGGAGGAAGACCTGGTCTTCCGCGGTGAAAAGCTCGGGACGGTTGGCCGCTTCATTGCAGAGGCCGCGCACCTGAAAGAAATTGCGCGAGCCTTCCTTGAGCTTGGGCGAGTTGACGCGGAGATCGATTTGGACGCGCGCCTCGAACGGATCGTAGCCCGGCTCGATCTTCCAGACCACGCGCAGCTCGCGGCGCGGATGCCCCGAAGTTTCCTGCCCGCCATCGCTGAGCCAGTCGAGCAGTTCCTTGCGGAAGGAATCGGCCTCCTGGGCGCGCTCCTCCTGCTCGAAATCGGGACGGTCGAGATAAGGCTGAAGCGCGGCGGGAATCTTCCCGTTGTTGCGGCGGTGGATTTCGCGCGCCAGCCGCCAGGCCAGTTTCTCATTGTTGGGCTCGCGGCAAATCGTCGTGCCGAGAGACGATTCAAAAAAATCGGGCAGGTCGATGTGCGCTTCCTTAAGCAGATTGCTGACCTGAAGGAGGCGGTCCCACTCGCTGCGGGCCTGGAAAAGGCGGGTGAGAGTCTGGCTCTCGGAGCCCGGACGCGTGGGCACGGAGGAGGCGGTACGCGACGGCATGGTCAATCGGCCACTATGCCCTGTTCGCTGGCAATGGCAAGCTTTGTGGAGGGAAGGTAGTGACCTGCTATTTTGAATCTAGAAACCCATTCGACTTCAAAATCCACAGCAAAACGATCAAGAAAAATATTGTCAGCATAACGGGCATAAGCCAGTCACTAGGGTACTTCGGGGGCGTCTCCATGCCCTCATTCTACCACCTTCACCGTCAATTCTCACGCTCATAAACGAGCAATATGAACGACACGACGGCGAGAAACCGAAATCCCAGAAAAATCAAGGATCAAAGGAGCTTGGTAATAGGCGAAAGTGTCTGTCTAAATCCCACAAAATGAGAACAAACCATGATGATGCCTCGAGCGTTCCTCTTGTGAGATAGGCCATCAAACTAGTTCAACAAGTCAACCACTTCTTCCAAGCTCCAAAAATGGTGAGCAATCCCGGCCTCCATCGCAGGGGTAACGCGCAAGCTGCCGTGAATCCGGCAAAAATTGTAGTTCATGAAGTGAAGGGCAACGGAGTGCTCATGATTCTCCACCTTCTTTGAAAAGGCATTCGTTAACCGGGTGAAGCGGCGATTGGGCATCCTCACGGTCAAATTTTGATGTTCGGCAAGCAAGAGACCGGAGATTCTGTTCGCTGGTTGATGTAGCTTAACGGCAATCCGCAACATCACGCCGCCGTAGAAGTTTTCCGCCGCGACAATTTTCACGCCATCGGCCGGCGCGGACAGGGAGGCCAGCCCGAGCCCAGCCATGCAGATGAAGGGCGGAAATGTTTTCATGAAAATCCCGCGAATGAATGAGTGAAACCAAGGCGCAAAAGTTTGCGCATCCACCCGAAGACTAAATCAGACGCAAATAACTTGCAATTTGTTCCTGCAAAAATTTTGCATGAAACTCGCATGGAGGCTTGCCCGGCGCCTCTTAATTTCGCGGCTAATAGGCGGTTTTTGGCGGCAGCACCATCTGCCAAATGGTCCGCAAGATAATCGCGAGATCGAGGGTGAGCCGCCAATTCTCGAGATAGGTGATATCCGATTCGAGACGCATGGAAATGTCATCCGGCGTTTTGGCTTCGCCCCGGAAGCCTCTCACTTGGGCAAGACCGGTAATGCCCGGCTTCACGACAGTACGGATGGGATAACTGGCGATCTGCCGGGCAAATTGTTCGTTGTGCTCGACCAGGTGGGGCCGTGGTCCCGTGACGCTCATGTCGCCTCTCAGGACGTTGATGAATTGCGGCAGTTCGTCGAGGCTGAACCGTCTCAGAAAATGGCCGCCGGGATAAATCCGCGGATCATGAGCGGTGACCTGTTGCTTGGTATCCGGATGACCGGCATACATGGTGCGGAATTTCCAGATGGCGAAGCGCTGATTTTGCAGGCCGGCGCGAATTTGCCTGAAGAATAGCGGGCCGGGCGAATAGAGACGCTGGATGATCCAAACGGCCAGGGCGGCGACCGGCAAAACGAACACGACGACCGGAAGGGCGATGACTACATCGAGCGCGCGCTTGGCGATGCGGTTGAACGGGTTTTCGAGCGGTTCCCGGCGCAGCGAGATGAACTGGTACCCGTCATCCTCAAAGTAAATCACCGGATGCTTCAGCCTTTCCTCCAGATTATTGTAAATCAGCAAGCGGACGCCATGGCGTTGCAGCACGGACATCAATTTGCGGTAATCATACAGAGCCTCCGGCAGTTGCAAAAGGATGACTTGGGTGATTTCCTTCTCCTCGATCACTCTTTCCACATCGTCTGTAGTACCGAGGAGGGGAATGTTGTGGGGCGGTTCGATTTCGTTGAGATCGTCGTCGCTGAGAATCCCGAGTGTATCCATCCCATAGATCTGCTTGCTGCGGAGCCAGTTTTGCAGCTCCGTGGCTTTGGGCGGAGTTCCAATCAGGAGAATTCTTCCCTTGCGCGTGCCGCGAAACAATGAATAGGCCAGGATTTCCCAAAGATAACGGTTGGAAAAGAGGAGGGTCAGATAAAGAAAGGGAAGCCACAGACCAAGCGAGATACGTGAAATGTAGCTATCCCTGGTCAGGACGAGATAAATGAAGAGCGCGCCGGCGGCGTACAGCGTTTGGTTCAGACTGACTTGGTGCTGGTCAATGAAGTTATTTCCGAAGCTGCCATGATGTTTGCCGAAATGATCGCGCCGAAACGACTCAAGGAAAAGTCCCGCTATCATCACCATGGCGTAAAGCGGGTAGTGGCTGACCTGGTCCCAGCTTAGGGAGACGAACATCGCAGAAATCACCAGGCAAACAGCCAGCGACCAGGCAATCAGAATGCTCTGGAGCAAGAGCAAAACTGTTTGAAGTCCACGTTTACGCTGCGAAATCATGGCGAAAGTATGAAGATGTCTAAAGAATTTATGCCATTATTTGAATCTTGCAAATAGGGCTTTTAAATATCAAAAAAGAGACATAACTGCAACTTGGAAAGCAGGATAGCAACGGCGCGAGAATTTTTCCGGGTTAAAATTTTTTTGATCACAATTGTTGAATAGTTCATCGAGACGGAGAAGATTTTCCTTTGATGGCTTCCGCTTTAGCCAAACTCTCTTGCGCCGGAGCAAAATCAGACTTTAAGCGTAGTGCTTCCTGAAACTGCTCAATCGCATCGTCTACCCGGCCCGCTTTTGCGAGCGCGGCGCCAAGATTGTAGTGGGTTTCAACCGAGGCGGGATCGGTTTGCAAGGCCTTTTGGAATTCAGCGATCGCCTGATCCACCCGGCCCTTTTGGAAAAGAATATTGCCGAGATTGTTGTGCGCTTCGGCATAGTTGGGATTGATCTGAAGAGCCGCTTGGTACTGGGCCATCGCCTCATCCACCTGCCCCGTTTGAAAGAAAACGAGGCCAAGGTTGTAATGGGCTTCAGGATAATTGGGTTTGATCTTGAGCGCGATTTGATACTGGTTGATCGCGTCGTCCAACTGGCCTTTTTGGAGGAAAATGCCGCCGAGATTGTTGTGGGTTTCCTCATCGGTTGGACTGACTTGGGGCGCCTTCTTGAATTGCGCAATCGCCTCATCCACCTCTCCTTTTTGGAGAAGCGCGACGCCGAAATTGTGGTGACCGGCTTCGTCGTCAGGATTGATTTTCAGGGCCTGCTTATAGTGGGCAATCGCCTCGTCGATCTTTCCTTCCTGCGTCAGAATATTGCCGAGATTGTCGTGAGCCATCCAGCAGGCTCGATTTTGGGCCAGAGTATCGATCCAGAGCGTCTTGACATTTTCATAAGCCCAGGTCCGCTGCCAGCTCAGGATACCGAGAACCAGCAAGATTCCGGCGCCAAGAGCCGATCGCAGTTGCGGCTTTTCGGGAATGATCAGGTCGGAGAGCCTGGCCAGCCCCGCTCCGGCCAGGGCCAGCGGTCCCATGCTGGCCAAGTATTGAAAATGATCGCCCACAAACGAGAAACGGAAAAAGTAAATATTGAAAAAGCCGAGCACGGGAAACAGCGCGATTGCGAAATAGGCGAAAGCAAAAAATACCGGACGCAGCCCGGTACGGCGATAGCACCACAGGAGCGACAGCGCCAAAATCACCGCGGCCAGGGGCAGATAAGCCGCCGCCCGCGTGGCATCGATCTCCCAGCGTGGATAGATGAAAATCAGCGGATGCGGCCAGATAATCTTGCCCAGATAAAACCAGACGGCTTTCCCCGCGATCGCGAATCGCTCGGGCCATGTTTGGGGCCATTCCGTTCCCACCGCGCCCGAATGGTACTTTTGCTGCACAATCGCCCAGAAGCTGGCCGCGGCTGAAACTAAAAAAAATTCGGTCAGTTTGAGGACATGGCGTCCGCGCCATCGCCCATCCATCCATCCCCAGAGCAAGCCGAGCACGGCGGGCAGAATGACGGCGGAGGGTTTGCTCAAAATCGCCAGAATGGTGAAAAGCAAAGCTAGCAGGTAATTCCGTTCGGCCTCTTTTTTGCCACCCGGATCGCCATGGCACCATCGGAGAAAAGACCGGATCGCCAGCAAATAGAAAAGACAGGACTGGGTGTTTTTCAGTTCCGTGATCCAGGCCACTGTTTCCACCTGCACGGGATGCAGGGCCCAAAGCGCTGCGCCCAGCCAGGCGCCCGGTATCTGCAACCGGAGCAGGACTCGCCAGAGCAAAACCGCGCAGGCGGCGTGCAACGCAACATTAACCAGGTGGTAGGGCAGTGGTTGCAATCCCCACAAGGCGTGTTCCACCCAAAAACTCGTCAGGACGAGGGGAAAATACCCGGCATTGTTCGGTGTCCAGATCGCTTCGATTTCTTTTAAGCCGAGTGGCCCGATAATGCAGGGATTAGCTGTTAGATTCGTATCGTCGTCCCAGATGAACTCCGCCTGCCAGACCGGTGTGTAAGTCAGGACAACAGCCAGAAGCAGGACGAAGCCTAAGAGCCATTCGCGGCTGAGCCGCAACGGCGGCGAAGCGGGCACGGCTTTCTCGCCGGTTGGTGTAGGAATTTCACCGCGAGCGTCTTTTCCATCCGCCAGTTGGTTCGGCATAATTTGAACGCATCACCAATATGCCACCGTCTGCCGCCCGATTTAAATTTATTTTTTGGCAAAAATCGGCCGCCATGCCCATGCCCCCTTTTCGGACAGCCTCCAGGTAAAAGCTTGGCGGCTGCGGTAACAGAGCTTAAAAATCTTGGATGATACCGGCCCGCCAGAAATTTTTGTCCGCCTTCATTCCTGGATTTATCTTATCCGCCCTTTGGGCCTGGTCCCAGCAACCGGCGCCTGCCCCGGCTGACGCAGCCAATGAATCTGGCAGTGCCAATACGTGGATTGCCTTAGGTATAGCCAATGGGAAAAAAGGAGATTGGGACAAGGCGCTGTCGGCTTTCGATCAAGCTTTGCAGATCGATCCCAAATCGGCTGCGGCCTATGAGAACCGTGGCATTGTCTTTTCGCACCAACAGAAAATGGATGCGGCGATAGCCGATTTTGACAAGGCTTTGGAACTCAATCCCAAGATTTGGGACGCCTATTACCGGCGCGGAACCATCAAAGGGCAAAAGGGTGATTTCGACGGAGCCATTGCCGATTTCGACCATGCGCTTGAACTGAATCCCAACGACGCCCTCGCCTATTACAACCGGGGTCACGCAAAATATTTCAAAGGGGACCTGGATGGGGCATTATCCGACATTAATCACGCCATCAATCTCAATCCGGATGATCCCTACAGTCATTTCATACGCGGACTGATTCACCGGGCCCAGGGTGATGCGGAGAACGCCGCCGTCGATTTTCAAAAAAGCGCGAATGACGGCTATCTCGACGGCGCATTGTGGCTTTGGATCGTGAAGTCGGAAAACGGAAAACGGGGAGTTGCGCGGGAAAACCTCTCCTTTTACCTGGGTAGAGCCGAACAGGCCAGGGAAGAGGGCTGGCCTGCGCCCATCGCCGATTTTTTCCTCGAAAAAAGCACCCAGGACGAATTGATGGCCGCGATTCCTAAAGGCGCGGCGGGAAAGAACGAATTGTGCGAAGCCTGGTTTTACTCCGGAATCGTCAAACATTTCACGGGGGATAATGCGGGGGCTCTTAAGTGTTACCAGCAAGCCATTGCCACCGGGGCCATTGCCGAGGAGGAAATGGTCGAAGCCCACCGTGAAATAACAAAATTACAGGCGCTGCAGTGACGCCAAAATTCCGGCCCGCGACCCGGTTTGCAGCTTGCGCATGATTCCCTCCCAGTTTCGATTCGAAGTCTCCGGGTTTTCAGGCGGATGCTCCTTGCCTTTTATTCCTTAATTGCCAGCTTCGTGGTTTCATGGGCTTACTTAGGTTGTTTCTGGCGATTTCCGTGCTGGCGACGCACTTAAATCATGGCCGGGGCATTTTCGGTTTGGGTTTCTTGAATGGAGGGTTGGCTGTTCAATGTTTCTTCATCATTTCAGGGTTTTATATGGCCCTGGTTTTGAATGAAAAATACAATTACCGGGGCAGTTACTGGACCTTCATCCAACAGCGTTTTCTTCGCCTTTACCCTCTCTATTTTGCCGTTGGCATCCTGATTTTGGTTGTCGAAGGCGCCATCACCTATGCGACCTCGCGCCCTTGTGGTATTTATGAAGTGTGGGGGACGGGGCCGCGTCATCTCACCCCACTTTCGCTTTGCTACTATGTTTTGGTCAATCTGGTGATCTTGGGGCAGGACTCGCTGGCGTTCCTTTATCAGGATAAGGTCACGGGTCGGTTGTATCTAACCCCCTATCCGGTTCCGCACGCCACCGAATGCCTTTGGTATATCCTGAATGTTCCGACCTGGACGCTGGCCATCGAGCTGACTTTCTATCTGGCCGCTCCCTTTTTGGTTCGCAAACCGGCGCCGGTCCAGGCTGCGTTTATACTGGCCAGTTTTGCGTTGCGTTCGGCCTGTTATTTTTCCATGGGACCTCAATTGAGCACGCCGTGGATTTACTATTTTTCGCCTTCCACCTTGTTTTTCTTTATGGCCGGCTCTCTCGGATATCATTTTTATAAGAGAAACCGCGACGGATTTGAGAAATTTGCCGCCACACATACCTGGATATTTTGGGTGTTTGGCGTTTTCATTCTGATGGAAAGCCGGATGCCATACCGGGATTTCCTTCCTTTCCTTTTCGTGCCCGCGGCGATCGTCGTGGTGCCCCTGCTTTTCGCCCGCACCCATCTTAGCAAAAGAGACCGGCTAATCGGGGAACTCTCTTATCCCTATTATCTCATCCATTATCATGTCATCGTCGTGGCTGAATACTTCTTGCAGCGAAGCCATGACGCCATTTTTGGGCCGCTTTGCGCGGCGCTGACTTTTGGTCTGGCCGCTCTTCTTTATTGGTTGATTGAAATCAAGGCCGAACGGTACCGGGAACAGCTTTTTCAAAGGGCGAAAAAGAGGAGTGGCCTTTTTCCCGTTCACAGTGTCACAGGGAAAAATGTAGCCTGAATTTTCCGGTACGCTCAGGCGGTAACGGCGGTCTTGGTCTGCTTTTGACTTTGGCTCGGCATTTTCTCCGGCGCCGGTTTCGGTTCCGGCTCGGGAATGGGAATGGGCGGGGAGAAGAGATACGTCTGGAAGATGGCGTTGCTGATGGAGTTCAGCTTAATCTGGAGTTCGTCCATGTATTTGTGCATGCCGACGGTCTTGATGTCCTCAAGCGCGCTGTAATTGAGTTCCGCCACAAGCCGCCCGGAGAGTTTCTCGGCAAGATTGGTAAAATGTTCCTCTTTGCAGCCGGAGATGCGGCGCAACGCGTCATTGAGAGATTGGACGCAGAAACGGATGGAGCGGGGAAAGAATTCGTTCAGGATCAGGAACTCGACCACCTTGTCCGGCTCCACCTGGGCCACGTAGAATTTCCGGTAGGCGTCGTGCGAGCTGCAGGAGCGCAGGATGGCGCTCCACTGGAGCGTGCCGGCGGTTTGCGAAACGGCGGGCTGGGTGATGAAAATCTCGTCGTTCGCATCGAGGATGCGGGTGGTCATGTCGGCGCGCTCAAGATATTTGCCGACCTGGATGAAATCCCAGTCCTCGCCGTGGGTCATGGTGCCGTCGGTGATGCCTTGAAAAAGGTGGGAGGCGTTTTTGACCTGGCTGAAAAATTCATAGGCCCCCTGGCGGATGATTTTTTTGAGAGTCTGGCTTTTGATCCAGAGATAGATGCGATTGATCTCCTCCCACATCTCCAGGGAGATTTGCTCGCGGACATGACGGGCGTTTTCGCGGGCGGCGGTGAGGCAATTGATGATGGCACTCGGATTTTTCGGGTTAAGGGTGAGAAACTCGATGACGGTGTCGCTGTTGGCTTCCTTGTAATACTGATAAAAATCGACATGGTCGCCGGTGCTGTGCAGGACCGGTTCCCAGAGAGTTTTTTGCTCTTCGGGCCCGAGTTTCGGGAGGTCCAGCATAAATTGCAGATTGACGTCGAGAATGCGGGCGATGTTTTCGGTCCGCTCGGCATAACGGCTCATCCAGTAAAGGGAATCGGCGACGCGGGAGAGCATGGCGGAGTGCGGATTTATTCAATTATCCCCATACAACACCCACGTGTCCTTGCTGCCGCCGCCTTGGGAGGAATTGACCACCAGGGAACCTTTGCGCAGGGCGACGCGGGTAAGCCCGCCGGGAACGATGCTGATTTTTTCACCGTAAAGAATGTAAGGACGCAGGTCAATGTGACGGCCTTCGAACTTGCCGTCGCAGTAACTTGGATGGCGGGAAAGATTCAGGGTCGGCTGAGCGATGAAATTGCGCGGATTTTCGAGAATTTTCGCCTTAAAGTCGGCGCGCTGCGAACCGGTCGAGGCGGGGCCAACGAGCATGCCGTAACCGCCCGACTCATTGGCCGATTTAACCACCAGTTTGTCGAGATGAGTAATGATGTATTCGCGTTCCTTGGGATTGGAGGCGAGATAAGTCGGGACATTGGCCAGGATCGGTTCTTCGGAAAGATAAAACCGGATCATGTCGGGCACATACTTGTAGATGACCTTGTCGTCGGCGACGCCGGTGCCGATGGCGTTGGCCAGGCTGACATGGCCCGCGCGGTAGGCGCTGACGAGGCCGGGAACGCCGAGCACGGAATCTTTGCGGAAAACGAGCGGATCGAGAAAATCGTCGTCCAGGCGGCGGTAAATCGTATCGACCTGCTCCAGTCCCTTGGTCGTCCGCATGTAGACTTTTTTGTCCTGCACGACAAGATCCTGGCCTTCGACGATCTGGATGCCCATCTGCCGCGCGAGAAAGGAATGCTCGAAATAGGCGCTGTTATAGATGCCCGGAGTGAGCAGCACCACCGTGGGAGTCTTGCGTCCATTGGGTGGCGCGATGTATTGCAGAACGGAGAGAAGATCCTGCGTGTAATGGTCGACCGGGCGGACGCCCACGCTGCCGAAGAGATTGGGAAACGCCCGTTTCATCGCCACCCGGTTTTCCAGCAGATAAGAGACGCCGGAGGGACAGCGGCCATTGTCTTCCAGGACAAAATAAGTGCCATCGCGGTCGCGAACCATGTCGCTGCCGCAAATGTGGATGTAGATATCGTGGGGGACTTTGACGTGCCGCATCTCGGGCCGGTAATGTTTCGCGCTGACGATGTCTTCCATCGGCACAACCTTCTCCTTGACGATGCGCTGGTTGGAATAAAGATCCTTGAGGAAAAGATTCAGGGCGCGGAGCCGTTGAATCAGCCCCGCTTCGATTGTGGTCCACTCGGAATTGGGGATAATGCGGGGAATGAGGTCGAAAGGAAAAATGCGCTCGGTGCCCTGCTCGTCGCTGTAAACCGTGAAGGTGATGCCTTGGCGCAGAAAAGCGGCATCGGCGGTCTGGCAGCGTTGCTCGAATTCCTCCCGGTCGAGATTCTGAAAACGTTCATGCAAAGTCGCGTAATGGGGCCTGACTTGCCCCTCGGCCACAAACATTTCATCGAAAAAATCGCCAGGTTGGTATTTATCGAGCAGAGCCATGCGATGCGAATCTCAAATCGTCAGGTTACCATGTCAGAAAGACCGAAAGAAGCAATCTGATCTGGTTAGCCAAGCGAGGTTCATGCCAAAATGATGCAACCTTTTAAATCAGTGCAGGTTTGACAAACGGGGCGGAAGGCGGGATTTTTTGATCATGAGCGCCAATTCCGCAGTTATTACGCTTTCCCGTGATATCGAAGCCATCCAAATCCCCAGCGGCTTGACCAAGAAATTGCACAAGGGAACACCGGTGATTATCACCCAGTCCCTTGGCGGCACCTACACCGTCGTCGTCGAACATTCGGCGGGGCTATTCCGGGTATTGGCTCAGGATGCCGACGCCCTCGGCAAAGAAGTGGAAGCGCCCGTGGCGAATAACGGGGCCTCGCCGGCAAAAAAAGAGGGGCCGCTGGAAGAAGACGCCATCTGGGCCCAGTTAAAGACCTGTTACGATCCTGAAATCCCCGTGAATATCGTCGATCTCGGTCTGATTTATAGTCTCGAGATCAAGCCGCAGGAGGGAGGCGGAAACTTGGTGGAAGTCAAGATGACGCTCACCGCGCCCGGCTGCGGGATGGGGCCCTCGATTGCCTCGGACGCGCAACGAAAGATTTTGACTGTGCCGGGCGTAACCGACGCGCAAGTCGATGTCGTCTGGGATCCGCCCTGGAGCGCCGAAAGGATTTCGCCCGAAGGCAAAGCCAAGCTCGGCATGGCTTAACCAGGGCCGAAAATTCCGGGAAGGGAGGGCGGTCGATTCTTTTTGCCCAAAGAAGGCCATCCTTGTAGTTTCTTCATTGCCGTGAACAGCCTCGGTTTCATTTCCGATCCGGGAGAATCAAGCTCCTTCGTGGTGCAGCTTTTCTGGGGCATCGGCTTCTTTGGTCTTATTCTTATCATCCTTCAGGCCGTTTTTGGGATCTCCGTGGGTGGTCATGGAGACACCCATTCCGCCGCCGATGCGCATGGTGATCATGACAGCGGCGCCTCCTATCTCTCGATCCGTACCATTTCGGCCATGTTGCTCGGTTTCGGTTTTGGTGGCGCGTGGCTGCTGCGGAACGGCTCTCCCATTTGGGTTGCCGCGCTTGGCGGCCTTGGCGTCGGTTTTGTCATCGCGGTCATTTACGTCATTCTCATGCGTTCGCTTTATAAACTGCGTTCGGATGGCACCTCCGTTCTTTCCGAGGCCGTCAATCAAAGCGGCACCGTCTATCTGCGCGTTCCAGGACTCCTCTCCGGCGCGGGGGAGATTCAAATTTCGTTCGGAGGACGTCTGCAAAACGTGAAGGCCTTTACCGATGGCCCGGAATTGCCCACCGGAACCGTGGTGAAAGTGATTGCTTTGCACGGCGGGCAGGCTTTGCTGGTCGAGAAATTCAGATAATCGAATTGTCACTAACTTTAGGGGGGAATTACTATGGACTTGGATATCCTTTATCTTATCGGCGGCGCGGCGCTGTTGATTTTTGTCGCTTTTGTCGGGTTCCTCACCCGCTATAAACGGTGCCCTTCCGACCGCGTGCTCGTCATCTACGGCCGGGTGGGCGCGGGGCGCAGCGCCCGCTGCATGCACGGCGGCGCGGCCTTCGTCCTGCCCGTTGTGCAGGATTATCAGTTCCTCGACCTGCGTCCGATGTCGATCGACATCCAGCTCAACAATGCCCTTTCCAAGCAAAACATCCGCGTGAGCGTGCCGTCGACTTTCACCATTGGCATCACGACCGATCCGGACAAAATGGGCAACGCCGCCGAGCGCCTGCTCGGATTCAACAACACCCAGATCATGCAACTGGCCAAGGAAATCATCTTCGGCCAGATGCGGCAGGTGGTGGCCACCATGCGGATTGAGGAAATCAACGCGGACCGCGATCAGCTGATCCTTGCCATCACCAACAACGTCAGCACGGAACTTGAAAAAGTCGGCCTGCGCCTCATCAACGTCAACATCCAGGACGTCACCGACGAATCGGGCTACATCGATGCTCTCGGCAAAGAGGCCTCGGCCAAAGCCATCGCGGACGCCAAGATCAAGGTGGCCCAGGCCGAGCGTGACTCCGAGATAGGAAAAGCCCTCGCCGAGAAGGAAATGACCGTTAGCGTCGCCAGCGCGCAGGCCGAGTCGACTCAAGGCAAAAACATGGCTCAGCAGCAAATCGCCCAATCCAACGCCGATCTGCGCATCAAACAGGCCGAGGCCGCCCGCACCGCTCAAATCGCTGAAAACGTGGCCAAGGCCGACGTCGAGCGCCAGACCTTCGAGGCCGAATCGAAGGCCCAGGCGGCGCGCGCCGAGATGCAGCGCAAGCAACAATACGCCGAGCGGGTTGTTCCCGCCGAGATCGCCAAGGACGCTCTGGTCGTTCAGTCGCAAGCCGCGGCCCAGCAGGTGACCATCGCCGCCGAAGCCGAAGGCAAACGGAACATCGTGATCAAACAGGCCGAAGCCGTTGCCGCCGAGGCGGAAGCCAAAAGAATCCTGGCCCTCAAGCAGGCCGAAGGCGCCGGCATTAAGGCGGTGCTGGAAGGCCGGGCCGAAGGTTTCCGGCAGCTCGTTGCCTCCGCCGGCGGCAATGCCAGCGAAGCGGTTGTCGTCCTCGTCGCCGATCAGCTCCCCGGCATGATCGATTCGCAGATGAAAGGCATTTCCAATCTGAAAATCGACAAAGTCGTTGTTTGGGGCGGTGGCGATGGGGGTAAGGGCGGTATTTCGCACCTGCTCAAGGATTTGATCGCCGGGCTTCCGCCGGTAACCGAACTGGCGCGGGCGGCCGGCATCAATTTGCCTCCCGTCCTGGGGCAAGTCAGCGCATCCGTGGTTCCGCCCTCCGCTGCACCGGTGGAAGCGCCTCCATCGGCGTCTCCGCCATCGCAGGAAAAACCGAAGCAGGGAATGCCTTAACCCTGCGCTCTCGGCCTCTGATTCACCTTAATCCAACGCCGTTTAGCCTCGCGCGAAAAATGGACAACTTATCTGTGACCCGCTCAAGACATTTATAAAATGGCGGACAGGGTGGAATTCGGAAATTCCCTGGCGAGGTTAAAAGGCTTTGCTGACAGTTTCGCCGGCGGCTTCGAAAGCTTTCAATCTATGATTTGGTAAAATCGTAAACTCACGGCGTTTCTTCGCTTGGTTCGTTGCCCATATAGGCCCTAAGCAGCTTCGCTCGTAAGTGTTAATTCTCGCAGGTTGTGAATGTCGCGAATGGGAGGATCACCAAAATGCCGCTTATATTCGCGGCTGAAATGCGAGGCATCATCGTAACCGACTTGGAAGCCGGCTTCGGCCGCGTCCAAGCTCTCCGCGATCATCAGCCGCCGCGCTTCCTGCAACCGGAGTTGTTTTTGGAATTGGAGCGGACTCATGGCCGTGACCGCTTTGAAATGGGCATGAAAACCTGAAACGCTCATGCCAATCTCTCTCGCGACATCTTCGATGCGCAAAGGCTTGGCGAAATCTTCCTGCAGTTTCTTGACGGCGCGCACCATGCGATGCGCGTGACCTCCAATCGTAGCAAGATGGCGCATGCGGTGTCCTTGTTCGCCGGTGAGAAGGCGATAGACAATTTCCCGGATCACGAGAGGTCCCAGCGCCCGGTACTGCTCTGGGGATTCCAGCAAGCGCACGAGACGCAGACACGCATTAAGCAGATCGGCATCGAGCGCACTTACCGCGATGGCTTTTACACTGCCGTCGTTTGGCCGGGGTACGAGACCCGATTCCACCATGGTCGAAGTCACGACGGCGGGATCCAGCACTAAGCGCAAACCCAGATAGGGTTCTTCGGGCGATGCCACATCGATCTGGCTGACGGTGGGCAGGCCGACCGTGCTAATGAGATAGTGGTTGGGGTCGTACCGGAAACGGTCCTCGCCAAGCATGACATGTTTGGCTCCTTGGGCGATGACACAGAAGCATGATTCAGAAACGCCGTAGACGGGATCGGTCGGAGCGGATGTCCGGAAAAGTGTAAGGCCCGGTTGCGGTTCGGACCGGCCATCGCGGGGTACCAAGCGACCAATTCGTTCCGCAAGTTCCCGGCGCTCGGTCCCGGCGCGATCCATCTGCAGTGTAACTCGGGTGGAGGCTTTTGCGCTCATGAAAGAAAATTGCCGAATGCCGGGGCCTTCGTCGACCCGCTTGGAGAATTCTCCAAGGATCGCCGAGGATCGTCATACCCGGCCTGATCAAGCTGGTGTACCGTTCCTCTGTACTCGCGAGAGATTCCCGGGACACAGTCTATCACAACATTGGATTTGTATCCAGATGGCGATGAGACGGCTCGGAGTTCTTTGGCGAATCACAGAAAGGAAACCTATGGAAATCAAACGTAACGGTTCCCAACCCTCCGGCAAAGGACCCGCCGATTATTTTACCGGGTCGGTGCGGATCGACCCGCTTTTCGGCGCGGCGGAACCGGCCCGTATCTTCGGAGCAAGCGTCACCTTCGAGCCAGGCGCGCGTACGGCGTGGCATACTCATCCGCTGGGACAAACCCTAATCGTTACCGCCGGGTGTGGCTGGGTTCAGTGCGAAGGCGGTCCCGTCGAGGAGATCCGTCCCGGGGATGTCGTCTGGTTCCCTCCCGGCGAAAGGCACTGGCATGGCGCCACTTCCGCTACCGGCATGACCCACATCGCTCTTGTCGAAAAGCTCAACGGCAAGAGCGCCGACTGGATGGAAAAAGTTACCGACGAGCAATACCAGAAATAACCATCGATCTTCTAATAAATCTAAGACTATGTACCAAACTAAAGCCTATTCCGCCGCCAGTGCGACATCGCCGCTGGCTTCAACTGTCATTCCTCGCCGTGAACCGGCCGCTCGCGACGTGCAAATTGAAATCCTGTTTTGTGGCATTTGCCATTCGGATCTGCACACGGTCCGCAATGAATGGAGCAGTGTCATGCCTACCGTTTATCCTTGTGTGCCCGGCCACGAAATCGTCGGACGGGTCATCAAAGTTGGCGGTGACGTCACCAAATTCAAAACCGGCGACATCGTCGGTGTCGGATGCATGGTCGATTCGGACCGCACCTGCCCGCACTGCCGGGCGGGGGTAGAGCAGTTTTGCGCGAATATGACGTTAACCTACAACTCGCCCGATAAGCACAAAACCGCGCCGGTGACCTATGGCGGTTATTCGGAGAGCGTCGTGGTCGACCAGGACTTTGTCCTGCGCATTCCCGGCGACCTGAACCTCGCCGCGGCTGCGCCGCTGCTTTGCGCCGGCATCACCACCTATTCGCCCCTGCGGCGGGCGAAGGTCGGACCGGGCATGAAAGTGGGTGTTGTGGGCCTGGGCGGGCTTGGTCACATGGGCGTAAAACTCGCCAAGGCGATGGGCGCCCACGTGGCGGTCTTCACCACCTCGGAGAGCAAGCGGAAGGATGCTCTGCGCCTCGGCGCGGATGAAGTCGTCTTGTCTCGCGGCAAGGAAGAAATGGAGAAGCACGCCGGAACGTTCCAATTCATCCTCGATTGCGTCGCCGCCGAGCATGACATCAACGCCTACCTCCATTTGCTGGCCCGTGACGGCAGCATGACGCTGGTCGGCGCGCCGGAAAAGCCGATGGCCGTCTCGGCGTTTGCGTTGATTTTCGGAAACAAAACGCTCTCCGGCTCAATGATCGGCGGCATCGCTGAGACCCAGGAGATGCTCGACTTCTGCGGAAAGCATAACATCACCTCCGACGTGGAAGTGATCTCGATCCGGCAAATTAACGAGGCCTACGAGCGAATGCTCAAATCCGATGTCAAGTACCGCTTCAGCATCGACATGGCCTCGCTCAAATCCTGAACAACTCGGGAAAGGAAATCAAAATGCAAAAACGCAAACTCGGAAAAAGCAATTTGGAAGTCTCGGCCATCGGCTTCGGCTGTATGGGCCTGAACTTCAGCTATGGCCACGCCCTGAGCAAAGAAGAAAGCATGACGCTTATTCGCCAAGCGGTGGATCGCGGGGTCACCTTCTTTGATACGGCGGAGGTCTATGGCCCGTTCACCAATGAGGAGATTGTCGGTGAGGCTCTCAGACCTGTTCGCGACCGGGTGGTGATCGCCACGAAGTTCGGTTTCTCGATTGATGCCTCCGGCAAAGGTTTCGATCCCAAATCGGGAAGGCAAGCCGGCCTGGACAGCCGCCCCCAGCATATCCGGGAGGTCTGCGATGCCTCGCTCAAGCGCCTGGGCGTCGAGGTTATCGATCTGCTCTATCAACACCGCGTCGATCCCAACGTGCCCATCGAGGAGGTGGCCGGCGCGGTAAAGGAACTGATCGCCAAAGGAAAGGTCCGCCACTTCGGTCTTTCGGAGCCCGGCGCGCAGACCGTTCGGCGCGCCCACGCGGTCCAGCCGGTGACCGCGCTCCAGAACGAATACTCGCTTTGGACACGCGGACCGGAAACCAACGGCATCTTGGACGCGTGCGAGGAATTGGGCATCGGCTTGGTGGCCTACAGCCCGCTCGGCAAGGGCTTCCTCACCGGAGCCATGTCGAAAGACACAAAACTGAACGAAGGCGATTTTCGCAAAATTCTGCCGCGCTTCACGCCCGAGGCGATGGAGCGAAATCAGGCGTTGATCGATCTCCTCAAGCGCATCGCGGAAGAAAAGAAGGCGACTCCCGCCCAAATTGCCCTGGCCTGGCTGCTGGCGCGGAAGCCTTGGATTGTACCAATTCCCGGGACCACGAAACTTCATCGCCTGGAGGAAAACCTCGCGGCGGCCCAGGTTGAATTGACGCCGACGGACTTGGCTGAGATTCAGGAGGCTGCGGCAAAAATTCAGATCGAGGGCGAGCGGTATCCCGAGCATCTGATGAAGACCACGGGACGCTAACACTGCAAACACCTAGGGTAGCGCCCGGACTATCCAGTCGAGGCGTGAAATCCGTTGAATCGAATTTTCCAGGGATTGATAAATAGGACGCAAATCGAGGTTAACCGCGGCAATCTCCTCTGGAAGCGCAAAATCCACCGCCGGACGGGGAAGGCCGGCACGGAGCGAAGGCTGGTTGAGCGACGCCGGGAAGGATTGGTGGATCGCATCGAAGCCCGCGGCGAGATCGGCGAAGCCTCGGGCCAGCGCCGAGTCTGCCGGTTGAAGCAGGCGTTCGGCGGAACTCAATTGTCCCGCAAGAATCGCCCGCAGCTTGTGTTCATTTAAAGCCAAAAGCTGAAACGCGGCAAAACTCACCTCTGTGGCCATCGCTTCGAGTTCATCGCCACGAACGGCCTTGGGATTGATGGCCAAGGTCAATTCGATTTTCGTTTCGTCGAGATAGAGCCGGGCTCGATCCAGTTCATGCGTGAGATTCCCGCGGAACCGCGACGCCTGTTGCCGGGCTTCTTCCGGAGTCTGCCCGGCCGCAACGATTTGGGGCGCCTGAGCCATGAGGCGAAGAATGGCGACCAATTTGTCCACCAACTGCCGGCGGGACGAGGTGTGCCAGAGATGGTCGAAGAAAATCCACATCGCGGTGATGCCAACAAGGATGCCCACGAAGCGGT
>Ga0335072_10003524_pt1 | contig 23545 bp, 17 predicted proteins | sample Lox_Sample_21_FD_206725 | JGI IMG/M metagenome (GOLD analysis project Ga0335072, IMG submission 206725) | Soil microbial communities from Loxahatchee National Wildlife Refuge, Florida, United States - Lox_Sample_2.1 | ecosystem: Environmental > Terrestrial > Soil > Wetlands | place: USA... | reverse complement strand
ACCAGTGACACGATACGCGGATCTGACGGCCTTGCAGTCGTTGCCGCCTGCGACGAGTCAGGTCCGGGTGACATCGCGGCGCAAGGGAGACGAGGACGTTGCCACGATCACATTGACGGTACCCGCCTCATCCAGGGCGGTGGCGCTCTTCCAGCATGTCTCGATCAGGGCCGCGGACGGTACTCCGGTGCTGCCCATTCTGTGGACCGATAACGACGTCACGCTGTGGCCGGGAGAGTCTCTTACCCTGACTGCGCGTTACGCGGCGCAAGGATCCGCCGCGCTCGTCGAGGTGAGCGGATGGAACGTCCCATCCCAGAGCGTCCCAATGGCCGTGGGGAACCCGAGCAGGTAGACTATCGCGATGCCCGCCGCATCCAGCGCCGCGAAGCCGGCCCGGAAGTTTCACTTCATCTCCGGCCTGCCCCGCGCGGGCAGCACCCTCCTGGCCGCCATCCTCAACCAGAACCCGCGTTTCCGCGCGGGCATGACCAGTCCGCTGGCGGACATCATGGGGGTGGTGATTGCGGAGTCGAGCAGCAAGAACGACTTTTCGTTCGACGTCTCCGACTTCCAGCGCGTGGCGATGCTGCGCGGCCTGGTCGAGAACTTCTACGCCGCAGAGGCGGGCGCCGGGGTGATATTCGACACCAGCCGGCTGTGGTGCAGCCGGATGCAGCTGCTCGAGACTCTGTTTCCCGACGCGAAGGTCATCGCGTGCGTTCGGCAGTTGTCCTGGGTGCTGGACAGCATGGAGCGTCTGGTCCGCAGGCAGCCCGTCGGGGTCAGCAAAGTGTTCCGCTTCGACACCAACACCACGATGTACTCGCGCGTCGAGGCGCTGACCGATCCGCGGGGCATGGTGGGGTTCTCCTTCCAGGCCATCAAGGATGCCTTCTACGGCCAGTACGCGCCCGGCCACCTGCTGTTGCTGACCTATGAAAGCCTGGCGCGCAACCCCTCGGCCGCCATGCGCGCGGTCTACCAGTTCATCGGCGAGCCCTGGTTCGAGCACGACTTCGATCACATCGAATACAACGCCGACGAGTTCGACGCCCGGATCGGCATGCCGGGGCTGCATACCGTGCGTCCGAAGGTGGAGCCGATCGAGCGCGTCTCCGTCCTGCCGCGCGAGATCTTCAGCCGCTTCGTCAACGAATCGTTCTGGATGGACCCGAAGAACAACGTCAGCCAGGTACCCGTCGTGTAGTGGCCGTTAGGCCCAGACATCCAGGGAATGCGGGCCGCTCGCGGCAACTGCGGTGGTGGCGGGGGTCTGCAGCGCTCTTTCGATCTGCTCCTTGTCCGCGCTGATTTCGCCTGAGAGCTTTTGTATCGCGGACTGTCCTTTGGTCGTCCTGGCCGAGACGCACGTCGTCCAGTCGTTCAGCTGTGTCTTTGCCTGCCGGATCTGGCCCTCGAGGGCCCCGACGGAGCTGACGCCAGTTACCATAATGGGTGCCCGCGCATCGTCAGCCATTGTAGTGGCGAGTGCGCACTTTTCGACCGACGGCTTCCCAGTTCAGGCATTTGCCGCCTAATGACCCTGGCGTTCGATCTTTGCGAGACACTCGACGACGCGCTCTTCGGCTTCACTCCACGTGAACGGCGCATCGAGGCCTTCGAGATACGACTCTTCGATGCCGCCGCCGCGCGGAGGCGTCCGGAGGAAGACATCCGAGTCGTCCGTTCCGGATAAGGCCATGGCGACCGTGAGCGCCGCCAGCACATCGAACTTCCCGATGCGCACACTCTGCGGCGCGTGGTGGCGGGCCACGGCCTCGACGATGGGGTAGGGCAGGCCCCAGAGCCCCAGGAGATAGGCGCCGACTTCGGCGTGCGAGGCGCCGAGCACGCGCATTTCCGCCTCGTGCATCGGTATCCGCTCGGCGATCGCCAATTCCAGTGCCTTCTCGAGCTCACGCGGACGCTCCTGCACGAGCACCCAGTAACCAATGTCATGCAACAGCGCGGCGAGCACCGCGTCATCGTCCAACGGGGTTCCTGCGGTAAGGGTATGGACGACCGCAGCGACTCGGTTCGCGTGTTGCTGCAGCCTCTCCAGGCTCAAAGGGGCGACGGTGCGGCTGCTCGGGCGGTGTGCGAAGACCTCCGCGCACATCGCCAGATTGCGCACGGCGGGAAAGCCCAGGTACATCACGGCCTGCTCGATGCTCGTGACCCGACGGGCGGGACCGAAGAACGCCGAATTGACGATCTGCAGCACCTTGGCCGTGACCATGGCGTCGGCGCGGATGATCCGGCTGACCTCGCGCGCGCTGATCTTCTCGTTCGCCATGGCCACCTGCAGCCGCGTGAAGACGCGGGGCTGCGCCGGCAGCTGATCGGTGCTTCCCATCAATGCCCGCAGCTCCTGCTTCGACAGGATCGCCTTGACGCCGAGAGAGCGCTCGATGACTTCCTCGAGCTGCTTCGCCGGGCAGGGCTTGCTGAGATACTGATGGGCGACGGGGAGCAGGCGGATGACATCGCCCAGGTCCGCGCCGCCGGAAAGCACGATTCTGACCGTATCCGGCCACTGCTCGCGCACGGTGCGCAGCAGCTGGGCGCCGTCCATCGCCGGCATGCGCACATCGGCGACCAGCACATCCTGCGGCGAGCGCTCGAGCTCCTGAATCGCGCGCGCGCCGCTCTCGACGAAGGTCATGTTCCACCGCGCCGCGCGCGGAATCATGCCGACGCTGAGGGCATCGAGAAATCGCAGGTCATCGTCGACGAAGAGAATCCGTTTCATGCCGGGAAGTGTGCCTCCACGCGCGCATCACCGTCCTTGCCGCCGATCTCGGTTTTCGATCTAGCCGGGCCGTCCCCGTGCCGGGCTGGAAAGGGGCTGCTCGGCGATTCCCGGAAGCTCGGGTGTCAGGTAATTCAGGCTGCGGATATGGGCTCGCCAGATCTCCCAGCACTGCAGCACTTCCTCGCGCGACGCCTTCTTCCGGCGGTACACGTCAATGGCCAGCGGCACATAATGCGCGACGTCGCTGCTGGCCAATGTGAGGTCGCCGCCTTCCAGGTTGCTCCTGATCAGACTGTATGGCAGCCAGGCGACCCCCAGGCCGGTGAGCACGCCGGCGCGCAGAGTCTCCGAATAGGCGCTCTTGGCATGGGCCACCAGACGGTCGGCGATGTGCGAGAACGCCGGGTGGTTTTCCAACACCTTGCCGAGGTGCGATTCTTCCGTGTAGCCGAGATAAGGCAGCGGCCTCTCGGCGGCACGGGTGATGGCGTAATAAGGCTTGCTGCTCTGCTTCGCCGGTACGCTGACCGGCACCAGATAATCGGTCCCCAGGGTGAGCTTGGAGTGCTCGTCATGGTCGAGGGCGATGCTGTGCACCGGACTGTCGTAGCAGAGGAAGTAATCGCACTCGGCGCGCTCGTATCGCGACAGGGCTTCCCTGAAGTTGTTCGCGGCGACGTGCAGACACACCGTCTGATTCGACAATTCCTCGTACAGGATCTTCGACAGGACCGGCACGAACGTCGCGGACAGCGAGTGCGTGGAGGAAACGTGGATGTTCTTGCTGGCCACCTTGCTCGAGGCGGCGCGGCGCGCGGAATTCAACAGCGTGACGATCTGCGAGGCCGTCTCCTTGAACGACAGCCCGGCGCTGGTGATTCCGACGGGATTGGTGGACCGGTCGAGCAGCGTTCCCGCCCCGAGCCAGATCTCCAGTGCCTGCATATGCTTGCTGAGCGCGGATTGCGTCAGAAAGCGGCTGCGCGCAGCTTCGGTAAAGCTGCGCGTTTCACATACAGCGAGAAAGTCTTCGAGCCATCTGAGGTTCATGTAAGTGTCGCTGATTTTTCGGACACTTCCGCTGTAGACCTACCCGAAAATAATGCATAGGGATGGGCGTCGTCAAATCGGCCCGCCAGCGACATCGCCGGTCAGATGCGCCACCAGCGCCTTCTGCGCCAGCGTCGCATGGCGCTCGCGGTGCCTCACCAAGGCGAATTCCCGCTGCGGCAATTCGAGCGGAATCTGCACGAGCGTTCCCGCCGCAATCGCCGACGCGACGACGTGGCGGGAGATGATGGTTGCGCCCGCACCTGATTCCACCGCCTCGCGGACCGCTTCGTTGCCGGGCAGGACGAGGAAGATGTTGAGATCATCGAGCGACAGACCCTGCTGTGCGGCCAGGTCCTCCAGGGCCCGGCGAGTGCCCGACCCAGGCTCGCGGATCACCCAGTTGAGAGCACGAAGATCGATGTTTCCGGAGCGCCCGCTCTGCGCGGGAGCGCGGCCCGCAGCAGCGACCAGCACCATCTGATCGTGGTCGAGGCGCGTGCGCGCCAGAGCCGGATGCTGTGTCGGTCCTTCGACCAGCCCGATGCTGACCTCGCCTTCGGCCACCGCGGTCTCGACCTCGCGCGTGTTGCGGATCACCACGTTGAGCCGCACCCGCGGGTTCGCGGCATGGAAGGCGGCGAGGCGCCGGGGCAGCCAGTAACTCGCAATGGTCTGGCTGGCGGCCAAGGCAATCGGGCTCGCCGGGGAGCCTGCGAAATCCTGCAGTACGGAGCGCGCCATGGAGGCCCGGTCGAGCACGGCGCGCGCCTCGCGCAGGAACACGCGGCCCGGCTCGGTCAGCTGGATGCCCCGCCCCACGCGGTCGAACAGCTTGATCTGGTAGAGCTCCTCCAGTGCCGCAATGGCCGCCGAGGCGGCCGACTGGCTCATCCGCAGGGCCTCGGCGGCGCGCGTGACGTGCCCCCGCTCGGCTACCTCGACGAAGACGCGAAGCTGATCTAGAGTCATGATTAATCAGTTTATCATATGAAAAACATCGATATTATTCATTGAAACGATTATTGCGGGCGGCCGATCCCGAGGATAGAGTCCTCTGACCGTCGGTTGGGGGATAGCCCGTGTTCATGCACAACCCGTTTGCCGCGCTTTCCGCATCCGTACCGCCCATGGCGATGCAGGTCTACGTGGCGGTGATGTTCCTGCTGGTCGTCGGCGGCACGCTGATCGATCTGGCTCACAAGGGCAGCGCCAAATACTTCTTCAGGCGCCGCGAGATCGTGAGCTTCGGTGCCACGCGCCGGGTCGGCGCCGGCGAAGCGGCAGCGCTCGCGGCGGAAACCCTCGTGGTCACGGTCCTCGCCGCCGGCGAGTTCTGCGGCGTCTGGCGCAGGATCACCCACCTGCTGACGATGTACGGCTTCATCCTCTACGTCGTCACCACGGCCGTCATGGTCTTCGCCTATCCGACGGCCGCCGCGCCTGGACCGGCCATCGTGCCGGAGCTCTGGTATCTCGGCGCCGTGTTGGTTTGTGTCGGCGGCTACTGGTACTGGCTGCTGCAGCGGGTCGACGTGGCGGCCGAAGGCCGCTCGCCATTGCGGCTGGTCCGCGCCGACCTCTTCATTCTCTCGCTGCTCGCGAGCGCGACTTTCGCGCTGGCATGGGCCCGGGTCCAGGCGGCCGGGAATGAGCTCTGGGGCCATGTCTTCTTCGGCCTGTACGCGCTCTCCAGCACGGTGCTCTTTGCTTCCGTTCCGTGGTCGAAGTTCGCCCACATGTTCTACAAGCCCGCCGCGGCGTTGCAGAAGCGCATCGAGCAGGCGAACGGCTTCCGCGCCAACCTGCCGCCTCCGGCAGACCATCCGGCGTCGTTCGGCAGCGCGCGCCGCCAGCCGAACAACTACTGAGGAGCCTCGTCAATGCCCACGTTTGTCTACATGACGAACTGCGACGGCTGCGGGTACTGCGTCGATATCTGCCCGTCAGACATCATGCACATCGACCCGACGTACCGCCGTGCGTACAACGTCGAACCCAACATGTGCTGGGAGTGCTATTCATGCGTGAAGGCATGTCCGCAGCAGGCGATCGACTGCCGCGGCTACGCCGATTTCGCGCCCCTGGGCCACAGTGTGCGGGTGCTGCGCGAAGAGGAGAAAGCGACGGTGTCGTGGCGGATCAAATTCCGCGACGGGCGCGAGAAGAACTTCGTCTCGCCCATCAGGACCACGCCCTGGGGATCGATCAAGGGTCCGTCCGCGTATGCGCCGCCGAGCGCCGCGGCGCTGGCCTCGCAGGAGCTGGCGCACGAGCCCGAGGCGCTCAAGGTCGACTCGCTGCCGCAGCTCGCCCGCAATCGCCTGAAGAAAGGGTTGGTGTAATGAGCCGCAAAACCGTATTCGTCGACTCGGACATTCTCGTCGTGGGCGGCGGGATGGGCGGGTGCGGCGCCACCTACGAGTCCCGCTACTGGGGACGAGACCTGAAGATCGTCTGCGTCGAGAAGGCGAACATCGAGCGCAGCGGGGCGGTGGCCCAGGGGCTCTATGCGATCAACTGCTACATGGGCATGCACTGGAACGAGAACCAGCCCGAGGATCACGTGCGCTACGCGCGCAACGACCTCATGGGACTGGTGAGGGAGGACCTCGGCTACGACATCGCGCGGCACGTCGATGCCACGGTGCACAAGTTCGAGGAGTGGGGCCTGCCGATCATGAAGGACCCCAAGACCGGCAGGTATCAGCGCGAAGGCAAATGGCAGATCATGATCCACGGCGAGAGCTACAAGCCGCTCGTCGCCGAGGCCGCGCGCAAGGCGGCGAGCGCCGTCTACAACCGCATCATGGTGACCCACCTGCTGATGGACAGCAAACGTCCCAACAGGGTCGCGGGTGCCGTGGGGTTCAACGTCCGCAACGGCGATTTCTACGTCTTTCGTGCCAAGGCGGTCATCGTGGCGGCGGGCGGCGCATCGCATATCTTCAAGCCGCGCGCGGTCGGCGAAGGCATGGGCCGCACGTGGTATGCGCCGTGGAGCAGCGCCTCCGCTTACGCCCTGCCGATCCTCGCGGGCGCGAAGATGACCCAGATGGAAAACCGGATCGTCCTGACCCGGTTCAAGGACGGCTACGGCCCCGTGGGCGCCTACTTCCTCCACCTCAAGACCTACACTCAAAACGCCTACGGCCAGGATTACGAGGCGTTCTGGCGCGACTCGATCGAGAAGATGGTCGGCGATTACGTCAACCACCATCCGGTGCCGACGTGTCTGCGCAATCATGCGCTGCTCGAGGAGGTCAAGGCGGGCCGCGGGCCCATCCGCATGGTGACCAAGGAAGCGTTCAAAGACCCTCACAAGGAGACCATCGGCTGGGAGAACTTCCTCGGCATGACCATCGGTCAGGCCGTGGTGTGGGCCTCGCAGAACATCGACCCCAAGGAGATCAACCCGGAGCTGACGACGTCCGAGCCCTACGTCATGGGGTCGCATGCGACCTGCTCCGGGGCCTGGGCGAGCGGACCGGAGGACTATGCCCCGGCGGAGTACCAGTGGGGCTACAACCGGATGATGACCGTCGAGGGGCTGTTCGGCGCCGGTGACACCATCGGCGGCACCGCTCACAAGTTCTCCTCCGGTTCCTTCACCGAGGGCCGCATTGCCGCCAAGGCGGCCGTCAGATACGTCATGGAGCGCAGCAACGACCGGCCCGAAGTCAGCGAGACCGAGTACGCGCGGCTGAAGAAAGTCATCTACCAGCCGCTGGAGAACTACCGCATCGGCCGCAACGAGATCGTTGCCGGCACGGTCTCGCCGAGCTATCTCCTGCCGCTGCACGGGCTGCAGCGCCTGGAGAAGATCATGGATGAATACGTGGGCGGCATCAGCGCCCACTACACGACCAACCAGCCATTGCTCACCCGCGGGCTCGAGCTGCTCGCGATGCTGAAGGAAGATCTCGCCTACCTCGGAGCGGAAGACCTCCACCAGCTGCAGCGCGCGTGGGAGCTGCAGCACCGGGTGCTGGCCTCGGAATGCGTGACGCAGCACACCCTGTTCCGTCAGGAAACGCGCTGGCCGGGCTATTACTACCGCGCTGATCACCCGCGGCTCGATGACCAGGATTGGCACTGCTTCACTCTCTCGCGCTACGACCGTGACAGCGGCCGGTGGGAGATGGAGAAGGCGCCGGTGTATCACATCATCGACTGATCCTGGGGGGCCGCATGTCAGAGCTCGTCACTCCCCACGGTTCAGACGCGGTCAGGCCGCTGCTGGCACCGCCGCCGGCGCGGTTGGAAGCACTGGCGCGGGCCCGCGGGCTGCAGCGGATTGAGCTCGATTCGCGCGCGGTCTCGGACGTGCTCATGCTGGGGATGGGCGCCTACACGCCTCTCGATGGATTCATGGGACAGGATGACTGGCGCGGCGTGTGCGTCGACATGCGGTTGTCCAGCGGCCTCTTCTGGCCCATTCCGATCACGCTGTCCGTCGGACGCGATGTCGCGGCGCGCATGCGGGTCGGGGAGGAAGTCGCTCTCGCCGACAGCGGGAGCGGCGAGATCCTGGCGATCCTGGCGGTCGGCGAGAAGTACCGCATCGACAAGGCGCTCGAGGCAAAGCAGGTCTACGGGACGACCGATGCCGGGCATCCGGGGGTCGCCAAGGTCATGAGCCAGGGCGAGGTCAACCTGGCGGGAAGGGTGTTGGTTCTGAGCGATGGTGAATATGCCCGGCGCTATCCCGCCCTCTATATCCGGCCGGTCGAGGCACGGACCCTGTTCCGCGAGCAGGGCTGGTCGCGCGTCGCCGCCTTCCAGACGCGCAATCCGATGCACCGCAGCCATGAGTATCTGGCGAAGATCGCGCTGGAAGTGCTGGACGGGGTCTTCATCCATCAGGTGCTCGGGAAGCTCAAGCCCGGCGACATTCCCGCGCAAGTGCGCACCCGGGCGGTCCAGGCCATGGTCGACAATTATTTCCGGCCGGCAACGGTGATCCAGGCGGGATACCCCATCGAGATGCGCTACGCGGGCCCCCGCGAGGCGCTGCTGCATGCCCTCATCCGGCAGAACTTCGGCTGCTCGCACCTCATCGTCGGACGTGACCACGCGGGCGTCGGCAGCTATTACGGCCCGCATGATTCGCAGCGCATCTTCGATCAGCTTTGGGACGGTGCTCTGCAGACCAAGGCGTTGAAGCTCGACGTCACCTTCTACTGCCGGAAATGCTACGGGATGGCGACGTCGCGGACCTGCCCCCACGATGCGCAGTTTCAGATCGCGATCTCGGGCACCCGCCTGCGCGAGATGCTGTCCACGGGGGTCGAGATTCCGCCCGAATTCAGCCGGCCCGAGGTCGTCGAGATCCTGAGAGAGTATTATGCAAGCGGGCGATCGGGAGAGACCGGCACCGCGGCATGATCATCGCGCAAATATCCGACACACACATCGCGCTCGAGGCGGACGACGCCGGCGGCAGAACCGCAGATCTGGAGCGTACCCTCGCCGACATCGACGCGCTCGATCCGCCTGCCGATGTGATCATCCATACCGGAGATGTCACCCACGGCGGTCGTCGCGAGGATTACGCGGCGGTGGCCTCCCTGCTTGGCCGGGCACGCGCACCGGTCTACGTGGCCATCGGAAACCGCGATGACCGCGGGAATCTGCGCCGGGCGCTGTCGCGATGGCTGCCGGCCGCGCCCGGGTCCAGCTTCCTCGATTATGCGGTGGAGGATTTTCCGGTCAGGTTGATCGCGCTGGATACGGTCAGCCCGGGCACCAACAAGGGTGACTTCTCCGCGGAGCGCGCCCGGCACCTGACGGCGCTGATCGAGGCGGAGCCCGGGAAGCCCATCGCGGTCTTCATGCATCATCCGCCGTTCACGGTCCGGGTGGGACCGGATCCGCTCAACTTCGTCACGCCGCAGGCGATGGCCACTCTGCGACAGGCCCTGGAGGGTTCGGGGCGGGTCGTTGCCGTATTCTGCGGGCACGTTCACCGCTCGACCTGGGGTGGGATTGGCAGCATCCCGGTGATGGTGGCGCCCTGCACGGCCACCGCGCTGCGCAAGGGCGATTTTCCGCCGACCATGGCCAGCCGGCCCGTCTATCATCTTCACCGGCTGAATTCGGCCGGTGAGCTGGTCACCGAGGTGAGGATCGTCGGTGACGCACAGCACCGTCAGGCTCACGTCCGAACCAATTGACGTCAACCTCCCGCCGCGTTATCCGTTTGCGGCTGCTTCTCGATCTCGGCCAGCGTGCGCTCGGCGAGCAGGTCGAGCGCGTCCACGACGGCGCAGCGCTCGAGTCGCAGAGGGCTGAGGACGCTCAGATCGGTACAACCGAGGAGCACGGTGCGAGCGCCGCGGCCCACGAGGGACTTCGCCACGGCGAGGACGCTCGAGCGGGCTTCCTCTCCCTTCTTGATGGCGTAGATCGCGTGCATCAGCGCTTCCTGCCCGATCCTGTCGGGCACGATGAGCGAGTTGTTGCGTGCCGCGAAGGCGTTCTGGAAGAGCTTCATCTCGAGTGTCGTGGTGGTCGCCAGGAGGCCGACCGGCCCGTTGGCACCGGCACCCACGCCCTGGGCGTCGGCGACGACGTCCGGCATGCGAAGGAGCGGGATGCCGACTTCCCTTTCGAACGACTCCACCCAGCCGTGGGCGGTGACACAGGCCATGACGCAAAAATCGGCGCCGGCGCGCTTGAGGCTTCGCCCCATCTGCGCGAGTGCCGCCGCCGGGCTGTTGCCGAATCCGCTCCAGGCCTTGTTTCGATCCGGCACCTGCGGGTCGATGTTCACCAGCAGGGCGGGGCGTGCCTGCTCGAGACGGCCGCGCGTCAGGGAGTAGAACTTCTCCAGGAAGACCAGCGTCGCCTCCGGGCCCATGCCCCCGAGGACGCCGGCCCGTCGCATCTTTGTCCTGGATCCTTTCAAGATGCTCTCACGCGGCCTTGCCGTCGACCGGAAACTTATCGCCGTAGGCGAACAATGCCGGCCAGCCGCCGGTGTGCCAGAACAGCACCTTTTTGCCCTGGGTGAGATCTCCGCGCCGAATCATGCCGATCAAACCTGCGGCGGTCTTGCCCGTATAGACCGGGTCGAGAAGGATACCTTCTTCGTCGGCGAAGAGGCGGATGGCCTCGATCGTGCGCTCGTCGGGAATGGAATAGCCCGGTCCGACCCACTCATCACCGACCGTCACCCAATCCGGCGGAATCGTCGCCTTGCTCTCCAGGAAGGTCAGCGTCTCGCGCGCAAGCGATTCGATGTGCGCCTTCTGCGCCGCCGCCGCGTGGCGCGTGCTCACACCGAGAATCGTTCCGGGAAAGCCGAAGAGCGCCTTGCCCGCGAGCAGCCCGGCATGCGTGCCGCCGCTGCCGCTGGGGGCGACGAGACTGTCGAAGGACAGGTGGTCCCGGGCGCACTGTCCCAACAGCTCGAGCACCGCGGCCGCATAGCCCGTTGCCCCGAGGGGGTTCGAAGCGCCCCCGGGAATGAAATACGGATCGATTCCGGTCTCGTTGCGGACCGTTTCGCGGGCTTTGGCGATCGCGGCCTTGATGTCGGCGCCGAATGGCGAGACGAAGATGCGCTTGACGCCCAGCAGATGGAACAGCATGTTGTTGCCGCTCGCCTGAGGCGAGTAACTGCCCTTGACCCGCTCCTCGATCACCAGGTAGCACGCCAGCCCCTCCCGCTTCGCGGCGGCGAGCGTGAGGCGGCAGTGGTTGGACTGTACCGCGCCAACGGTCATGACTGCCTTGGCGCCGTCTTTGAGTGCGGCCGCCATGACGTATTCGAGCTTACGCGTCTTGTTGCCGCCGCCGGCGAGCCCGAGCTGGTCATCGCGCTTGATCCATATCTCCGGACCGCCCAGCGCCTTGCTGAGGCGCGGCAGCGGCTCCAGTGGAGTGGCGAACTCCGTGTAAGTCCGTTTCGGCAAATCGAATAGCTTCATGTTTTTCTCCAGATACGTTTCCCGGAACTACTACTGCGGCGGCGGCGTCCGGAAACGCGCGTAAAAGTCACCGCCTTGGGATATCGCGCGACTGTGGGCCCTGCGGGCGAGCGCAATCGACAGAAGAGTGGCCACGGCAAGCTGGAGCCACGGCTGCAGATACCACGCCGTGCCGTGCTCGTGAGCCACGGAGACCGCGAGGATCACGCCGATCAACACCGCACACAGGGCCATCGCCTTCACGGACGCACCGTGGGTGCACTGCGGCGCGAACTCGCGCATTCGTCGCCAGCTCGGCCACCACGCCAGCAGCAGAGTGGCGAGTCCTAGCCCCCCGAACACGAGCGCGATGCTTATCGCGCGCAGGGCGACCCCGATCTGCCAGCCGCCAAATACCGCGTCGAAGAGGAAAACGCTGCCGATGAGGGCCGAGAAGACCACGGCCGCCGCGGGCGCATGGGCCTCATTGGTGCCCGCGAACTGCTCCTGCACGAACCCGTCCTGTGCCCACGCGAAAAGAAAGCGGCTGGCGTCGAGCAGCTGGGGGGCGATGGTCTTGACCACGACGATCGCCACCAGCACGTTCAGGAACACGTCTACGGCGCGCGGTGTCAGCAATCCAACCAGCGCAGGCGTAGTCAGCAGGTATCCCTTGCCCGATTGCACGATTGGTAGCGCGGTCCACCACGGCACGGCGTGAAAGAGCGCGTAGGAAACGAGCGTGTAGAGCACGAGCGCGATCGCCCACCCGGCGACGATCCCGCGGGGCATGTTCCGGCGCGCGTCGGCCACTTCGCCCGCGAGCGAAGTCGAGGCATCCAGGCCTCCATAGGCAAACATGAGCAGCCCGATCACCGAGACGAATGCCGTGCCCGAGGGATGTGAGGCCAGCGGCGTGGCATGGATGCCGGCAGCGGCGCTGATCCGGGCCACGGCGGTCGCCGGTGCGGCCGTGAAGCCCGCGATGATGACGATCGCCGCCGCCAGGAACACCAGCACGCCGGCCACGTAGATCAGGTAACCGTAGTTCCTGACTCCGCTGACGTGCAGAGCGGCGAGGAGCCAGATGGCGGCCAGGCCCGTTACGAGATGTCCGGTGCGCGTGGTGAACCATGGAGCCGCAAGGCCGCTGGCGTGCGCGGCGTCGCCGAGAAACGTGCCGGTCGCAAACGCCAGAAAGCCGATGGCGCCGCAGATGCCCACGAACCACAGGAAAGCGATCGCAAATCCGGCATACGGCCCGAGCCCGCGCGTGAGCCATACATAGGTGGCGCCCGCGCGCGGCATCACGATCGAGAAGCGGGCGAAGAGCACGACCTGCGGAATCAGCAGTATGCCGGCGACGAGCATGGCGAGCGGCACCAGCCCCGCCGCGCCGGGATAGCTTTCGAGGCTGTGCGGCATCACGAAGTTGATGCCGCTGCCGTATTCCTGGGCGACGGCGGACAACGCCACCACGACGACCCCCACGGCCCGGACCAGACCATGGCCCGCGGGCCCCGGCCGCACCTCGCCCTGCCGCCGGTCAGTGTCCGTCGCCGCCGACATCGGCACTCCTCGACGCCATGAAATCCTCATCGGTCAGGAACTCGTCGATGCGCGCCACGCAGCCGAAGAGCCCGACATGGCCGCCCGTATGGAGGAAGAGGATATTCTCGTCCTTCCTGAATTCGTGTTTGTTGACGATCAGATCTATCAGGGCTTCCATCGCCTTGCCCGTGTAAACCGGATCCAGCAATATACTCTCGTATCGGGCCACGGTTGCCACCGCGGCGAGGGCGCCCGCCGTAGGGGTGCCGTGGACCTCGTCGAGGTAATCGGCATTCACCGTGACACTGCTCTTCGGTGGAGTCTGCTCGAGCCCGAGCCGCTCCGCCGTCTGCCGGACCAGCCCGTAGACCTTGTGTTCCTGCGCCAACCTGGGTGTCTCCACGCTGATGCCGACAACCGGAATCCTGATCTCCGTGAGCTGGAAGCCGACCACCAGACCGGCCTGTGTCCCGCCGCTGCCGGTGGCATGAACGAGCCGGTCGATCCGTAGCCCCTGCTCGCGCAGCTGGCCCACGATCTCGAAGGCGCAATTCACGTAGCCGAGCGCGCCCAGTGCGTTGGAGCCGCCGGCGGGAATGACGTAGGGACGCCTGCCGAGCGCCTCGTACTTGCGCGCCAGGTCGCGCACGGCCGCCTCCATGTCGAAACCGCCGGGATAGCGGTGGATGTCGGCGCCGTACAGGCGATCGAGCAGCACATTGGCGGACTCGAGGTAGAGCCTGTCGTCGCCCTCGGCCGCATCCTCCAGGGCAAGGGCGCATCGCATGTTCAACCTGCCCGCGACGGCGGCGGTCTGTCGCGCGTGATTGGACTGGATCGGGCCCTGTGTGATGACCACGTCCGCGCCCATCGCGATGGCATCCACCATGAGGAATTCCAGCTTGCGGGTGCTGCTTCCGCCGGTCGCGAGCCCCGTACAGTCGTCCCGCTTGATGAAGAGGTGAGGGCCGCCCAAGTAGCGCCCCAGCCGGTCCATCGGCTCCAACGGCGTCGGCAAGTGCGAGAAGTGCAGCCGGTCTCGTTCACCGGTCGGATTCACGTTGTTCTCCTGGTCACCTGATACCGCATGCCGAAGCCGGTGTCCCCCGCCATTCACGCAGACTATCTGTCGTGCACGGCAGTTGGTCGCGTTTCATAGTAGACCGCGGCCGATACGCGGTGGTTTCCAATCCGGAATCAGCTCATTCCAACCTCGACTGAACCTCCGCCGCAGATTTGTGCAATCCTGAGTACGCTTCCGCAGTGATTACGATTTACGGGGTAAGAGGCGGCGGGGCGGCAGCTCGCCCCGCCGGGCGGGAGTCAAGTTTTCGGTGTCGGATATCCCCATAGGCCATCCTAAAGGATAGGAGCTTCATCCGTGACTAGAACCTTAGGAGCTTCGTCCGTGAATAAAACAGTGAACAAAACCGTTCATCGCGGCGTCCGTTATGCGTTGATGGGTTGCGCCCTGTCGGCCCTGACCCTCCCGGGAGCGTATGCACAGGCGCAAACCAACAGTGCCGCCGATCAGGCGTCCGCGGGCACACGGGCGGCCCAGCCGGCGCCGGCCCGGAGCGTTACCAGGAAGAAGGCCGCGCGCATCCGGGTAGCCCAGGCGGCCGGCCCAGCCGGGAGCATTCAGCTCGCGCAGGCGGGCCCGCCGGCGCCGACCCAGAACCCGACGCCGATCATCCAAGAGCTGGCCACGGTCGAGATCACGGGTACCCACATCCTGCAGTCGAGCGCCGGCGCCGCGCAGCCCATCCAGAGCATCTCGGCCGATCAGATCGCGCAGTCGGGTTTCACGACCATCTCGTCGGTGCTGCAGAACATCCCTCAGGCCGGCGCCTCGCTGACATCGGCGGCCCAGTCCGACAGCAGCAACGGCGACGCGACCGAAATCGACCTGCGCTACCTGGGCGCCAGCCGCACCCTGGTGCTGGTCAACGGTCAGCGATGGACCCCCCAATTGGACGGCACCGTGAATCTGAACGCGATTCCGGCGTCCATGATCCAGCATGTCGATGTTCTTCAGGACGGCGCGTCCGCAGTTTACGGCTCCGACGCCATCGCCGGCGTCGTGAACATCATCATGAAGAATGATTTCAACGGCGCCGAAGCTCACGCGTATACCGGCGCGTACGACAGCCCCGGCCACAGCCTGGATGGCAAGACCAACGAGTACGACTTCTCCATCGGCAAGAGCAGCGAGAAGTCCGGAATCATGCTGAGCGGCGAGTTCCAGTCGACCATGCCGGTCTACGCGCAGAATCGCTATGAGAGCGCCCCGGGGCCCTTCACACAGACCGATTACCTGCCGGGCTTCGACCCGCCCACGCTGACCATCCAGAGCCCGGCGCTCGCGAATCAGATGATCGGCAGCGGCGCCTGCACCAGCAAGGGCGTCTGCGAGCTGCAGCCCGGTTCCGGGCCGGACTACAATCCGACGCTGGGCGGCTTCACCAATGAGCTGTTCAACGCCACCTACTACCCCAGCCAGTTCATGCTCACGAAGCAGGACCAGAACGAGTCCCTGTACCTCAATGCGCATTATCAGCTGGCCAAGAACATAACCTTCACCGCGCTTGCCGCGTACAACAACGACGATTCGGTGGGTCAGATCGGATCGGCCTGGGGCGCGGGCGTAGGAGGCGCGTACCAGGTAAACGGCGCGGCCTATGGAATCGGCGCGAACAATCCATATAACCCATTCGGCGTCGATCTGGTCGGAAATTCCGCCCAATACTGCCCCAACGGCAAAACCCTCGGCGGCGTGGCAGTGGCATCCTGCACACCGAACTACCTGCTGAGCCAGTTCAACGAGACCATACCGGCGGCATACGACCGCGTTTCGCGCGACAACATCGACACCAATACCCTGCGCATGGGCCTGAACGGCGATTTCCATGCAATCGGCAGCGACTGGCGCTGGGAGGGCGTCTTCAACTATGGCCGGACCTACGACACGGCGCAGGACACCGGCTTCACGAACATAGAGAGACTCTCGGAGCAGTTGGATTCGCCCGGGGGGCTGCAGTGCAACGGTCCCGGCCAGTCCGCCCCCGGCACCAGCGGCACCTGGGACCAGATCAACGGCAAGTATTATCAAATCCTGATCCCGGGTTGCGTGCCCATCAATCCCTTCGGGGGCTTCAACTCGGTGACCGGACAAAGCGCCATCACGCCCGCCATGGCTGCCTGGAATCAGGCGTCCAATATCTTCGTAACGACCGTGACCATGCGGGACTTCTCGGGAGACATCACCGGCAAACTGGTGAATCTGCCCGCGGGCCCGTTGGGCGTTGCGGCCGGCGTGGAGTCCCTGAATGAAATGGGGTCGGAGATACCCGACACCCTGATCGAGGAGTGCCTGACGTCGCTGCGCTGCATCCAGCCGACCTTCGGCCGGACATGGACCTATGCCGAGTATCTGGAAGCCAACATTCCGATACTGAAGGACATGCCCTTCGCCAAGTCGCTCAGCGTCGACCTGGCGAACCGCTGGTCGCAGTTCAGGTGGCAGGGCGGCGTTCCGGGAACGCCGGATGCCGGCGCGATGAACGGCACCTCGGCGAGCACCGGGCGTGTCCAGGTCCGGTGGCAGCCGGTGGAGGATCTGGTGGTGCGGGCGAGCTGGGCGCAGGGCTTCCGCGCGCCCAGCGTTTCCGACCTGTACAACGCCGGTGGGGCGAGCTACAACATCAACCAGGACCCCTGCGCGCCAGCGACGGAGAACGGCGGCTGGGTGGCAGGCACGCCGCTGCCGGCGGGCTGCGGCGGCGTCGTGCATACCCAGGGGTCGACGCGCATAGAGGCACAGACCGGCGGCAATCCGCTGCTCACGCCGGAAAAGGCGATCTCCCGCACCATCGGCTTCGAGTACAGCCCGCACTGGGTTTCTGGCCTGCGCGTCGGCGCCGACTACTACGAGATCGACCTGACCAACGAGATCGGGACGGTGCCGTCGCAATACATTCTCAGCGAGTGCTACGACAAGAGCAGTCCGCAATACTGCAATCTCATCACGCTCACGGGTAACGCAGTCACTCTAATCGAGGATATCGAGCAGAACATCGGCGGCGAGTCGACCAGCGGCGTGGACCTCGATGCCGCCTACGCGCTTCCTGAGAACTTCCTCGGGGACTTCAGCGTCACGACGAACTGGACCATCGTGCGTTCGTTCCTCGAAGACCTGCCCTCCGCCACCAGTGCGAGCGGCTTCCAGTCGGTTCAGGAGCTCGAGTACGCCACGCTCGAGGTCCCCAAGCTCAGGGGCACGCTCAACCTCAACTGGGAGAGGGGCGACTTCAATGCAGTATGGAACGTGACCTACATCGGCAAGATCTTCGAGAACTGCTCGGCGCTCACCATCTCGAACGGCGAGTGCACCTCGGATACCACGGTCGACCCGACCACGGCGACCAAGGGCGTGCACGAATTGAACACGACCATATACAACGACGCCTCGCTTACCTACGACATCGAGCCGATCCGCACGCAGTTCACCCTCGGAATTCAAAACATATTCAACAAGGGATTCCCGATAGCGTACACCGCCGGCGCACCCCCGAACTTCGAGGGCGAGATGGGGTATCGCATACCGGGCCGGTTCCTCTACGCCCGGCTGGGGGTGAAGTTCTAGACGGGTGGCCCTCAGGGGAAAGTATCATGCGAAAAAAGTCCGCTTTCACCGCCAGCAGCATCCTTGCGCTCACTCTCGTGCTCCCCGCCGCCTTCGCGGCGGCGCCGGCGCCCGCACCGTATCAGCCGGAACCCGAACGTACCGGACCGGTCAAGGTGGGACCTCCCAGCGGGACCGTCATCGCGGTCGGTGGCGGTGCGCAGGGCCCGCGGATATACCAGGCCTTCATCGATGCGGCGGGCGGCCCGGATGCCCTCATTCTCGACGTGCCCAACAACAGCATCAGCGGGCCCATGAAGACAGCGCCTGCGTGGGCGGGCGAGGGCTTTCGAAAAAGCGGCGCGCGTAACGTCCAGGTGCTCTTTACCCAGAGCCGGGCGGTCGCCGACAGTGATGCGTTCGTCGCCCTCATCCGGAAGGCCAAGGGCATCTGGTTCGACGGCGGCCGCCAGTACCGTGACATGGAGGCATACGGCGGCACCAAGAGCGAGCGTGAGTTCTGGGGTGTGCTGCAGCGTGGCGGCGTCATCGGCGGCTCATCGGCGGGGATGGCCGTCCTGGGCGACTTCATGGTCCGTGGCGCCCCGAGCAACAACAACTACATCGAGGATTACCCTGGGTTCGAGAAGGGGTTCGGCTATTTGCGCAACACCGCCACCGACATGCACGTCGTGGCCCGCGAGCGCCTCCCCGACCTGACCGAAGTATTGGCGAGGTATCCGACCGTGCTCGGTATCTCGGCGGATGAAGGAACGGCCTGGGTCGTGCAGGGCGACGTGGCGCATATCATCGGACGTGACAAGGCGTTCGTATATGGCGGAAACGATCCGACCGACAAGGGCGTGCCGTATCTGACGCTGCATCCCGGTGACACATACAATCTATATACACGGCACGTCGTCAGCCGCGCGGCCGACAAGTCGCCCGTAACGAATCAGTTCATCGGCTCGCTGTTCAAGAAGTACAGCGCGCCTCGGCTGGGAGGCGCAACGGTGCTGGTCGCGGAAGATGGCGACGTCTATGTTGACCGCGCATTCGGCGTCCCCCCGCAGGACCGCTACATGCCGAGAACGACGCTGCCGCAGTTCCCCATCGGCGACATCAAAGGCGTCTTCACCTCGCTCTGCGCGCAGCTTCCGGCGAAGGACGCTGCCCCAAGAGGTGTCATGCGGCCGGCGTATTATTCGTCTCCGCTCGACAAGTGCGTCAGCCGGCTCTCGACCCCGATAGGCATGCACCGGACCGCGGTGCCACCCGGAGCCGATGAAATCCTGTCGGACGTCGATGAGCTCTACCGTCTCGAGCTCGGCCTGCAGTATCAGTCGACCTGGCCCAAGGCGAATTACGCGGCCGGGTGGAAGGTCGATACGTTTGACGGTGCGCAGCGTGTTGCGGCCTACGGAACTCGTGGCGGCAGGCGCGCGGCCTTCGTTCGCATTCCCGCACGGCGGATCGCGGTCATCATCCTGACCAATGACCCGAATGCGGACGCCCGCGCGATGTCCGAGAGCATCCTGAGCAAGCTGCTGGGCTCCTCACGGTGAAGGGTGAGCGTGCTGGCGACAGCACGGAGGGTACGTGATGACTCGGCAAGGTCGAAGACTGCTGTGGGCGGGCGCCTTGTCCGTTACCGCCGCACTGCTGCTTGCGCCGCGGGCCACGCAGGCGCGCCGGATGGATGCGGCGCCTTCGCAGCAGGCCGAGCTGCCGCCGAACTATGCGCTGGCCTCGCGCTTCATGCCCGCGGAGCTGAAGCAACTGGTGTTCGATACCGCGGTGACTCCGCATTGGTTCACGCATTCCGATCGCTTCTGGTTCAGTTATCAGACTCCGAAAGGCACCGACTACTATTGGGTCGATCCCGGGAGCGGGACACGCAAGCCCCTTTGGGACAACGTCAGGATGGCGGAGCAGCTCTCGATTCAAACCGGTCTCGCCTACGACGCGCAGCATCTCGGCATTCAGGACCCGCGGCTGGCGGAGAGCGACACCGCCATACGCTTTTACGTCGAGATCCGCGCCGACGCGGTGCTGCCGGGAACCGAGGACGCCGATCGCCCGCAGGTGCTCAAGGGGCCCGTTTCCCGCAAGCCGCGCAAGCTGTATTTCACTTATACGCTGGCCACGGGCCGCCTCGAGCGGCTCGATGATTACAAGCGGCGCGTACAGCCGCTGTGGGCCAACATCTCGCCGGATGGGCAGGCCGTGCTCTTTGCGCGGGGCGACAACCTCTACTTGATGGACCGGGAGAACTACGCCAAGGCGCTCGCGGATCCGGCCGACCCCGGCATAGTCGAGGCGCAGCTGACCACCGATGGCATGCCCAAGGACAGCTATGCCGCGCCGGTGGTGCCGGAGCTGGCGGCGGCCCTGAAAAAGCAGGACAGAGGAGACGCAGAGAACCCGAAGGGAATGCGGCGGCCGACCCTTCCCATAGAGTGGTCGCAGGACAACGCCAAGTTTGCCCTGGTGCGCGAGGACGACCGCAAAGTGCCTGATCTGTGGACCATCCACAATCTCGCCCGGCCGCGGCCGCAGCTGCAGACCTATTCGTACGCCATGCCCGGCGAGGCGAATACTCCGGTCGAGCAGGTCGAGATCTTCACGCTGGCGACGCACAAGCGCATCATCGTTCCCGAGTCGGATTTCCCGCTGGTGCAGCCGACCATCGAGCTGGCCGAGGCGCCCCCCACGAGTGCGGAGCGGGAAGAGGAGGCTCAGCGGCAGCTCGACAGCGGCGCGTTGAAACTGAAGGGCTTTCCGACCTACTCGGGCAACGCGCGCTGGGTCGCTTCCGGCTCCGACAAGCTCTATTTCGTCGTTACCGACCGCGACTTCCGTTCGGCCGATGCCGGCGTGATCGATACGGCGACGGGCAGGGTGACGATCCTGGTCCGGGAGACCTCGAATCAGTTCCTGAATCTCAGAGTCCGCGTCTTCTTCAAGGGCGTCGGCCTCCGGCTGGTCAACAACGGGCAGGATCTGGTCTGGTGGTCGGAACGGGACGGCTGGGCGCATTACTATCTGTATTCGGCCAGGACCGGCGAGCTGCTGCATCCGATCACCAGCGGTCCCTGGATGTCGAATACGATCGTGGGGGTGGACCAGAAAGCCGGCGCGCTCTATTTCATGGGCGGCGCCCGCCCCGGCGGCCGCGATTCCGGTGTCAATCCGTACTACCGGCATCTCTATCGCGTGGGCCTGGATGGAAGCGGCCTCACTGATCTGACCCCCGGCAATTTCGACGACCAAGTCGAGGCGAGCGATGACGCTCACTACTTCGCCGTCACCTACTCCCGAGTCGATACGGCGCCGGTGTCCGTGCTGGTGAACGGCCGGGGAGAGAAACTCGCCCAGCTGGCGGAAACGGATGTCAGCCGTCTGCTCGCCGCCGGCTATCAGTACCCGAAGCTGTTCACCGTCAAGGCCGCAGACGGCATCACGGATCTCTACGGCGTGATGTACACGCCGTTCGACATGCAACCCGGCCGCAAGTACCCGGTGATCGAATACGTGTATCCGGGGCCGCAGACCGAATCGGTGCCCACCACTTTCAACCCGAGCGACGCCGACAACCTGCCGCTGGCACAACTCGGCTTCGTGGTGGTTTTCGTGGGCAGCCGCGGCGGCAGCCCGTTGCGCGACAAATGGTACGACACGTACGGTTACGGGAACATGCGCGACTACGGGCTGGCCGATAAGCGGCAGGCGATCATCGAGCTCGCGGACGAATATCCGTTCATCGATCCGGGCAAGGTGGGCATCTGGGGACATTCCGGCGGCGGCTTCATGACGGCCGCGGCGATGCTGCAGTACCCGACGTTCTACACCGCGGGCTGGAGCGAATCGGGCAACCACGACAACGACAATTACAACCGCGCCTGGAGCGAGAACTACGACGGCGTCAGGGAGCAGGAGGGCGCCAATGGCGCCATCAGATTCATCTACACGATCGAGAGGAACGCATCGCTGGCCGCCAATCTGCGCGGCCATCTGATGCTCACCACCGGCGACATGGACGATAACGTAAACCTCGCGAACACCATGCAGCTGGCCAGCGCGCTGATGCGCGCGGACAAGCGGTTCGAAATGCTGGTGTTTCCCGGCATGCGGCACCCCTATACGCCCCTCGCGAGCTACGTGCTGGTGCGCCGCATGGACTTCTTCGCCCGCTGGCTGCTGGGCGCGAGCGATACCAACCCGGACATCCTGCTGCTGCAGGATGAGAAGCAACACAGTCCGAGTGACCAGTTCGTCGAATAGGTGAGCGACCTCAACATGAAGAAATCCCCGGGACTGTTGCTGATCGCGTCGGTTGCCCTCGGCGGCGCACTGGCGCTGGGGGCCGGAAGATCGCCGCCGGACCGAAATCCCGGCCCGGCCGTCAAAGCGGCTGCGCCCAAGGCCGTCGAGTCGGTTACCCACGGCAGCGTGACGGTCGAGGGTCACAGGATCGACTACACGGCCACTGCCGGGACCCTGATACTCAAGAATGCCCGCGGTGAGCCTGCGGGCAGCATGTTCTACGTCGCTTACGTCGCAGACGGCGTCAAGGACGAACGCCGGCGCCCCGTGACGTTCTTCTACAACGGCGGTCCTGGCTCCTCGAGTGTGTGGCTCCATATGGGCGCCTTCGGCCCGCGGCGCGTAGTCACGAGCGACCACACGCATACGCCGGCCGCTCCCTACGGAGACGTGAACAACGATTACAGCCTGTTGGATGCGACGGACGAGGTCTTCATCGACGCGATGGGGACGGGCTACAGCCGGATCCTGGGCAGGAAGGACGGGGGTGCCGGGGTGCCGAAGGATTTCTACGGCGTGGATCCCGACATCGCCTCTTTCGCGCAGTTCATCACGCTCTACCTCAGCAAGGCGGACCGCTGGAACTCACCCAAGTACATCTACGGCGAGAGCTACGGCACGCTGCGCAGCGCCGGCCTGGTCAACTATCTGGAACAGCGGGACTCCACGGACATCAATGGCGTCATCCTGCAGTCGAACGTGCTGACGCACCTCACCAACCGGTTCTGGCCGGACAACGACCTTCCGTTCGAGGTATTCCTGCCCAGCTATGCGGCCACGGCGTGGTACCACCACCGGTTGCCCAATCAGCCTGCCGAGCTGCAACCGTTCCTGGAGCAGGTGCAGCAATTCGCGCTGCACGACTACGCCGATGCACTGAATGCGGGCAGCTCGCTCGGCAGCGATCAGTTCAACGCCATCGCTGAAAAGCTCCACGACTACACCGGCCTCGATACCGCATATATCGAGAAGGCGGATCTGCGGGTCACCGACCAGGAGTTCTTCCATCAGCTGCTGGCCGACCAGAACGAGACCGTGGGACGCCTGGATTCCCGTTTCGCCGGACCGAGCCTGGACCCCCTGGGCGAAGACGGCGGATATGACCCGCAATCGACCGCGATCGGCTCGGCTTACGTGGCTGCGTTCAACACCTACGTGCACGACACGCTCAAGTTCGGCCGGGATCGTGACTACCTGCTGGAGGGCAGAGTCCAGCCCTGGAGCATGGAGCACGTAGACCTGACGACACGGCGCCCGCAGGGAGACCTGATCAGCGTGGCGGTGGATCTGGCCCAGGCGATGAAGCGCGATCCCGACCTGCAG